>Ga0255057_10001776_pt1 | contig 11896 bp, 9 predicted proteins | sample Cases_109_6_MG_FD_189022 | JGI IMG/M metagenome (GOLD analysis project Ga0255057, IMG submission 189022) | Seawater microbial communities from Amundsen Gulf, Northwest Territories, Canada - Cases_109_6 | ecosystem: Environmental > Aquatic > Marine > Gulf | place: Canada: Northwest Territories... | reverse complement strand
GGTCCGCCACGTCCAGTCGAACCCACTTCGGGTCGAAGTGGCGTCTCTTCAAATCGGTAGGCATACGGCGGCTCGGCGGCGGGGTCGTAGTAGGCGTATCCCCAGAAGTTCCCAAGCGGGTGGCCGTTGGGAAGCTGGTTTCCTTGGTCATCGACGGCGCGGTAGAAGTCGGTCCCCGTGATGTCCTGTCGGTCGAAGCGCCCGTCGAAGTCGACGTCGATCGGAGTCCAGTAGTCGTCGACGGTCTGCGCGTCGAGGACCGGGTACAGCTCTCCGGCGGAGACGGCTCGCTCGATGTGTCCGACGTGATAGTCGTACGACGAGGCATCGTCCGGGGACGCATCGAGGGCGAGAGTGATGACCAGGCCCTCGCCCGGTGAGGGGGTCTCCAGGAAGAGCCCATGACCCGGCTCGGTGCCCTCGCCGATCGTCCAGCTCGCCGGGTAGCGCACCGACCAGCCCACCACCGGATCGGTGTAGCGCAGCCAACCCCTGGCGTCGAGCTCGGCGAGGAAGTCGGCGCGGGTTTGCTCGGGGGGCCCCAGGGGCACCCGAAGCCCAAGCTTGTCCACCACGAGCCCCTCATAGGCGGCGACCGGCCCAGGAATCTCTTCGCTGCCCACATATGGTGGCCAAGCTCCCTCCGTGGGGGTTGATACCACCGTCGTCTCGGGCGGCTCGTCGGCCGGGGGCGGCTCCTCGTCGAACTGCAACACCAACAGGGTCACTCCACCGAGCACCAGCGAAACGACAAACGTCGCTACCGCCACGGCCCAACCGGTTCGCCGTCCCCGGCCCGCAGGCGAGTACAACCGGTCACCGAACTCAGCCCCGGTGGGCGTCTCCATCTGGTCGACCAGATACTGCAGGTGCTCGCCGTAGTCGGCCAGCTGCTGATCGATCGACATCGTCATGGCGACACCCCCAGCGATGAGCGCAGCCGATGCATCCCACGCTCCAGGTGGGTCTGTGCGGTGGCCCGGCTGATGCCGAGCAGCTCGGCTGCTTCTTCCTGGGTCCAGCCAAATGAGTGCACGAGCAACACCACCACTCGCTGCTTCTCGGAGAGCCGCGACAGTGCCTTGGGAAGCCCAGGTTCCACCCAGGGCATCTCCCCGTTGGGTGGCGATGGAAGGAGGGGCCGGAACGGACGGCGGCGCCGCCCCTTGCTGACGCCTACGCGATACAGGTATCCGGCCGGGTTGTCCATCGACCCGACCCGATCCCAGTGTTCCCATCCGTAGGCCAGCGCCTCGGCAGTGGCGTCCGGGGCTCGGTCGATGCCAAGTGCAGCTACCAGGGCTGATTTGAGACGAGGTGATGCCCGCTCTGCGAACTCCACGAAGGACTCGACTTCCACTTGCTGGCTCACCGAGAGATCCTCCCGGTTGGTGTCTTCACTGCGTAAAGCCGCGAACGACCCCCGCTTGAGGACGGGCAATCTGCCCGCCGGTCGGCCTAGTCGACCGTCGCCCGCAGCATCCACGCTGCCTTTTCATGGGCTTCGACGCGCGAGGTGGCGAGGTCGGCGGTGGCGATGTCGCCGACGGCCTCTGCGCTCCCTGCGACGTCACGAGCGGTCTGGATCACGACCTCGTGAGCGTTGAGGAGGCGGCGCACCATCTGCAGCGCATCGGCATCGCCGACCTCATCGGGAATCGATGTGAGCTGTGCGAGCTCGGCCGCTCCACCAGGTGCCGGGTACCCGAGGGCGCGGACGCGCTCGGCAATCACGTCGACGGCTCCCCACATCTCGATGTACTGCTCTTCGAACATGACATGGAGGCTGTGGAACATCGGCCCGGTGACGTTCCAGTGATATCCGTGCGTCTTCAGGTAGGTCGCATAGGTATCACCAAGGAGGCGCCCCAGCTCTCCGGCGAGCTCCTTGCGATCGGCGTCGGCGATTCTCGTATCCATTGATTCTCCCGTGTGCGTTGCCTCAACGTATGCCGGGCGGTGGTGCGCCAGCTAGGGGCAAGTGACCCTTGTCGCGCGGCGGGGGTCGTGCGCCTCTATCCCACTCCCTGCACTGTGCGCGACGGTCGCGCCATGGCCGAGGTCCCCGTCACCACCCTGCTCGTCGCCGTCGTTGCGATCGTCGCCGGGTTCGGGGTCACCGTCGCCGCCAGCCGAAGGGCAGTCGCGGACGCCACCGCCCTGGCGGCGAGCACACGCCTGCCCCCGTTCATCGTCGGGGTCACCCTGCTCGCGATCGGCACCGACCTCCCCGAGATTGCCAACTCGATCGTTGCCTCGATCAGCGGCCACGGCGATATCAACGTCGGCGACTCGGTCGGATCAGCGGTCACCCAGGTCACCCTCGTTCTCGCCCTGCTTGCCATCCTGGGCGGCGCCTTTGTGGTGGGGAGGAGACGGATCGGCCGGGTGGGCGGGGCGACGGTTGTGGCGCTGTTGCTGGGAGCGGTGCTGATGATCGACGGCAATCTGAGCCGCAGAGACGCGGTCATCCTGATCGGGGCGTGGCTGGTGGGCAGCTGGCTGGTATGGCGCGACCTGCCGCCGGCGGCGCAGCCCGCCCTACAAGTTATCGCAGGCAACCGGATGGGCAGGGCCTTTGCCGTGCTCCTTGTCCTGGCCGTTGTCGCTGCCGGCGCTACCGCGGCGCTGTGGGGCTTGACGACGGTGGCCCGTGCCCTGGCCATCTCCGAGTACCTCATTGCGTTCTTTGCCGGGTCGATCGGCACGTCGCTGCCGGAGCTCGTCTTCGCCGTCACCGCCATCCGGCGCGGCCAGCGCGACATGGCCGTCGGCGACGTGCTGGGTTCGAGCTTCGTCGACTCGACGCTCTCGATCGCGGCGGGCCCGCTGCTTGCCCCGGTAGCCGTCTCCGCCGATCTCGTGGTGCCCGGATCGATCGCCGCAGCAGCCGCGGTGGGGGCGGTGGTGGTGATCCTGTCCGTGCGGAAGCGACACGACCGGGTCACCAGCCTCGCTCTGCTCACCCTCTACTTCGCCTTCTACGCCGCAGTGATCGCGGTCTGGTGACTGGACTCTTCGTCGAGATGCTCGGCGAGCCGGAACATCGCACCTGCATAGACGAAGGGGCCACCGCTCACTGCTGCTGCCAGCCAATGGTTGTGACCGGCGGTGGCGATGGCGAAGACGCAGAACGCCAGCCCCGCCGCGATGCAGACGATGGCCGCCCGGCGTTCGTAGCGCACCGCGGCAAAGAAGGCGACCACGTTGATGACGACGAGGACGGCAAGGCCGACGGCCTCAGCCGTGACATTGTCCTCGATCGGCTCGACGAAGGTTTGGGCCACCAGGGCGAAGGTCCACATGAGGACACCGAGGCCGCCAACAAACCAACCGCTCCAGCGTGCGATGTCGGACCACATCACATACCTCCACTGTCACCGTATAACGCGCAGCGGACACGGCCTAGAGGCATCAGGCCCGGGCTGGGCTACCAACTACGGGCGCCCGGTGTAGTTGACCAGCATCTGCATGTAGTTGGCCCGGACGAAGGACTCGGCATCAGGGGCGGAGCCGTGGCTCATCGACCCGCGCATCTGAGCGACCGAGGTGTACTCGTGCTCGTCGAGCCAGTCCTGCACACCGGAGAGCACCCCGGTGACGTGCTCGGGGCCGTTCTCGATTAGGGCAGATGCCATCATCACCACGTCGGCGCCGACCAGCAGTGACTTCAGCACCTCGTCGGCGGTGTGGGCGCCGCTGGTGACCGCCAGATCGCACGCAACGAAGTCGGACAGGATGGCGACCCAGCGCATCGGCAATCGGATGTCGTCTGGCTCGCTCAACTGGAGGTTGGGTACCACCTCGAGCTCCTCGAGGTCGATGTCGGGCTGATAGAAGCGGTTGAACAGGACGAGCCCGTCGGCGCCGACCTCGATGAAGCGCTTTGCCATGTTGGCCGTCGATGAGAAGTAGGGCCCGATCTTGACCGCCAGGGGGATCGACACCTGCTCGCGTACCGCAGCCACCACGTCGGTGTATCGGTTCTCCACTTCGGATCCGGTGACGTCGGGGTCGGTGGGAATCAGGTAGACGTTGATCTCGATGGCGTCGGCGCCCGCAGCGGCGAGCTGCTCGGCATAGCGCACCCATCCACCGGGAGTCGTTCCGTTGAGGGAGGCAATGACCGGCACCGAGAGGGCTTCCTTGGCTTCGGCCACGTGACCCAGCGTTGCTTCGACGGCGATGTTGTGACCATCGAGCTCGGGGTAGTAGCCACCCGGTGCTTCAGGGAACGACTCGGTGCCGAACTCGGCGAGGCGCTGCAGCTCCATGACCTCATGCTCGACGTGCTCTTCGAACAGCGATGGCAGCACCACCGCCCCGATCCCGGCGTCCTCGAGGCGGCACAGCGTCTCCACCTTGCCGGTGACCGGCGACGATGAGGCCACCAGCGGGTTGCGCAGCGACAGCCCCAGGTAGGTGGTTTCCAGGGATGCGCTCATTCTGGGTCGTCCTCCGGTTGCGCCCATACGACGTCGGTGAACTGGCGATACAGCGCCCAGCGATCATCGATGTCCTGCTGCGCCAGATCCATCAGTTCCTCGGCGCCTTCCGGGTTTGCCCTGGCCAGCATGGCGTATCGAGCCTCGCGCTTCGCCACCTCGCGGAACGGCGTCGACGGTTCCCTGCTGTCCAGGCGGAAGGCACCATCCCCCGCCTTGGTCGGGTCGAAGCGGTACAGCGGCCAGTATCCGGAGTCGACGAGATCCTTCTGGTGGCTCATCGAGGTTGCCATGTCGATGCCGTGGGCGATGCAGGTGCTGTAGGCGATCACCAGCGAGGGGCCCTGGTGGGCTTCGGCCTCGGCGATGGCCTTGACCGTCTGCGTGTTGTTGGCGCCGATGGCGATGTGTGCCACGTAGACGTTGCCGTACGCCATGGCGATCTGGCCCAGGTCCTTCTTCGGCGTCGTCTTGCCACCAGAGGCGAAGCGGGCAACGGCTGCCCGGGGCGTGGCTTTGGACGCTTGCCCGCCGGTGTTGGAGTACACCTCGGTGTCGAGGACGAGGATGTTGACGTCGCGGCCGGTGGCCAGCGTGTGGTCGAGCCCGCCAAAGCCGATGTCATAGGCCCAGCCGTCGCCGCCAACGATCCAGACGCTCTTGCGCACCAGGGTCCCGGCGACGGCGTCCAATCGGCGCGCCCGGTCGTCGGAGACTTCGCCGAGCCGGTCGCCCAGCTCGGCGACCCTTGAGCGCTGCTTAGCGATGGATTCCTCGTCGAGCTGCTCGGCATCGAGGATTTCAGTGGCCAGATCCTGGCCAACCTCTGCACCGAGCTCGGCGAGCAGGCGCCGTGCCTCTTCGATCTCCTGGTCGAGGGCGAGTCGCATGCCCAGCCCGAACTCGGCATTGTCCTCGAAGAGCGAGTTTGCCCATGCCGGCCCGTGGCCGTCCGCGTTCGTTCGCCACGGGGTGGTCGGCAGGTTGCCGCCGAAGATCGAGGAGCACCCGGTGGCATTGGCGACGAGCAGCCGATCGCCGTAGAGCTGGGTGAGCAGCTTCAGGTACGGGGTTTCCCCGCATCCGGAACAGGCTCCGGAGAACTCGAAGAGCGGGTCGAGGAGCTGGGACCCTTTGACCGTGCCCAGCCTCACCTTGGCGCGGTCTGGCTCGGGGATCGAGAGGAAGAAGTCCCAGTTGGCACGTTCGCGTTCGAGATGGTCGCGCTTCGGCTTCATGTTGATCGCCTTGTGCTTGACCTGCTCCTTGCTCTTGGCAGGGCACACGTCGACGCAAACCCCGCACCCGGTGCAGTCGTCGGGGGCAACCTGGATCGACATCAGATGGCCGGGGAGCTCCTTGGACTGGAACGGCCGGCTCTTGAATGTGTCTGGCGCGTCGTCAAGGACCGCCGGCTCGAACGCCTTCATCCGGATTGCGGCGTGCGGGCAGACCAGGGCGCATTTGGCGCACTCGATGCAGATGTCGGGATCGAAGATCGGGATCTCGAGTGCGATGCTTCGCTTCTCGTATTGTGTGGTACCGGTCGGGTAGGTGCCGTCGACCGGCATGGCGCTCACCGGGAGCAGATCGCCCTGGCCGGCCAGCATCGTGGCCGTTACCTGCTGGACGAAGTCCGGAGCGGTGTCAGGTACCACGGGACGGACGTGGCTGGTGGACGTGGCTGTGTCGGGGATCTGGGCGGGTGCCAGGCCTCGCACCGCCTGCTCGATGGCGTCGATGTTGCGGCGCACCACGACATCGCCGAACTTGGCGTAGCTCTTCTCGACCGCGGCTTTGACCAGCGCCACCGCATCGTCGAGCGGCAACAGCTCGGTCAGCGCAAAGAAACAGGTTTGCAGCACGGTGTTCACCTTGCGGCCGAGACCGGCCTGTGCGGCAATGGCGTCGGCGTCTACTACGTGCACCTGCAGGTCCTTGTCGATGATCTGCTTCTGGACCTCGATGGGCAGGTCACCCCAGACCTCGTCGGGTCCGTACGGGCTGTTGAGCAGCACGGTGGCGCCGTTGCGGGCGATGGAGAGCACGTCCATCTTCTCCATGAACTCGAACTGGTGGCAGGCGACGAAGTCGGCTTCGCTCACCAGGTAGGGGGCATCGATCGGATCCGGGTCGAAGCGAAGGTGCGAAGTGGTCACCGAGCCGCTCTTGCGCGAGTCGTAGACGAAGTAGCCCTGGGCGTGCAGGTCGGTGTTCTCGCCGATGATCTTCACCGAGTTCTTGTTGGCCCCAACGGTGCCGTCTGCGCCGAGCCCGTAAAAGACGGCCTCGAGCTCGGCATGAGCGGTGACCTCGTCTTCCTCTTCGACCCTGAGGCTCAGATGGGTCACGTCATCGGTGATTCCCACGGTGAACCGCCGCTTTGGCTCTGGCTTGGCGGCTTCGCGGAGGACCGCGGCCGCCATGGACGGCGTGAACTCCTTCGATGACAGGCCGTAGCGGCCGCCGATGATCGTGGGTGTCGCCGTCCAGGTGGTGAGTCCCAGCTGGGTCTGCTCCATGACCGCGGTCGCCACGTCCTGGAACAGCGGCTCACCAAGGGCGCCCGGCTCCTTGGTACGGTCGAGCACGGCGATGGACCGGGTGGTGGATGGCATTGCCGCGGTGAACGCCTCGGCAGAGAACGGGCGATACAGCCGGACGGCGAGCACGCCGACCCGCTCTCCCTGTCCCCGCAGCGAGCGCACCGCGGTCTGCGCGGCAGCGACTCCCGAGCCCATCATCACGATGACCTCGGTGGCGTCGGGAGCACCCACGTAGTCGAAGAGGTGGTAGCGGCGGCCAACCCGGTCGTGGAAGGCATCCATGTTGCTCTGCACCAGATCGGGGAGCGCGTCGTAGAAGGGGTTGACCGCCTCCCTGGCCTGGAAGAAGACGTCGGGGTTCTGCGCAGTGCCCCGCAGCACTGGGGCATCGGGATCGAGGCGCCGGCGACGGTGGGCGAGCACGGCATCGAGTGGGATCAGCGCCCGCACATCGTCGTCGCTGAGCATGGAGACCTTGTTGACCTCGTGGGAGGTCCGGAACCCGTCAAAGAAGTGAACGAAGGGGATCCTGCCCTGCAGCGTCGAGGTCTCAGCGATCAGCGCCATGTCGTGGGCTTCCTGTACGGATGTCGAGGCGAGCATCGCCCAGCCCGTCGCTCTGGTCGCCATGACGTCACTGTGGTCGCCGAAGATGGACAGTGCGTGCGTGGCCACCGACCGCGCCGCCACATGGAACACCGCGGGGAGCAACTCGCCTGCGATCTTGTACATGTTTGGGATCATCAACAACAGGCCCTGCGAGGCGGTGAAGGTTGCAGTGAGCGCCCCTCCCTGCAGCGACCCGTGCACCGTGCCTGCGGCGCCGGCTTCGCTCTGCATCTCGACGACCTCGGGGATCGTGCCCCACACGTTGGCTTGCCCGGCGTTAGCCCACGCATCGGACAACTCGCCCATGGGTGATGACGGCGTGATCGGATAGATGGCGAGCACCTCGTTGGTGCGAAACGCCACGGACGCGGCTGCCTCGTTGCCGTCGATCGTTGCCCATCCTGTTGTCTGACTCGTCATGCGCCCTTTCGCTCTTGGCATATGGTCCCCGGTCCAGGCAGCGCACGGTAGGGAAGGAGGACCCTACCAACCACCGCCTACCAGGGCCTGAAGCCCCTACTGGCCCTGTGCTGGGTCGCCTAGAGTTCGTCCATGGAGCCGTTGTCTCCCGCCCGCATTGAGCAGCTGCTCGATTCGGCGAGCTTCGCCCATATCGCGGTCGTGTCCGGCGGCGACCCGTACGTCAGTCCGCTGTCGTATGTCCGGTTCGAGGACGCGTTGTATTTCCGGTGCACACCGGGGGAACGGGTGGAGGCCCTGAACGCTCATCCCAGGGCCTCCGCCTCGATCGTCGTGTTCGACGAGGAAACTGGGGCGTGGGAGTCGGTGCTGGTGCGCGGCGACGTCAACTTCATCGAGGACGACGACACCGAGGATGCGGTCGTGGTGCTGTTCCTCGACAAGTATCAGGACTACACCCCCGACCTCGGGTCCGCCCCGCGCCTGCACACCTTTGACGACGCCGGCATCGGCTGGATCGGCACCGCCCAGGTGCCCCCAGGAGAAGCGGTGCTGTTCGCCCTGACCATGAACGAAGTGAGTGGGCGCACCTCCGGCCGGTGGATGACGCCGGGGACCAGGCCTGGGAGGTTATAGAGGGAGCATCGTGCCCAAGCTATCGATCTCAGGTCGGCGGGTGCTGTCTGTGCTGCTCACTGTCATCGCCGCGGCCACCCTCGCCATCGCGACGGCCGGCATCGTCAACGTCACAGCCACACGCGGTGATGCGTTTGTCGGTGGCTGGGTCGCATTGTGGATCGTCCTGATCGCCATCGCAGGGTTCGCCGCGGGTGGTTCGTTGGTGTGGTGGAATCCCCCGGCGCAACAGGGTCGGATGTTGACGCCGTTCTTCTTGGTCACCGTCCTCGCAGTCGGGATCATCGTTGTGATCTTCCTGGTGCTCTCCTCCTCCGCGCCTTAGGGGCTTTCGGCCCTATTCGTCGCCGGGGCGCAGGAACAGGGTCACAGGAAGGGAGGTAAGGCCATGGATGAGATCCTCATCGTTCTGGTTATCGCTCTCGTCTCAGGCCTTGTCGCTGGTGAGCTCGCCAGAGAGAAGGGTCGGTCGTTTTGGGGGTTTTTTGCGTTCGGCTTCTTCGTCCCGCTGGTGGAGATGACCGCCGCAGCGTTTGCCAAGCCGGGCATCGTCGTGCGCGCACAACGTGATCACGACATCGCAGAGGCGAGAGAAGAGTCGAAGCGGCGGCATCTCGAAGACACCGCGCACCAAAACAACGGCAACGTCAACTGACGGGGATACGAGCCCTCAGGTCGCCAGCAGTTCCTTGGCGGTGACTTCCAGGGTCCTCGCGCTTCCCCTGGCGTAGGCGGCGGCGTACGTCTCCGGGTCGAGTTCCTGTTCCAACGCGGCGAGCAGCTCTGTGGCCATCTCGCTGACAGGAACGCTTTCCACCATGAGTGACTGCCCGCTCACCGGGTCGGCGAGGACGCTTCCCAGAATCGCCACCACGTCCTCTCGCTTTCCCATCTCCGCACGCACTCGAGCGAGCCTTGCCAGCATGCCCGCCATCTCGACCACCTGTCCCATTCGCTCCGAGGTGGCGAGACTGTCGAGAAAGGCGGCTTCGGCGGCTTCGAGTTCGCCGGCGGCGAGCTGCGCCTCTCCGAGGTATTGCAGCGCGGTCTGCGTCAAACGCCGATAGCCCATCTCTTTGCAGCGCTCGACCACGGGGGCGATGATCTCGACCGCCTCGGCTGGCCTGCCCTGCATCAAGGCGTACAGGCCCGTCCCCATGAGCGTCCACGATCTGGCACGGAACTCACCGAGGTCGGCCAACGTGGCTTCCGCCTCGGCGGCGAGTCGGTCTGCGGTCTCGACATTGCCCAGGTACATCTCTGCCAGCGAGTGGTAGGGCTTCAGCTCCGCGGCCAACCAGTCGTCTCCGGCCTCATCGGCTGCCCGGACAGCCTCCGTGCTGGCGGCGCGCATTTCCTCCCAACGACTCAGGTAAGCCAACCCTCCACAGAGGAATTGGGCCGCCATGACGTAGGCAGTCACATCCGGATGTGCCGCCAGCGTTGACACCGCTTCGGCAGCCTGTTCCACCCCGGCTTCCGGCTCGCCCAGCAGTGACAGGAACCAGCCCTGCGCAGACGCGGCTGTCGCCCGAGCGATGTCGGTGGCATCGTCTCCTGAGTCGGCCTCGAGCGCTTCCAGCGCTTCTCCGTATAAGCTGACCGCCGCCTGGTGCCATCCCCGAATCTCGTGGAGGAACCACAGCCCGAAGACAAACTTCCGAGCAGTTGCCCCATCGCCATTCGCCAGGGAGTGCCGCCACGCCCACCGGATGTTGTCGAGGTTGTCTTCGACAATGCGCAGCGCTTCCTTCGCCTCACTGCCTGGGAGTAGCGCTTCGGCGTGGTCGGCGAGGTCTGCATAGAAACGGGCATGGGTCGCAGTCGTCGCCTCCCAGCGGGCGGTGTCCTCCCGGAGCGCGCCCTCTGCGTATTGGCGCAACAGCTCGTGGATGCTGTACCGACCGGTCTCCCGGTCAGGGACCAGCAGCGACTTGCTGGCCAGGTTGGCCAGAGTACGGAGCGACGCACCAGCCACCGCCTCGGCAGCCTCACGGGTAAAGCCGCCTCGAAAGACCGACAAGGCAGAGAACATCCGGCGCTCGTCCTCGCTCAACATCGTCCACGAGTAGTCGAAGACGGCTCGCATGCTGCGGTGCCGATCCGGGACGCCGCCCACCTCGGTCTCGAGGAAGTCCAGGCTCTTGGCGATCTCAGTGGCGATCTCTTCGATCGGCAACACGTCCACCCACGCCGCGGCCAGCTCGATACCCAGCGGCATGCCCCCCACCAATTGCAGAATCTCACCGAGCGGATCCAGCTCGTCAACTGACAGGGTGAACGAAGCATCCGCTCGTTTGGCGGCATCTCCGAACAGTTGGACGCTGCTGGCCTGGAACGCCTCCTCAGCCGTTTCCCACTCGGTCTGGAGGCCCGACAGGGTCATCACGGTCTCACCCTTGATGTTGAGCTTGGATCGCGACGTCGCGATGACCTTGACCTCGGGGGCACCCCGCAGGATCTCGGCGACGATGCCGGTGCCCTCGGCGACATGTTCGAAGTTGTCAAACACCAGCAGCTGACGCTTGTTGGCCAGATACGCCAGCAGTTGGACCTGGAGGTCGTCCTCGGTCGATAGGGCGATTGCCAGCGACTCGGCGACGGTCTGAATGATGTCATCCGGTGAGCTGATGGGGGCAAGATCGATGAAGAACACGCCGTTTGGGTATTCGGCCGTCAGGTCCGCGCAAACCTGGATCGCCAGGCGAGTCTTTCCGGCCCCGCCCGGAGCCAGGATGGTCAACAACCGGGTCTCACCAAGCGTTCGCTTTGCGCCTTCGAGCTCGATCTGGCGGCCGACAAAGTCAGTCAGTTGCTCGGGCAGGTTGTTCGGTACCGCATCGAGCGATACCAATGGAGGGAACGAGACATCGAGGCCTTCGGCGTTCAGCTGATAAACGTGCTCGGGGCGAGTCAGGTCTTTGAGGCGATGGAGCCCCATGTCGGTGACCGTTACCTCATCGGGCAGATCGTCCTGCACGAGCTCAAACGTCGAACTCGACATCAGTGTCTGGCCCCCGTGGGCGATGGCTCGAAGCCGGGCCGCCCGGTTCACCGCAGAGCCGTAGTAGTCCCCCAACTCAAGCTCGGCGACGCCGGTATGCAATGAAACCCGCACCCGCAGCGGCTCGGGTGTCGGCCAGTCAGCGGCATCCAGCGCATGCTGCATGTCAGCCGCCGCTGCCACGGCATCGGCTGCAACCCGGAAGACAACAAACCGGCTATCGCCCTCACCCCGCG
>Ga0255057_10001775_pt1 | contig 11899 bp, 8 predicted proteins | sample Cases_109_6_MG_FD_189022 | JGI IMG/M metagenome (GOLD analysis project Ga0255057, IMG submission 189022) | Seawater microbial communities from Amundsen Gulf, Northwest Territories, Canada - Cases_109_6 | ecosystem: Environmental > Aquatic > Marine > Gulf | place: Canada: Northwest Territories... | reverse complement strand
CCTCGGCATCCTCGCCGTGAGCGACAAGGCGCTCGAAGCGCACAAGTCCTCAACGATGGAGCGCTGCTACTTCTCGTTTGAGGATATGGTCAAACACAATGACAACGGCTACTTCCCCTACACGCCGGCCACGCAGTTGCTCCGCGGTCTTCGGGCCTCGCTCGATCTTTTGCTCGCTGAAGGGCTCGAAAATGTCTTCGCGCGCCATCGCCGGCTCGCTGAGGGTGTCCGCAAGGCCGTCGACGCATGGGGCCTGAAGTTGTGCGCCGAAGAGCCGAAGTCGTACTCCAACACGGTTACCGCCATTCGCGTACCCGAAGGCATCGACAGCGCACAGGTCGTGAAGACGGCCTACTTCCGTTACAACCTGTCACTGGGCGTTGGCCTCACCAAGGTCGCGGGCAAGGTATTCCGCATAGGTCACCTCGGCGCGGTCGACGAGATCATGATCGGCGGCGCGCTGTTCGGCACGGAAATGGCGATGCGCGATCGCGGCATCGAGGTTGCACCTGGCTCAGGCATGGGCGCGGCCGTCGAGTACTTCCGTGAAACAACCACGGCCTCGGCCAATAACCGGTCTGAGGCCCGGCTGAAGCTCGCAAGCTAACGTGATTTTGACGGTGCCTTTTGGCGCCGTCTTTTCGCATGTATCGAAGATTGTCGGGCTCTAGCTTACGCGCAAGGCCAAGGCCCAAGTTTGCTAAGAAAATGAAACAACCAAGTAAAACCGCGCAGAGGAAACGCTACCAATGAGCTATACCCTTCATTCCCTTCGCAAGGCTCGCTTGCAGCGCAGCGAGCTTGCCGTGCCCGGCTCGAACGCAACAATGATCGAGAAGGCGGCCTCGAGCGCGGCCGACTATGTCTTTCTCGATTGCGAGGATGCGGTTGCGCCGCCCGACAAGGAGCAGGCCAGGAAGAACATCATCCAGGCTCTGAACGACATCGACTGGAAGGGCAAAGGCAAGACGATCTCGGTGCGTATCAACGGCCTCGACACCCACTACATGTATCGGGATGTCGTGGACATCATGGAGCAGGCCGGCTCCAAACTCGATACGATCTTGATCCCCAAAGTTGGCGTAGCGGCTGACGTCTACGTGGTTGAATGCTTGATGAGCCAGATCGAGGAAGCCAAAGGCCTCAAGAACAAGGTTGCCACCGAAGCGCTGATCGAAACGCCATTGGGCATGGCCAACGTCGAAGCGATCGCCGCGGCCCCTAGCCGCCTTGAGGCGATGCACTTCGGCGTTGCCGATTATGCCGCGTTCAACAAGGCGCGCACCGTTGTTATCGGCGGCCTCAATCCCGACTATCCCGGCGATCAGTGGCACTTCGCGTTGTCGCGTATGACGGTTGCCTGCCGCGCCTATGGGCTACGGCCGATCGATGGGCCGTTTGGAGATTTCGCTGATCCCGATGGCTACACGGCGGGCGCCAAGCGCGCCGCCGCGCTCGGCATCGAGGGCAAGTGGGCCATCCATCCCTCGCAGATCGCGCTTGCCAACGCCGTATTTTCGCCGACCGCAAAAGAAGTCGAGCGCGCAGAACGCATCCTCGTAGCGCTCAAAGAAGCAGAAGCTCAAGGCAAGGGCGCCGCTTCGCTTGACGGTAAGATGATCGACGCGGCATCGGAGAAGATGGCGAAGAACCTCCTCGCCACCGCCGCCGCCATCAAGTCAGCTGACGCCGCCCGCGCCAGCTGAGAAGATATCCATTCTAGGGAGCTATATTCATGGACATTCACGAGTATCAGGCGAAGGAACTACTCGCCAAATTCGGAGTTCCGATCGCGCGCGGCGCTCTGGCCTATAGCCCGGAGCAGGCGACATACCGCGCCGCCGAAATCGGCGGCAACAAGTGGGTCGTCAAGGCGCAGATCCATTCGGGTGCGCGCGGCAAGGCCGGTGGCATCAAGGTGTGCTCGGACGACACCGAGGTCGAGCGCGCCACCGAAGAGCTGCTGGGCAAAATGCTTGTCACTCACCAAACCGGCCCCGCCGGCAAGCTCGTGTCGCGCCTCTACATCGAGGAAGCGACCGACATCGCAAAAGAGATCTACCTCGCGTTCGTGATGGACCGCGCCACCGAACGAATCATGGTCGTCGCCTCGGCGGCGGGCGGCATGGAGATCGAGGAGATCTCCACCAAGCAGCCCGAGACCATCATCCGTGCGGTCGTCGATCCGGCGGTGGGCATGCAGCAGTTCCAGGCGCGTGAGGTGGCATATGGCCTGGGCGTCGATCCTGAGATCATCACCAAACTGGTGCCGACCATCATGGGGTGCTATCGCGCGTTTCGCGATCTCGACGCGACGATGGTCGAGATCAACCCGCTCGTCGTTACCAAGGACAAGAACCTGCTCGCGCTCGACGCAAAGATGTCCTTCGATGATAACGCACTCTTCCGCCGGCCACACATCGCGGAGCTGCGCGACAAGAGCCAGGAGGATCCGCGAGAGACCTATGCCTCCGACCGCGGCCTGGCCTACGTCGGCCTCGATGGTGACATCGGCTGCATCGTCAACGGCGCCGGTCTCGCCATGGCGACGCTCGACATGATCAAGCTCGCTGGTGGCGAGCCGGCAAACTTTCTCGATATCGGCGGCGGCGCCTCGCCAGAGCGCGTGGCCAAATCGTTCAAGGCCGTCTTGAGGGACAAGAACGTCAAGGCGCTGCTCGTGAACGTGTTTGCCGGCATTAACCGCTGCGATTGGGTGGCCAAGGGCGTTGTCGACGCGGTGAAGGACCTCGACATCAAGATGCCCGTCGTCGTCCGGCTCGCCGGCACCAACGTGGAGGAAGGCCGTCGCATTCTCGATGAGAGCGACCTAACCGTCATCACCGCGGAAACGCTCGCAGAAGCGGCCCAGAAGGCCGTCGCCGCCGCCAAAGGCGCTTAATAGGGAGACTGCTCAAATGGCCATCTTCGTCAACGAAACCACCCCCGTTCTGATCCAGGGGTTCACCGGGCGCATTGGTACCTTCCACGCCCAGGAAATGATCGACTACGGCACCAACGTCGTCGGCGGCGTGACGCCGGGCAAGGGCGGGACCACGCACCTTGGCCGCCCGGTCTTCAACACCGTCAAAGGCGCGGTGCAGGAGACGGGAGCTGAGGCGAGCATCGTCTTCGTGCCGCCACCATTCGCGGCCGACGCGATCATGGAAGCCGCCGATGCCGGCATCAAATACTGCGTGTGCATCACCGACGGCATTCCCGCCCAGGACATGATCCGCGTGAAGCGCTACATGCGTCGCTACAAGAAGGAGAAACGCATGGTGCTCACGGGGCCGAACTGCGCCGGCACCATCAGCCCGGGCAAGGCCATGCTCGGCATTATGCCGGGGAATATCTACGTCCCCGGCCGCGTCGGCATCGTTGGCCGTTCGGGTACGCTCGGGTATGAGGCCGCCGCGCAGATGAAGGCGCTCGATATAGGCGTTTCGACCAGCGTCGGCATCGGCGGCGATCCGATCAATGGCAGCTCGTTCCGCGACATTCTCGAGGCCTTCGAGAACGACCCGGAGACCGATGCCGTGCTGATGATCGGTGAGATCGGTGGCCCGCAGGAGGCCGCAGCCGGTGAGTACGTCCGTGACCATATGAAGAAGCCTGTGATCGCCTACATCGCCGGCCTATCGGCGCCCAAGGGACGGCGCATGGGCCACGCTGGAGCGATTATTTCGGCGTTCGGCGAATCGGCTCCGGAGAAGGTGGAAATCCTGAAGAAATGCGGCGTTTCCATTGCGCCGACGCCATCTGAGATGGGCGATACGGTGGCCAAGGTCGTCGCATCGCTGAAGAAGGTTGCATGAAAAGGCGGGGCCCGCTGGCCTAATGCCGTGGGCCCCAACACTCCCGGTTGCACTCGGCTCTTCCCAGGAGAACGCCAGTTCCCGACCTTCAGCTTGGTATTGAGAGCATTGGGCTTGAACGACCGAGTGGCTTGAGCAAGATCGTTCTTGATGGAATCGCTCACCAAGCCCGGACGGTCTCCGGCAAGAACGTGAATCTTGTTCTAAATCAAGAGTGTAGAGACTGATTCACGTTTCACGTGGAACGACTCAAGCGTTTCCAAGTGAAACGATCAGGCTCTAGAGCAGCGAGGAGGCACGAATGCAGGTTGATGCGAAGCCCGCTGTACCGGGCGAGCTCGACGAATTCCAGCTCCGTGACAAACTTCGCGCATTTCGCACGCATATCCCTGACACGCCAGGCCTCAACCCCATCGTCAGCGTCGCCTTTGATCTGTCCCGCCGCCTCGAAGCCCGAGAGATCACTTTTGAGGCCTTGCGGGCACTCGCCACTCGGCTGATGGACCGCGCCTTCGTGCATCGCGCGCGAGATCTTCGCGAACGTGTTGGCTATATCGACCCTGCGCAGACTCACAAAGAAGTCGCCGATTTTGTCGAAGGCCTTGCCCGGAGCATGGACTTCGAGGCGTTCGCTGCACGCTGGTCCCGCGCGCGCAACGGCATTGTTTTCACCGCACACCCCACGTTCGGCTTATCGGAAGCACTTTCGCACCGGATCGTGGAGATGGCCGTCGCTGACAAAGTCGATCCAAATGCTGTTATCGGCCTGCCCCATCGCCCCGACCCCAATATAGACCTCGCCTACGAGCACTCGCGCGCGCAGAAATCGATCTCAAATTTTCGCGACGCCTACACCGAACTCTTGCAAAACTTCTTTAGTGTTGCCGCCTCCCGCTACGGTGACAAGGCATTCAAGCTGCGACCGCAGCTCGCGACTGTCGCATCATGGGTCGGATACGACCTCGATGGCCGCAACGATATCAAGTGGACCTTCTCGCTTCTCGTCCGCCTCAAGGAGAAGCAGGCAGCGCTCAATGACATCCGTGAGCGTTTTCTCGCTCTCAAGGACCTCCGTGGCGACGACGCAGAGATACAGCGTCTCACACGGCAGCTCACCGGCAAGCTTGACCTTGCGATTGCAGCCGTCGACGAGCACATCGATGCGCTTGAGCGCATTGGATCCGACGGATTCACGCTGGCGGAAGCTGCCAACGTCATCACGCGCGCCGAAGGCTATAACCTCGTCACGACCAAGCCTCTGATCGAGCTTCTCGACGCCATGATCGAAGCAGCGGCGGACCGCGAAGCAAAAATCGCGCTTGCCGCCCTCTCAGGTCTGTTGCAGGCGACGGGGCTTGGTACGTCGCACATCCACCTGCGGGTCAATGCGGTTCAAATCAACAACGCCTTTCGCGCGTTCGTGCATGAGCCGTGGACGCGCGATCTGACGGAGCGCCAGGCGCTTGCACGCATCGTCGAGATGATCCGGACTGCTAAGCCTGAAACGGTGAATTTCGAGACGCTCGATCTTGAGTCTGCAACCGCCATTCGCCAATTTGCGCTTGCTGCGCAGATTTCCAAGCACGTCGATCGCGATACGCCCATACGCTATCTCATTGCCGAGTCTGAAAGTCCCGCCACTGTCCTCATCGCATTGTTCTTCGCCAAGCTGTTCGGGATATCGGAGATCGTCGATATTTCGCCCTTGTTCGAGACGCCCGCTGCGCTGGAGACAGGACAAAGGTTGATCGAGCGCCTGCTCGCCGAGGAGGCTTATCGCGACTATGTCATTACACGCGGCCGCCTGTGCATTCAGACCGGATATTCCGATGCGGGTCGCTTCATAGGTCAGATCGCCGCCGATCTTGCCCTGGAGCGCCTCCATCACGGTCTCGCCGAAGTCGTCCACAAAGCCAAGATACCCGGCGTCGAGACTCTGATCTTCTCAACGCACGGCGAGAGCATGGGCAGAGGCGCGCACCCTGGTCCTATGCGCCGCCGCTTGCGCTATGTTTTTTCCGGCGAAGCACGCTGGCGCTTCTTTCGCCATGGACTACCTGTCAAGCATGAGACGAGTTTCCAGGGTGGCGATGGCTATCTGTTTTTTGACAAGAAGGACTTCGCCGCGCGTGCGCTTACCACCATTGTCTTGAGCGGCAAGGATCCCGGCGAAGGCGAGGACCCGTTTTATACCGACGTCAATCTCTCGCTCGACTTCCAGCTACGTCTTAGAGATTACCAGCAGCGCTTGTTCGCACACCCCGGTTACCGGGCGCTTCTGGGTGCATTCGGAACAAATCTATTGTTCAAGACGGGATCGCGCCCAGTGAAGCGGCAGGGCGACCATGCCTCTGGCCGCGGTGATCCTGCGCGCATGCGCGCCATCCCCAACAACGCCATCCTGCAACAGTTCGGCTACGTTGCAAACGTGGTGGCTGGGCTTGGCGCTGCTGTGGGTTCGGAGCGCGAACGGTTTGTGGATCTGGCCAAACGCTCACCACGGCTTAGGCCATTGATCGAAATGATCGCCAGAGCAAAGCAACTGTCGAGCATCAACGCAATTGGCGCCAATGCGGCACCGTTCGATGCTGGGTTCTGGGCGCTCCGCGCTTCGTGGGGGCGCGAGCCAAACCATGTGGCGGCCTTCAAACGGCTTGCGGCAAATCTTCTGGAGGACGAACGTGCTGGCGCCATCAACGGACTGGCCCACTATTTGCGCCTTGATGCCATCGAGTTGCATTCCATTCTCGAGGACATCGGTCTGGAGGGCGGCAAGATTCCAGATGACCATCGTCTGGAGCTTGATCTCCTGCAGGCGGTCCGGCTCGCGCTCATCATGAGAATCTTTATTCTCGCCGCACAACTACCGCGCTTCACGCAGACAAACGAAGTATCGCACGATCAAATCTTCCGCCAAGCGCTCGCACTGGAGATTCCAGAGGTGATTGGCTTCATGCGCCAGGCCTTCCCCCGGCGCGCCCAAGCCGAGCGAAGCTCAGCGGCCTTCGATGAAACAGCAACCTATTTCCCGCACAGCATCGAAGACTACGGCCGGATCGAGACAGAGATCCTGGAGCCCATGGAGCAGGCTTATGAGCTCGTGCGCGAGATTGGCACCGGCATAACCCACCACTGGGGCGCCTTCGGCTAGCCTAAGTGTAGAGACTGATTCACGTTCATGTGGGAGACCTCCAGCGCGAAGGCTTAAGCGATTCCATCAAGAACGATCTTGCTCTTGATTTAGAGTAAGATTCACGTTCTTGCTGGAGACCTCCCGGGCTTGGCCAGTGATTCCATCAAGAACGATCTTGCTCTAGTGCTTTCCCCAGATCTGCACGGTCGCGTAAGCGCGACGGCGTTTCGAAGTCGAAAATGTGCGTGAGCGCCACCCGCCGCGAATCTCGGCGATGATGTCTTCTTTCTTGAGCTCCAAGGGACCGAAATCGCTATCGGCGTTCACGCGACGGCGGCGGTTGGAAAGCTCGTCTTTTTCTCCATCCGCATAAATGACCGTAAGATACCTTAGCGTGATATCGCGGTCCTTTACCGAGACGCGGAGCTTCTTATAGCCACCATCGTTTTTGCCTACTTTGATCGTCACCTTGTCATAACCGACCATGCCGGCTGTGTCGGTGCCAAGCAAAACCCACCCGTTATTATACTTGCGCCCTTCTCCATCGGGTCCGAGCCAACCGTCCGAGTACTCGCCAAACACTTCCACGCGCGCGGTACGATTCAAACTCGGCTTAGCGCGATAGACCAACCGCACTTCCTTGATGAAGCTTCTCGGGCGCAAGTCCATCCAGGAGGTCTTCCTGTTCCGGTTGATGCGCGTATTGGTCAGCAACGTCTCACTCATACCATCGTCGTAAACGACATCGAGGCTGCTGACATAGATGTCGTTGCCCAGCACGCGGAAACGCAGGCGATCGAATTTGCCGATCTCGGGCCCAACGCGAATGATATCGCGGTCGACGAGAAAGTTCACAGTTTGAGAGCCAAACAGCACCTCGCCGTTACTCGTCGCCTTGCCAGCCGCCGTGTCGCTCGCCTCTGGCGCGGTGCGGCGGGTGCGAACGCGGCGGCGCTTCCTGGCCGCGATGCGAAGCGGTTCCTCGGCACGCTGTTCAAGGGCGGCAGTGGCGTTGGCCGAGCTGCGTACTGGCTCACGCTCGCGAGCCTGCGCTGTGAACGCGAAACCTGAGGAAAGGATGGTGAATGCGGTCAATAACAGCCAACGAGACATGAGTACCCCTTGGGTTATCAATACGAATGGCTTGGACGCTTTGATGCCTATGGCCCCATTAGCCCACGCAAACGCCAAATTAAAGGCAGCCCCGAGGCCCAGAGGCTCGATTGTTCTTAGCCTGCCGTTCTGCGACAATCTCGCTCCATCAGGAGTGCCCATCGGGAACGATCATGGAAACGCACGCGGCGCATCCCAACGCCCAGCAGGCACGCCAGACCGCGGTAGCTCTGCTGCGGGAACGCTATGGTGAGCGCACAGCGACGGGCGAAGCCATTCGTCAACAGCACGCAAACACGCTGACCTGGATCGCCAATGAGCCGCCCGACGCCGTTGTCTGGCCCCTAACGACTGAGGAGGTGGTCGACATCGTACGTCTAGCTGCCGAGCATCGCGTGCCCGTCATCGCCTTCGGCGCCGGCACCTCGCTCGAAGGCCATGTCAACGCGCCGGCCGGCGGCATTGCACTCGATATGGGCCGCATGAACAGCATCCTCGCAGTGCGACCACGCGATCTTGATTGCACGGTCGAGGCCGGCGTTACGCGACGCCAACTCAACGAGCACCTGCGCGATCAAGGCTTGTTTTTCGCTGTCGATCCCGGTGCCGAGGAGGCAACCCTTGGCGGCATGGCGGCAACGCGTGCTTCCGGCACCACCGCAGTTCGCTACGGAACCATGCGCGAGAACGTGTTGAACGTCACCGCCGTGATGGCGGATGGCTCAATCGTGCGGACAGGCGGGCGGGCGCGCAAATCGGCTGCCGGCTACGATCTGACACGATTGCTGGTTGGCTCGGAAGGCACGATTGGGATCATCACGGACGTTACCTTACGGCTCTATGGGGTCCCCGAGACAGTGCTCTCTGCCGTGTGCCCATTCGCAACGACGCAAGGAGCGTGCAACGCAAGCATCCAAGCGATCGGACTGGGCTTGGGCGTTGCCCGCATCGAGCTGCTCGACGGCGTACAGATCGGCGCTGTTAACGCGTACTCAAAACTTCAATTGCAGGAAACACCCACACTCTTTGTCGAATTCCACGGAACGGAGGCGGCCACTAAAGAGCAAGTGTGCACTTTTGAAGAAATCGCACGCGAGGAAGGGGCACTAGAATTTTCCTGGGCAGCCGAGCCCGAGGCGCGCCGCCGGTTGTGGCAAGCCCGGCACGACGCCTTCTGGGCTGTGCGTGCCTGCTGGCCGGGCAAGACGGTCCTTGTCACCGACGTGGCGGTGCCGATATCGCGCCTTGCCGATTGCATCACTGAGACCGAGGCCGACATCCACCGCATGGGGCTCATCGCCCCAATCGTCGGACACGTCGGCGATGGCAACTTCCACACCATTCCCGTGTTCGATACCGGCAATGAGCGCGAGGTTTCAGCTCTGCGCGGCTTTCTCGATCGGCTCGCCAATCGCGCCATCGCCATGGACGGCACCTGCTCAGGCGAGCACGGGATAGGCGAGGGAAAGATTGCACTTCTTGAGCGCGAGATGGGCAGCGGAGTCGACGTAATGCGCCAGGTGAAACGTGCCCTGGATCCGCTCAATATCCTCAACCCGGGCAAGATCTTTCGTCCCTAAGGGCTCTCAGGCCCGACCTTGTCTGCGCACATTTCGCAGGGGTAAACGTTTCGGTTCAAATTTGATTCAAACGAGTGGTTCAGTTTGCACGGCTTCTTCGAGCCTAGCCCCCAGAATGACTGCAGCCCCGGAGCCTCCCTGCAGCAGTCCAATTCATGAAACGTCACACACTCTATGGCATAGCCTACCACAGCGCTGGCGTGCTGATCGCGGTTTTCATCGTCGCCTATGTCGTTCGCTCGGCATTCTTTGTGGAGACGACGGCTCCGTGCAGCACGCGCTATCCGGCAGGCATGCTGTTCACGCTTCAGACGAGCGAGGGTGTATTGATGTCGCCCGCCGAGCTGCAGGCCCGTGTCGGCTTGCCTGAAAGAGGCGTAATGGAAAACACCAAGGTCGTTCCCGTCTCCCAGGGACCTTCGCGCACGGCGCTGGAAGTGAAACTCGCAAACGTTGCAGTCATGGAAGAGGACGACGCAGAACCGAAAAACGGCCTCGATTTTCGCTGGAGGCCACCAGGCATGGGCACCGCTCAGGCCGCCTGCTTGAGTTATGACCTTTGGCTTCCAAAGACGTTCGAGTTTGGCCGCGGCGGTGTTCTGCCGGGCATCTACGGCGGAACGCCTAGTCTAAACTCCGTCTTTGCCACGCGCGTTGCGTGGAACGACTTGAGCGAGGTCGGCGTCAATGTCGAACCTTCCAGTGGCAAGACCTACGGCATTGATAGCCACGAAATGGCCTTCGCACCTGGGCGCTGGGCGGCAATCGAGCAGGAAGTTGTGCTCAATTCGCCTGGAAAGTTGGACGGTACGGTGCGCTTATGGGTTGATGGAGAATTACGCGCAGAAAATACGAAAATCGCGATGCGCGCAGATGAAAAGTCCAATATTTCAGGTGTTATCTCCGACGTCGGCTACACGCGCGGCAACAAAACTGTCAGTACAATTCGTATTTCGCCGTTTAAGATGTCCTGGCGTTGATGGCTGATAGCGACCGTTGCAGTCGCGCACCTACGTGTTGATCACTCCTCCCTCCGCCATGCAATCCCCATATATATGCCCGTCAAGTGAACGAGGCGCTCTCCGCCGCCTCGGGTCAGGGAGATGGGTATGCGGAACATCATTGGTTTTCTCGGCGATGGCTTCGTAAGCGAGTCGGACACCGGCCACGAACGTAAGGGCGCACGTGACCCTGACAAAACTTTTGACGAGGCATTGCTCGATTCCTACTCGCGCGCCGTCGTCGACGTCGTCGATGCCATCGCCCCCACCGTCGTTCGTGTCGAGCATTCCGGACTTCGCCAAGGGCGCCGCGGCGAAGGAACAGGCTCAGGCGTTATCGTATCGCCTGATGGCCTCATTCTCACCAACAACCATGTGGTCGACACAGCGCGTCTGATTTCAATCACGCTTTCCGATGGCCGGAGTTTTTTGGCTCGCGTCTTGGGCAAGGATCCCGATACCGATTTGGCTGTCCTTCGCGGAGAGACGAGCGAGACACTACCCGCGGCCCGCCTCGCCAATTCCAAGAGCGTACGGCCGGGCCAAATTGCGATTGCGGTTGGCAATCCCTTAGGCTTCCAGTCGACGGTAACGGCCGGCATTGTCAGCGCTGTCGGCCGTTCGTTGCGCGCCCAAAACGGGCGTCTCATCGGCGACGTCATTCAAACGGATGCGGCCTTGAACCCCGGCAACTCAGGTGGACCACTTGCAAACTCATCCGGCGAGGTGATTGGGATCAACACGGCGATGATCCTTGGCGCACAAGGCATTTGTTTTTCCGTGGCGACCAATACGGCTCAACATGTGCTAGCGCAGATCTTGCTGCACGGCCGGGTGCGGCGCGCGCGCGTTGGCATCGTTGCAGAGCAAATGCCGCTGCCACCGCGGCTTGCCTTCAAGCACGGCCTTATGCAGCAGAGCAGCGTGTACATCCGCGAAGTGCGCCCAGGCAGCCCAGCAGACAAGGCGGGCCTTAAGACCGGTGACCTACTCGTGCGCCTCGACGGCGAAGCCGTAACCGGCGTCGATGACATGTTCCGCCTGCTGGACGCGCATCGGATTGAAAAGATAGTCACGGCGACCATTGTGCGCGGCAATACCCTCACCGAAATTGAGATCTGCCCTGAAGAGCGAGATGGCTGAAGGGCTGGGCGTTAACAACGCTCGCGGTTCTCTTTGTCCAATGCAATGAAAGCGTTTCGCGATACCGAGCGGAAGCACGCTCCATTCAAGGCCGGTTCTTAACTCACTGGA
>Ga0255057_10001773_pt1 | contig 11906 bp, 16 predicted proteins | sample Cases_109_6_MG_FD_189022 | JGI IMG/M metagenome (GOLD analysis project Ga0255057, IMG submission 189022) | Seawater microbial communities from Amundsen Gulf, Northwest Territories, Canada - Cases_109_6 | ecosystem: Environmental > Aquatic > Marine > Gulf | place: Canada: Northwest Territories... | reverse complement strand
TACTGGAAGCGGGACGAGTAACCCTTCGGCAGCTCGGCGGTCTTGGGGTCCTTCGTGGCGTCGTGGGTTGGGCGTCGCGGAGGAGGCGAGGACCCGTGGCTTTGCGTCCCCAGCTTTCGCCAGGTTTGCCTTTGTCGACGTGGACTACGGGTTCAGCACACTCAACGATCACGTGCAACCTCTGGTACCGAAATCTCCTCCCAATGCTCACCGGACATCACGACTCCGATACCAGCCCCTATCCCCCCGCCTAATCCGGCAAACACAAGTGTACCAAGAATCACTTCGCCTCCCGAACAAGCGAAGAAATCATCCCCTGCGCACGCCGCCCCGGCGATTAGCCCGAACGCCGCACCGATACCTACTCCCCAGAAAAACCCCGACCGAGCCTTGCTCCCCCTGCGGCTTATCTCGAGCCGAGAGATCTCCTGAACAGCAACCGCATTGAATTGATTCGTCTTCTCAGATCGAAAGGTGAGGCTGTCAGCTGTGAGACTCTCGAAGGTACCGACGACAGAAATCGGCTGGAATTGGATTCCTTGCTGCAAGGCAACCGTAGTAACTGGTGTCCAGGTTACTCGAATCCTTTCTTGTTCGAGACGAGTAGTCTCCTGTGCGATGATGGACGGAGTGAGGCTGAGGAAAGTAATCCATAGCAACGCAACCCTTGACTTCGAGAACGCTTTCATTGCCAAAACTCCCAACGAGCCAGTTACATTGGATCTGACCTTCGGCAGCTCGGCGGTCTTACGGTCCTTCGTGGCGTCTGGTGAGCGTCGCGGAGGAGGCGAGGACCCATAGCTTTGCGTCCCCTGTTTTCGCAGGGTTTGCCTTTGTCGAGGCGTACTACCCTGTTGAGCTTACGACGAAAAGCGTGAAACGGTCAAACGGCTTGCTGGCGCCCTCCTGCGCGTAAACCGGCGCGGTGATGACCAAAAGGACGACCAGCATGACGGCGGTTCGCCTTTTGGGCCAAAGTTCTGCTGGAGACATAATCCCTTTGCGTGCAGCAGTTCGGGCAGCTGTGTGATAAACAGGACCCAGGATCGGTTTGTAATGACGCCCTTCACCGACTAGCAAGATTCCATCGCCTCGAAGAATTGGGCTTTGCGGCTCCCTTTCTGACGTTTCTAGCCCTTAACGCGCGCGAGCGAAAACGTCAGGTCCCCCTCAGCGATACGCGCGGATGGGTGGAACGATGCGCCATCAGGTCATAGAGGCGCGTAGTTCACCTTTCTAGATATGCCTACGCGACCTGGAGCGAGGCCGCTGTTCCGCTCCAGAGCGTGGGTGGAACGATAACCCTGTCTATCCGTTTTGCTGAAACGGCCGCTTGAATTCTAGGTGGAGAGTATTAACACCCGCCATTGCTAGAAGCATGTATCCCATCACACGACAGACGAACGACACTTTGTCAATCCGTTCCGCGTTCCAGCGTTCTTCCTTTTCTTCCTCATACCAAGCCGGGTGGGCGCCCCCTCAGGGAGAGGTTTCAACTCCCCGTTGGACGCATCCCCGTCTGAGCCTGAACTTCACATCGTCTGCGATGCGAATAGCCAATGCAACGATTGTCAAGGTCGGATTGGCGTGGCCCGATGTCGGAAATACAGAACTGCTGGCCACGTACAAGTTGTCGACACCATGGATCCGGCACCTTTCATCGACGACACCTTCAGAGGCATTGTTCGCCATCCTTGTGATTCCCATCTGATGACCGCCAACTGCCTTTTGACCACGCACTTCATCGCGCAGAACGGTTTCGTCGAAAAGGAGATGCGCAGTTCCGCTACGTTGTAATTCTTCCCGAATAAGTCGATGTGCGCGCACCACCGATTCAACATCGAAATCGGAGCAACGCCAATCCACCGAAAGCCGCAGGAGACCGAGTGGATCCCGTTCGTTATTGAGATACACCTTACTGCTTAGGCTTGGGGTCTGCTCAGACATATAAAACAAACGAAACCTCGTATCGGTACCACGAGACAGATTGAAGGGAATGGCATGAAGATGCATTTTGTTTTTCTTGGCAACTTTTTGACGGACCCACAAAGAAAGAAATCGTGCGGCTCTGGGGGAATCGGCGATAACGTTCCAAACATGTCGCGCGATCAACCGGGAGTCCGGCTTGCGTTTCGCCAAGTCTTCTTCCAGCTCTTTGAACAAATATCTGTTCTTTAAAATAATGCTGGCTAAGAACGCGCACGAAAGGATGGAGTTGTTGTGGTCTGGATGATATTTCTTTGGAAAATGGAGTAGCCCTCCGAAATTCAATATCTCTCGTTCTCTCTGCGTCTGCTCAGATATTGAGAACTGACGTCTGCAGTAAACAGAATCTTTGCTGAGTTCATACTTAAAAATAACGTGCTCCGGTAGACAACAGAGCTGTATGTCGGCAAAAATTCCGTGCAAATGTGACATGTAGTACTTTCCCAAAAGACCTGAGTGATTGCCGATTCCGTCCTTGTAAAACTGATTTGAATTGAGCAACAAACGAGTGGCTTCGAACGCGCCGGCGGCTAGAACATAATACTTTGCTTTTATGTATAGTTTTTTATTGTCTAATGTTTTAGACGTAATGCTTGATACTTGTTGCCCATTGCTGTTTACATCAATATTAACGCAGCTTGTATTGAGTATAAGTTTGAAATCCAAAGCGGAATCGAAGAATTTTCGATAGCGAGCCCCTAAATCAGTAGGTTCTGAAAAACGTCCCAATGTTTCAGTCTTTACGGTTTCACTCTTGAACCCGCGTATCAATTCTTTTGGTGATGTTGGCAGAGCCGTATCTACAGTGTAAGCGTAGTCACCGATCTCAAGATGGGCGTGAGCGCGCTTGTAGTAGGGGTCAAGGTCTTTCCTGGTGATTGGCCAACCGCTGTTAGGCACGAAGGATCTTTTCTCGAAGTCAATGGGATCTAATGGTAGACACCGTCCGTGCCACGTGGTTGTCGTGCCACCAAAACGGCGCTCGCGATACAAATGCAGCGGTTCATGGTGGGTGGGGTCTGTGACCTGGCCTTTGTTGAGACTCTGTGTTGCGTGATCCGGTCGGAAGCCACCGGATTCGAGAACAATGACGTTGAGCCGCCGCGTTATGAGTTCAACAGCAAGCGGAATGCCGGCCGCACCAGAGCCAACAACGCAAACATCACAATCAAAGGTGGTTTCGTCAGGCAACGTTCGCGCGTCGAGAATCATGGGCGGATTCGGCGCAGACTGAAGCAGGGGCTTCGCCGATAACAACCCCAGATTCCCCAGGCGACTCCCGTCTCTGGTTCTTGTCGATTTGCGCTCCCCAGTTGACCGAGGTAGCGCCTTAAACTCTCATGGATCCGTTGCAGGCGTCGCGTCATATCGCCTCATCATCGTTCTTGCGAAAGTCCGCAATGTTCTTGAAATCCGGCACCAAACAACCCGTCAGCGCTAGAAGCCCTGCCGGTCTGTCGTCTATTCAGGGGTCTTAAACGCGTGCGAACTGGACCCTATATGGACCCTATTCGTTGTAGCTGCATCGGGCTCCGCTTGCGTCAATGCTCCGTTGGTTTCTTCACGGAATCTAACCTGCCGCTCAGAGGCACCCACTGGCCCCAGGACACAAGAGACTAGTAAAGTCCCGGTCGATAGGGTCGTGATGACGGCTGGCGTTCCCGCTCTTGTCACCATGGCTCCCATGATAGCACGCTGCAGGAACCCCACAAACCCAAACAAGCCCCGTCGTGACGGGGCTTCCTCATGGTGGGCGGTGCTAGTTGGCCCCTTCATTCTGAACGCCTTGAAGCGGGACGACGTCGATCATGGGCGGAGCGTGCATAACGCGCACAACAAAGCGTTCTAACCAATTACTCAACGGGAGCGATCAATCGTACGTCCGTTAGTTTGGAGGACAATATGAAGCTGTTCTTGATACTAGTTGGTATGATCCTATTCCTTTGGCGACCCACTGTTGCCCAAGAGAGAACAAACGGTGTTCTTGGTGACCCGTTAGCGATTGCTGAAGCCGAGGCCATGGTGGGGACCATGGGCGGGATGGAAATATGGGCGCAATTGCAAAGTGTTCACTTTGTTCACGAATGGTACCCGTGGTACAGAATCGATTCCTACGTAGAGAATGAAATCCTCGACCTGACTGGTCCCCGATCTTGGGCAGACAGGAAGAGTGAAATCGACCACAGGATACGAGCCTATAGCCCTGAAGGTAAACACTGGTCTGTTGTTAATGGCGTATTTGCATACGCCAGTGAAGAAATATTCGAAAATGCTATGCAAAGAGCTCCTTTCAACTTCTACCGGATTGTCAGGGCCATCGCAGTCGGTGATCCATACTACGAGATTCGATTTGGCGAAGGGGACATCCCACAGACTCGTCGGCTTGAGTTCTATGGACCAGATGGGGTTCTACACGGCTGGATCATATTGAATGCCAGGCAGGAACCTATTGTTAAGGCGACTACTCAATATCGGTATACGTTGGGGCCGCTGAAGCAATTTGGAAACCTCCGAGTCCCGGATTGGGGTGTATACGAAAACGGGACAACCCGGTATCAGATGATTTCGCTCAAAGGCAACAATCAGCCCCCTGATTACTCCTTGTTCTTGCCCCCTGCTGAATTTGGGACAAACAATGAATAAGTAGGGTGTTGTGCCGCGAGCTATTGCGAATGCAAAGAAGCCCCGCCGTGACGGGGCTTCCTCATGGTGGGCCTGGGTGGAGTTGAACCACCGACCTCACGCTTATCAGGCGTGCGCTCGTGATTGCTTGGGTCGTTCGACAGAAGTCATTAACTCGTGGTTGCTTCCCCAGCTACTACGTATCTAGCGGGCCTTCTCCGAACAGAAACTCCGCTGTCGGATCTGTCGGGGGCTCTGGTAGCGCCTCGATCCGGGATCGACTGGCTGGAGTCAGGCCAAACTCGCGGCCCAAGCGAACCACATAATCAAGCTGCACTTTCATGGCCCCAACAGCCGGATGCGGGCGAAGATTGCCCCTAGAACCCATTGTCGTGTAGCCCTCCTTCTGAACAATCGCCTTGAGATCCCAATAGGCCGCCCAGCATTCACAGAAGGCCGCCAGCATCTCGCGATCTAGCTCGGTCAAAACCTGGGCTTCTATCAGCCTGGGTACCATCCGACGCCAGCAACCCAAGCCCAGTTGACTCATCCCCTTCGGTGCCCTAGGGGCCCCGGATTGAGCTCTAGATGGTGATTTAGGGGCTCTATCGGGCCTAAAAGTACCCTGCACGACCTTGAGGGCCGCCGGCTTCTTTGGGGGACCACGCCGACCCACTAGGACCCCCCTTGTCCCTGCCTGGTGTTACCATGCAAGTCCTTTCTGGCGCGTGACTTGTAGCTGTTTCCAGGGGCCGAAATATCCCCCTGCCGGGACAGCCGTTCTGGCAGATATTCCCTGGCGGAGCTGGCCGCCGCCGCCGACCCATATCTAGTGGTGTAACAATTTTGGTAAAACCTGACGGTGTGCGTCTCCCCTAAAAAGGCGGGTCCCCGGATCGGATGGGCCAGAGATTTGACCCCCCTATCCCCCCTCCGTCCTCGTCGTTCCCCGAAATTGATCATTCTCCTACCACTCTTTCACTTCGGTTCGAGGTTGTTCAGACGGTTGCACGCACACAATTTGATTCGACGGGTCTTTGGATCGGCGATCGATAGCGATTAGACCGCCCCTTCCCCTTCGAGCTAGATCCATGGCTCTGCTCCTCTGTCCGGCGGCTCATATTGGGACTGTCTACGCGGCTTTGGTGTTTCCTTGCGACCGTCCATCCAGACAAGCGCGAAGTAGATAAGCCCGCCACCCAGGACGGAGACCCCAAGCCACTTCGCAAGTAGGCCGAGCCCGACAGCCAGGATTGCAAGACCGAGGAACGCAACAACATCGCGCAGCACGTCGGCCGCCATCATCGTCTCGAGCCCCCAGCCGCGACTCCCTGAGGCGCCCGCTTCCGCCTGAGCGCTAGAGCCCGCTTTATCTCATGCTCCGGCATCCCGCTCGCCCGAAGCCGCTGGGCGTAGAGCTCAAGCCCCGGTTCTAGCCCTCCGTTGGCTCCGGTCGTGATGGGCTGTGCCGGTTGGTTTGCGACAGGACGATCGGGCTTGGCCTCCAACACTTCACTCGCTACCGATTTTGATTTCGACTCTGATCTTGCTTTTTGTTTTTCAGGCGAAGCCTCGCCTTTAAGTTCGATTGGAAGTTCTTTGGTAGTTCCTATGGGAGGCGACATCTGGTACGTCTCTGAGGCGACATCTGATCCGTTCGGAGGCGACATCTGATCCCTCTTCCACGTTTCGGAGGCGACATCTGATCCCGTTTTCACCGTTTCGGAGGCGACATCTGATCCCGTCAACAGGCAGCGATACTGATGAAACGAGCAATGCTTCGGGCGGGGTTCGACAACGAACTCACCATTCTCGACCAGCCAATCCAAGGCCCTCTGCACGGTGCGCACGTCCACCCCAGCTTCCTCTGCGATCGTACTCTGCTTGGGAAAAGACACGCCCTGCTTGTTCGCATGGTGAGCCAGAACAAAGGCAACCATTCGCGCCGCGCCACTTGCCTTGGAGTTAGCCAACACGGCGTTGACCGCTCCGAGGCTCATCGCGAGCCCCGTTTTTTATGGGAGGTTCTGTTTTCGCGAATGGGCTCGCCGTTCGATGGCCCTCCCTCTTGGTACTCTTGGCGCCAGCTGCCAAGGTCACGATTCCGCGATACGGAGACCTTGGCGGGCTCACGGTCCCGTCCCCAGTCGTTGCGTTCTCTGAGGTTGTCGATCGCGCTGGCGGGGATACGCCACCCTCGCTCTAGCTTCCACCCCTCGAGCCGTCCGAATTTGAGCCAGCGCCTGATGGTGGCCGGTGATCGCCCGTATCGGTCGGCAACTTGCTCCACCGTTAGGTCTTCTGAGGCTGTAGTAGCTGGATTTAGGTCAGGCTGGCCCTCTAGGAGCTGGCGCACCCAATAGGCCGGCAATAACGCATCGTCGGGCAGGTCGTTAAGAAGCTCTAATCGTGAATCCAACCGGGTAAAACACCATCCTGCACTCTGGTACTGAGAACTTTGAGCTAGGGTGGTTGCCGGGCTCGGATCCGGTGGGATGAACCTCTCTAGCCTCCTAACTGAGGGGTATACCCAAAATAAAACCGAAAATCGCTACCGTCAAGTCCCAATCAAAATGGACAGTTCGGGTCAGTTGCATTCAAGCGGCGGAACTGGGTCGACGTGTCCGAGAATACTGCTTAAGGTCGGGGCCGCCGATCGCAATATCTGGATCTGATCAGAGTGGTCCTCTACCGATCGAATCCAGATCACAGATGGACGATCCTCGTCCTCGACGACTTCCCATACGGGGCTACTTCCAGCCGCCACTGTGCCGATGATTCTTTCCGTCACGGGTCACCCCCTCTTGAAAACCCTGCGCTGGCTTGAGTGAATCGACCCGCCCAATTTAGCGTTCGGGGCCGCTCGGGGTTTGCGGCCCAGCTCTGAGCGCAACCAAGCGCTCGCCTAACTCTTCCGCGTGTTGATCTACTCGGTACTCGACTACGTCTGATCGGTGTCGCACTTGGCCCAAGTGGCCATAGACACGGTCCACGAGCTGAGTCCCGCCATGACCCAGCTCCCTCGCTACTGTCCATTGACTCACGGGTGCGCCATGGTCGAGCGTTTGGAGGCGTGCCGCGCAGTAGGTGTGGCGAAAGGATCTCGCCCGAATCTCACCGCGCTTCCACCCGACACGTTCAGCAATCGCGTCAAGCGACTTTCTGATGTCTGTTATTGGCTGCTCTGATCGAGCCTTGTAGGAGGGAAACAACAGCTGGCCCGGCGGCTCGTCCGAGTCGAAAACGTGCTCCCGAAGGATCTCTTCGAGTTGTGGCCATAGTGGGACCACGCGGGGCGACGTCGATGTCTTCAGTCGCCGCCATTGATTCGGCCTGAAGGTGACCGTCTTTCGATCGAACGATATGTCGGCCGTCTCAAGACCAAGAACCTCGCTCTGGCGGCCACCGGTCAACAGGAAAGTCGCGATCATGGGGTGGACGCTGTTGAACCGTCGCTGGGGCGATCGCCACGTCCGCGCCGATTCCAGGAGGAGTGCAGCGTCCGAAACTTCAAGCCAAGCCGCCTCCGCCCTCCGGGCCATCGGCTTGTCCATCATGGCTGCGACCGGGTTGAAGCCGGGCTCGACTATGTCCTCGCTGGCCGCCCTCCGAAAGAGGTTGCTGATGGCGTTGAGATAATGACGCTGCGTACCAGGGCTAAGACACCCACCTCTCCGGTTCGGTTGCTCCGCCAGCCACGCCCCATATCGGTCAATGTCTCGAACCGTCATCGAGGCCAGCGTCCGGTCCTCACCCAAGAACTCGACGGCAACGCGCAACCGATGCTCAAGGTCCTTCATGTGCTCGCGAGTCACTCGTCCCGCGCGTGCTTTCTGACGCAGATGGTGAGCGGCGTACTGAGCAAGCGTAGGTAGTTCGGTAAGGCCGAGCTGTTCTCGGCGCTTCCTGAGGCGGCGCAGCTCTTCAAAGCGCTTCGCGGCAAGTTCTTCAGCAAGTTCGGGATTGGTTGTAGCTCTGGAAGAGCCCGGTGGAACTAGGGCCTCACGACCTCCTCCGACATCCGCATAGCTGCGAAAGTCACCGTAGGCCCGCATGGTACCGCCGCGGTCCCGCCAGTATACCGGTGATTTCTTTCGCCTCGGGCCCATTCTCAAGGAGGGTGAGAGACAAGCCTATGACCAAGCGGTTCCATAGTAACCAATTCGGGCCCGTTTGTCACCGTTTTTTGGCACCGCCGACTTCGTGGTCGATGTCGTATCGTCGTAACTTGTTGCAGACGTGCAAGTTAACTGGTGGGCGCACGTGGATTCGAACCACGGACCCCCTGCTTGTAAGGCAGGTGCTCTGAACCCCTGAGCTATGCGCCCCCGCAACCTGGCGCGAATGTACTGCGCCGCCAGACTCGAGGCCCCGAAGAGACATAACTTGTTAATGCAAAGTACTTGACAACGAACCGCGGATTTGGTAAGCTACTGCGCATGCCACAATCCGAGCCTCTGCGGTCCGAGCCCAACGAGCCGGTCGCGCTGCACACACGCGCGATCGACAACCTCGAGTACATCCGCGAGACGATGGAGTCGTCGCGCGCTTTCACGTCCGTGCCCGGTTGGGGTGGGATCGTGATGGGGTTCTCGGCTCTGGTTACGGCAGCACTTGTCTCTTCCCCCGATCTCGCCGGCCAGTGGCTCCCGCTCTGGGTCCTGGATGCGCTGCTGGCGGCGACAGTCGGGGGCGTCTTCATGCTGAATAAGGCCAAGCAGCAAGGTGAGCCCCTCTCGCGCGGTGTCGGTCGGCGCTTCATTCTCGGTCTCACACCACCGGTGATCGCTGCAATCGCACTCACGGCGGCGCTATACCGGGCAGATATCCTGCAGCCGATTCCTGGCGTATGGCTGCTTCTCTACGGAGTCGGGGTCGTCACCGGCGGGATGTTTTCGGTCCGGCCGGTGCCGATCATGGGCGCCGCGTTCATGGTGTTGGGTGTGATCGCCTTGGCCGCGCCTATCAGCTGGGCGAACGCGCTACTGGCGATCGGCTTTGGTGGCTTGCACCTCCTCTTTGGGGCACTGATCGTGAGGCGTTATGGGGGCTAAGCGGGCCGTGGCAAACAAGAACGAGAACCGCAAGCAACAAGCGCTGCGCGGGATCGCAGGCTACCTCGCCGACCCCAACGCCGGCGAGTTCGATCGGTTGGTCTACGAACGGGTGCGTCTCGGCATCCTGAGCGCGCTGGCCGTCAATCCGTCGCTGTCCTTTACCGAGCTCCGAGATCTGTTGGAGACGAGCGACGGCAACTTGAGCGTTCACGCCCGGAAGTTGGAGGACGCCGGCTACGTGTCGTGTCGCAAGCGGTTTGAGGCGCGCGTCCCTCGAACGGTCTACCAGCTAACTGCCAAGGGCCGCCGAGCGCTTGAGCGGTATCTCGATCACATGGAAACGCTGATCAACGTAATGAAGGAGGAGTAGTTTTTTTGTCAACAAACTTTGCAATGCCAAGTACTTGGCACAACGCCGACGCGCTGCACGTCGCGATCATCATGGACGGCAACGGCCGCTGGGCCTCGAGCCGTGGCCTGCCCCGCACCGCGGGACATCTGGCCGGGGTCCGCACGGTGCGCCGGGTTGTCGAGTCCGCGCCTCAGATGGGGATCGGGGTCCTTACGCTCTACGCATTCTCGGCCGACAACTGGCGCCGACCGGCAGAAGAAGTCCGAACGTTGATGCAGCTCTTCGAACGTCATCTGGACGACGAGATCGACCGCGCCCACGCAAGCGGCGTGAGGCTCAACATCATTGGACGCCGGGATCGACTCGAGCCGAAACTTCTCCGCGCCGTCAAGCGGGCCGAGAAAGCCACCGTGGAGGGCTCCCGGCTGCTTCTTCGAGTGGCGATCGATTACTCCTCGCGATGGGCGATCGCCGAGGCGGTGCGTCGCTTTCCGGCGGCTGGCCACGCACAGCAACACGATTTCGAACGCGAGCTCCTCGCCGCCAGCAACTCGATTCCCGGCGTGCCTGCCGTTGACCTGCTGATCCGCACCAGCGGTGAACAGAGGTTGAGTGATTTCCTGCTCTGGGAGTGCGCCTACGCCGAGCTCCACTTCACATCCGTGTTGTGGCCGGACTTCCAAGGCTCCGATCTGGAGGAAGCGGTGCGCGACTTCCGGGCTCGTGAGCGGCGCTTTGGCGCACTGCCGACTACAAGCAACGATGACCCACCCAGGCCGATCCACGCAACCCAAGGAGGCACCCGTTGACCGTTCGCCGATTGTTCGCCGTCGCATTCATCTTTGGTTGCACCGCTGTAGCCTGGTTCGCGCTGGGAGCGTCGGTCGTGCACCGCACCGGAAGCTCGGACTACGCGCTTTCGCAGGCTGTGACGCATCTCTGGGGCGGCGCCCATGGCCAGGTCGCCCCCAACGTCTCGTACCAGTTGCCACGTCAGGTAACCGAGGAAGTCATCGAGACCGATCAGGAGGGTCGGGTTGTCAAGCGCCAGGTCGAGAAGACGATCCGTGAGACGATCTCGATCCCGTTATTGAGCAGTCGCGTGGAGGCCGACCTCGCACTCGAACATCGACGCAAGGGTCTGCTGTGGTACGATACCTATACCGTTCAGTTTCATGGGAGTTACCGATTCCAGGCGCCTGAGGAGGTCGCCGGGCCGGTCAAGGTTGCGTTCGCCTTCCCGTCTTCGGATTCGGTTTACGACGACTTCTCGTTCCGGGTCAACGGGCAGGAGGCGCCGCCCGCGGACCAGCTCGACCAAGGCATCTGGTTCTTGGCCGAACTGGAACCGGGCGCAGAAGCCGATGTCGAGATCGGTTACACCTCCCGCGGTTTGGACACCTGGAACTACCACCTCGCCGCTGGAGGCGTCTCGACGGTGCGCGATTTCGAACTCACGATGATCACCGATTTCGGTGATTTCGACTTCCCGCCGGGCACGTTGTCACCCACCAACAAGGTCCAACGCGAGGGCGGCTGGCAACTCGCCTGGCGTTTCGACAATCTGGTAAGCGGCAAGCACATCGGGGTCGACCTGCCGAACCGATTGAACCCCGGTCCCTTGACCGCCCGGATCACGTTTTTCGCACCGGTCTCGCTACTGTTCTTTGTCACCGTCCTGGTGATGCTGGGCGCGCTCAAGCACATAAACCTCCACCCCATGCACTACTTCTTCCTTTCGGCAGCATTCTTCGCGTTTCACCTGCTCTTGGCGTACTTGGTCGATCACTTGGACATCAACGTTGCGTTCGCGTTGGCGTCCTTCGTTTCGATCATTCTGGTCGTGAGCTACCTGCGGCTAGTGTGTGGGTTGAGACGCGCGCTGTTTT
>Ga0255057_10001772_pt1 | contig 11908 bp, 9 predicted proteins | sample Cases_109_6_MG_FD_189022 | JGI IMG/M metagenome (GOLD analysis project Ga0255057, IMG submission 189022) | Seawater microbial communities from Amundsen Gulf, Northwest Territories, Canada - Cases_109_6 | ecosystem: Environmental > Aquatic > Marine > Gulf | place: Canada: Northwest Territories... | reverse complement strand
ACCGGATGCCAAGAACGTGATCGAGATCCCCTTCTTCCTCGGCGGAGGCTACACCCTGCAGCGAAAGGATCTCGTCGACCTATTCGCGCAGTTCGGATGGATGCCACTGATGACGGCCAACGCGCCACCCGGACGCGATACCTTCAATGTGGGGGACGACTGGTTCGTGACGATTGGCGCCACTGTGCACACGAAGCCCCTATTCGGGAAGAACAAGAAGTAGCGCGTGGGCCAGGAGATCGAGCGGAAGTTTCTCGTGACGAACGATACTTGGCGGACCAAGGCCACTGGGACCCGCTATCGCCAGGGTTTCCTCTCCACCGAGCCCGAACGAACCGTGCGCGTTCGGATCGCGGGCGATCGGGGCACGCTGACCATCAAAGGGAAGACCATCGGCGCCACTCGCCCCGAGTTCGAGTACGACATCCCTCGTGAAGACGCCGAGCAGCTGCTCGATACGCTCTGCCAGCGTCCTCTCATCGAGAAGGTGCGCTACCTGCTCCGCGAAGGTCCCCACACCTGGGAGATAGACGTCTTCGAGGGTGACAATGCCGGCCTCGTGGTCGCCGAAATCGAGCTCCAACGGGAAGATGAAGCCTTCGAGAGGCCGCCCTGGCTCGGCGAGGAGGTCACGCACGACCCGCGCTACTTCAACGCGAGCTTGGTCCACAAGCCCTATAGCCGCTGGCAAAAAGTCTAAGGTGAAGCCGCTAAAATTCAGCAGTAGCCCGGCCACAGGGTAACCCAGAGTGATCGTGAGCCGTGGAGGACTCTCGTTGCCGAGTCCTGAGCCGTGGGATACGCCTTGGTTATGGAGCTACCGCCCTGTGGCCTATACCGGACCAGCGCGAGCCTGGGATCGATCCCCGCTGGCCGACTCGTCTATTTCCACAACCATGGCGATCCCGGCCCAGGCATCTATCTCCCCGAGGAATGGCGATACAACCGCGCCGAGTTTCAGGGCAAAGGACAGGTCATCGAGGACCTCGATCTGCTGAGGTTTCTCGAGCCGCTCCCACCCGAGGGTTTCTACCGGGTCGTCGAGTCGTTTCATTGTTGTGAGAAGCAATGCCGTCTGTTCGAGCAGGAAGCCCTGGTTCAGCTCGGTTACAACACGAACGCTGAGCCGATCCTGTTCACCCCGGAGCTGGTCGATTCGATGCTCGCCGTTCCCGCACAAGGTTGGAAGACTACTCTCGCAACGACGAAGAACCTCCGCCAACTGCGCGTGCCGACGTCGAAACGCGACAACCTGCCACCGCAGTGATTGTCAGCCCTAGAGAGGAAGGCAGTCGTCTAGAATCGTGCGCAGAGCATCGGTGGAAGGTCCGCGCGCACCTTGGCCGATGCTTCGCCCGGAGACTAGCACCCCTTCCCAATTTCCTTCCCATCAGGCAGGATCGTTGATCCTGGAAAGGGGGCTGCTCATGGCCAAGTATCTAGTCAAATCTTCCTACACCGCGGAAGGGACGAAGGGTTTACTGAAGGAGGGAGGCACCAGCCGAAAAGCCATTGTGGAGGAGATGGTGCAGCGATTGGACGGACGGCTTGAAGCTTTTTACTACGGGCTCGGGGAGGCGGACGTGTACGCGATCGTCGATGTTCCCGATGTCACGGCGGTGGTGGCGGTCAGCATGATCGTCAACGCAAGCGGAGCGGTGACGCTGTCGACGATCCCACTTCTCACGCCGGAGGAGATCGATCAGGCATGCGAGCGATCGATCGACTATCGGCCGCCCGGCGCCTGAAGAATGCAAGCATCTAGTGCGCTACTCCACCGCGTTGTCGACGCCTATGGCGGTGCGGCGCGGTGGAGCGCGATCCGGCGGATCGCTCTGCGGGTTTCGGCGCATGGGCTCGCGTTTCGAATGAAGTGGCGGGCCCCGATGGTTCGGGTGCGCGCCGAAATCGATGTGCACCAGCCGCTCGTTCGGTTTTTTCCGGAGAAGGATGACGGGCTGGTCGAAGTCTTCGCGGGTAACGAGGTGCGCCTCGAGGATCGTGACGGCGGGGTTGTTGAGACGCGATCGAACCCTGGACACTTTTTCCCCGGTGGCAGGCGCCTCTTCTGGTGGGACCGGTTGGATCAGATCTACTTCGCTGGGTACGCATTGTGGAACTACGTCACCTTCCCGGCACTGCTCGCGCGGGAGGATATCGATTGGAAAGACAACGGCGCTTCAACGCTGCTGGCCCATTTTCCGACCGGCTTTCCGACGCACAGCCCGGTTCAGGAGTTCCACGTCGACCCGAAAACGGCACTGCTGACTCAACATGACTACACGGCAGGCGTGTTTGGCGGCTGGGCCAAGGGAGCACATCGCGTTCTCGCCCACGAGCGAGTCGATGGCGTTGCTTTCGGCACACGCCGACGAGTTACGCCTCGCCGGAAGGACGGAAAGCCTACGCCCTTTCCGTTACTCGTCGGGATCGAGTTCGACGAGATCGTCCTCGATCCGTGACCGGGCGGGCCCGATCAGCGAGGGCGCGTGCCAAACAGGTAGTAAATTCGCACGCCCACGTAAAGAACCGAGGTCCAGATCGCGGCATGGACGGCTAGCCCAAAGGCACTGGCCGCCAAACCGAGGCGGATCGAGACGGCGATCTGGAGCCCATCCCCCACCAGGTACGCACCGATGACGGGTCGCAGAAATCGGTCACTCCCTTCGCGCAGCGCGGCCAACAAGACCAAAGACAGGACGACCAGAAGGACCGCGTACCAACGCCCAAACTCGACCGCAGCGACCGGGAGCGGCTCAGAAACGAACTGTGCAAGAAACGCACCCGGCAGGAGCAGCGCGAACGCCGCGCCCACCAGATTCGTGATCGCCTCGAGATAGAAGATTGCCCGTACTACCCGCATACCGCGGGCAGCCTACTACGACCGCTTAGTGCTGGCGATCGGCTGGCGGAGAGCCTAAGAACACCGTCATGGCCTCCCGTTTCCAACACCTGCGCGCGCGCGCGCTCAAGGCGATGTTCAAGACACACACGGCGATTTACGAGGTCAGCGACGGACGCATCGGCGCCTGGGCGGGCCTGCCCACGTTGCTTTTATCGGTCACCGGCCGTAAGTCGGGCGAAACCCGCTCGACACCGCTCGTGTACTTTCAGGACGGCGACAGCTACGTCGTGGTCGGGTCCGACGGCGCCGCAAAACACGACCCCCAATGGTGGAAGAACCTCCAAGTCGATCCCATGGGCGCAGTCCGTGTGGGCCGGAAGAAGTGCCATGTGAAAGCCACTCTGGCAGCCGGATCAGAGCGCGAGCGCCTCTGGGAGATCGGCAAGACCGTGAACCCGATGTGGGCGAGGTACCAGATCAAAACCGAACGCGAGCTACCGGTTGTGGTATTGACGTCGGTCCACGACGAAGATCGAGGTCTTCGGGACGCCACAAACAAAAATAGTAGCTCAGCGACACGAACGAAAACGGCCCAACATTGAGAGTTGCGAAGATCCCAACGTGATGGTCATTCGACAATGCGAATGAGGTGCGTGGGGGCCGTGGTTAGATCGGTGTTGTCGATCGCGTGCAGAGAGTCTCGAACGCCACCTTCGTGTGTGTTGTGCGTCAGCATGGCGATCGACGCGGTGCCCGCGTCGCCTGCGTCGACGTCCTGGACCATCTTCTCGATCGAGATGCCGGAGTCGCCTAGCTTTCCGGATAGCGCTGCGAGCACCCCGGACTCGTCCCGAACCGAAAAGCGCAGGTAGTAGCGGGACGAGAGGTCGGCGATCGCTTGAATCTTTTGATCGCCGTCGGATGAGAGGTTCCACCTTCTAACGGGTGCGCCCGCGAGCGAGTTTTTCGCGATGTCGATGATGTCGCCCGCAACACTGGTGGCCGTCGGACCAGCGCCGGCCCCGAGGCCCGAAAGGAAACTAGGACCCACCATCGCACCCTGAATCGCAACCGCGTTGAGGGCACCGTCGACGTGCGCAAGCGGATCGCCCTCGGGCACCAATGCGGGATGGACCCGCAGATCCAGAGCGCCGGTCTGCAGGCGTTGTGCAACGGCGAGCGGCCGAATCGCGTAACCAAAGTTTCGTGCGTATTGAATGTCGCGCGGATCGACGCTTTCGATGCCCTCGGTCGGGATCTCGCCGGGCAGCACGCGCGCGCCAAATGCGAGGGCGGCCAGGATCGCCAGCTTGTGACCCGCATCGCCGCCCGTGATGTCCAGCGTCGGGTCCGCCTCGGCAAACCCAGCCTGCTGCGCTGCTTTCAACGCATCCGCGAAAGCGGCTCCATCATTGGCCATGCTCGACAAGATATAGTTGCTGGTTCCGTTGATGATGCCCCTGACGGAAAGAATGCGATCGGCAGCGAGCGACTCCCGAATCACACGGATCACCGGGATGGCGCCAGCCACCGCGGCCTCGAAATACAGATCGCAACCATTGGCCTCCGCAAGCGCGAAAAGTGCCCCACCTCGTTCGGCTAGAAGCGCTTTGTTGGCCGTGACAACGTGCTTCTTCGCGTCCAATGCCGCTCGCACCAACCGATCGGCCACTTCGACCCCGCCAATGAGCTCGACGACGATATCGACGTCGTCCCGGGCAACGATTTCGAACGCGTCGTCAATCAAGGAAATATTCGGGTCTTGCGCACGAACGATGTCGAGCCGAGCCGGGTCCTTGTCAGCCACGGCGGCAAGCTTTAAGGGCCCTCCAACGCGCTCGCCGATGACGTCGGCGTGCTGCAGCAAGGCCGTCACGACGCCTTCGCCGATCACGCCGCAACCACATAGTCCAACCCGAATTTCGCGGTCCAATCTGCTACCTCCGAGAGGCGGTCACGGTAGCAGACTCCACTGTGCTGTCATTTAGGGGGAGGCCTGAAACCGCCAGCCAGGCGCCATGGTCAATTCCCCCCGCGGCCGCAATTCCCTTGCCAGAGGCTCCTCAGGGTGTTGGCCCTATGAAGGTCTCGATCGAGATCGCGTTCGCCTGGTTCGGTTCTCTGCTCATGCGCACCTGGTGGTAATCCGCCGTGAGCCACGTCCCGAGCTGCGTCGCATACTCGGGGCTCGAGGCATCTTCCGATGGGCCGCCGGGCATCACGTTCACGCCGCGGATGTTGCCCACGGGGCCCCAGTTCGCGCCGCCCTCGCCTACGTAGCGCCGGACCGGGCCGCCGCCGAACTTGAACCCATTCAACGAGTCGGCCCGCGCGCTGAAGCCTGACGCATTCACCACGTTGTAGCCGCCGTCACGCGCGAGGCCCGAGAGCGCTGGCGAGACGTTGTCGAAGCCCGCCGCCGGCGGAATCGAGAAAGGCGGCACCAACGGATGGTCGAAGGTAATGCGGTGGAGCCTGCCCCAACGGTAGTCGTCCTGGCTGGTGGAGTTGCCGAAGGCCGCTGTGAACTCGTTCGAAGCGAGGAGGTCGAGCGCCGCGCGCATCGCCGCCAGCAACGTCGCGTCACGGCGGTCGTCAGCGGAGGAGAGCGCCGCAGGCTCGGGGAAGAAGTCCACGCCCGACGCGCCCACACCGGTAAAGGGGTCCTGAGACAGCAGGTTGTGCAGGGCTTTGAGCGCATCGCCGGAGCCCACGCCGGGGGCGCCGACGTTAGCGAGCGTCGCGTCGATCGCCGCCCTGATGGTCTTGGCGCGCCACATGTTGTAGATGGTCGCTGCGACGCTTGCCTCGGCCTCCTTCGTCGGCACCGAGGACGTGCGTCGGCCGTTGTTGTCGTGGGCGTCATAGCCCTCGGGAATGCCCGTTGGCGAGGAGAAGTCCCACCCGGAGAGACGCCCCACCGCCTCCGCGACGCCCAGATCGGCCGCAAGGGCCGCGAGCTCCGCAGGTGCGCCCGGCGTGGTCGCGTTCTCGAACGCCTCCAGCAGGAAAGGAGTCATCAGCTCCGCATCACGCTGCTGCGTGTTGGCCTGGAAGTTCTGCATGTCTCCGTAGCTGATCTTCTTCCCGGCCTCGATCTGGTCGCGAACGAGCTGCGTGATACGGCCGGCGCGCATGCCGATGGCGAAGGACGGATTCAGATAGTAGATGGCGGTGGGCTTCGAAGGCCGGACTTGGTTCAGCGGGTCGTTGTCGAGGCTCACGCCGGCCGGGTCGTTGTTCGCGTTCACAAAGAAGCCGTTCTCCGGATTCACCGTCTGCGGCATTTCGTCAAAGGGAAGGATCTCAAACGGGATCGCCTGCCCCTGGTTGTGAGCCGGGTCGGGCACCCAGTTGTTGGGTCCTGAGCCGTCGCGGATGAAGTAGGGCGGCAGCCCGGTGACTGTGCCCTGCTCTAGATCACTGCGCAGCGGGTTCTCGGCACTCGAGAAGTACGCCACGTTCCCGACGGCGTCGGCGTAGGCAAAGTTCTGGGAGCCAAAGTCGAAGTCCTGGAGACCTACGAGGAACTCGCCGAGGTTTTGCGCCCGGTTCCAGGCGCTGAAGGTCCCGAGCTCGCGTGTCGCGTGGAATCCAGTGAACTGGAGCACGAGGGCGGTGGTTATGCCGCCCCCAACGATGACCGACGGATCGGTGATATCGAGGATTGGCCCGAAGCTGCGGAACGGTACCGTGGCGATGGTAGTCAGGTCTGGAGGAAGCGGAACCGGATTCACGTCGTCAGGGATGCCGTTTGTCGGGTTGTTCGCGGAGTAGGCCGCGAACTCGATATCGACCGGGTGGTGGACACCCTCCGAGACGATGCAGGCGATGCTGCCGACCCGGAAGCATTCGGGCAAGCCTACCTTCAGGGTGTCCTGAAACACGTCACTCACATCCATCGGATTCGTGGTCGCGCCCCAGGTGATGTGCTCGTTCTGCCCGAGGATCACGCTCGGCGCGCCCGGGAAGCCAACGCCGCTCACGTTCATCGGTCCGTTTGTCGGGTCGTCCTCAACCACGAGATGCCATTCGTAGAAAGTAGATGGGATGTTGAGCGAGAGATGCGGGTCGTTCGCGATGATCGGGCGACCGCTGCTCGTGTGCGCACCGGCCACGCCCCACTCGTTGCTGCCGATCTCGAGCTCGCGGCGGTTCATCGCGCGCGCAATGTTGGTCACCTGCTCGAGCTTCTTCTGTACCCGTTTCGCACCCGCGGCCGCGCTAGCTAGCCGCACCCTATTCACCTTCAGTGCCTTGGCGAGGAAGGGCGGCTCTCCCGTGGCGTCCGGCACCGTCGAGGCCGGATCCATCGGCGCCGCGCGGCGCACGTCCTCAAAGAAAAGCGCCTGGCCGTCGAAGCCGCCGAGAATGCCTGCCTCGATGAAACCCTGCAGCTGCAGCGTGTCACCGATGTCGATGTCGAGCGATAGGCTCGCCGCAATTGCTTTGCCGATCACGAGTGAGTCGATCGAATCCCATGGGCGCACCGTGGTAAGCTCGAGCAGACCGTACTCGATAGGAAGCGGATTGTTTGAGATGTAGGCATTGATGCCGTCTGCATAGGCCTGGAGCAGCGCTATTTCGTTGGGTGTAAGCACCGCGGCGCTGCGCTCGGCCGCTCGGCGCAGACCTATGGTGCGGTTCTGGATGTCGCTGCCGAGCGCGCTGGCGCCGACTAGCTCGGCGAGGTCGCCGCTCACCTGGCGACGTGTGAGGTCCATCTGAAAGAAGCGGTCGCGCGCGTGCACGTAGCCCTCGGCGCAGAAGAGGTCGAGGTCGTTCTCTGCGAAGATGTGCGGCACGCCATCCCTGTCGAGGATCACTTCGACCTCACCCTCGAGACATGGGATCTCGATCGTGCCGTTTGCAACGGCGTCTGAGCTCATAAGCACGAGGAGCGCGGGAACAATTACGATGAGACGGCTGCGGATGCTCATGGGGGGGGGCCTCCTGTTATTTCGGTTGGTCGTTTTTGGACGCGCAGAATCTGTGGACGGGACAGCGGGCCACGAGCATGCCGTAGTGGACACAAAATGAGAAGAGGCCTCCGGAAGCCCCGAGGTGTCCGAAAATGACCAGTGACACCGACGCGGGACCGATTGTGATCAACCTGGCCGCCGCAGACGCGGTCGCTGCGCGGGCAGCCGATTGGATGTTCGACCAGTTCTATCCCGCAAGTTGTACCGAGTGCAGCGCCGAGGGACAGCAGACCGCGATCGTCGAGTGGAGGCTGGACAACGATTCGACCATCCGGGAGGCGTTCTACGAGACGGATGGGGACTCGACCAATATCGGCTTTGCCAGTGCCAACTTGCCTGGTTTCTTTGACCCGCTGCCTCCCATCATTCCCTTCCCCAATGGACTGTCGCAAACCCAGTACCGCGATCTGATCCTGACGGAGCACGGCGCGCTCAACGCCGCTCACCCTGACCGCTACAAGCGGTTCATCGTCAGCGGTGACTCCTCCCACACGGCCCTCCAGTCGACCCGGTTCTACACCTTTGATGCGGACGGCGTACCGCTCAACGAGTGGACCGCGGAATTCGTCTGGAACGGCGAAGGCGACTCGCAAGGCGGTATTTGGATAGACATTGTCGAGGACTTCGTCCCGGTTCCGTAGAACCGGGAGCTCTTCGGCTGTTTAGCCCACTCGGGTCTTCGCACCCGGGTGGGTTTACGCTGATCTTCTGCTTGATCTGCGGTCGACTACCTGCGCTCAGGTGACGTGATCCCGCTTTTGTCACCAGGGTGAACACCTCTCGGGGACAGTCTCCTTCAAAGAAGAAAGCCCGCCTCTCTCGAGACGGGCTCTCATAATTCCGGCGACGTCCTACTCTCCCACAGAGCTTCCCCTGCAGTACCATCGGCTCTGATAGGCTTAACTTCCGAGTTCGGGATGGGATCGGGTGTGACCCTACCGACATTGCCACCGAATCCGTAGAAAGTTCTCTGCGCCGCTTCTGTAAAGCGGATCAGAAGCAAGTTCGAGCGTCCGTGTTGATGGAACATCTCGAGCTCTTCCTTCCAACCCTGGCCTCAAGCCACGTACGAAACGTGTCTTAGAAGAAGGTCAAGCCTCACGGCCGATTAGTACTGGTCAGCTCCATGTGTTGCCACACTTCCACACCCAGCCTATCAAACTCGTAGTCTACAAGTGGCCTTTAGGGACCGAAGTCCAGGGATACCTCATCTCGGGGCTCGCTTCCCGCTTAGATGCTTTCAGCGGTTATCGATTCCGTATATAGCTACCCGGCTATGCTTCTGGCGAAACAACCGGAACACTAGGGATACGTTCAACCAGGTCCTCTCGTACTATGGTCAACTCCCCTCAAGTATCCTGCGCCCACGACAGATAGGGACCGAACTGTCTCACGACGTTCTGAACCCAGCTCGCGTACCGCTTTAATTGGCGAACAGCCAAACCCTTGGGACCTGCTCCAGCCCCAGGATGCGATGAGCCGACATCGAGGTGCCAAACCGCGCCGCCGATATGAACTCTCAGGCGCGATCAGCCTGTTATCCCCGGAGTACCTTTTATCCGTTGAGCGATAACCCTTCCATTCAGAGTTACCGGATCACTAAGGCCTGCTTTCGCATCTGTTCGACCTGTCAGTCTCACAGTTAAGCTCCCTTATGCCTTTGCACTCTACGGCTGGTTTCCAATCAGCCTGAGGGAACCATCGCGCACCTCCGTTACATTTTAGGAGGTGACCGCCCCAGTCAAACTGCCCACCAGGCAATGTCCCCACACCGGATAACGGTGCTGGGTTAGAAGTCCAGAACAGCCAGGGTGGTATTTCAAGGTTGACTCCATCGAAACCAGAATTCCGACTTCAAAGTCTCCCACCTATCCTACGCAGACTGTCCCGAACTTCACTGCCAAGCTGCAGTAAAGGTTCACGGGGTCTTTCCGTCTTGTCGCGGGTAGAGCGTATCTTCACGCTCAATACAATTTCGCTGAGTCACTGGCCGAGACAGTAGGGATGTCGTTACGCCATTCGTGCAGGTCGGAACTTACCCGACAAGGAATTTCGCTACCTTAGGACCGTTATAGTTACGGCCGCCGTTTACTGGGGCTTCGATTCACTGCTTCGCCGAAGCTAACAACTCCTCTTAACCTTCCAGCACCGGGCAGGCGTCAGACCCTATACGTCCTCTTACGAGTTCGCAGAGTCCTGTGTTTTTGGTAAACAGTCGCAACCCTCATTTCTCTGCAACCCTCACCCGCTCAGAGCGCGAAGCTCATCACAGACAAGGGCACACCTTCTCCCGAAGTTACGGTGTCAATTTGCCGAGTTCCTTAGCCAGTGTTCTCTCACGCGCCTTGGGATTCTCACCCCGCCCACCTGAGTCGGTTTGCGGTACGGTCACTGAAGACCCTCACTACGCAGCTTTTCTTGGAAGCATGGAATCACCGAGTTACGGAGCCGGAGCTCCACCTCATCACGTCTCGGGGTAATGTTTCCGCGTTTGTGGCTATTGCCTCCTACGGAAACCCCCTACCTGCTTGAACCGGCACTTCCATTCGCCGGATCGGCCTATCCTTCTCCGTCCCTGCTTAGTTCAACGGATTCCTCAGTGGTGCAGGAATATTAACCTGCTTCCCATCATCTACCCCTTTCGGGCTCAACTTAGGGGCCGACTAACCCACAGGCGAATTATTCTTCCCTGGGAAACCTTGGGCTTACGGCGACAGGGTTTCTCACCCTGTTTATCGCTACTCATGCCTGCATAAGCTCTTCCCACGCCCGACAGTGCTCCTTACGGTACACCTTGTATCTGCGTGAGAATGCTCCGCTACCGCTCTAATAAATTAGAACCCGAAGCTTCGGTACCAGACTTAGCCCCGTTACATTTTCGGCGCGGGCTCGCTCGACCAGTGAGCTGTTACGCTTTCTTTAAAAGATGGCTGCTTCTAAGCCAACCTCCTGGCTGTCTGAGCGCTCCCACATCCTTTCACACTTAGTCTGGATTAGGGACCTTAGCTGTCGATCTGGGCTCTTTCCCTCTTGGCTACGGACCTTATCACCCGCAGCCTGACTGCCTAGCAGTTGTCACCGGCATTCGGAGTTTGGTTGGGTTTGGTAATCTGGTAGGACCCCTAGCCCATCCAGTGCTCTACCTCCGGTGCAATTCACTAAACGCTATACCTCAATATATTTCGCGGAGAACCAGCTATCTCCGAGCTTGATTAGCCTTTCACTCCGATCCTCAGGTCATCCCCTGAATTTTCAACTTCAGTGGGTTCGGTCCTCCACGCAGTTTTACCCACGCTTCAACCTGCCCAAGGATAGATCGCTCGGTTTCGGGTCTACGCCCTGCTACTAAATCGCCCTATTTGGACTTGGTTTCCCTACGGCTTCACCTATCGGCTTAACCTCGCAACAAAGCGTAACTCGCAGGCCCATTATGCAAAAGGTACGCCGTCGCACATTCCCCGAAGGGCATAGTGCTTCGACTGCTTGTAGACACACGGTTTCAGGTACTATTTCACTCCCCTTGCCGGGGTTCTTTTCACCTTTCCCTCACGGTACTTGTTCACTATCGGTCGTCGAGTAGTACTTAGCCTTGGAAGATGGTCCTCCCAGATTCCCGCTGGATTCCACGTGCCCCGCGGTACTCGGGTGCCAGTGCAGAGACCAAACGCTTTCGACTACAGGGCTGTCACCTCGTATCGCCGATCTTTCCAGATCGTTCATCTAACGTTTGGTTTGGTAACTCTGTGAGAGCATTAGGGCGCTCTCCCACTGGTCCCACGACCCCGTACCAACAACGCCCCTAAGCTTACATTGGTATGGTTTAGGCTGTTTCCCGTTCGCTCGCCGCTACTAGGGAAGTCTCGGTTGATGTCCTTTCCTCCAGGTACTTAGATGTTTCAGTTCCCTGGGTTGGCCGCACTAGCACCTATGTATTCAGCGCTAGGCTTCTGGGTTTAACCCCAGACGGTTGCCCGATTCGGAAATCTCCGGATCAAAGTGTGTTAGCCACTCCCCGGAGCTTTTCGCAGCTGCCCACGTCCTTCATCGCCTCTCGACGCCAAGGCATCCACCGTGTGCCCTT
>Ga0255057_10001771_pt1 | contig 11915 bp, 10 predicted proteins | sample Cases_109_6_MG_FD_189022 | JGI IMG/M metagenome (GOLD analysis project Ga0255057, IMG submission 189022) | Seawater microbial communities from Amundsen Gulf, Northwest Territories, Canada - Cases_109_6 | ecosystem: Environmental > Aquatic > Marine > Gulf | place: Canada: Northwest Territories... | reverse complement strand
GGCTCGGTCTGCTCGGCCATATAGACCACGCCCATGCCCCCCTCGCCGATCTGCTGCAAGAGCTTGTAGGGACCGATCTGCGTGCCAGGCGCTTCGAGGAGCGGTTGGTTACCGTTGGTGCCAACACCCGGTGGTGGCGATTCGAGGAAGCTGCCTGGGTTCAAATGGGCCCGCAGGAGCACCTCCACGCGTTCATGCAAGTCGGCATCCCCTCCGCAGGCGTCGTCGAGGAAATGGGCTCGCTGTTCCGCAGGTTGTTCCAGGGCTTGATGGAAGAGTTGTTCCTCTTTCATGATTGTTCTCCGAGGCCGCAAGCGACCCTCTATATGTATAAGCGAGAAATCTGGTCCGCCAGCACCACAGGATTTCCAAAAACTTCCGGCTTCCGCCTCAGCGGCTGCGGACTTCTGTTTGCAGCCAGGCCCGCGCAAACGCCCAATTGCGATCCGCCGAGCTGGGCGAAATCCCCAGAACTTCTGCCGCCTGATCTCCGGTCAGTCCCGCAAAGTAGCGAAGCTCAACGAGTTGCGCCTTGAGTGGGTCTTTGACCTCTAGCTTACCGAGGGCCTCGTGGAGTGCGAGCAACTCGTCATCAGGTAGCGGGGCGGCCACGTCTTCCAGCGGTTCCTTGTAACGACCACCGCCCCGTTTTTCCGACCGCTTCGCACGCGCGCGGTTACGAGGATCCGGCGCATGGCAGTAGCAGCTGAGGCGAAGAAGTGACTGCGATCACGGTACGTCCGGTGGGTTTCGCTCCCTACCAACCGCAGATATGCTTCATGCACCAGCGCTGTCGCCTGCAGCGTTTGACCTGGATTCTCCAGAGACATCTTCTGGGCCGCCAGTTTGCGCAATTCGTCATAAACCAGCGGCAGAAGCTGCTCGGCGGCGCTGGGATCGCCTTGTTCGATGGCGTTCAGGATTTGGGTGACGTCGGTCATGAACCCATTATAGCGACTTGCAACTCCGCAATCTCGACCGGTAGATTTCCACCTGGCCTGCCAGCTGGGCACGGATTCCAGGTCACTTGCACTGCCTATCTGAGGGAAAATTCTGCAAACCTTACGGGGCAAGTAAACCGTCTACGGCCATCGGCGCATGAGTGAAATTTGACTTTGCCTTTTGGCGAAGTAGGCTTTTAATGATTACTGCGCGACAAATGGGCCCTAGCTCTAGAGTTTGCTCGCGAAATCCGGGCTTCCGTTGGGCGCCCTCGGCTTATTGGAAGCGCAGAGGTCAAAAAGTGACTTCGGCTGTCCGTTGGCAGGCTTTTCTAACAGAGCCCGGTTCCGGTTGCGCCGTGGTCTTAATTGCCGTGCTTCAAGCGGAGGGTTGGTATGCACCGTTTCACCCGCATCTGTCTGACGTTGGCCTTTCTCACTGCCAGTCTCATGTCCGGGGCCGAACTGTGGGCCCAGGGTGGCCGCGGTGGTTTCAAGGGGGGCGGAGGCAAAGGTATCAAAGGAAACAGCAGCTTCCGTGGCAAAGGGGGCGGCAGCAAATCGGGCTCGGGCACGATCGATCGTGTCAAACGGAAACCGACTTTCAACCGGTCCATGAAGCGTGACGGAACTACCCGTTATTCGAAAGGCAGCGACCAGCCCTGGAGTAAGCATCACGCGCGAGAACAGCGCAAGCTCGATCACCGCAGGGAGGTTGCCGATCACCTCCGCGACATAAGCGATCGCAACGGCAACGAGCACCTCAAGCAGGTCGCCGACGACATGGATCTGAGGTCCCAGTCGCACTACGACAAGCAGATGGAGAAGATTAACCAACGGTACGGGCTCGACGGCCCGGCCGCCGACGCCGGTGATGCACTGGGTGACCTGGCCGACAATCCGCCGGGTGGCGACGGCGCGCTCGATGATTCCGGCGAAGTCCTCGACGGCGCCAACGATTCCCTGGACGAAGTGGCCCGCAAGCTGACCGGTCGCGAGAACGCGTTGTCCCGGCAGTTACGAAACGAGCAGCGGAAGCTGGCCAAGCGGATGGAAGCGGTCGAGCGGATGCGGCAACTGGCCGAGCAGACCGGCGACGATGGAATGCTTCAGGCGGCCGACCGGCTTGAAGAATGGGCCGCGAACCACTTCGATCGTCGGATGGCGCAGATCACCGACTTCCAGCAGCGGCACGACTTGCCTGATGTCAGTCAGTACCTCTCGCCCTGATTGACCACCACTCCGCCAAGCTGCTCCGAGCGCCCGTTGCCGGTGTGATAGCCGCCTGCGGCAGATTGTCTCTGAGTCAGAATGACCCTTTTCTGCACCGGTCTGGCACAGGGTTGGCGCTGTAGAGACAGCTGACAAGCCGCACCAATTCAGGCTCAACTCAAGAAAACAATTGACCGGGTGGACGGGCAAGAGGGGGAGTACAAGCCGTAAAATTCAAGGTCAAGCGGTGAAAGAGGTTACGCTCATTCCGAACTCTAAGTTGAGGGTCGTCTGCCGATCTCACGCGTCATCCAGCTGCTGAGACCTGACACCTCGCCAGACGACCCGCAAGAAGAGGATTTGAGTGGCCGTCAATATCAGAAACATACTTGCTGGCTCGGGCACCACGGTCGTTGTTGCTGCCAGCGGAGCGACCATGCCGTAGTCGGTTGCCAAATCACTGCAGGTTGGCAGTCGCAGTGACGGAGGTCTGCCTTGGAGGCCCCTCGGCGATGGCAGCCAGCTCTGCCTCGTAGGTTCGCCACCATGACTCGGCCTCCTCGCGCGTCCAAGGATGCCGTGTTGCCAAGGGCCGCAGCAGCTCGAGCGCCTCGCCTGCGTCGCGCGGCCGGTCCTCCGGGCGGCGCTGAACACAGCGGGCGATCAGTTCGTCCACGTCGGAAGGGATCTGGCCGTCTGACGTCTCCGACGCCCGCTGCGGATCCTCGTGCATGATTTGGGAGAAGATCTCCACCATCGTAGAACCGAGAAACAGGTCCCTTCCGGTAAGCAACTTGAAGGCGGTCGCCCCGACCGCATAGACGTCGGCAGCCGGAGAAAGAAAGGAAGCGTTCTCCAGGCACTCAGGCGCAATATACTGGGGCGTGCCGCTGATCATGCCGGACTGAGTGATATTAGCGTTCAGTTCGTCCGCGAGGTCCTTGGCCAGCCCAAAGTCGACAACTTTCACCCAATCCGCCACGCCACCACGACGGCACAGCATGACGTTTGCCGGTTTCACGTCGCGATGGATCAGACCTCGGTCGTGGGCTTCTGCCAAAGAACTGAGCACCTGTTCGAGGATCCACAGGGTGCGCGAAACTGCGATCGGGCCATCACGCGCGACCAACTTTTCCAGCGTAAGGCCGGCGACGAACTCCATGGCGAAATAGAAGACGCCGTCGGTGGTACGACCATAATCGTAGATTTCGATGGTGTTGGGATGTGTCAGCGAGCTGACCAGCTGAACTTCCCGTTCAAAACGCCTCACCGCCGTGGCGTCGGCGAATTGTCCGTCGAGCGTCTTGATCGCTGTTGGCCGCCGCAGCATGGCATGCCGGGCGAGGTAGACACGTCCCATGCCGCCTTCGCCGATCAGCTCTTCTAGGGTGTATTGTCCGAGCTGACGCACTTCGCTTATCTCCCGCCGCAAACGGGCCGCGGCTATGGCCGAAACGAATGCGACGACGCCAAGAAGTGTCAGCAAGGCAATGATCTCGCTCGCCAGCTGACCGAGATAATCGAGGGCGGCGTAAGCCTGATCGCGTTCGATCTCGGTCGCTACGCCAAATCCGTATTCGTCGAGCCACATCCACGCCCCGACGACGACGACGCCCCGATAATCGCGATAGCCGTCCAGGTCCATGCCGTCGATGTCCGCTGTAGCGGCGGCGGCCATCTTTGTGAGCGGACGCTCCTTCATCGGGATCGCCCCCGCCTGGCCGACAGTTAAGTCGACGCCCGGATCGCGCAGCACGACGTGCAACACGGAACTCTCCGTCGGCGAATCGTCCAGCAGCCCGCATTTGCGGAGCTGCGTTTCGTAGCGGCTTTCCGAAAGCAATTGTCCGGAACGATTGAACGCGTAGGTATCGCAGCGCGGCCCGGCGCGGCCCAGATCGAGCAGCGACGTGAAGTCGTCGGAAGCCCGCACGCTCATAAACAACCCGCCGAGCACGTCGCCATTCTGGCTGTGTATCGCGCTACCCACGACGATCAGCGGCACGCCCGCGGAGGCAACTTGATCGTCATCAAAGAAGGATCCTTTGGTGATCGGCGGCAGCAAAACCGACCCGCCCAGCCAAACCGGCTGCAACAATGTCCGTCCCTCGGACGACAGCGTTCGCAGGACCATCGCTGGCCGCGTCGAGCTGAACAGAATCCTGCCAGACGGATCGACGCCGCTCACCGTGACCACTTCTGGGCGCTGCGTCGTCTTGGAAAGCAATTCCGCCATGTGCGCATGGTGCGGCGACTGCTCGCGATTGGCCGAGTCGATCGTGGCGACGTCTACCCAGTTGACAAGCTTCGAATAATGGCTTCGCAGATGGGGGTGCTCGGTCCAAGCCTCCATTTCCCGCAACTGCAGCTTGAGCCAGTTGTCGACGGCGGCCACGTTCGATTCGAGGGTCGCCTGAAGCTGCCCGGCGAGATTGTCGCGGAGTCGAAGACGGATTCCCCGGTACATTCCCCAGCTGAGGACGCCTAAGACCGCCGCCAGACCCAACGCCGCCGCGGCGAACCACACTTGCGGACGGTTGGCCCTGCGGAGTCGATCACCAAGCCGCGTCGAGAGGGCCAACGGCGTGAGAGCCGGCGGCGATGGTCTCACTCTCTCGAAGATCCTCGTAGGATCGGATTCAACGGTGATGGTGCGCGGATCGTGGTGCGCCAGCAGCGACTCCACTTCGGCGCGGAGCTGCCGGTCTTTTCCGCAACGCCGGTCGAGAAACTCCGCGCGATCGCCCCTCTCCCGCTCAAGGGCCTCTTGGAACAACTCCATGGCTTGTTGGTGGCGGGCGGAATTCACGGATCGTCCTAGTCTGAAAGTTCGCGCCGCAACCATGCCCGGCAAGCGGTCCATTCGCGTTCCACGGTACGCTTTGAGACGCCGAGTACTTCAGCCGTCTCTTCAACGCTCAAACCTCCGAAGAAGCGGTGCTCCACGAGCTTAGCCTGCCGCGGATCAAGGGCCGCCAGCTTTTCCAGCGCCTCGTCGAGCGCCAGGACGTCGTCATCACGTTCCGCGGAAATAGCCAGCGGTTCGTCGAGGGGTACTCTCTTGCCTTTCCCTCCGCGTTTCAGACGCTTTTTTGACTTCGCGTGATTCACCAGAACCCGACGCATCGCTTGGGCGCCAACCGCGAAGAAATGAGAGCGACCTCGCCAGTCGACTTTCGTCTGGTCGATCAGTTTTAGAAACGCCTCGTTGACCAAGGCCGTCGCCTGGAGCGTGTGTCCCTTGCGTTCCTGCTCCATATACCGGTGGGCGAGTCGCCGCAGGTCGTCGTAGACCAGTGCCAGCAGGCGGTGCGAATCGGCATCGTCGCCGGCGACGATGGCCGAGAGCATCTCGGAGGCCTGTTTTCCCATGGAACACTCCTTTCGAGCGAGGCAGCCAAGCTGCTCGTCGTCAACGACCGAACCTTGGCAATAAAGCCGCCGCGACAGACCGCCCGCTCCCCGGGGGAGGTCCCACTCTCCGTTGATTCTAGCCGCGTCCCCTGTCGCTGGTACCCATGAATTCGCGGCACATCGCCACGTCAAGCGGCTGCGGCCCGCTTCCCGCGTTGGGTCTACGCGTTTGGGAAAGATTTTGTGGCGGGTTTTGCCCACGAAAGTTGCGTATCTCCCCGAAAGGCCGACCGACGGGCAGCTCACACGGGGTGCCTCACGGCAGGCCGCAACTGCCTCCACCTAACGCGAGAGAGGATAGAAACCATGAATAAGTCACGAGTTGAAACCGATCTGGGCCCCGTCTCCGGTAGCCGTCGGCATTCTGTCACTCGGCCATCGCAGCAACCGCTACATCGCGCTGCGGAAGTGTTTCAGCAGGAGGGGATTTCGTTGCGGAGCATCGCCGGCCGCATGAACATCTCGGCGGGGCAGGCCCGCGCTGAGCTGGACCCTCGGCGGGATCTGCGGCTTTCGGAACTGTACCGCTGGCAGGCCGCGCTGAATGTTCCGGTTGTCGACCTGCTGGTTCATCCGGGCAACGGACTGTCGGGTTCGGTTCAGCTAAGAGCCAGGTTGCTGAAACTGATGAAGACGGTCCGATCGATCCAGGAGAAGTCAGAGGACGAAGCGATCGACCGCCTCGCCACCCGGCTGGCTGGCCAGCTTATGGACCTGATGCCGGAGTTGAAGAACGTCTCATCCTGGCCGTCCATTGGCCAGCGGCGAACGCTCGATGAACTGGGAGCGATCGTCGAACGCATTTTGCCTGAGTCATTTTTTAACGGCAGTCCGCCGACCAGGAGCGTTAACGACTGAGGCCGCCACTATCGACCGACCAAGGCAGGAAGATTCAGGAAGCTGCCCCGGTGGTTTGTTGATATTCCCGAAAAACGGACGAGATTCGGGACGCGGAGTGACCTTCCCCCCGTAAAAAGTGCCAGTGTTCGTGAGAGAATCAAGCCTGGGCTGTAGCCTGGAAAGGATTTTTCAGATGGCACAGAAACGTCATGGAATGGACCAGATCATTCCGATGTTGCGTCGAGCCGATGTCGAACTGGGCAAGGGGAAGAAGGCTCCGGTGGAAGAGCGATTCAACGGTCAGAATTAGCAATCCGCCCCTCCTGCAAACTAGGTCGGGGTCAGCTATTCGCCCGTGAAGTAAACTCTTCCAGGAACGGTCGGAAACACCGAACGCACGATGGGACAGCGGAAATGCCGCACCAATCCGGGTTCAAGAGAAACGTATTTGACCGAGTGCACGGACAGGAGGGCACCCGTCTTTCTACAGTTCCAGCAATTGCAATGCTTCTCTAGTGCATGACGGGAAAAGATGGGTGCCCGGCGGACCATGCACCCATCCACGCACCGCGTCTATGTCCTGTCGGTTTTACAAATGCCAGGGCCGACGCATGGCAGGCGTCAGCAGGGCGTTGGCCTCGGCGTCGTCGGCTACCTGTTCGATTTGCGGATCCCATTCGAGCGGTCGTCCCAGGCGCATGGCAAGATTGTTGAGATGGCAGATGGTCGCCGTGCGATGGCCAATCTCCGCATGCGCGAACGGCTGCTGCCGCGAACGCATCGCCTCGAGAAAGTTCCGCCGATGGCTCGGCGTACGGCCGAGTGAAGGTTCGGGCGCCTGGGCCGGGTCGAGCAGCTCAGCGGGGTCAGCTTCCAGCTTGGCGCCGTGCACGTGGATGAACAACCAACCGGCGTCCCCTTCAAATCGCACGCCGCGCGGCTCTTGGTTGGAGCCGATCAGCCGTACGCCGTTTGCATAAGTATTTTCAAATTCGAATTCCATAAAAGCGTCGTACAAACTGGTCGACGAGGCAACGCCGCGGGCGGAAAATCGCACGGGGCCCGTCGCGTCGCTTCCCATGCCGAGCTGGGCAAGGTCGATGATGTGCGCGCCGCGGTCGGTCATCTCGCCGCCGCCGTAGGCCAGAATGAACCGCCACCAGAAGTGGCAGCGCAACTCCGTATATTCCACGTCTGGAGTAGGGCCGAGCCAAAAGTCGTAATCGAAGCCCGGCGGAATCGGCATCGTGGGCGGCACATTCCGCAGTTGCCGAACTTTTTCGTGATGCTCCTGGTTGCACGGCATGTTGACGCGCACGGTGTGAATTTTCCCCAGGCGGCCGCTGCGGACCAGTTCGCACGCATACCGGGCATTGTCGCCGGAGCGTTCGTGACTGCCGGTTTGCAGGATGCGATCGTGCTTGACAACGGCCCGGCAGATGGCGCGGCCTTCGCCCACCGAATTGGCGAGCGGTTTCTCGCAGTAAATGTCCTTGTCCGCTTTGGCCGCGGCGATGGCAATCACCGCATGCCAGTGGTCGGGAGTGGCGATCACCGTCGCTTCGAGTCGGTCGTCCGCTAGCAATTCACGGAAGTCGGAGTACGCACAACAGTCGGTGTTTCCGTATCTTTCATTTACCAGCTCAGTCCCGAGTTTCAAATGTTTTTGGTCCACGTCGCACACAGCCACGAATTGAACGTCGGGCTCATTGATGAACGCGTTCGCATTTGCCCGCCCCATGCCGCCAGAGCCGATCAAGCCCAGCACGATGCGATCGCTGGGCGCAACTTTGCCAGGCCCGCCGAACACCGAGGCGGGAACAATCCAGGGCGCTCCGATCGCCGCAGTGGCGCGCGCCGATTGCTTCAAAAACTCGCGGCGATGCGGCACGTAATCAGATATCGTTTGTTTCATGATAGGCAATCCTGTGGTTGCACGTGGACAATGCCAAGCGGCGATGCATCCTACCACATCTTTCTATTTGGGTTGAGTTCGGAACCGATCCAGGCTCACAATGGTCGTCATTCTAACATTGCCCCCCCACGCGCCAATCGCGGGGTGCTTTTCTCGACATTTTTTTGAAGGAGAGAGGGTCCGAGGAGTAGAGCGCAACACCGACGCTATGGACTCAGCGCCAGTATCACGGCTAGGATGCCGACCAGTCCCAGCGCGACAAACCACCAGGGCCAGCCAGACAATGCCGCGTTAGAAAATACGACGTAATCACCACAAGCGGGACATTGCTCGGCGTCCTCGTAAATGTCCGCGCCGCAGGAGGGACATGCCAGCGTCTCGAAGTCGTCTTCGAACTCATCCGGTTCGGGGTATTCCCAATCTTCTAGAGGGCGATTAAGCATCAGGTCGAGAGTCCAGAGTCGAGTGTCGAGAGTTCGTAGGTGCGGCGCCTGTCCTTTATACACAAATAAGCCCGGAGGGCTGGCACATCCCTAGCCGGTACCGTGAGGCACCGGACGCAGGTACGTACGTCGATTGTGAGGCCCGGAGGGCCGGCACAGCACGCCGACACAAAACAATGGCGGCGGATGTGTCGGCCCTCCGGGTCTTCTGATACGTCATCCATCCCGTCCGGTGGTTCACACCACCGGCTAGGGATGTGTTGACCCTCCGGGCCAGAAAAACGAGTCCGCTTCGACTTGAGTATAAACGAAAGGTGCGGCACCTACGCTACGGACTTAGCAAGAGTTATCTTGTCAAACACCTCCGCCGTAACATCAGCCCAATGCTGGCCATCGCTCCTAGCAGCAGTGAACTTGGCTCGGGGACGGTCGCTGCCGAGATTGCCAAGAGCGAAGCATCCATGCCGTAGTTCGCTTCCCAATCGGCGAGGTCTGATGCACTCAGCGGGTTGGGCGAACCGCCTCGTTGCCACTTCAGGAAGTCGGACCCGTCCATATCTCCATCGACATTAAAGTCACCCTCGACGGAAAGAATGTCGTGCAGACTCTCGGCAGTGTCGATCAGGGACTGGCCCTCTTCGAATGACAGTAGGCCTGCGTTGACGAAAGCGTTGACCTGGTTGATGAGGGCTCCGATGCGGTTCAACGTGGCCTGTTGGTTACTGTTGAAGTTGAGTTTCATCAATAGCGAATTGCCCTGACTCTGGTTCAGCACGCCATCTTCGACCAAGTCCGCCACTCCGCTGGTCAGCAGCATGATAAGATCTGAGGGTTCGGGTACGATTCCCAGCGTGATTTCCAGTTGAGAGCCGCCAATGATGTAAGCGGCGGTCTGGCCTGCGAACTGCTCGCCGTCGGTCAACTGCAGTCGAAATGCGGACCAAGGATCTGAGCCGTCAGACTGGTAGTCCGCCCTCACAAACTCAGTCACGTCGATGTCGTAATACTGGCCAGCGCCATCCTGGGGAACAAATAGTTCAAGTCCCGTATCGACATAGGGTGCTTCATAATGGGATTTCAGCACCTCTGAGTCGTTGTCGTCAACGTCGTGCATCAAGGAGAGACCTTCCGGGAGTGTGCCGAGCAAATCTTCCACAAAGACTCGCAATGTGGCGTTTTCGACAGTCGTCTCGGTGACCGTTGTGAACGGCAGCTGAAATTTCATCACTTGACGAGACAGGATGTTAAAGGAGGCCTCCCCGCTCGCCAAGAACGCGCCGACACCAATGGCACCTATGCCGTCACCAAGTCCGTCAAACCCACTTGAAGAACCTCTTTCCCAGACGATCTGATCATCTATATCTCCTGAAATCAGAGTGTATTGCAGGTGAGTGGGGCGGGCGGTCGGTGGTGACGTGTTGAGCAAGTCTGCCGTCACTGCGAAATGATCTGACGGTAGCAGTCCATCAACGAGGTCTGTTACGACCCGTGCGTCGGTTGCAACAATCTCGCTGGTATGCAGGACGTGGTCAATTCGCGTCCCTGGTGGCCACCCAGGAACTGATGAGACATCTCCGCAAAAGGGATCACATGCGTCGTTGAGCGTGAAATTCTGCGGGCCAGATTGGCCAGTGATTGTTGAGAACCCCTCCGAGGAAGGAGGAAAATTCAAGTCTCCTACGAATAGGAGCGGCAAGCCGTTGGTTATCGCCGGCACCTCCTGCTGACTCACGATCGCATTAAATGCAGGATAACTAAAATGTGTATCGGCCATCACGAAAGACTGGTTCGTTTCCCAATCGAACATCTGCGCCCATAGGACGTTGCGAATTAAATCAAAAGGATTCCTCGGATCGGGAAGATCGATAATACCGTTGTCTAGTACGAGATAGCGATCCCGCTTGAAGAAGATCGCATTGTAAAAGAATGCAGGTGTCCCGAGGATGTAGTCGTACTCGGGAAGGAACTCGATCAGGTCGGGTAGCTGACTATCTGTGACCTCCTGAAAACCGATCAGATCGGCGTCTTCCTGCTGCAAGATCGCTCCGACGCGGTCACGGCGAGGATCGTTCGGATCAAGCCAATGTTGCCCTGGGCCTTCCAACCCTTCTGCCAGGATGTTGTACGTCATCACCTTGAAGGACTGTGCCGGTGCGATACTTTGGATCATCAAGACCAAAAGTAAGGGAGCGATTGTTTTCATGAAAACTCCTGCTACCAAGGATTGTGGTCAAGTTAAAGTGGAGTCGATCAAAACGAAACACACAAAAGACGCCATGAGTGCTGAACCGCTGACTACCCGAGGGGCAGCCAAAGTGCGTTGATTCGTGACGGCTCTACGTTAGTTCTTACTCTTTAACGACATTGGTGAATAGAAACCAAGCTTTGTCTTTATCCGATATTTCCCATGTGGGATGAGTTCGAAACCGATTCGGGCTCAGAACCTCGCAAATTGGCTGCAAGTTATGGACAAAAAAAGCCGCTGTCACCCTGTGCAGTGAGAGTACACAGAGCGTCAGTGGCTCTTTCGATTCGTTCCCGTTGTCGCTGGCCCCATTAGAGTTTCTCCTAGTGCCTGCCGGAACTGACCTAAGTGTACCAAGGCGCACCTGGGGTTGCAAAGATTTTCCGTGGATTATCTCAGTTCTCGGGCGGGTGGCATGCCCTCGGAGGTCTGCCGACGTGGACATGTTAAGCGGCGGCATGCCACACGTCCAGCTGCATATCGAATAACTTAAATGGGAATGAGAGAACCACGAATCACACGAATCACACGAAAAAAGAAGGGAGAAGCGACTCGGCGCGATCGTGACGCCAGCGGAGTTTTTGCCGGACGCAGTGCGCTCGATTCTCCAGGCATTCGTGCAGATTCATGCTATTCGTGGTTGGTTCCGTTTACCATTTGAGTTCCATAGTGCAAAAACACCCTACCTAGTAGGCGCATATTGCCAGGGGTGTTCCACATCGGCTCGGTAGATCACCGTGCCTTCAATCGAGCCTGTACGTCAGCTATAGGTTGCCGGCGGAAAAACCGGCTTGGAGAAGATCGGCATAGCCAGCCTTCAATGGACGCACATCGTACCCCATTTTTTGCAGAATCGGCGTAGCGACCAACACTCGGCTGCCCGACCGGCAATGGCAGTAGATGAT
>Ga0255057_10001770_pt1 | contig 11921 bp, 10 predicted proteins | sample Cases_109_6_MG_FD_189022 | JGI IMG/M metagenome (GOLD analysis project Ga0255057, IMG submission 189022) | Seawater microbial communities from Amundsen Gulf, Northwest Territories, Canada - Cases_109_6 | ecosystem: Environmental > Aquatic > Marine > Gulf | place: Canada: Northwest Territories... | reverse complement strand
CGGTAGAGGCAACCACCGGAAGAGCCACCTGTTCAAACGCTTTGCGCAGCACCGCACGTTTGGAAGCGAAAATGGCCCGCCGCTCTGCAGCATGGTCATCGTCGGACCAGGCGGCCACTGCGGCCGATTGGACGAACTCGGGTGGGGCCACCCCCGCGGTCGAGCGAAATGCCACTAATGCGGCAATCGCGTCGGCGTCGCCGATGATGGCCCCGCTGCGATAGCCGGTCATCCCCGAGCGCTTGGAACAGCTGTAGAAGGCCAGGGTCCCACTCAGGTCCGACCCTGCCGCCTGAAGCACCGACCCGGGCGGATCATCCTCGTACACGTCGACGTAGCACTCGTCCGATAAGAACAAGGCCCCTTCAGATCGAGAGCGTTCGAGCAGCTCCGCCAACTCACCCACAGTCGTGACCGAACCAGTGGGATTGTGTGGGGAGCAGGACCACACCATCCGGGCCCGGTCCCAGATCTCATCTCTGATGTCCGAGGCCCGCAGCACGAAATCACCGTCAAGACGGATGGGATCGACGACCGCACCGGCAAATCGGGCGCCGCGTTCGTAGACCGGGTACGCGGGTGTGCCGTACACAACACCCTGTCCGGCCCCCGGCTCTACGAAAGCGAACGGGGTATGGAAGATTCCCTCCTTGGATCCGGTGGTGGGAATGATCTGGGTGTCGGGATCCACAGTGACTCCCATGCGACGATGCAGATAGGCGGCGACGGCTTCTCGCAATTCCGCCAGGCCGATGGTGGTCGGGTATTGAGAGACTGCAGGGACCGCATCCCGCAGCGCCTGTCCGATGAACTCCGGCGTCGGTTCGCGGGGATCGCCGATGGCGAAATCGATCAGCGGCTTTCCCGCTTCACGCAAGGCGCGGGCGCGCATCTGGATCTCCGCCAGCGGATATCCCCCCATGGCCTCCAGGACTGGATTCACTTTCACAAAGCCACGTTACCTAATGTCCTGTGTCGTAAGTTCGTACTGATATTGCCGAGCCATCGGCGCTCCTGGCAAGGACGCACAACGAAGGCGCAGTGGTAACTGCGTCGAGGCGGAGGACGCCGCCAGGTGGGTCGAGGGCCGGCAAGATTCTGTGCATGACTTGCGACTCAGGACATCAGTGTCCGGGCAAGGACGGCTCTCCGCCACGGCCAGCCTGGCTGCCGACCGCAGTCCGTATCATCGTGGGGAAATGAAGGCTTCTACTTACCGTCTGATCTACGTGGGGTTGGGACTCGTCCTCGTCGCCGTTGTGGTTCTCACGGTGGCCTTCAGCCCGTCGGGGGAAGATGTGGCCTTGCCCGCTCCGATCGAGCGGCTCTTCCCGCGGCCGAATGACTCCGTAATTCGCCAGACCGCGGTTGAGGTGGACATGGCCCCTGGATACGACGTGGTCCTGTTCGTAGACGGATTTCGCATCACGCCGCCCGAACTCACCGTCCAGACCGGGACCGGAGTCGCCACCTGGCGCCCGGGCCCCGGACGGTTCATCGAACGGTGGACCCCCGGCAGTCACGAGTTGCGAGTCGAATGGCAACGGTCGCAGGGATTGCCCGACCCGGGCTCATTCTCATGGACGTTCCGGGTGCAATGAGCGCATGAGCGTTTCTTTCGGAATCTCGAGTCTTCCTGCTGAGCATGAGGACGACCCGGCTTTCCTCGACTCACTCGCCGCCCAGGGCCACCGGGCGTTCGAGCTGGCGTTCACGAAGGGGTTCCCGTGGAAAGAGGATCGCTGCACCTCGTTTGGGCACCTGGCGGCCGCACGGGGGATCAGCCTCTCGGTGCACGCCCCCTATTTCGCCATGCTCACCATCGACGATCCGGATCGTTATCGGAAAACCCGGGCAGCAGTCGAGCACACCATGAAACTCGGGCGGCAATTGGGAGCAACGGTCGTGGTGGTCCATCCCGGGCATGATCGTGAGCGCACGTCGGAGCAGCTGCTAACGACCGCTCTCGAAGCAATGCGGTCCATCGAACCGAGGATCCGCGACCTGGGCGTCTCGCTCGGATTAGAGACAACAGGAAACACCAACGCTTTCGGCAACCTGGGAGATATCGCGCTGATGGCCTCGGAGTTCTCCTGGGTGCGGCCGGTGGTGGATTGGGCCCACGTCCATGCCACCACCGACGGCCGGCTAATTGACCTGGAAGCAGTACGTTCGGTTTACACCTTCCTCTTCGACCAGTTTCCCGCCTGGAAGCTGCAGCCCCTTCACAGCCACTACAGCCATAACCTCTTCGGAGCCGGCGGTGAGATTCGCCATATCCGCTACGGCGAAGGATCCAATCCCGTCGAGCCGGTGATTGAAGCCGCCGCCGAGTTCGATGTCGACCTCACGATCGTTTCCGAATCTCGCGACGATGCCAGCCATCGCGCAGTGTGGGCCGACATCGGCGCCGCTCTGGCCTCGTCCGAGGAGCCGACGCCGGGGGCCCGCCCTCTCGCATCGGGAAAAGTCGCCTTTCCTCACCCTCTCGAGATTGTTGCCGACGCCGGAGGCTTCCGGGCCACCCGCCTGCGCCGGCCTTTACGGATGTCAAACCCCGATAAGCCGTTCTTCCCTGATGGATACACCAAAGGGGATCTCATTCAGTACTACGCCTCGATTGCCCCCGTGCTGCTCCCCCATCTGGAGGATCGAGCCATCGTGATGGCCCGGTTCCCGGACGGGGCCAGCGGGGATTTCTTCTATGAAAAGCAAGCTCCATCCCACAAGCCCGGGTGGATGCCGGTTGCCCCCATCTATTCAGAGGTGCGAGGCGCTCCAATCGAGTTCTGCACGGCGCCCGACCGGCCATCTTTGATGTGGCTCGCCAACATGGGCTGCATCGAAATCCACCCGTGGCTTTCGAAAGTGGCAACCGTCGATCACCCGGACTTCGCCATCTTCGATCTCGACCCTGCCGAGGGCGCCACCTGGCAGCAGGTCGTCGATCTGGCCGGCCACCTCAAGGTGGCCCTGGACAGTCTGAGCCTGCGCGGCTACCCCAAGACGTCGGGAGCCACCGGCCTGCACATCTACGTTCCGGTCGACCCCGGTTACAGCTATGGCCGGGTTCGCCGCTTCGTGGAAGCCGTCGGCCGGGTGCTGACCGCCGCCGACCCCGACAATGTGACAATGGTATGGGACATACCCAAGCGGGCCGGCAAAGTCTTCATCGACCACAACCAGAACGTAGCCGGCAAGACCATCGCTTCGGTCTACTCGGTGCGCCCGGTGCCGGGTGCGCAGGTTTCCACCCCGTTCCATTGGGACGAACTGGACAAGATCACGCCCGACCGCTTCAACATTTCGAACATCTGGAGCCGGCTGGATGACGTCGGTGACCTGTTCGCTCCTGTGCTCGCGGGAGGCCAGAGAATCGAAGGCGCCGAGACGGCCCTCGGGCTGGAGGTAAAGGAATGAAGCGGATGGTGGCGACCAACGGCATTCGCCTGGCAGTCAATGATGAAGGCAGTGGATTTCCTGTCGTCTTGTGTCACGGATTCCCCGAGCTTGGTTACTCGTGGCGTCATCAGGTTCCGGCGTTGGCCGGTGCCGGACTGCGGCCGATCGTTCCCGACCTGCGTGGCTACGGAGATTCCGACCAGCCCGTCGAACTCGAGGCATACGGCCTGCTCACGCTGGTCGCCGACCTGGTGGGCCTGCTCGATGGGCTCGACGTCGAGCAGGCCGCACTCGTTGGCCACGATTGGGGGGCAGTCATCACCTGGACTACAGCCGTGCTCCATCCCGAAAGGGTGGCCCGGCTTGTCAGCCTCGCCGTTCCCTATCGGGGCTGGTGTGCTGCCTTTCCGCCCACCGACTACTTGCGGGAGAAGCTGAGCGATCGCTTTGGTTATGTGTTGCGGTTCCAGGAGCCGGGCAAGACCGAGCAGTGGTTCGCTTCAGATCCTGGTGGAAAACTGGCCGGCTTCTATCAGGCCGTAACCGCCAATCGTGACTTCCTGTCAGACGAGGAATTCGCCGTATTCCTAGACGCCTTTGTCGCCAACGGGATCAGTGGGCCCGTCAACTATTACCGGAACATCGACGCCAACCACGCGGCTACGGCCCACCTGGCAAACTCGATCATCGAGGTACCGACTTTGATGATCACCCCCGACTGTGATCCCGTCCTGCCGGCATCGCTCGCAGACGGCATGGATCGCTGGGTGCCCAACCTGCAGACCGAGATGGTCGCCGACTGCGGACATTGGGTCCAGCAGGAACAGCCCGAGCGGGTTAACGAACTGCTCATCGACTTTCTTGGCGATCTGGCCGGTTAACCGACCTCGATAACGTCGGCGGCGATGTAGGCCTTCTCGTCAAGGAAATCGAGGCAAACGACAGCCCAGGTGCCCGTAGTGGCGGTAAACGGCTGCAAAGTGGGTTCGGTGGCGTTTTGAGGCATCCGGGCCCCGTTGATCTCTTCGAAGCCGGTTGGATTGTCGTTATCGGGCTGTCCCCAGCGGTCGAACCGACCTGCTGCGACATCGGCCGCGACCTCGTCGAGACCGTATGCGGTGGTGAGCTTGCCGAGGAGCGCTTCACTCCCATTCGACGACGTGTTCAACACTGAGACTTGCTTCAACCCTGGGTCCAGCGCGCCGTCGCTCACACCGCATGACGCCCCGTCAAACAGCACCGACGGCACGGTTGGCTCGCGGAGGACACCACTGGTGGTGGTGGTGGTGGTGGTGGTGGTGGAGGAGGGGCCGGGTGCGGTGGTGGGGCTATCAGTGGAGTCGCCGCCACAGGCGGCTGCGACAATCGCCAAAACCACCACCAGCGAGCCAACTTGCGTTCGTCTCTCAATCACTGCCGTAAGCACGAATCCACCCTACCCATAGACTCCGTGCCTGATCGAGAGGAGCGGTACTTGTCGGGGACCAGCAGCGGAACGGACGTGAAGGCACAGTTCGCAGACCTGCAGGGTCGTATCTCAGCCGTCGGTCCCGACCAATTGGGACGATTTGTGGTCTGGTCGGGGACGGCGGCCTTTGCGGCCCTCTTCAGTGCTCTCAGCGTCTCGCGCTTCGACCGCTTTCTGACCTTTACCTTCGACTTCGGAATATTCGACCAGGGCCTTTGGCTCCTGAGCCGCTTCCGGGAGCCGTTCGTGACCCTGCGAGGTTTGAACCTATTCGCCGACCACTCGTCCTACATCATGGTTTTCCTCACACCGCTGTATTGGATCTGGGCCGACCCCCGGCTGTTGCTGGTGCTGACCGTCGTAGCACTCGCCCTCAGCGCCCCATTGCTCTACTCGATAGCCAGGGGCATCGGGGTGAAGCCGGGAATGTCGACAGTCCTCGCATTGGGTTTACTGGCCCACCCGGCCACCACCTGGGCGACGTGGGACAACTTCCACCCCGAGCTGCTCACCCTGCCGCTGATCCTGGCGGCGGTTCTCCTGATCGTGAGGGAACGACCAGGTTGGGGAGTGGCCGCCGCCGCCCTGGCCCTGACTGCCAAGGAAGATGTCGGGTTGGTGATCGTGCCCCTCGGCGTGTGGTTGGCATGGCGATTTCGGCCCCGCGCCGCAGGAATAGCGATCGCAGTCATCGGGGTGGCGGCGCTTGCCCTCAATTTCCTGGTCCTCTTACCCAACCTTTCCCCCACCGGGAATGTCCTCTACGCCGGCCGCTACGCCGCCTACGGGGACGGAGCATTCGACATTCTCTCCGGGGTGGCAACTCAGCCGGGTTCGCTGATCGGCGATCTCTTCACCGCCTCCCATTTCAGCTACCTGGCGGCGATGCTTTTCGCCCTGCCCCTGAGTCTTCTATCCCCGGTCATCCTCCTGGCAGCCGGGCCGATAACCGCCGCCAACATGCTCAGCACCCACACCTATCAGGTAGATATCAGGTTTCACTACACCGTCTACCTGCTGGCGGTAGCGGCCATAGCCGCCGCGTTCGGAGCACTCTGGCTGCAGCAACGGCTGAAACGTAGTAGTTATCGGGCCGTCGTCACGCTGGTCGTGGTGGCCGGATTCATCTCATTCTCGTTTGCTCCCGACAACGACGACTGGGGCACCCAATCGCCGGATCCCCGAATACAGGCAGCACTGGCGATGATCGGTCCCGACGACGGGGTGTCGGCTGAAACGACTCTGGCAACTCAACTTGCCCATCGGGAGCACATTTATCGCTTCCCCAACCCATTCACCAGCCTGGACTATTCAGCACCCGAGGTCCCACACCAGCCGCCGACCTCGGAGGTGGATTGGGTGGTCCTGAAGCCTCGGTTTATGGAGCACATCATCTACGGCGAAGAGACCCTGGCCACTCTTATGGGGTCCGGGGAATGGGAGGTCGTTATCGAGAACGATTCTGTGCTCCTACTCGGACGAACTGGACGCTAGAAGCTTGGGTAGGTCGGCAAGGGCGGCAATCTTGAGATGGGAGCCGGCCGGGCTGGTTCCTTCGTAGTCGGCATGGATTGGGACTATTCCCGCCCCCCGGGCGCCCAAAACGTCTGCTGTGAAGCTATTGCCAACATACACAACCTCGGCGGCGGTGGCCCCGATCCGTTCGAGGCCGATCACAAAGATACGCGGATCCGGCTTCTCCACACCGGCCTCCTCCGACCATGTGACGGTGTCGAAGATCTCGGCTATTCCCAGAGATGACAATTGCCAGGTCAGAATTGAGCTGTTGTTGGAGAGAATGTGCAGTCGATAGCCGGCGCGGGACAGCTCGTCGAGAGTTGGCAACAAGCCGGGATACGGTCGGAAGAACCGAGCCACAATCGGGTAGAAGATCCTCCGAAACAGCCGTCGCACCCGGCCCGGCCGGGTGACCTCGCCCGGCCCCATTGTCGCCGTCGGGAACACCCTGCGCAGGAGAGAGAAGGGCCACCTCAGGTCGGCAAGCGTTCCTCCAAAGTCAAAGATCACGTGTCGCACGCCCGGCGGTATCACTTCGGCAGCACCCCGGGACCCTTCCGCAAGAGCCGTACAAACGTGGCTTCATCGATCACCGGCACGTCCAGTTCCTGGGCCTTGACGAGCTTGGTCCCGGCGTTGCTGCCTGCCACCAGCGCCGACGTCTTCCTGGAGACCGACCCGGTGACTTTGGCTCCCCTCGCCTCAGCAGCTGCCTTGGCTGCTTCTCGACTGAAACCCTCCAACGTCCCGGTGATGACCAGGGTGACCCCGGCCAGGGATTCGTCCAGGCCGCCCTCCGGCTCCGGGTCGGCCAGCCGGACTCCGGCCGTACCGAGCTTCCTGATCAGCTGCTTGGTCTCCGGATCATCGGCCCACATCCGCACCGACCGGACGATCTCCGGCCCAAATCCCTCAACGGCTGCCAACTCCTCATCGCTTGCCCGGGCCAACCTGTCCATGGACGGGAAATTACGTGCCAGCGTCCTTGCCACCGTTGTTCCCACCAGCGGGATTCCCAGCGCCGTCAGCAGCCGGGCCAGCGGCATGTCCCTGGCTTCGTCGATTTCGCTCAAGAGGTTGTTGACCGAAACCTCACCCCACCCGTCGAACACCAGGAGCTCGTCGGCCTCGAGCGTAAAGATGTCCGCCGGGTCGGCAATGAGACCGTTGGTCATGAGCAGGTCGACCGTTTGGTAACCGAGTCCCTCGATGTCCATCCCTCCCCGGGAGGCAAAGTGGAACAGGTACTCCCGCAAGCGGCTCGGGCACTCGAACCCACCGGTGCAGCGGGCCACCGCCTCCCCCTCGAGCTGAACAATGGGATTACCGCAGAAGGGGCACTTCTTTGGCATGTTCCACCGCCTCAGCTTCTTGCCCTTGCGGGCGGAGATGACGGGGCCCACCACCTCGGGAATCACGTCGCCGGCCCGCCGGACCGTGACAACGTCGCCGGGTCGAATGTCTTTGCGGTGAACTTCACCCTCGTTATGCAGCGTGGCGTAGGTCACGGTTGCCCCTCCGACGAACACCGGCTCCAGAACCGCGTATGGGGTGGCGGCCCCGGTTCGTCCGATGTTTATCTTGATCTTCTTGAGTTTCGTGTTGCGCTCTTCAGCCGGGAACTTGAAGGCAACCGCCCAACGAGGGCTCCGGGCTGTGAAACCCAGGGTGTCCTGTTCTGCCAGTCCGTCGACCTTTACAACCACACCATCGGTCTGGTAGTCGTAGGCGTGGCGGGACTCGACGGCCCCGCCGACGAACTCCTCGACCTGCTGCCGAGTCTCGACTCGTCGCGATGCCGGATTCACCGGTAGCCCCATATCGCGCAGCCATTCGAGCGTGGCCCAGTGCGAGTCGATAGCGGGACCGGCCTCCACAGCCCCCACCTGATAGGTCCAGATGGCCAGCCGGCGGGTGGCGGTGATCGCCGGGTCCTTCTGTCTGACCGAACCGGCCGCGGCGTTCCTCGGGTTGACGAAGACCTGCCCGCCTTCGTCGCGCTGGCGCTCATTGAGCTCATCGAAGGCTGAGATTGGCATGTAGATCTCGCCTCGTACTTCGAGGATCCTGGGCGGATCCCCCCGCAGGACCAGCGGCACGGCCTCGATAACGCGCACGTTGTGGGTGATGTCTTCGCCGACTGTTCCGCTTCCGCGAGTCGCCCCTTGCTGGAGGCGTCCATCCTCGTAAGTAAGCGATACGGCCAGCCCGTCGATCTTGAGCTCGCACACGAATCCGCTCGGCTCGCCCCCGAGCCCGCGCACAACTCGCTGTTCCCACGCCTCCAGATCCTCGACCGAGTCGGCGTTGTCTAGCGAAAACATGGGCTGGCGGTGGGTCACCGGTGCGAACGCCTCCGACGGGGCAACTCCGATCCGCTGCGTAGGCGAATCGACGGTAACCAGGTCCGGGTTCTCCGCTTCGAGTTGCTCGAGTCGGCCAAATAGCTCGTCGTACTCGATGTCGGAAACGTCTGGATCATCCAGCACGTAGTACCGGTAGGCGGCGTCACGGATCTTGGCGCGGAGCTCGTCCAGCTCTTGTTCGACCTCACCCATCGGAGAGAGAGCGCTCGATCGTGCCTCCACCCACCACTACATCGCCCCGATAAAAGACCGCCGCCTGCCCGGGCGCGATAGCAGCCTGCGGCTCGGAAAACCGCACCTCCCAGCCCCCGGGGCCTTGTCCCATAGTCGCCGGCTCCGGTTCGGCTCGATAGCGGACCTTGACCTCGATCTCCGGAGAGACGGGGGCTCGGCCCGCCACGAAAGTGACATCCGCCACGACACACCCTTCGGCCAGCAAGTCGGCGGCATCACCGATGACCACGGTCCGGGAAGCGGAATCGATGTCCACCACATACTTCTTCTCCTGGACGGCAACTCCCAGGCCCCTCCGTTGGCCAATGGTGAAGCCGGCAGCTCCCTCGTGAGTCCCCAGCTGGTTGCCTTCCATATCGACCACCACTCCCGGGCTTCTCGTCTCCGGGAAGTGCTGGAGGAGGAAGTCCCGGTAATTGCCGTTGCCCACGAAACAGATCTCCTGGCTGTCCGGCTTGTTTGCCGTGCGAAGCCCCAGGCGCTCGGCATGGGCCCGCACCTCCGGCTTGGTGAGCTCACCAACCGGCAAGCGCAACCTGGATAATTGGTCCTGGGTCAGCATGTAGAGCACATACGACTGGTCCTTGCCGTGATCGACCCCCCGACGGAGCTGATAGCCGCTCGGATGCCAGCCGACGCGGGCGTAATGGCCGGTGGCAAGCGCCTCACATCCCAGTTCGGTGGTGCGCTCGAGCAAGGCGTTGAAACGAACCTTGCGGTTGCATTCGACACACGGATTTGGTGTGCGACCCGCCAGGTACAGGTGGCCGAACGGCTCAACGACCGCCCGGCGAAACTCATCGACGTAGTCAAGGACGTAATAGGGAATATCGAGCTGGGCTGCCACTCGCCGGGCATCTTCTGCATCTCCCACCGTGCAGCAACCTGCGGTGGGAAGGTTGCCGTCTTCGTCTTCCCATTGTTTGAGAGTCACACCGATGACGTCGTGCCCGGCCTCCACGAGCAAGGCGGCGGCCACCGACGAATCGACTCCTCCGCTCATTGCCACAAGGGTCCTCACGAGAGACTCTCAACAACGTCGACCACAATCTTTGCTGCCAGCTCGGCGTCACCCGGACCGGTGGTCCAGCCGAAGCTGAAGCGAATAGCTTCGGCCGCCTCCGTTTCTGTGAAGCCCATCGCCGCCAAGACGTGCGACACCTCCACTGCTCCGCTTTGGCAGGCCGAACCAGCCGCTGCGGCCAACCCTGCCTGGTCGAAGCGGATGAGAAGAGTCTCAGAATTCTGGCCCGGGAAGCCGACATGAGAGTGCTGGATAAGTCGATTAGAGATAGGGCCGTTAACCCTCAGCCCGGGGATCGCCTCAATAAGTGTGGCTTCGAAACGATGGCGGGCCTCTGCGACCATCTCCCGAAACCGTTCACGGTCGGAGTCGGCCGCTGCCATTGCCGCGACCATGCCGACTATGCCCATGGTGTTGTGGGTGCCCGCTCGCCGACCCCGCTCCTGGCTGCCGCCATGCACCACAGGCTCGATGTGGGCCCCATCACGCACATAAAGCAGTCCGACCCCTTTGGGGCCTCCGAACTTGTGGGCGGTCAAGGACAGCATGTCAACACCCAACTCGTTTACCGACACCGTTTCGGAGACGAACGCCTGCACGGCGTCGGTATGGACGAGGCAACCCGGGTTCGCCGATTTGACCCTCTCGGCGATTTCGGTCACCGGCTGGGCCGCTCCGGTCTCGTTGTTGGCCAACATCACCGACACCACCGCCGTGTTAGCTTCCACTGCGGCCGCTACTTCCGCCGGGTCGACCACACCCACCCGGTTCACTCCAACCACTGAAGCCTTGCCTCCGAGACGCTCGACATATGCGGCGGACTCCAGCACGGCTTTGTGCTCTACGGCGCTCACCACCACGCCGGACCCAAGTCCGGCGACATCCCAGGCGCCTTTGATCGCCAGGTTGTCGGCCTCGCTCCCCCCTCCTGTGAAAACGATCTCGTCCGAACGCGAAGCGCCGATCAAGCGTGCGGCGTGCTCCCGGGCCTCTTCCATTGCGTTTTTAGCGTCTCGGGAAACCCCGTGGATGCCTGCGGGATTTCCGAAGTTCTCGCGAAAATCCTCCATGGCGACCCACGCCTCCGGGCGCAGTGGTGTGCTGGCGGCGTGATCGAGGTAGAGCATGGGGGGATTATTTCACGTCCGGGTCGCCGGCGGGGGCGGTCCAGCGTTCTTCTAACCTTTGCTCTTCGTCGTACTTGAACCACCAGACTCGATGAATGTCGACGGCGAAGAGGTGGAAGTCGCCATCGGGCCGCCGATCGATCCGATCCTCGAGAACCTGCCAGTAACGCTCTGTTAGGTCCCCATCGATAATCGTCCTGGCTTCGCCGATGATCTTGAATTCGCCTTCGGTTCCCCTGCGATCAGTAACAACGCTGTGCACTACGCAGCGGGGATCACGCAGCAGGTCGAGCGCCTTGCTGGATTGCCACATCATCCCCATCATCAGCTCGCCGTCCACGAAGTCTGGCTCCACCGGACTAATACGCGCCGAGCCATCTGCCTTGATCGTCCCGAACAGAATGAGCTCGTGGGCCTCAATCGGTTGTCGGCCGCGTTCTGCCAGCTGAGGAACGGCCGCCGCGAATTCTTCCCACGTGGCCATCTCGGACCGGGCCAACCGGGCTATTCGCCCTTGAAGTCCGCATCGCGTTTCTGTATGAACGCGGCCACGCCCTCCGCAGCGTCGGCAGTGGAAAACAAGGATCGGAACTCGGCGACCTCCGCGGCCAGGCCATCTTCGACACCGAAGCCGGCCGCCATGGCCCGCTTGGAAGCCCCGAAGGCGAGGGTGGGCCCCGACGCCCACTCGGCAGCATCGGCCACCGCTGCCTCGACCAGCTCATCCGCCGGGAAGACCTTGTCCGCCAGGCCTGTGCCAAGCGCTTCCTCGGCCCCCACCA
>Ga0255057_10001766_pt1 | contig 11935 bp, 14 predicted proteins | sample Cases_109_6_MG_FD_189022 | JGI IMG/M metagenome (GOLD analysis project Ga0255057, IMG submission 189022) | Seawater microbial communities from Amundsen Gulf, Northwest Territories, Canada - Cases_109_6 | ecosystem: Environmental > Aquatic > Marine > Gulf | place: Canada: Northwest Territories... | reverse complement strand
GGCGAGGTCCACGCCGAGCTGCGCCGCCTGGGCGGCGTGCGCCCGCCGCGCGAGTTCGTCCTGATGGATCGCGCCGCGGTTGGGTTGGGCGCGGTTTTCATGCACCTCAAGGCTGAGATAAACTGGTATCGGCTGTTCCACGAGTTGATCGCCGGCTTCGATCTCGAGGCCTTACGGCGCCGCCAGGCGAAGGCATTGAAGGCAGCGAAGGTGCCGGCGGCCGACTGAGCGAAGAGATCAGGCCGCTAAATCGGGTAAACATATCGCCTCAATTCCGGATTGTCCCTTGATCGCGCCGCCCGCTCGGCCGATAAAGTGGGGTGTACGCAGTCGAGCCGAAAACGACGGCCTTACGGAAGGCGGGGGGCTAACGCAGAGATGAAGATCGCCATTCCCAGGGAGCGGCGACCCCACGAAACGCGGGTCGCGGCGTCACCGGAAACAGTCAGGAAATTGGTTGCATTGGGCGCCGAGGTTCTGCTCGAGAAGGGTGCCGGCGCCGGCGCCGCGATCCCGGACAAGTCCTTCGAGGAGGCGGGCGCCAAGATCGCCGGTACGGCCAAGGCCGCGCTCTCCGGCGCGGATCTCGTGCTCAAGGTGCAACGCCCCATCGTCGGCGGCGAGGCGGACGAGGTCGGGCTTTTAGGCAAGGACGCCGTCGTCATCTCCGTGGTCGACCCGTTCCGTGCGGGCGACGACGTTGCCGCCTTGGCCAAGCGCGGGATCACGCTGTTTGCCATGGATTTCATGCCGCGCATCACCCGCGCGCAGTCGATGGATGTGCTCTCCTCGCAGGCCAATCTCGCCGGCTACAAGGCGGTGATCGACGGCGCCGCCACCTATGCCCGGGCTTTTCCCATGATGATGACGGCGGCCGGCACCATCCATCCGGCCAAGGTCATGGTCATGGGCGCCGGCATCGCCGGTCTGCAGGCCATCGCGACGGCCAGGCGGTTGGGTGCCGTGGTATCGGCCACCGACGTACGCCCGGCGGCCAAGGAGCAGGTGGAGAGCCTCGGCGCCTCTTTCGTGGCCGTCGAGGACGAGGAGTTCAAGCAGGCCGATACAGCCGGCGGCTATGCCAAGGAAATGAGCGATGAGTACAAGGCCAAGCAGGCCGCGCTCACCGCCGAGACGATCATGAAGCAGGATCTGGTCATTACCACCGCCTTGATCCCCGGCCGGCCGGCGCCGCTGCTCATCACCAAGGACATGGTGGCGACCATGAAGCCCGGCTCGGTCATCGTCGACCTGGCGATCGACAATGGCGGCAACTGCGAGCTGTCGCGCGGCGGCAAGGTGACGACGACCAAGAACGGCGTGGCCATCGTCGCCTATTACAACGTGCCCTCACGTCTGGCGACCGACGCCTCGGCACTTTATAGCCGAAACATCTACAACTTCGTCGAACTGCTCACCGATAGCGAGAGCAAGCAGCTGGCCATCGACTGGGACGACGAGATCGTCAAGGGAACCCTGGTGGCCAAGGGTGGTGCGGTGGTGCATCCGGCGCTCACCGGCGAGACGGCGCCGGCCCCCGAGGAGACAAGTGATGACGCATCGGGCGATGACGCGTCGGGTGGGGGGGCGGACAAACAAGACGCCGGGCAGGACGACAGCGGCAAAGGAGCTTGAGACCTATGTCGAGTGACGCATTCGTCGAGCGGGCCACCGAGGCCGCAAATGAGGCAAAGGAACTGTCGAACGAGCTGGCCAGTTTGGCCACCGAGGCCTCTCGTCTTGCCGCCCAGGCGGCGGGCGAGGCGGGCGGCACGTCGGTCCTGATCATCGGGCTCACGGTCCTGGTACTGGCCGTTTTCGTCGGCTACCACGTGGTCTGGCGGGTCACGCCGGCGCTCCACTCGCCGCTGATGGCGGTCACCAACGCCATTTCCTCGGTCATCATCGTCGGCGCCCTGATCGCCGCGGGCCCGGCCGAGTTCAGCTTCAGCGAGATCATGGGCTTCATCGCGGTGACGCTCGCCTCGATCAATATCTTCGGTGGTTTCATCGTCACGCAGCGCATGTTGGCGATGTTCAAGAAGAAGAAATAGGGGGCGGGGCATGAGTGCCGATCTCGCAGGACTTTTTTATCTCATCGCCTCGATTTGCTTCATCCTGGCGCTTAGAGGGCTTTCCCATCCGACCACCAGCCGGACCGGCAACATATACGGCATGGTCGGGATGGCGATCGCCATCGCCACGACAATGGCCGTGCCTGGGGTGGTCAACTATGGCCTGATCCTGGCGGCGATCGTTTTGGGCGGCGGCATCGGGACCGTCGTGGCGATGCGCATCAGCATGACGGCCTTGCCGCAACTGGTGGCGGCCTTCCATTCGCTCGTCGGACTGGCCGCCGTCCTCGTCGCCTTGGCCGCTTATTACAAGCCCGAGGCGTATGGCATCGGCGTCGCCGGCGATATCAAGGTCGCAAGCCTCATCGAGATGTCGATCGGCATCGCCATCGGTGCCATCACCTTCACCGGCTCGCTCGTCGCCTTTGCCAAGCTGCAGGGGCTGGTCTCGGGCCGGCCGCTGGTCTTCCCGCTGCAGCATCCGTTGAACGCTGCCCAGGGGATCGCCATCGTCGCGCTGATCGCCTGGCTCTGCTTCGGCCAGTCCGATACCGCGCTGTGGCTCATCGTCATCATCTCGCTGGCCTTGGGCTTTCTCCTGATCGTGCCGATCGGCGGCGCCGACATGCCGGTCGTGGTTTCGATGCTCAACTCCTACTCGGGCTGGGCCGCCTGCGGCATCGGCTTTACGCTGGGCAACAACCTGCTGATCGTCACCGGCGCCCTGGTTGGCTCGTCGGGTGCCATCCTCAGCTACATCATGTGCAAGGGCATGAACCGCTCGATCATCAACGTGATCCTCGGCGGTTTCGGCACCGACGAGGCGGGCGCCGCCGCCGCCGCGGCGGCGGGCGACGACGACCGTCAGGTCAAAGCCGGATCGCCGGACGACGCCGCCTTCCTGATGAAAAACGGCAAGTCGGTGATCATCGTCCCCGGCTATGGCATGGCGGTGGCGCAGGCGCAGCATGTTCTGCGCGAAATGGCGGATCTTCTGAAGGCGGACGGTGTGGACGTGCGCTATGCGATCCACCCCGTGGCCGGGCGCATGCCGGGGCACATGAACGTCCTTCTGGCGGAGGCCAACGTGCCCTACGACGAGGTCTTCGAGATGGAGGAGGTCAACCGCGACTTCAGATCGACCGACGTGGCCTTCGTCATCGGCGCCAACGATATCACCAACCCGGCGGCCAAGACCGATCCGGCCTCGCCGATCTATGGCATGCCGATCCTCGACGTCGAGCAGGCGGGCACCGTCTTTTTCATCAAGCGGTCGATGGCCACGGGCTATGCCGGCGTGCAGAACGAGCTGTTTTTCAAGGACAACACCTCGATGCTCTTCGGCGACGCCAAGGTCATGTGCGAGAAAATCGTCAAGGCGCTCGAGACGTTGTAGGCGCGACTAGGACTTTGGTTCGGTATCAAGGGGCGTTTCCCACTTGCATTCGGTGCTTAGGGCTTGAGTAGTATTTTCCATTTGAACTCGCGCAACTGGGCCCTGTTATTGAGGCGCGCGCACACCGCTCTGCAAGCGGCCCTTTGTGCCTGCTATTCTTGCAATTGGATCAGACGTAGGTCTTGGTCATCGGCTGGCTCAGTTGATCTTGAGCCAGATGTCACACATCGCACCAATCTCAGCCAAGCGTAGCCGGTGTCATCTGTCCCATGGATGTGATGGAGAAATTACTGATTCAAACGCTGGAGACAATCCCAAGGGAGATCGCAGCGCAGGTCGTCGAAGAAAAGCTCAACGATCAGGGCATCAAAATTCCAAATTCAAAGATTTTGTTGTTGTCCGATCGAGTTTTGAAAGCGAATTCCGATCGGATTATGAGAGGGGATAGTGCCAAATTATTCTTTTGGGACTGGAAATTTTGGAGGCTACAGAAGCATGTTATTAAAATAACAAAAGAAGATATGAAATTGATTCTCCAATCTATTGGTGGGATTTATAGTAATAAACTTAATGTTTTTATTGATGATTCGTCTGATCGTTTAAGTGATGTCTTGCTCGAGAGTGTGCTAAAAACCTGGCCCAAGACATCGCGTCTTCACGACAAGATAATGAAGAGATTCCATCGCAATTTGATTCGTCGATGGGGAGAGCCTCTGGATAGGCTTGATATGTTGGTAACTCTCTCCTCGGAATTTGGCGAGAGAATCAAGGACCACCTGAGGGAAAAGAATGAGACTCAGTCTCCATATTTGGACGAAATATTGATCAGATTACATATCAGGGCTCTTCAGGTTTCGAGAGAAATATTGTGCTTATTGCAATCTGGTTTTCCGGATGGCGCAATGTCCAGGTGGCGGACTCTACATGAGATTGCGGCTGTTGCCCTATACATCGTAGGTCAGGGCGAGGATTTAGCGGAAAGATATTATCTACATGAAATTATTGAGACCCGAAGGGGAGCGATACAATATCAAGGGTATAAAGATCGCCTCAAGTTGGAGCCAATTGATCCTGAAGAACTCAACGATATAGAGAAAGAATATCTTGCCTCTATTGATCTGTTTGGAAAGCAGTTCGATTCACCACACGGATGGGCCGCGCATCACTTAGGCATTGAAAGGCCCACCTTTGCCGATATCGAGAGAGCATCGGGAATTGATCACTGGAGACCATATTACAAGATGGCAAGTGACGATGTTCATGCCAATCCAAGAGGGGTGTTTTACAAGCTTGGGGTTTTCGATAGCCCCGATGCCTTGCTTTCCGGACCAAGCAACGCGGGGCTGGCCGACCCTGGAGGGTGCACTTGTCATTCGCTAATGCAGGTCAACACTGCATTGCTTCAGCTCAGTTCAAGTTTGGATTTGCTGGTGCTTGCAAAGGCATTGAGTAAGTTGGCAGATGCAGCAGAGGACGCGTTTGATCGGTGCGGTCAGGAATTATCCTCTGATGTCACTGCGCTAGATATTTCATAGTGACATTTCAGATGAATGAGCGTGGTGCGCGGCATAAACAGCGCAAACGCCACCGCCGGCTGGAGCCGGTGGCCTATTTCGAGCGATTTCGGGAGAACGGGACCGGATGCGCTTGGGCGCGGCGTCGCGCGGTCTAGTAGCCTTCGCGCTCCATACGCTTGCGCAGGAGCTTGCGATAACGGCGAACGGCTTCGGCCCGCTCACGCTTGCGCCGGGCTGAGGGCTTCTCGAAGTCGCGGCGCAGCTTCATCTCACGAAAAACGCCCTCGCGTTGCAGCTTCTTCTTCAGCGCACGGAGGGCCTGGTCGACGTTGTTGTCGCGTACCTGGACTTGCACGAAGTTCAGAGCTCCTTTCCTTCGACCGCCCAGCGGAGCGGTCCGATGATGCCAAAACACAGCCTGTGCTGAGGAAAACACCGTATTAAGAATACATACCCCCATCGCTTCGGCCGCACCGAAGCGCATCGGGCATCTTGCTAACATAGAGCATTGGGAAAAGAAAGAGGCTTCGAGCCATCTTCTCCGGCTGGATTTTGGGTGCGATTCGCCGCTTTACCGTGCGTGCGGGCCCCGCCATAGTGCGCTGCATGGCAATCTTGAAGATCGCGCGCATGGGGCATCCGGTGCTCCGCAAGCCGGCGCAACCGGTCGCCGACCCAACCGCGTCGGAGGTGCGCAGGTTGGTGGAGGACATGTTCGAGACCATGGTCAACGCCGACGGTACCGGGCTCGCCGCTCCGCAGGTCCATGTGCCGCTGGCGGTGGTGATCTTTTATGTCGCCCAGGACCGGCAAGACGAGGAGACGGAGCCCACCGCGCCCGACCTGGCCGGTGGCGAGCATGCCTTCGCCGTGCCGCCGACGGTGTTGATAAATCCCAAGTGGGAGCCGGTCGGCGAGGAGATGGAGACGGGCGTCGAGGGGTGCCTGTCGGTTCCGGATCTGATCGGAGAGGTCCCGCGCTACCGGGCCATTCGCTACCAAGGATTGACGCCGGAAGGGCGCGAGATCGTGCGCGAGGCGGAGGGATTTCATGCCCGCGTCGTGCAGCACGAGTTCGACCATTTGGAAGGCATTCTCTATCCTCAGCGAATGACCGACCTGTCGACCCTCGCCTTCACCTCGGAGGTGGGCACGGGGTTCTCGGAGGAGGAGGCCTTGAGGAGATATTGACATGAGCGAAGACAGGGATGCCGAACGGCGCCGTCTGCTCGCCGCGATCGTGCCGCACGTCGCCTTCGACGGCTGGACGCACCAGGCGCTGAAGGCCGGGTTCGCCGACGAGGGGCGCGAGGCCTGGGAGGTGCGGAGGTATTTTCCCGGCGGGCCGGGCGATGCGCTGGCCTTGTTCAGTGCCGAGGCGGATCGTCTTATGCTGGAGGCACTGGGTCGGCTCGACCTGAGCGCCATGAAGGTGCGTGACCGGGTGGCGCGTGCCGTGCGCTTGCGCCTGGAGGCGCTGGGCGCACACAAGGAAGCGGTGCGCCGCGGCGCCGCGTTCTTTGCCTTCCCGCCGAACGCCGCTCAGGGACTGGCTTGCCTTTACCGCACGGTGGATTCGATCTGGTACGCGGCCGGCGACCGCTCGACCGATTACAATTACTACACCAAGCGCCTGCTTCTGGCCGGCGTCTATTCCTCGACCCTGGTGTTCTGGCTGAACGACAGGTCCGAGGGTGGGGCGGCGAGCTGGGCCTTCCTCGATCGGCGCATCGACGAGGTCATGAAGGTGGGAGGGCACCTGGGCAAGACCGTCGGCCGGCTGCTCGATCTGCCCGAGCGCCTGGTTGCCGGTATGCGGCCGAGGGGATCGATGCGGGGTCGTTGACCCGCTGTCCGGTGTGTCCGTGCCACATCAGATTTTTCGAGAATTATCTTATATGGGCGGTAAAGATCGTCTACCTTCGCCGGGCGCCACAGGCTTAGTAATTGGGGAAAGAGACCATGCTGTATCACCTGGAATTTCACGTCGAATACCCAAGCACCATGACTCAGAAGGAGGTGTTCGGTATTTGGGCCCGTGAGGCCGGGGTCGCGCTCGATGCCAAAAACGCCGGCGTCATTGTCGGCCTTTGGAAGTGCGTTGGTGAGCGCCGCGTGATCGCCGTGGTCGATGTCGACACGCCTGATACGCTCGACCAGATATCACTCGATTTGCCGATCATGCGAGAGCTCGGGCACCACGTGCACATCAAGGTCACCCCGCTCAGGCGGTACGAGGACTTCGCCGCCGATGTGAATGACCGCTTGGGCTGATCTGAACCGCCGGTCGCTTTCGCCTCAACTCTTCGGTACGATGCGGGTGACGTGCCCCATCTTGCGCCCGGGCCGCGACTCGCTCTTGCCGTAGAGGTGAAGCTTGGCCCCCGGTTCTTTCAGTAGGTCCGGCCACTTCTTCACGTCGTCGCCGAGCAGGTTTTTCATCACGGCGTCGCTGTGGCGGTAGACCGAACCGAGCGGCAGCCCGGCCACCGCGCGTATGAACTGCTCGAATTGGGAGGTGATGCAGGCGTCGATGGTCCAATGGCCCGAGTTGTGCGGCCGCGGCGCCAATTCGTTGACCAGCAGCGCGTCGTCCTCGCGGGTCACGAACATCTCGATGGCCAGCAGGCCGACCAGCCCCAGCTCTTCGGCCAGGTGGCGGGCGACGATCTCGGCGCGCTCGGCCACCTGCGGGGCAATGCGCGCCGGTGCGATCGTCTGATCGAGAATGTGGTCGCGATGCTGGTTTTCCACCGGTACGTAGGTCTCGATGGTGCCGAAGAGACCGCGGGCGACGATGATGGAGATCTCCAAGCGGAAGTCGATGTAGCTCTCGAGAATGCCGACCGTCTGCTCGTCCGTCCCGCAGACGGTCTCCCAGGCCGTATCGAGGTCGGTCCCGGCGGTGATCGTCACCTGGCCTTTCCCGTCGTATCCGAGTTGGGTCGTCTTCAGCACCGCCGGGGTTCCCAGATCGCGGATCACCCGCTTTAGGGTCTCGGCGCTCGTCACCTCGGCATAGCGCGCCGTGGCGACCCCGACCTTGTTGCAGAAGTCCTTTTCCTTCAGCCGGTCCTGGGAGATCTCGAGCATCCGCGGGCTGGGGCGTACCGGCACCCGCTCGGCGAGGAATTCGGCGGTCGACAGAGGAATGTTTTCGAACTCGAACGTCGCGATGTCGATGGCCTTGGCGAAGGCCTCCAGCGCTTTGTGGTCGTCATAGGGGGCACAGGTCGAAAGCGCCGTCACCTGTGCGGCGGGCGCGTTCTTGTCGGGGCAAAAGATATGACAGTTGTATCCCAGCTGCTGCGCCGCCAGGGTGGCCATCCGTCCCAGCTGTCCGCCACCGAGAATTCCGATGACCGATCCCGGCGCCAGGGGCTGATCGTGGTCGGCGGTCAAGGTCCGCTACCCCTCGTCGCTCGGGGCCTCGGCCACGGCCGAGGTTTGCCGGGCCCGCCAGTCTTCCAGGGCTAAGGCAATCCGTTGATCCATGAGCGAGAGCACCGAGGCGGCCAGAAGCGCTGCGTTAGTGGCGCCGGCGCGGCCGATCGCCAGCGTGCCGACCGGGACGCCGCCCGGCATCTGGACAATCGACAGCAGGCTGTCCTGGCCGCTGAGCGCGCGGCTTTCGATCGGCACGCCGAAGACCGGCAACGAGGTCAGCGCGGCGGTCATCCCCGGCAGGTGCGCCGCGCCGCCGGCGCCGGCCACGATGACCTTGAGCCCACGCCCGCGGGCCGTCTCGGCATAGTCGAAAAGACGCCGCGGGGTGCGATGGGCCGATACGATCCGCGTCTCATAGGGAATTCCGAGCTCATCGAGGACATCGGTGGCATGGCGCATGGTCGGCCAGTCGGATTGGCTCCCCATGATGACGCCGACGAGGGGTATTTCATCGGACATGCGCTGATCGCCCTGCAAAAGATGGCCCGAAAGCGAGCGCATTATCCAGCCAGAAGGCGCCCCGCGCAAGAAATGCCGCGCCCCAGGCGTGAACGAAGCCTTTACGTTAACGTGCTTAGGATCGCCCAAGCGCCCGGATCGGGGCTTTTCGTTGGCGGACTACAGTCCTAAACTTGTAGGCATTAATAAAGAGGGCCGAACATGCGAATAAAGGATAGTGCCGGCCTTTCGACCGCTACCCCCGCGGGACGGATCACGGGGCCGGCCAAGGCCGGCAAAGCGCCTCCGGCCGGGCCGGTCGGCGAGCCGCGCGACGTCGCCACGCTGGTGGGTATCCCCGAAGCCGAGTTGACGCCGAAGGTCCGCCATGCGATCGCTCAACTCATGGCCGAGGTGCAAAGCCTCCGAGAGCAGGTGGACCGCCTCAAGAACCGCACCCGGCATTTGGAACAGCTGGCCGATCAGGACACCCTGGCACCGGTGCTCAACCGTCGCGCCTTCGTGCGCGAGCTGAGCCGGAACGCCGCGTTCGCCGAGCGTTACGGCGCGGTCATCAGCGTCATCTATTTCGACATCAACGGCATGAAGGAGGTCAACGACCTCCTCGGTCATGCGGCCGGCGACCTCGCCTTGAGGCACGTGGCCGAGGTGTTGGTCGGAAACGTGCGCGCCTCGGACGTGGTCGGACGGTTGGGCGGCGACGAGTTCGGTGTGATCTTGTCGCAGAGCGACGAGGCCTCGGCGAAGAAAAAGGCACAGATCCTCGCCGCGGCCATCGCCGGCGACGGCCTGGAGTATAAAGACCAGGGTTTCAGGATAGGCGTGGCTTACGGCGTGCACACGCTTGCCGCCGGCGATCAGGTGGATGACGCTCTGGAGGCGGCCGACAAGGCGATGTACGCCCATAAAAAAGCCGCCGCCGGTAAGCTTTAAGCGGACCTCGGCTATCCCGGGCGGCCTGGCCCGGTTCTTACGAATCTTACTTTACAGATCAACGGGTTGGCTGCTGGATGCCATGCCTTGGCTGTGGCCGGACACAGGTCAGGCGATGATGTCGGGCAGGAGCTCGTCCTCGATCCTGAGGATCTCGTCCTTCAGTCTGAGTTTACGTTTTTTCAGGCGCCGCATCTGTAGTTGGTCGTAAGGCCGCGCCTCGACGAGATGCATGATGACATCGTCCAGGTCGCGGTGTTCGCTTCGGAGTTCTTCGAGACGTTGGCGCAATTGATAAACGCTGGGTTTGTCCATCGGCCTGCGGTGCTCTTTTCAGCTGAAGGAATTATAACGCGGGATGATCAAAAAATGGAGTCTCGACGCTGCTGATTGATGATATTGAACACGATACGCCCCAGGCAGCCGACAGGCGAGGCGAGCCGGACGTGCAATGGAGTGGTGAAAAATGACCGAAATCCGCCGCATCGGCGTGCTGACCAGCGGCGGCGACTGCGCCGGCCTCAACGCCGTAATCCGGGCCATCACCTCCCGGGCCATCGACGGCTATGGATGGGAGGTGGTCGGTATCCGCAACGGCACCGCGGGGTTGCTGGAGCGGCCGGTATCGGCTGAACGCCTGACGATTGCCCATTTTCCCGGCACGCTGATGCGCATGGGTGGGACGGTGCTTGGGACCAGCAACAAGAACGATCCTTTCCATTTCCCCGATGCCGACGGTGCCATTCACGACCGGTCGGGTGAGGTGGTCGAGGGCTGGAGGTCGCTGGGGATCGACGCGTTGGTGGGCATCGGCGGCGACGGGAGCCTCCAAATTCTGCGGCGCTTGGCCCAGCAGGGCGAGATGGCGCTGGTGGCCGTGCCGAAGACCATCGACAACGACCTGGGCCCGACCGATGTTTCGGTCGGCTATCCGACTGCCGTGATGACGGCGACCACGGCACTCGACCATCTGCAGCCCACGGCGGCCAGCCACTCGCGGGTGATGGTTCTGGAGGTGATGGGCCGCGACGCCGGTCATATCGCGTTGGCGGCCGGGATCTCGGGCGCCGCCGATGTGATCCTCATCCCGGAGATACCCTATTCCATCGCGGCGGTTGCGGCGAAGATCGGGCGCATGAAGGAGGAGGGGCGCAACTTCGCGCTGGTGGTCGTCGCCGAGGCGGTGCGCACGGAAGATGGCCAGGCGGTCCGGCAATTTCAGGTGGGCGGTTCCGGCGCCTATGGGGGCATCGGGTACTACGTCGCCTCGCGCATTACCGAGGAGACGGGTGCCGAGACGAGGGTAACGGTGCTGGGCCATCTGCAGCGCGGCGGCATTCCAACGCCGCGCGACCGGCTGATGGGCTCGGTCTTCGGCGTTTATGCTGTCGATCTCATCGCGGCCGGCCGTTTCGACCGGTTGGTTGCCTGGAGAGGGCGAAGCGTCGTGGACGTGCCCTTGGCCGAGGCGATCGCCAGCTCGCGCAACGTCGATGTGGAGGGACCTCTCGTGCACACCGCCCGCGGGCTCGGGATTTGCCTGGGTGAGGCGTGAGCGGCGCTCGGCCATGAGCGACTTCTTCGCCTATTCGCTCGCCGTCTATGGGCGCGCGGAGGTCGCCCGGTCCTGCCTGGCGATGCAGGATCGCGAGGGGCTGGACGTGAACCTGATCCTTTTCTGCCTCTGGGCGGCGACCAAGGGCCGGCGCCTCGAAGCCCAGGAGATAACAGACCTTATCGGTGCCGTGGCGGCTTGGCAGCAGGGCGTGGTCGCCACCTTTCGCGAGCTGCGGCGGTGGCTCAAGGACCAGCAAGCGGGATCGGACGCCGAATGGGTCGCCTTGCGGGACAACGCCAAGCGCCGCGAGTTCGAGGCCGAGGAGATCGAGCAAAGGCGCCTGGAGGCCTACCTCGAGATGCCGGCCGCGGCGCCACCCGACCCGGCGGTCGCCGCCGCCAACCTGCGCCGCTATTTGGCCGCGGCCGGCCGTCAGCTTACGGCGGTGACGCACGATGACCTAACGGCTCTTCTGGCCGCGGCCTGGCCGGGCATGGACTGCGGAACTGCGCGGGATCTGATCGGCGGCTAAGCGGACCCCGTCCGGCCG
>Ga0255057_10001764_pt1 | contig 11941 bp, 11 predicted proteins | sample Cases_109_6_MG_FD_189022 | JGI IMG/M metagenome (GOLD analysis project Ga0255057, IMG submission 189022) | Seawater microbial communities from Amundsen Gulf, Northwest Territories, Canada - Cases_109_6 | ecosystem: Environmental > Aquatic > Marine > Gulf | place: Canada: Northwest Territories... | reverse complement strand
ACGGGTGACAAACCGGGCAGATAGGGGATAGTCTCGTTCATGGTGAGCCGTGGGTTTTCCTGTTGTCGTGAGACTGGATTCAACACCCGAGACTCTACGATATATCAACAGGTTAATCCACGCTCACTACCAAATTCAGGCCACGCCGTGAATAATTCAGGTTAGTTCGAGGCATACACCCTCCATCACAGGGGTGGCTCACCCACTCGCGGAACCACGCCGACGGCATTGCCGCCATCGATGTGTTCATCGTGCCGACCATCTGCTTCAGGCTTCTTTTCGGTCTTGTCATTCTGAAACATGACCGGCGGCAGATCATTCATTTCCGAAGGCCCATGTGGGAGAAATGGGCAACTTATACTATCTGTCTGGCACAATTGCTTCATTTGTGGATGGATTCATGATTAGGAATATCTGTAGATTTCCCCCCTTGTCATGCCGATCCGCTTTTACCACGTGAACCAGATCATAATTTTCAAGACGTTGCTTTATGTATTGGCGTTCGGCTGGGAATCGACGCAGGTACCGCTCATCTTCTCGTTTCACGACTATGGTTGGCGCCTGATCGAAGATTGCTGCAATTTCCGTGGTCGGCTCTGCATCTGGACCGTTCACTGCTTTCAATAGATTTGGCCTGAAAATTGTGGATGGGTGAGCAATTCGAGTTGGGGGCGGCTTATCTAAAAACCAATACACAATATGATCGGACATCATGAAAATGGTGAATTCATCGAGTTGCAGAGAGTCCACATATGCTGCGATCTCGTAAGCGGAACCATAATTCAGTGACTCCCCAGCCGCCACGCGGGCCGCCAGGTATCGATATTCCCAATATGCTGGACGAAATGCCAATGCGACAGCCACAAAATAAATCAAAGATATAGGAAAGAGAAAACGAGAACAAAGGGACTTCGTTACCATAATACCTGTAAATATCGAAAGAAAGGGGGTGATCTGTATTAGATAGTGACCATATGCTCCGCCGAATAGGGTCGTGACCCCAGTGCCCGCCGTCATGATGAATAAAATTATCAAACTTCTTCTACGACTCGCTTCTTCCTGTTTTATGTTGAACATTGCTAAGAACATTGAGACCAAGCTCGTCAAGATGAATAGGCTGCTAAACAAAAAGACTGGACTCCCAAGATTGAAATATTTGGCACCCAGCCGGAGAGATGCAACAAGCGGAGAGTGTCCATCTTCAGCGCGTGCTAGGGGAGCGATGACTTGTGACGACCACCAAAGATCAAGGTTTCCGGAAATCAGATAAGGCAAACTTGCCAGTGCGACGACGGCGAGACCACTACTCGCATAAACGGCACCTGCTTTGACCCGCGCGGACCTGCATCTGTGGCCAGGGTGAAAAATCACAATGCCGCCGACTATCACTGCCAAGACCGCAAGGTTGAACCGAACCAGCGCCGCCGCCGCTAACATTGCTCCTAAGGCCAGCAAATGTGATCGCGAAAGCTGCGATCGCTGAAGGATCACTACGCCACCCAACAAAGGCACCAGCGCGATATGCTCTGTATACGTCGCTTGCCCGTTGTGCAGAAAACTTGCCGCGAGTATGAATACTGCACCTGCCAACACCGCGCTGACTCGGTCAAAGATTTGCCGGCTAACGAAGTACGTAAGAGCTGCTGATATGAAAACGCAAAGTGCGCCGCCGATACGAACGGCAACAATGGATTTGCCAAAAAGCGTTATGAATAAAGCGTAGGATGCGTATGCCAGCGGGGGCTTAAGCCCCCCCCATAGATCTTGGTAAAGAAGCTTTCCATCCAACAGCGTTTGGCCCATCAGGATGTAGGTGCTCTCATCCCAGTCGATGACGGCTTGAAACCAAAACGCCGAACGAGCAATTGTGGTTATCGCAAAATATAATATTACGATATTAACGTCTGAAGCGTTATTAATGTTATCATATAAAAATTTCCCAATTTTATGAAATAATTTCATATTACTTGTCGCGTTCAATATCTGATATTCACTTGTAAGACTTCATTTGAACCGAGATTTCCCGCATAGCACCTCCAATTGGCGAAAATGGTAGCACATTCGACTGTCGAACGTGAATTGGATTTAACGGTCCGCCATAAACGGCCGTTCTCTCGTACAGCGGTTTTAGGTCACTTGCAGACTGCCCAACGCCTGGCCAATTACGGCTGTCGTTCCTGAAAACTGGATCTGGGGCTCATATACGTTCCCAGCCACCACCGTTTTCCCATTCCTCGAAGAAGAAGCCTCGTTTTCCGAAGGGGGTCGATAGACAGACGAGACGACCACCCGAAACCGCGAGCATCGGGCGTACCGAGAAGTAAAGCTCATTGGCCACCCGAGATGCCTCATCCACGACGATCAGGGAAACCCCCGAGAAGCCACGGACGGTTTCTTCCTTTCCGGGGAGGCTGATGATTCGACTGCCGTTGGCCAGTTCGAGCCGAAGTGCGCTCTCCAGGGTCGAGGGGACGGGATTATCGATGCCTTTGTATGTGGCGATGACTTTACGGAAGAGTTCCTGGCTCTGCCGAAGCGATGGCGACAGGAGCAATACAAGCGCCGGTGGAGAGTAGAGCGCCTCATGCAGCGCTAGAACAGCGGTTGTGGTACTTTTCCCGGATTGCCGACAGCAGAGGAGGATTTGCCGCTTGGCGCTGGAGCGCAGCAGGGTTTGTTGCCAGGGATCGGGAGACAACCCGATTTGCTCCATGAGCAGCGCTGGGTCGAGCGCGTAGCAAAGATCACTGGCGAGCATCCGGGGTATCCCTGAGTGCGCTGGCTACTGCCAGACGTGCATCGGGATAAGGGGCCAAGGCTTCGATGACATTGCCTCTCAGGCGCTGGTATTCGGGTGAGATCAGGATGTTGACGTTGGCACCCTCTCGGAGTTCACCCAGCAGCTTTGCCAGCAATTCGATGGTGGAACGGACTTCCCGGATGGCAGCCAGCGCAGTTCGGTGATCACCAGCGCTTTCGGCTTTTCTAAGGATACGTTCCGCCCGCCGCTGCAGTTTGCAGACGTTGCTGAGCAGGTCATCGGCGCTAGCGATTTCCTTGGCTTGTCGTGCAGCCACCAGCGAAGCGGGGAGGTGCTTAGCCTTATGACGGATAAGTGCCGTTTTCGAAACGGCCCAGCGGTCCGCAATGGTCCGCAAAGAGAGGCCATCGATGAGACGCCTGTTGATCTGCCCTAAGTCAGAATGATCACATATGGTACAACGGCGCGGCATTTATTATACAATCACAGTATTATTTTTGGAACTTAAAACGATATATAGAATAAATAGACTGGTTTGTCAATGATTATACAAACAGATACACTACGTGAGGAAAATGTATATTTTGGACGCCGTATTAAATCTATGTCCGCTTTCGTTCCGATTACGGCTGCTTAACACCCGAAAGCAGCCGTTTCCGACCGGATCGATTGAAGACCGGAAATGACCCCAAGGCGCCATTCGGCGGGCCCGAGCACCAATGGCAGAGTCCGGCCAAAAGCAGTCCTTCACTAGGGGCTTGCGCAATGACCGCTTATCGATCGGAAAGCGGTCATTGGGCCAACATGCATTATACTTCCGCGGGTCCCCCGAAGCAGCCCAACTTCGTTGCTTCCGAAGTGTGACGGCAGAGCACACTCAGCGTCCCGCAATCGCCAGAGCCAGGCGACCAGCCTCAGAACCCGTAACGCTCCATAATCGTGTTGTATGCGTCGGTCCCTTTGAACTCTTTGAGCGCAGCCGAGAATTTCTTTGCCAACTCCTCGTGGCCGGGCTTTTGGCTGAAGAAAAGATAACCCGGGCTCTCCGAAAGGCTCGGGAAGAGGGGGCGGATCTGAGCGTACACGCCAAGTTTTCGCGCGTCGGAAATTGTTGGCAAAACGCTGTCCAGCATCAGATCTAGGCGGCCTTTGATCAGCAACCTAAATAGAGCTTCACGGTCCCGCGCTTCCAGCCGGATCAAGCCTTGTCTTTCGAGGTCCTTATCCAGCTCGCCGTAATTGTATCCTTTGACCAGGCCGAAGGTTTGGCCACTCAGTCCGTCGATGTTCGAACTCTGCAGCGGCGAGTCCGCGCGCACGAAGAGCGTCGCATCGAAGGATGTGATGGGCTCTTCTGGATAGTGGCTGTAAGCGGCTCGTTCGCTGTTTTTGGTGCCGCAGAGGCCCGCATCGACCGTCTTCCGCTCCACTTCCAAAAGAACACGCACCCAGGGAACCCGAATAAACTCGACCTCGTCTCCCATCTGTCGAACGGTGCCTTCAGCGACGTCTACGCAGAGCCCTTGCGGTTTACCATCAACCCAAAGGTAGTAGGGAACATAGTTCTTGTCTTCGACGGCAATCGTAATCGTTTCCGCGTAGACCAGTGCCGAAGTCAGCAACACCAGCAGTGCGGATGCCGTGGCGCAGGCCCAGACATTCGGGCGGAACGTCTTCAATATAATCGACCTCCTCAGTCACCCAAGCTGCCGTATCGAGTGCTGCAATAGTCTCGCCGGAACGGCTGTTCAATCCGGTATTTCGCACTCGACGAGTTCGAGGTCACCCTTGCCCTTCAAATCGACGAGTCCTTTAGAACTGCCGCGGAAGACGTCCCCGAGATTGCGCCAAACCGTGGCGCTCACGAGAACCGCGCCGGGATCGGCCTGATCGACAATTCGCGACGCGATGTTCACCGTGTCGCCCCAGATGTCGAACGAATACTGCTTACGGCCGATGACGCCGCCCACCACGGGACCTATGTGAATGCCGACCCGGACGTCCCAACCGGCCTCGAGTTGCCTCGCTGCGGCGATCATGTCGAAGCCGGCCTGCACGCTGGCTGCGGCCGGTGCCTCAACGTGCTGCAGCAACCCCGCCGTAGCCATGAAGGCGTCGCCGACAGTCTTGATCTTCTCCAGCCCGTGCTTTGCGGTAACCTCCTCGAATTCGGTCACCAGGGCCTGCAGATGTGAAACAACCTCTTCAGGTGTGTGCTTGTCACAGTAGCTAGTAAAACCCACGACATCGCAAAACAACACCGCCACGTCCTCGAAGCGCCGGGGCCGCACCACGTTGGTTGCCTTGAGCTCGTGGACGGCCGCCGCCGGCAGCGTGGCATGCAGCAGATCGTCGGCCCGCTTCTTCTCCACTTCGATCTGCTTGAGGTAGCTTGCCTCCTGGTCGCGCAGCCGCTTCTTTTCCAGGCTCGCGCCGATACGGGCCTTGAGCAGGGAGGCATTGAAGGGCTTCGGCAGGTGGTCCTCCGCACCCGCCTTGATACAGCGCACGATACTGTCCATCTCGTCGACCGCCGAGATCATGATGACCGGGATGTCCCTGAGGGCCATGTCCGACTTGATGTGCTCGAGTACCTCATAGCCGTTCATCACCGGCATCATGATGTCCAGCAGCACGAGATCGAAGGGCTGCCGGCCGAGTAGGTCGAGCGCCTCCCGGCCATTCTCAGCCGTCGTCAGATTTTCATACCCCTGACGTTTCAATCGACGGGTCAAGGTGTAGCGATTGTCTTCATTGTCGTCGACCACGAGCAGGGCCGGCCCATTCTCGCTCATGCTCCGGGCTCTCCCGGTAGCAGCTTCCTGATCTTTTGAAGCAGGCGTGGCAGGTCCACCGGCTTGGTGTCGAAGTCGTCGCAACCAGCGTCGAATGCCCGTTCCCGGTCCTCGGCCATGGCGTGGGCAGAGAGCGCGATGATCGGGATCGCCGAGGTTTCCGAGGCCGTCTTGAGTTGGCGGATCGCCTCCCAACCGTCCAGCACCGGTAGTCCGAGATCCATCAGAACCAGGGTCGGGCTTTCCCGGCGGGTCATTTCCACACCTTGTGCGCCATCCTTGGCCACGATGACGTCGAAGCCTTTGCGCTCGAGCCGATTGGTGAGCATGAAGATGTTGTCTTCGTTGTCCTCGACATAGAGGATCTTAGCCATGCCTTGCCTCCCGGAAGGGCCTACCTTCCTTAGATATAGACTTTTCCCCGCGGCTGCGAATGAGCAGTTTCATGCGCCTTCACTCGCTAGGTCTTGCCATCGGGCAAAAGTGCTTCGATCCGCTCCAGCAGACCTTTGAGATCTACCGGCTTGGAAAAGAAATCATCGCAACCAGCCTCGAAGGCCTGTTTTCGGTCACTGACCATGGCATAGGCGGACACTGCGATAAGGGGAATGTGGCGGGTCTCGTCCGATGCCTTGAGCCTCCGTGTCGCCTCCCAGCCATCGAGGACGGGCAAATCCAGATCCATCAGGATCAGCGCCGGAGTTTCCGAGCGCACCATGGCTATGCCTTCCTCGCCGTCCTTGGCGATAATCACCTCATAACCGTGCCGGCTCAACCGCCGGGTGATCATGTAAATGTTGTCGTCGTTGTCCTCGACGTAGAGGATTTTAGTCACGGGCGCCTCCATCGGCTCCCTCGGTTGCAACGTACTTGGTCACCAGCTCGCGGATCTCGGCCAGCAGTTGATTCCGGTTGAGGCCAGATTTCTGGAGAACGTATTCGACGCCGCCGTTGAGCCGGCGGTGATCCTCCTCGCTCAGGTCCGCGGCCGTAATCACCACGATCGGCGCGCCCTGTCGGTTCGGTTGATGGCGCAACGCTTCCAAGAATTCGAAGCCGTCCATCTCCGGCATCATGAGGTCGAGGAGGATCAAATGTGGCGCGGCCTCGTCGATCAGGTCGAGGGCCACACGACCATTCTCGGCTTCGTAGACCCGCCAGCCGTCGCCGCCGAGAAAGCCGCACATCATCGCCCGGGTCGCCTCGTCGTCCTCAACGAGAAGCACGCGCGGCTCCTTCACCCGGGAGCGGTATTTGTCGAGCAGCAGCTTCATGCGCTGGCGGTCGACCGGCTTGGTCATGTAGTCCGCTGCGCCCATGCTGTATCCGCGGTCGCTCTCGTCCAACATGGTCACCATGATGACCGGAATGTCGGCGAGCGCCGGATCGGCTTTGAGCTCTTTCAGGACATCCCAGCCGTCGACTTTGGGCATCATGACATCGAGCGTGATCACCGAGGGCTCGAACCTTCGAGCCATCTCCAGCCCCTCCTCGCCGTCGCTCGCGGTGATGACGTCGAAGCCCTCCTTGGCCAGAAGGCGGCGCATCAGTTCGCGGGCGGTATGATCGTCGTCCACCACCAGAACCCGGTTGCCGTCACCAGTACCGGGCATGCGCCGCGGAGGTTCATCCACCGGCGTCGCGTCGATTTGACCGTCGCCGGTAAGCCCTCTGAGCACCGCCGTGCGGGGCAGCCAGGCTTTAAAGGTGGAACCCTCGCCCGCCGCACTTGTGACTTCGATATCGCCGCCCATCATGCGCGCCAAGCGGCGGCTGATCGCGAGACCTAGGCCGGTCCCGCCGTAGCGGCGGGTAGTCGAACTGTCGGCCTGGCTGAACTCCTCGAACAGGTTCTCCATTTGCGCCGGCGTCATGCCGATGCCGGTATCGGACACTTCGAGGATCATCTGCTCGCCAGCGTCGTCGCTCTCGACCCTGACGTCGATTGAAACCTCCCCGTTTTCCGTGAACTTGCATGCATTGCTCAGCAGGTTCAGGACGATCTGGCGGGTTCGCGTCAGATCGGCATGCATGCCGCCCAGATCGTCGGGACAGCGCACGACAAGCTGATTGCCATTCTTTTCCGCCAAGGACTGGACCGTCGTCGCCACGTCGCGGACCAAACCTGGGATATCGAAATCCTCAAGATGAAACTCCAGCTTGCCGGCCTCGATCTTCGAGAGATCCAGAATCTCGTTTATGAGATTGAGCAGGTGCTTACCGGCCCGCGAGATGCGCTCGAGCGGTTCGACGAAGTCTTCCTGACCGAACTCCTCGGCATCTTCCTTAAGCATTTCGGTGATGCCGATTACCGCGTTGAGCGGCGTCCTCAGTTCGTGGCTCATGTTGGCCAGGAACTGGCTCTTGGCGCGGTTGGCCTCTTCCGCCTCCTGCTCTCGGCGCTTCAGTTCGGAAATGTCCGTATAGACGGCGACGGTGCCACCGTCCTCCGTTTTGCGCTCGCTAATCCGAAACCAGCGGCCGTCGCTGCGGCGTTGTACATGGAGGCCCGAAGGATTTTGATGCCGCTCCAGGCGCTCGGCGAGCCAAGCATTTTCGTCACCTTTTGCGTCCTCGATCAAGCCGTGTTGAACTGCGGTCCGAATGATCTCTTCGTACGATTCACCCGGCTCCGGGTCCCGAACGTCGGCATAGAGCAATTCTCCATACCGGCTGTTGGACAGAACCAATCGGTCTTCCGCATCGAACAGGGTGAAGCCCTCGGAAATGCTCTCGATCGCGTCGGTGACGAGCCTTTCCGCCTTCTTGGCCTGCTCGGTGGCGAGTGCGAGGGCCTTCGTCCGCTCCTCGACCCGCTGTTCGAGCTTGTCCCTGGCATCGCGAAGCTCGCCCTCGTAGGCCTGCTGGCGGTCCTGCATTTCGTTGAAGGCCGACACCACGTCGCCGATCTCGTCACGGCTCGACCAATCGACGCGCATGCGTTCGCCACCCTCACGCGAGCGATTGATCGACCCGAGCAATCGCTCCAGCGGGATGCCAATGGTCCGGCGGTTGGCGATGAGCGCGCTGGCCACCACCAAGAGCAGGAGGAAGCCCGCCAATCCGCCGGCCAGCATCAGGCGCGTTCGCGAATCGGCCCGGACTTGTGCGTCGGTAAGCGATATAGCCAGATGACCGATGACCTGAGGTTCTTCGTCGTAGACGTAGACGATGTCTTTCTCGGCGTAAAACTCTTCCTCCTCGATCAGGTCAATCTCTCCAATGAAGCCGACGGGGAGGCGCTGTTCGTCGTAAACAACCGCGCCCGAGACGTCCGGATCGATCGCCAGAGCCGCGAGAATCAGCTTGATCTGCTCATCGGCCACGTTCCACAAGGATTCGGCCAACACCGAGCTCTGAATCTCGGCCAGCTGGTCCAGCTTGTCTTGCAGGCGCAGGTTGGCCTCGCGCTGGGCATTGAGCTCAAACAGCCCAAACACGATCATCGTCGATATCAGGACGAGCGGGATGATCAGGATCAGGAACTTCGCCCGCAGCGTTCGAAGAGCGAAGAAGCTGGACTTTTTAGTCATCTGACTCCCTCTTTAAGTCAGTGCGCAAGATGGTCCATAAGGGATTGGCTTTGATAGCCCCAGTGCCGGACGCCGACTCCCCGAATTTGATGCGATCAAGGGATCAGTCGGGTTCTCTGGTCGTTCAAATCGGCACTTGCGGCATGCCAGGGGCGGACATCCCAGCGCTAGTCGGTAAAGGCGGTCGCGAAGTAGCTGTCCACGATCTTCTCGATGTCGATCTGCTCCAGGCCTTCATTAAATACGCGCATTAACGTGTGGCCCTTTTCGTCATCCCGGAAGCAGAGGTAAAGCGTCTTATCCTCGAGCGGCTTCGCGTTGAACTGAAGTTTGTCGGCGTTGTTCCTCAGGCTGGTCTCCGTGGCCTTCATATACTCCAGAACCAGCTTGTCGATCACGACCGCGTCTATACGCTTGCGCAACAGTTTCTTGAGGTTTGTCAAATCGTCGTTGGAGGGGATCGCCAGGATATATCCCGTTCCGACCTTGGTGTCGAACTCGTCCGTATTCGCGTAGCCCAGGACGGTGCCGACCTTCAACTGCTGTTCGCCGATGTCGTCGAGGCTCTTCCAGGTCATGGGTGCCTCGATGTGTTCGGCAAACCCGAGGGGGCCGTTGCCGATCGGCTCGGAGGCGACGAAGCCCTCTCGGTGATGACAGTGATAGCCGGGAAAATAGGCGACAACCTCGTCCGTGCCCTTTTTGGCCATGTCGATGGCCCGCTTCCAGGGGCGGTATTCGACCTCGACCTCGTGGCCCACCTTCTCGAAGGCGGCGCGCACCACGTCCGTGGTCGCCCCACCCAATGGGAGGTCCTTGCCCGTATAGGGCGGCCAGTCCAAGGTCGAGACTCGGACCACCTCGCCTGCCACCGAACCGGAGCCGGACAAGCCCCATGCGAGAATTCCGATTCCCAGAAACCGCACAGCTCGCTTGCACATCAATGACATTCGCCCCTCCCCTTGCGTTCGCGCCCTTGAAAGGACCCCACTCGGTAGTATCCCGAGGCTCCCCTAGGCGAGTAACGACGCTAACATAAACCATGCATCTGCGAATCTCACAAATCTTTGAACAGATATCTATGGCAGGCGGTCGGCGAAGAGTGGTTCACCACTGGCAGTAATCTAGCCCGGACTGCGTTCCGGCGGCCGCGCCCCGCACGTTCTTGCGCCGTTTCTTTGCCGGGTTCGAACATGCCGAATTGGCTTCTTCGTTCACGCGCGTGGGGTTATTAACGCTAGTCTTAGGTCATTTTCGTTTCTGCTACCAAAATTTGATTTCCGCCATTTCCTGCAAAAAGCGGACATAGCGTAGCCAAGTCATGAAAGTCTGGTCTTGGCTATCTGCCTTTGCCCGGAAACGCGTCCTTGCCTAATAGTTCCAGCTCGTCTCGCCAGCGCCGAAACTGCCGCGTGCTGATCCTCAGTTCATCGCAAACGGCCTTGTCCGTCATCCCTTCATCGCTCGCGCGCACGATCGCTTCGCGCTTGAACTCCGAACTGTAACGCTTGTATTGCTTCGGCTTCGTCATCTGACACCTCCCGGCGCTTACCGCGCCTCAGTTTAGGTGTCCACAGAACCCGGGCAAAACCATTTGACCCGATTCGGACATTCTCGGCCGTCAGCCGCTCGGACTGGGTTCCGTAGAACCATTTAGAATCCGTTCTTGGCCATAATCGCCTTCAATGTTCCATCGGCCTTCATGGCGGCAAGGCCCCTATTGAAATCTTCAAGAATCACATTGTGGTCAGTAATTTTCTTGGAGATGACAAGGTGCTGAATATCTATGTGGACCGGTGGGTCCAGCCATTCCAGCTCAGAAGCTGCCTCCGGCAGTTTAGAATCAATAATGTACTTTCCCATGATTCGATCTATTAAAACCAGATCGAGACGACCCAGATGCAGTTTGCGCAAGTTGATCTCATCATTATTTGCCAGAACCGTCTTGAGCCCGGCTTCCTCGAATCCTGGAGGCAGGGCGTAACCTCTGACCACACCAATTGTGTAGGGCTTTAGGTCTTCAAAGCTTTCGAACGTGATATTTTTGCTTTTCTGCTTGTAAAATCCGAGTTCATTGGCGGGCAGTGCATCGGAAAATACGGACCATTCCTCTCGCTCAGGCCTGCGCCATACACTGTACAACCCGTCGTACTTCCCTTGCTTCGTGCCCTCCATTGCACGTTTCCAAGGCAAGAACGCGATCTCTATGTCATAACCGACCCGCTCAAAGGCCTCCCGGATAATCTCGGTTAGGAACCCGTTATTCTCCAGATCTTTGCCGTAGTAGGGCGGGAACTCGGTGGCTGCGATGTTGAGCGTTCGATCTGCCGCGAGTGTCGAGGAGCAGAAAACAGCCATGGCCACGACAAAGGTGATGAGGTGTCTCATAACTTTCCCCAACGCGCTGAAATTTCAAACCAGCCTGATGTGAGGCAGTACCAAGCTTCCGGTCGTAAGGCTTGGAAACACCCCATTAATCCTCAAACCCAACATACCATTAGCTGGAACTGAGTAGTATTCCAAGCTGGTTGCTAGGCCCTTCGAGGGCAGCAACGTCCAATCCAGTTCCCCACGTCCGCTTATGTATGAGAAAGCCGACAATCGCGCCCGTTGCTGCGGCGCACAACGATCTCCTCGCTAGCAATGTCCGCTCTGCGATCCGGAAACGGACGTTCCGTTCAGCGGACTTGAACGGCCGATTCGGGTCGACTTGAGACATTGACCGGTTAGACGGCAGCCTTCGGCCAGAAACGGCCATTCGTTGGAGCCACTCGCAATGGCTGCTTGCGGATCGGAAAGCGGTCGTTCGGACAGCGCTCCGCAGACGGCAGGTTTTGACCCGAAAGAGACAT
>Ga0255057_10001763_pt1 | contig 11945 bp, 10 predicted proteins | sample Cases_109_6_MG_FD_189022 | JGI IMG/M metagenome (GOLD analysis project Ga0255057, IMG submission 189022) | Seawater microbial communities from Amundsen Gulf, Northwest Territories, Canada - Cases_109_6 | ecosystem: Environmental > Aquatic > Marine > Gulf | place: Canada: Northwest Territories... | reverse complement strand
GCAACTCCTCGGGGGGTAGCGGTGGGTCGGGTGGACGGTCTTCGGGGCCGGGAGGTAAGGCATCGGGGGGCAGTCCCTGCGCTCCGAAGACTGCGCTGCCGAAGAGGTTTTGCCCGGCCGAGTTGAAGGCGTTGAGGAATCCTTCGTTGATCCTGGTGGCGAAGCCATTTGCGGTGACATGGCCGGCCGCAAAGCTCACCATCAGCCCAAGGACTATCACAACCGACTTGGATACTCGTGTCACGTCCTGCGCTCCTTCTCCCCCCCGCGGAGCGCCGATGCTAATCCGGGAGCGCCTATTTTTCCATAGCTAAGGCCCTGCTGCGGCGCTCAGAATGGCACGCACTGGCCGTCTACGCGGATGAGGTCCGTAAGATCGCGTTCTTGCGCTCGCTTGTGAGCGACTAGCGGCTGTGGCGGAGGAGCCAGTCGGTGGTCATGTCGGCGAAGTCGGCCGAGAACACCGGGATGTGCACGCCGTCATTGATCGTCCAAAGCCCCCCGTCGATGCCCTCGTCACAACCGGTCGAGTACGCGACCTTGTCGGTCTCGGCGCCCTCGAGATCGGGGACTAGGTCCACGAACCCCTCGTCGGTCGGGGAATCCGTATCGCAACCGCCAGCAGATGCGAAGCGCTCGGCGGTCTCGACCGCTCCTGGGAAGCGGCCGTCGACGCCTTCGTATGCGATCGTTTCGTCTGCTGTCCCGTGGACGGCAAGCACGCTGACTGGGACGGTGGCGGGCTGACAGTCAGCCGGATCCTCGAAGGTTGAGCCAGCGAGACTGACGATTGCCGTGATGAGCTCAGACGCTTCGCATGCCATCCGGAGGGACATGAACCCGCCATTCGAGTGCCCCATCAGGTACACGCGATTCGGGTCGATGTTGTAGGTTTGCTTCGCCTCTTCGATCAGCCCGCTCAGGTAGCCGACATCGTCCACGGTATCGCTCGGGTCGCAGCAAGCTTCGGTCGCATTCCAGAACCGATTGCCGTCCTCGTTCAGGGTGCCATCCGGTAAAAGCACCACGAGGTCCTTTTCATCGACCACGTTGAGAATTCCAAGGAACCCAGCCTGAATCCGGCCAGTGAACGGCCCGAAGCCGTGAAGGACCATCAGTAGTGGGTGCGAGACCGTGGGATCGTAGTCGGTCGGAATGTCGACCTCCGCCGGGCGCTCTTCGCTGCCAATTACGAGGGGCGGATCCGCGGAGAAATCCTGGCCGCCCGTACCGCCAGTATTGCCGCCCGTACCACCAGCATTATTGCTATCGTCGCTGCCGCAGCCCAGGACCATCGCGAAAACAAGGATAGCAAGCAGGTTTTTCATGCGCGGAGCCTAGACCGGAGGCCGGCGTCCGTAAAGCAAGATTCGCCGCCTCGGACTTCGTCGAATTGTGGGGCATCCAACATTTCGCAGAACGTTCGATTCGCGGGCGCTCAGGAGCGCTCTCAATGGCTAACCGTCATGCTTGACGGCGGGCACGTGCATCGGAGATAACGCAATGATGGGTGCCCTATGTCTCACAAACCCCGTCCGTCGGACCACGTTGCGCTGTTCTCTCTCCGCGTAGCCGTCGTCTTCATTCTCGCATTAGCCGTTCCTCAACCGTCGAGTGGTCAGAATCTCCCGGCTGGCTTTCAGGAGGCACTGGCGTGGGGAGGTTTTAGCAACCCCACCTTGATCCGTTTCGCGCCCGACGGTCGGGTCTTCGTGGGGGAGTACGGAGGCAAAATCTTCGTCCTCGATGACCTCGCGGATACCACGGCAACGCTCTTTGCAGACCTCTCCACGAATGTCTTCTCGGGCTGGGATCGCGGTTTCCTCGGCATGGCGATCCATCCCGATTTTCCAACCACTCCTTATGTCTACGCGCTCTATGCATACGACGCGCCGCCAGGGGAAGAGGCGCCGTATTGGAATGACGTGTGCCCTAGTCCACCGGGCTACACCAACGACGGCTGCGTGGTGACGGGGCGCCTGTCGCGCCTCGAGATGGGACCCTCGGGTGTGATGGAAGGCCCGGAGGTGGTGCTCATCGGCAGCGTTGGGAGCCCCCCGAACGTGACAGGGTCCCAGTGGTGTCAACAGTACCCCAGTCACTCCACCGGGGATCTCGCTTTCGGACCCGATGGCATGCTCTATGTGAGCGGCGGGGATGGAGCGAGCTTCAACTTCGCAGACTATGGCCAAGGGGGTGGCGACCCAGACTCGCCCACGCCTAGCAATCCCTGTGGCGATCCGCCCACTGGGGTTGGAGGGACGCAGACGTCGCCCACGGCGGAAGGAGGTGCGCTTCGAAGTCAGGATCTCATCCGCCCAGGTGATCCCGTCACTTATAGCGGCACCATCCTCCGCGTCGATCCTATCACCGGCGCCGCCCCGGCCGACAACCCATTGTTTGGCGGTGCTGAGCCGGGCGACGATCGCATCATCGCATTCGGGCTCCGCAATCCCTTCCGCATCAGCTTCCTGCCGGGAACGAACCGACTGTACGTGGGCGACGTCGGCTGGGGCGCTTGGGAGGAGATCGACTGCGTCGAGGATCCCACCGACGCTGTCGTCGAGAACTTTGGTTGGCCCTGCTATGAGGGCGGAAGTGGGAGCCAACTCCAGATGTCGGGCTACGCAGGGCTCGATATGTGCTCCGACCTTTACTCCGACGGGGGAAGCACGAGCCCGGGAACCGCCGCGCCCTCCCTGTACGCCTACCACCACTCCGACCAGGTCGTACCAGGGGAAGTCTGCGGCACGGGGGGCTCCAACGTCGGTGGCATCGCGTTCAACCCAGGCACAAACTACCCCAGCTCCTACGATGACGCTCTGTTCTTTCAGGATTCTACGCGCCGCTGCATCTGGGCCATGCTCGCGGATGGGAGCGGAGAACCGGATCCGAGCAACATCGTGAGCTTCTGGTCCGACCCCTCGCATCGACCGGTCGACCTCACGTTCGGTCCGGACGGAAAGCTCTACTTCGCGGATTTCAACGGCGGCGGCATCCACAGGATCGAGTTCTTCGCCGCGAACACGCCGCCCCAAGCTGTCGCCACAGCGCAGCCTACGGCGGGTCCCGCACCTTTGTTGGTGCAGTTCGACGGCTCAGGATCGTCGGACCCGGACGGCGATAACATCTCCTTCGCCTGGGATCTCGACGGCGACGGCCAGTTCGACGATTCGACGGCGGTGAGCCCAACATTCACGTACACCCTCGGAGGCAGCTACCAAGTCGAGCTGCAAGTCACCGACGACGGCAACCCGCCCGAGAGCGATATCGCGCAGTTGACGATCACCGTCGACAACCTGCCGCCCATCGCGACGATTCTCACACCGAATCCGCCTCCGAGCTTTGCGGTCGGAGATCTCATCAGCTTCTCCGGTCAGGCGGTGGATCCGGAGGACGGTCTGCTCCCACCTAGCCAGCTCGACTGGACGCTGTCGCAGTTCCACTGCTCATACATCGATCCGGGCGATTGCCACGCGCACAATGTGCAGTCCTGGAACGGCGTTGCGGGCGGCAGCTTCAATGCACCGGACCACGGTTATCCGTCCTTTCTGCAACTCAGTCTGACGGGCAGCGACTTCGGGATCGATGGCGGACAAGGCGTGCTCTCGGACACTGTAGTCCTGGAGATCCATCCCGCCACCGTGGCCATTAGCGTCGATAGCAGCCCGACCGGGCTCGAATTCTCCCTGGGCGAGATCACCGAGACGACACCTGTGGTCCTGGAGGTTATCCTCAACACACAGACCACGATCTCGACCCTGTCGCCACAGAGCTTGAGCGGGACTGACTACTACTTCGAGTCGTGGTCGGACGGCGGCGATCAGAGCCATCTCATCAACCCGCAGGGGCCTGAGAACCTCCTCATGAGCTTCGTCGCGCCGGTGTGCGGCAACGGCGTGCGCGAGGGACCGGAGGAGTGCGACGGAGGCGATCTGGGTGGCGCCACCTGCAGCGATCAGGGTTGCACGGGCGGCACGCCGTCGTGCACCCCCGCTTGCGTGCTCAACTACGGGACTTGCACCGGATGCCCGGTCTGTGATTTCGACGGCGTATGCGAGCCAGGCGAGGATTGCATAGGCTGCCCCAACGACTGTGCGTCGAGCGCGGGCGCTTCCTGCGGAGACGGCATCTGCAACGCCGGAGATGGTGAGGACTGCGTCATTTGTCCGATCGACTGCAACGGCCTCCAGAGCGGGAAGCGCGCGAATCGCTTCTGCTGCGGTGACGGCGACGGCGTGAACCCCCTGAGCTGCGGCGACGCACTCTGCGGCATGGGCGGATGGATGTGTCTCGACACCCCCGCGCCGCCCGCGTGCTGCGGCGATCTCGTGTGTGAGGGGAGCGAGATCGCCGGCGGATGTGAAGTCGACTGCGGGGCACCACCGTTCTGCGGCGACGGAATGTGCAACGGCACCGAGGCCGCTTGTTCTTGCAGCGCCGATTGCGGCGTGCCGCCTACCGATGAGACACCCGGGCTCGACTGCAACAACGGCGGTGACGACGACTGCGACGGCCTCGTCGACTGCGAAGACCCCGACTGCGGTTGCCTCTGCCTCCCGAAAGGGGACGCCTGCGTGACCGACTCCCAATGCTGCGCGGGCAAGTGCCGCGGACCGACAGGACGGCGCACCTGCAAGTAACCTCGTCCGGGTCGCCCTTCAGGTCCCGGCCCGAAACGCAGTTGTTTGACGCCCCGCCGTGCTTGGGCGGAGACTCGGCGCGTGCCGCGAAAAGTCGTGTCTTTGAGTGCGTGGGCGTCGGCACTGGCCTTCTTCCTGACAGGGCTCTTTCCGTTCTTCAACGCCGACGGGTACGGACATCTGGCCCAAGGCCGACAGATTGCGGAGCTCGGCCGCGTGCCGAAGGTGGACTTGTTCTCGTTCTGGAAGCCTACGCCTCAGCCGTGGACGAACTATGAATGGGGGTACGACCTCGGGACTTGGCTGGTCTATGAGCACCTCGGCGCGGACGGCCTGATTCTATTGAAGTGCGTCGGCCTGGGCGTGCTGGGCTATGCGCTCGTTTGGCTGGCGTACCGTTTGGCCCGGGGAGCGATGTTGGCGGGCCCGCTGTCGCTCGCCGCGCTCCTTTTCGTCCTTCCGATCGCGCGATTCCGTTTCACGGTCAGACCGCAGATCCTCGGGCTCGTTTTCCCCGCGGTCCTGCTCCTTGGCGTGAGCACCCTGTATGGGGAACAAAGCCCCCGTCGAAACAAGGGACTCGTTCTCGTCGGGCTCGCTTTGATGCACGTCGTTTGGGTCAACACCCACGGCTCCCATCTGCTCGGTGTGCTGATCGCGCTGATCTTCCTGTTGTTCTCATGGCGAACCCCGGCCTTCCAATGGATGGCAGCGTTGATCGGACTGCAAATCGTCGCGACCGGATGCACGCCTTTTGGGTTCTCGATCGTCGTAGATTCGGTGTCGCATCTGGCTCGCCCGGAGTTCCGCGACGCGGTCGTCGAATGGGCACCGTGGTCACCCACAGATCCGCTTCGACTACTGGTCGGGCCCATCGTGACCTCCCTTCTGGTGTTGGTAGCCCTTAGACCCGTGGCTCGATCGGGACGCTTCGGACTCGGCTACGGGGTCTTTTGCGTGGCACTGTGCCTCATGGCGTTTCGCTCCACGCGATTCGTGGCTCACCAGGTCTTGTTCACGGCGCCTTTCATCGCGGCAGGCCTGTCGGCGCGGCCGCCCGTGCGTGACATGCGCACGAGCATGGGGGTCGTCGTCGGCCTTGCGATCCTCTGGAACGTCGGTTGGATCTCGCAGATGGTTCCCGCGTTCGGGTTTGGCATAGGCGAAGCACGACGCGACTACCCGTGGGGGTCGGCCGAAGTCATCGAGCGTGACGTCGAAGACCCACGCATTCTCGCCACTATCCAAGACAGTTGGATGATGATGTTTGCGGTGCCCGAGGGCCGTCTTCTCGTCGACGGACGGGTGCCCTTCTATGGCCCCGAGTTTATCGCGCGAGTCACGCACAGCTTCGGGCAGTCACAGGTTTTCGCCGATCAGCTCGTGGAGTTCGACGTAAACACGGTCGTCATCGACCACACCCGAGCCGACCACATCCCCGCAACCAACGTCCTGAGCAGAAGCCCTGCGTGGCACCTCGTGTTCGTCGAAGACGGGCATTCGCTGTTCGTTCGGGATGGCGCGGCCGCTTCCCTCGAGCCGCTACGAATCGTGGGCCCGGGCTACCGAACCGGAGGTCTCCTCGAGCCGGGCCACCCCGACGCCGAGGTGGAAGCTGAAGTCTCGCGGCTGGACGCGCGCTCGCAAAGCGGCCCGATCCACGGGTGGCTCCGTGGGCTTCAGAATCTGCGACCCCTCGCGCGGGACGGTGGCCGCGCCGGGATCCGCAAGAACGCCGACGCAGGCGAGCAAGCGCGCGCTCGGGAGGCGTACGGCTTACTCACCGAAGCCGCGAACGCTTACCCCGGATTTACATCGATCGAAATCTATCGCGCGATGGCGGCGCTTTCGGCGTGCGACATCGATGAGGCCCGCCAAGCTCTGGGTCAGGCACGGTTGGCAAGTGAAACGCGCGGCACTGCACTCGTGGCCCTCGAAGTTGCACTCCGGGCGGGCGAGGAGATCGAACGGGAGGCTGCCGTAGAGCGCCTCGAACGATTGCGCGCGCAGCCACAGACGCAGAGCGATCCCTGGGTCATCGCGATCGCAGAAGCGATCGAGGTCCGATGCCCGTGACTCCCAGCGTCAGTCTTGCGGCGCGAACACAAACGGAAATGTGAAGCGCACGCTCCTGCCGTTTCGGCGGCGCGGGAATCGCAGCGCGCTGACGATCCGCGCCACGCAACGTTCGACCGAAGCATTGCCCGTCGTGTTCTCGACGACGTGGACGCCCCTGACGTAACCGGTGCGGATGACCGCAAAGCGCACAGAGACCTTGCCCTCGAGCTCTGGCTCGTGACGCAACGCCGACTCGTAGCAGCGGTTGATCTTCGGAAGGTCTTTCTTGATCTTCTGGCGGACGACGAAGGCGTCGATGGTGCCCCGGTACGAGCCCGCCCCGGCACGCACAAGGTCGGCGGCGCCCAGCCAAAACAGGCCCGCGATGAACATCACGCAAATTGTCCGCAACAAGGGATAACCCATCTTGGATTGGATACGATCTGTCGCAGCTCCGATGCAAGAAAATAGCCAAATTTCGCACAAAGCCAGGAACCGGCGTGGTTCGGACAGCCATGATACATATGGTCAGGTATGTGCAGGAATCGGCCTCGAAGCTCGTGGTTCCGCCGCGCCAAGCGACGGCTTTGGAACAGAGCCAATTCCGCGATCGCCCGTGGCTTCTTCGGCGGTCTTTCACGGCTTGGACGTCTTCACCCGCGAGCGAACCCGGCGAAGCACGGTGTCGAGGTCATCGAGGACGTCGAGTACCAGCGCACCGGCAACTCACGGCACCGCCTCGATATCTACCGTCCCTTCGATCGGAAAGGTCCGATACCGATCGTGCTGTACGTCCACGGCGGTGGGTTCAACCTTCTGTCCAAAAGCACGCATTGGCTGATGGGTTTGGCGTTCGCCCGCTCGGGGTATCTCGTGTTCAACGTCGACTACCGACTCACACCGCAAGATCCCTTCCCGGCTGCGGTATCTGACGTGTGCGCGGCCCTCGAATGGGTCGCCGAGCATGGCGAGGCATACGGCGGCGACTTGAGTCGCCTGGTCTTCGCCGGAGAGTCCGCGGGCGGAAACCTCGCCACCGCGCTCACAATCTGTTGCTGTTATCGCCGCGCAGAGCCCTTCGCGCAGCGTGCGTTCGCCACTGGATTGGTACCGACGGTGGTCGCCCCGGCCTGCGCGCCCCTGCAGATCACGGATCCCGGCCGCTTGAGCCGACGTCGCAAGCTCCCCCGCTACGTGAACCGACTCCTCGAAGGGATGCGGGACTCGTATCTGCGCGGTCTTCGGGATCCGACCCCCAGCGAGTTGGAGCTCGCGGACCCCTTGCACGTATTCGAGCGCAGGGAGCGCCCTGATCGCCCCCTACCCGGTTTTTTCGTCCCGATTGGCACGCGCGATCCGCTGCTCGACGATACCCGCCGACTCGAACGCGCGCTCAGGACAATGGGTGTCGAGTGCGAGGCCCGGTACTACGAAGGGGAGCTCCACGCGTTTCACGCACTCGTGTGGCGGCGACAGGCGAAGCGCTGTTGGCGAGAGCAACTCGCCTTCATGGACCGCGTCCTTCAGCAACCTCGCGAGCCCTACCACGACTTCGTCGCGAGCGCGTAGGCCTCTACTTGTCGTTGCCGCCGAGCAACACCTTCATCAAGGGTGTGCCGTCGACTTTGGCGTCTTTGACCAAGGCGTCCAGTAGCTGTTTGCCGATTTGCGCAAGGTCTAGGAGCTCTCGGATGCGTTCGCGCTGGAACTTGGCACGTTGCTGGTCTTCCTTAGCCCGTACTTTTTCGTTGACGTACTGGAGCGCGTCTCGCATCGAATCGATGGCATCGAGGACTTCCACCCGCTCCCGTTCGTTGAAGACGCGAGAGATCATCTTCCAGAAGTTGCCCTCGGCCTCGTAGTGATCGCGCCTTTCGCCTTGGAGCCAAACCTTCTTGACGACACCCCATCTCATGAGCTCGTTGAGCGTCATCGACACCGCCCCGCTGCTCAAACGAAGCCGCTCCTGAAGCTCTGGACCGCTGAGGGGCTTGTCGGACAGATAGAGCACCGTCCACAGGCGACCCATGTTGCGCTTGAAGCCCCAGAACTCGATCAACCGCCCGATCGAATCACTGACCAGGACCTCACTTTCCCACAGATCGCCCTCGTCGCTCGCCACGCTAGCGCCCTACCCCGAACGCCAACGCTTGACCAGCCGTCAACCCGCGTCAAAGTTCCGCCGCATGGAACGTCCTACCCTCGAGGCAATGTTCGAAGCCGCCGCCGGGATCGACCGGAACGGCGACCGCTACACCGTCACCGAAGGGTATCGACTTTCGGTGTACGTCGGCGAGCCCGGCCAGGCCATGGAGGTGTCCGAGGTCGTTTCCCTCCAACTGAACGACGTGTTTTGCGAGGCCACCTCATCCGAGCACGACGCGGTGTACTTCCTGGAGTACAGCAGCCTACACGGGATCTCGGTACGCCCTCCGAGCGGCAGCGGAGCGCGACGCGCGGGCTTCGGCTGAGCCACGCAACTCTCGTGGCTGCCCCCGCGATATACCGTAGGATGTAGGAGGGGGTTCGAACCGTGTCCGCGCGCATTCTTGTCTGTGACGACGAAGCCAGCCTTCGCGAGATGCTGCAGATTCTCCTGCGCCGCGAGGGCTACGAGGTCGACGTGGTCGACGGTGTGCACGCAGCTCGCGACCAGCTCGGAAGCGCCGACCCCTACGACGCAGTCATCACCGACCTCGCGATGCCCGACGGGAGCGGGATGGAAGTGCTCGACGCCGTTCGATCGCGCGCGGCCGATACCCAGACTCTGATGATCACGGCGTACGCAACGACCGAGCAAGCGGTCAAGGCGATGCGCAAGGGCGCCTACGACTACGTTCAAAAGCCGTTCAAGAATCACGAGCTCCTCGCGACGCTCGAAAAGGCGCTCGAAAAGCGCGCCATAGTCGCCGAAAACAGGTCTCTTCGCGAGCAGGTGAAAGCCCGCTGGACCGAGGGGCAGCTCATCGGCAAGAGCGCGACGATGCAGAATCTCCGCGACCTCGTGAAGCGCATCGCAAGCGTGACGAGCAGCGTGTTGATCACCGGTGAGAGCGGCACCGGCAAGGAGATGGTGGCCCGAGCGCTCCACTTCCAGAGCCCACGGGCGGACCAGCCGTTCGTGGTCTTGAACTGCGGGGCGGTCCCCGAGAATCTCATCGAAAGCGAGCTCTTCGGGCACATGAAAGGCGCGTTCACGGGGGCGATCTCGTCGAATCAAGGCCTCTTCCGCGCTGCGACCGGCGGAACGCTGTTTTTGGACGAGGTGGGCGAGCTTCCCCCTACGCTCCAGGTGAAGTTGCTCCGGGTGCTCCAAGACCGAAAGGTGCGGCCCGTGGGCGGAAGCGCCGAGATCGAAGTCGACGTTCGCGTCTTGGCGGCCACCAATCGGGACGTCGAAGTCGCGGTCGAGTCGGGGAGCTTTCGCGAAGACCTGTTCTACCGGCTCAACGTCATCCGTATCGAAGTCCCTCCGCTGAGGGACCGTCCGGAAGACATCCCCGTCCTTGCCGAGTACTTCCTCGGCAAACATGCTGCCCTCCAAGGTCGCCGGATCGAGCTCACACCCGAGGCCGTTCGGTGGCTCGCACAACAGCCTTTCGCGGGCAACGTTCGCGAGCTGGAGAACATCATCGAGCGCGGCGTCACCTTGGCAGCAGGCGACACGGTGACTCGCGAGGATCTGGGTGACAGCCATCCATCGAAGAAGACGGTGGCTCTATCACAGATCCCCGAAGGCCACTTCGATATGGACGAGTACCTCACACAAGTGGAAAAAGAGCTTCTCTTTCGGGCGCTCGACCAAGCGGGAGGCGTCCGAAAGAAGGCCGCCGAGCTCCTCGGGATGAGCTTCCGCCAGTTTCGATATCGTTTAGCAAAGCACATCTCGCCCGAAGTGGGCGATACCGCAGCCGATTGATATACTATGACGATGGCGTCCTCTTCGTTTCGAAGGCTCTCCGGCTTCACCCTCATCGAGCTGATGATCGGAGTCGTGATCGTCGGCGTCCTTGCGGGCCTCGCGATTCCGTCTTTCAAAGGATACGTCTACCGAAGCCGGGTGAGTGAAGCTACGTCGATGCTCAACGAGATCAAGCAGCGCCAGGAGTCGTATCGTAGCAAATTCGGCCAATACGCGGCGGTAAGCGGCACCGGCGACTGGTCAGGGGCGACTTACACGCCGTCTACCCTCCCGGGCGCCAACCGCATGGGTTGGACGACCTCGGCCAACTGGGAAGCGCTCGGCGTCTCCCCACCCGGGCCGGTCCGATTTCAATATGCGACCCTCGCGGGCGGCCCCACAGATCCGGTGCCGACCGGCAGCAACCTCGCGAACAATGACTTTTGGTATGCGGCGCAGGCCCGAGGCGACCTCGACGGCGACGGGATCACGTTCATCCTGGAGGTCTATTCGCAGTCGCCCAGGATGTACAACAGCGCCTCGAGTCTGGGAGGATACGAATGAAACGCACGCAAGGCTTCACCATCACCGAGCTCATGATCACCATCGTGATCATCGGAGTGCTCGCGGCCCTCGCCATCCCCGGCTTCACCTCGTACATCTACAAATCTAGGATCACCGAGGCAACGACGTTCCTCGGCGAGATCAAGCAGCGGCAGGAATCCTACCGTGACGAGTTCGGGCGCTACTGCCCCGTCAACGGGAGTGACTGGGGCACCTACAACCCCTCTACCATTCCCGGAATCGACCCCGTGGGCTGGACGTCGACCACGGAGTGGGGCCTGCTTGGCGCGACCCCGGATGGCCCGATCCGTTTCCAATACGCTACCGTGGCCGGTATCCCTGGCACCTCGGTCCCCACGGGCACTAATCTCGACAACAACGACCACTGGTTCGCGGCACGCGCCCAGGGGGATCTCAACGAAGACAGCACCACCTTCTATCTCGAGATCTACTCCCAAGCGACCCACATTTATAACAGTGCTACTGCACAAGGCGGCTGGGAGTGACAATTTGCGTCACCGACGGGTGACGAAAACTGTCCCCTGGCGCCCGATTGCCTCAGTCTGATTCTGCGAATTGCCAATGATTTTTGGGCAGCCGCCACTGTGAGGCAATCGGCATGGGGGTTGCATAGTCCTAGGGGGCACTGAGACTAGGCGGGCACGTTGCCCGGGGGAAAAAAAGGAAACCAATGAAAATTAGCAAGCTACTCTCGAAAAAGGAGGGGTTCACCCTCATCGAGCTGATGATCGTCGTCGCTATCATCGGCATTCTTGCCG
>Ga0255057_10001762_pt1 | contig 11948 bp, 7 predicted proteins | sample Cases_109_6_MG_FD_189022 | JGI IMG/M metagenome (GOLD analysis project Ga0255057, IMG submission 189022) | Seawater microbial communities from Amundsen Gulf, Northwest Territories, Canada - Cases_109_6 | ecosystem: Environmental > Aquatic > Marine > Gulf | place: Canada: Northwest Territories... | reverse complement strand
TCCGATGCCTTTGCGAGCAATCCGCTCGGAGTGCCCTTCGATCCGGAGGAGCTCGCAAAGCGCTACGAGCAGGGAGACCCCATCGAGGAGCTGCTGCGCCCGTGGTCGGAGTGATCCGACGACACGCGTTTCGCTGGTAGCAGGCGCGCTCTCACTGGAGGTAGCCGAGCTTGCGCAGGCCCTCGAGTGCGGCGGGATCGTCGATGACGGTGAGATCCGAAGACAGGCTCTCGACACGCTCGACGTAGCGGTCGTAGGCCTCGCGCACATCCGGCGGCAGCGGCAGAGCGCGGGCCTCTTCTCCACCGGCATTCGCCGAGAGATCCGGAGCGAGCTCATCGCCGAGGAAGACGCTTCTACCCTCTCGCGTGTGAACCACCCGGCGCACGATCTTGTGCCGAGCAGCATCGAAGTCGGGGTTCAGTCGCGCGAGATCGCCTAGGTAGCGATCGGAGTAGTAGTACTCGGAGAGTGTCCAGTCGCGGCCGAAGTGCTCCATGCGGGCGAGGTCTTGCGACCAGGGCTCGGGAGGCACCGGCAGACGCTCGCCAAAGACCGCCGACACCACCGTCCAGTACACGTCGGTGGCTGAGACCAGCGAGTTCTCTTCGCTGCCGCCCCCACCGCGGTTGCCCGGGTACTTGATCATCAACGGTACGGACAGCAGCGCCTCGTCTACCGAGAGCTGGTGGGAATAGCGCCCGCCTTCGCCCAGGTGCTCTCCGTGATCCGAGGTCACGATGATGAGGGCGTCGTCATACCAGCCGCGCTGCTTCAGCCAGCGGAAGAGGTGGCCGAGCGTCGCGTCCACGTAGCGCAGCTCCTCGTCGTAGAAGACGCCCAGCCCAGCGGCCTCGATCTTCTTGGCGCCGGTGAGCAGCTGGAGCTCGAGGCTGGGATCCTGCGCCAGCTGGTCGAGCTCGGCGTAGAGCGCGGGGTCGCCGTCGAGGCGGCCGCGGAAGCGATCCGGCGGCGCGTAGGGGAAGTGGGGTTCGATCAGGTTCAGGAAGGCGAAGAAGGGGCCTTGCCGCGGGATTTCGGTCAGCGCGCGTTTGAGCAGTGCGATCGACTGGCCGGCTGAGGAGTCCGCGAGACGCGCAGGCACCTTGTGCTCTTCCCGCCACTGCGCGTAGTCGGCCATGTAGCCGCCGTCTTCGAGCAGCCAGAAGTGCTGGAAGCCGCTGTCGAGCCCGGTCAGCGCCGAGACCCAGACGTTGTTGGAGATACCGATCGTGGTGTAGCCGTCCGCCCGCAAGAGCTCGGCCAGCAGGCGCTCCTCGGCCTCCGGGCGGGCCGCTCCCACCAGCGCCCCGCTGCCCGGCCGATCTGCGTCGGAGGCCCAGCGCAGGCCGTGAAGGCCCGGCGGAAGCCCCGTGAAGATCGACGCGTGGGAGGGCAGGGTCCAGGGCGAGGGGGCTGACACGTTGCGGTACGTCACCGCGTCCCGGGCGAACTCTTCGAGGTGGGGTGTGGTCTCGCGGCTGTGGCCGTAGGCAGAGAGGTGGTCGGCGCGAGCGGTGTCGATCACCACGAGGACGACGTTGGGTGCTTCGGGAGCGGAGCACGCGGCGCCGGCCACGAGGAACCCCAGCAGGAGGGCCGCGACCCTCGTAGCGCCTACGGACCACGGGCGATGCGCTTCCACCCGCCCAGCTTAGCGGCGGGGCCTGGCTATTCTCCATGGCGTGCCGAGCTGGGTGAGAGGCCGCGCAATTCCGGGCGGGATGCAACTCGTGAGGCGCGGCATCGGCGGCAACGGAGTCTTGGCCAGCCTGCTGCTCGCTGCCGCGGGGCTCTGCGCCTGTGGACCGGGCACGCCGCAACACCCGCCGTCGATTGCCGTGATCTCGATCGACACACTGCGTGCGGATCACCTGTCCTGCTACGGCTACTGGAGGCCGACCCCGCACATCGACGCGATCTGCCGCGACGGAATCCGCTTCGAGGAGGCTCACGCGACGGCGCCCTGGACTCTGCCCTCGCACATGAGCCTCTTCACAGGGCGCTTCCCGGCCTCGCATGGTGTCGACGAAGAGGATCGTACGCTGGGTCCAGGCATCGGCCTGCTCACGGAAGCCTTGTCTCGGGCCGGGTTTCGCACCGGAGGCTTCGTCTCCAACGGCTACCTGGGCGAGGCCTACGGCTTCGCCCGGGGCTTCGACGAGTACGCACTGGTGGCGTATCGAAACCACGCGCGCGACCCCGCTGAGATCGTGCGAGGGGACGCCGTCGTGGACCGAGCGCTCGGCTGGCTCTCGCGACAGGGCAGCGATCGCCCCGTCTTTCTGTTCGTGCACATGATGGATCCCCACTATCCGTATCGGGCGCCGTCGCCCTACGCAGGGCGCTACTCGGCCGGCTACAGCGGCGCCGTGGACGGGTCGACCGCCAGCGTCGTGGCGAACCTGCGTCGGCGCATGCCGCGAGCCGATCTGGAGCACCTGATCGATCTCTACGATGAGGAGATCGCCTGGGTGGATACCCAGGTGGGGCGGCTGGTCGACGCGCTCCGGAAGCGTCCTGACGGAGCACGCACGGTCGTGCTGCTCACCTCCGACCACGGTGAGGAGTTCAAGGAGCACGGATCTCTGGGGCACGGGCTGACGCTCTACCGAGAGCAGAGCCACGTTCCGCTGATCCTCAGCCAGCCCACGTCGGGCTCGAGCGGGCAACAGGTGTCGGCGCCGGTGCGCCTCGTGGACGTTGCGCCGACGCTGGCGGAGATCGCGGGCCTCGACCCGGCGGATCCTTTCGTCGCGGGTCTCTCCGGTGTCTCCCTGCTGCGCCACCTGGATCTGGAGCCGGTCGACCCGCTTCCTGTCATCGTGGAGACGTCGCGCTGGGGCCCGAAGCGTTCTGCGTTCTCCATCGGCGGTCGCAAGGCGATCTCGCCGATGACCTACCGCTGGTGGTCGCGTCGAGGCCCGGAGGGCGGCTGGACAGAGCCCTGGGTCAGGGGCCTCGAGCTCTACGACGTCGATAGCGACCCAGCCGAGATGCGCAGGCTGCCGGACGGCACGCAGGATCCGGCGCTGGTCCGCCTGCTCGCGTGGCGAGAGCGCAACTGGCGCGGCGTGCACCTGGCCCTGCGTCTCGAGCCCGGGTGGGAGGGCGAGCTGGTTCTGGATCCCGCGACGCCGTGGGCGGATGAGCCGCTGCTGGAGAGCGAGCAGCGCACCTACCCGGCGACGGTCCAGGAGGGGCGGATCGCGCTCTCGGGACTCCCGAGCGCGCCAGTGTCGCTGCTCTTGCCCGTGGATCCCTCCGCGGCCGGGGCCCTGGAGGTTCGCAGCCTGGGCGGCGAGCTCTCGATCTTCGACGGTTCTCGCTGGCACTCTGTCGAGGAGGGTGGGAGCGCGACCCTGGATCTCACTGCGCTGGCTCCGGACGCGGGCCCGCCCGCTTCCATCCCAGAGGGCTCGTCCGCGGTGTTGCGCGTGCGCTCGCTGGCTGGGGGCGTGCCCGTGGAGATCGACGCCGAGACTCGGGATCTGCTCGAGGAGCTCGGGTACGGGCGCTGAGCTGATAGCATCCCCGCCTGCGGAGGCGTCGGCGCGGCGACCTCGCGGGTTGGGACACGCGTGCGTGACGGCGAGATACCAGGAGAGGATGCGGGCTCGCGCGGCAGGCTGGCTCGTGCTCGTGTTGATGGGGGCCTGCGACGGCGCCACGGACGCCGAAGGTCGCCCTCTGGCCGCCGTGCGGGTGTCGGCCGCGGCCTCGCTGACCGACGCCTTCGGCGAGCTGGTGACGGCCTTCGAGCGGGCTACGCCGGGCGCCTTCGTGGTCTTGAATCTGGCCGGGAGCTCGGCGCTGCGCGAGCAGATCCTGGCCGGGGCCCCCGTGGACGTGTTCGCGTCGGCGAGCAGCGCGAACATGCAGCGGCTCGTCGAGGCGGGCAAAGTCTCCGGGGAGCCCGGCAGCTTCGTCCGAAACCGGCTCCAGATCGCAGTACCGTCGGGAAATCCCGCGGAGGTCACGGGGCTGGCCGACCTCGCCCGCGAGGGCCTGCTGATCGGCCTCTGCGCCGAGGGGGTGCCCTGCGGAGACTTCGCGCGGCAGGCGCTCGAGCGGGCCGGGGTGACGCCGTCGCCCGACACCTACGAGCCCAACGTGCGTGCGCTGCTCACGAAGGTCGCGGCCGGAGAGCTCGACGCGGGCATTGTCTATGCCAGCGAGGTCGGGTCCAGCGACGGCGTCGACGGCGTGACGATTCCCGAGCAGCACAATGTCGTCGCGGCGTACCCGATCGCCGTGCTCGCCGACGCGCCGAACTCCGAGGGAGCGGCATCCTTCGTGGCTTACGTGCTCTCCGACGCAGGCCGGGCGATTCTCTTGCGCCACGGCTTCGCCGCGCCATGAGTGGCGGGCGCCGGGTGCAGCGAATCCCCGCGGTGCTGCTCGGACTGGGCGTCCTGGGTCTGGCCGTGTTCGTGCTGCCGCTGATCGGGTTGCTGGCACGGACCCCCTGGCGCGAGCTGCCTTCGCTGCTCGGGGCCGGCGTGGTCAGCGACGCCATTGGGCTGTCTCTCGTCGCCTCGCTCGGCGCGACGGCGGTCTCCGCCGTGCTGGGAGTGCCACTGGCGTGGCTGCTCGCACGTGTGGAGTTCCCGGGGCGCGCACTCGTGCGCGGCCTGGTCCTGCTGCCGCTGGTACTCCCGCCCGTGGTCGGAGGCGCGGCCCTGCTCTTCGCGCTCGGCAGGCGCGGGCTATTCGGGGCGCCCCTCGAGCAGGCCACCGGGCTCGTGCTGCCCTTCTCTACCTGGGGAGTGGTGGTGGCCACGACTTTCGTCGCCATGCCCTTCCTGGTGATTACCGTCGAGGCGGCGCTGCGCAGCCTGGATCCCCGCTTCGAGGCCGCAGCCGCCAGCCTGGGCGCAGGGCCCTGGACGGTGCTGCGGCGGGTGACCCTGCCCCTGATCGCGCCCGCACTGGCCTCCGGCCTGGCGCTCACCTGGGCGCGTGCTCTGGGCGAGTTCGGTGCCACCATCACCTTCGCCGGCAACCTCCCCGGGCGCACCCAGACGCTTCCGCTTGCCGTGTACGTCGCCCTGGAGAGCGATCGCGATACCGCCGTGGCACTGAGCCTGGTGATGGTGGCAGTGTCGCTGGCGGTTCTGGTGGCGCTGCGCGAGCGCTGGTGGAAGGCTTTGTGAGCTCGGCGCAGCAAGCCCGGTCGCAAGCGGCACCCGGGCTCGATGCCCATCTCGAAGTCTCCCGCGGGTCGGGCTTCGGGTTGGAGCTTCGGCTCGCGACTCCTCCGGGCCGCACCATCGCCCTGCTCGGGCCCAACGGCGCCGGCAAGTCGACCGCGGTGAGTGCCCTCGCTGGCCTGCTGCCTCTCGAAGGCGGTCGCATCGCGCTGGGCGGGCGCACCCTCGACGACCCGGCCGCCGGCGTGTTCGTGCCTCCCGAGCAGCGGCGCATCGGCGTGGTGTTCCAGGACTATGTGCTGTTCCCGCACCTCACAGTCGCCCAGAACGTCGGCTTCGGCCTGCGCTCCCGAGGCGAGCCGCGCACTGCCGCCACTGCGAAGGTGCGGGACTGGCTGTGCCGGTTCGGTCTCGAAGAGCTCTGCGAGCGCAAACCCGGGGATCTCTCGGGCGGCCAGGCGCAACGCGTCGCCCTGGCCCGGGCACTCGTCACCGAGCCCGAGCTGCTGCTGCTCGACGAGCCGCTGGCCGCGCTCGACGTCACCACTCGCGTGCGGCTGCGCCACAGCCTCGCCGACCACCTTGCGCAGTTCTCCGGCCCGCGGCTGTTGATCACCCACGACCCCACCGAGGCCTTTCTGCTCGCCGACGAGATCCACGTGATCGAAAACGGTGCCATCGTGCAGGTCGGCAGTGCCGACGACATCCGACTCCGCCCCCGCACGCCCTACATCGCGGACCTGGCCGGCTCCAACCTGCTCGTCGGGAGTGCAGCCGGCGGTACGCTCAGCGTTGGCAACCACCAGCTCCACATCGCCGACACAAGGGTCGAGGGCGCTGCCCTTGCCACTCTCCATCCCCGGGCAATCTCGCTGCACCGCCAGCGGCCCGAAGGCAGCCCACGCAACGCCTGGGAAACCAGAGTCGCTCGCTGCGAGCACTACGGAGACCGGGTGCGCCTCCAGGTCGCCGAGCCGTTGCCCTTGGTGGTCGAGGTCACCCCCGACGCCGAGCGCGAGCTGGGCCTGGCGGTCGGTGCATCCGTGTGGGTCTCCATCAAGGCCACGGAGATCGGCGTCGAGCCGGGTTAGAGGCCGGTTATCGGCCGGCTGGCGCCGCCCTGCCGGCACGGCAAGCCTGCGGCTTGCCTCGGGCATGGGTCGCGCTCCTGCCTGCCTGGGCGGCGGCGGGGCCACCGTGGGCACGGCTGTCGCGACCGGTGAACTCGCCTCGCGTACAATGGCCCCTCCAGGCCCCACATGTCGGACTCCAGCGTCGTCACACTGCCTGAAGGCACCGTCACGGTCCTGTCCACGGACCTGGTGGGCTCGACTGCGCTGAACCAGCGGCTGGGCGACGAGGCGGCCACGGCCATCGAACGCGAGGTGGAGGGGCTTGCCCTGGCCGCGGTGGGTGGCCAGAACGGCGTCGTGATCAAGGAGACGGGCGACGGGCTGATGGCGGCGTTCCAGTCGGCGCGGCGTGCGGTGGCCTGCGCACGCGAGATCCAGAGCGCGCTGGCGCGGCGCAACCGCAGCCAGGCCGAGCGCGCGGTGCAGCTGCGCGTGGGCCTTCACACGGGAGAGGTGATCGCCGAGAACGGCGAGCTGCACGGCGAGACGGTGCTGATCGCCAAGCGGATCGAGGAGAACGCGCTTCCGGGCACGATCTTCGTCTCCGACACCGTGTACGGCGTGCTGGGCACCGCCCGTGCCGAGCTGGAGGACCGCGGCGACTTCGAGCTCAAGGGCATCGAGATTCCCTGGCGTCTCTTCGAGCTGCCCTGGGCCGATGCAGAGGCCAGCGGAGTGCTGCCGCCGCACGAACGCACGCCCTACGTGGGGCGTGCCGCGCAGCTTTCTCGGCTGCTGGCGGCACTGGAGCGCGCGCAGGCAGGGACGGGCTCGCTGATTCTCGTCGGTGGCGAGGCCGGGGTGGGCAAGACTCGCCTGCTGGAAGAGGTGGGAGAGCAGGCGCGCCGCCAGGGCGTGCGCGTGCTCGTGGGCCGCTCGCCGGATCGCGCGGGTGCGGTGCCCTATCTCCCCTGGATCGAGCAGATCGAGCAGTCCGCGCGCGAGGTGAGCCCCGAGCTCTTGCGCGAGGCGTTGGGTGAGAGTGCTCCGCAGATCGCGAAGCTGATGCCCGAGCTGCGCGGGCGCTACCCGGACATCCCCGAGCCGCCGGCGCTGCCTCCGGAGCAGGAGCGCCGTTTCCTGCTGGCGGCCTTCAGCGAGTTCGTCGAGCGCTCGGCGCGCGGTAATCCGCTGCTGCTCGTGCTCGAAGACCTGCACTGGGCGGACGAGTCGACGCTGGTGCTGCTGGAGCATCTGGCCCAGCGGCTCGAGAGCGTGCCGGTTCTGCTGGTCGGCATCTACCGGCACGACCGGGTGGAGATGGGCCAGCCGTTGGCGGAGGCCCTGCCGCGTCTGCTGCGCGCACGCCTGAGCGAGGAGCTGCTGCTCGAGCGTCTAGGCGAGGCCGACGTGGCCCGCATGCTCGAAGGGCGCGCCGGCCAGGCGCCGCCGGACGAGCTGGTGACGCTCGTCTACTCGGAGACCGAGGGCAATGCCTTCTTCGTGGAGGAGGTATTCCGACACCTCCAGGAGTCGGACAAGCTCTTCGAGGCGGAGGGCGGCTGGCGCTCGGGCGTGCAGATTGCCGACACTGAGGTTCCGCGCAGCGTCGGCCTCGTGATCGGCCAGCGCCTCGAGCGGGTGAGCGAGGCGTGCCGACGCATCCTCACGATTGCTGCGCTCTCAGGCAAGAGCTTCCGCTACGACCTGCTGGCGCGCTTCGAAGGCGTCGAAGAAGACCCCCTGCTCGAGGCGTTGGAAGAGGCCGCGGGGGCGAACCTGGTGAACGACGTCTCCACCGGACGCGAGGCCCGCTACCAGTTCGCCCACGAGCAGATCCGCCAGACGCTGCTGTCCCAGCTCTCCTTTGCGCGTCGCCAGCGGCTGCACCGCCAGATGGCGGATGCGCTGGAAGAGCTCCACGGTGGGGACGCCGAGGTGCACGCCCGGGAGATCGCGCACCATCTCTACGAAGCCGGGGCCTCGGCGCAGCGAGACCGCACCGCGCATTGGCTCGAGAAGGCGAGCCGCCGCGCCATCGATGCCCTCGCCTTCGAAGATGCACTGCGCGACCTCGATGCAGCGCGCAGCGTGCTCGAGCAGGAGAAGGCCGCCGCCGCCGCGCGCATCCTGCGCCTGCGCGCCCGCGCCCTGCGCGGGCTCGGACGCATCGAGGAGGCGGGCGTGGCGCTGGACGAAGCAGTGGCCACGGCACCGGAAGGGACCGAGCGCGACGAGGCGCTCCACGCTCGCGCCCAGCTCCATCTCGACCTCTTCCGCGGCAAGCAGGCCCTCCGCGACCTCGGGCCGCTGCTGGCCCGGGCCCGCGAGACAGGCGATCGCCCTCGGGAGCTCGAGCTCTCACTGGCCGAGGCCCGCGCCCACTACGTTCTCTCACTGGACTCGAGTGGCTACGCCGAGACCACGCGCGAAGCCTACGAGCAGGCCTACGCCCTGGCCGTGGAGCTGGGCGACCGCCGCGCCATGGCCCGGGCGTTGATCCCCACCTGCTGGCTCGTAGACTATTTCGCCGATTACCGCGATCGGGCTCTGGCCAACAACGACGAGGCTGTGGCCATCGCTGCGGAGCTGGCCGACGAGGAGCTCGAGATCGAGGCGATGGGTGCACGGCTGCGCCTGCTCACGCCCTCGGTCAGCATCGCGCAGGCCGAGGAGCTGCGCGATCGCCTCGAGGCGCGGCGCGACCCGGTGCGTCTCAAGGAGCACTACTTCTGGCTGATGTGGCAGTACTGGATGCTGGCGCGCTTCGAGGACTCCGTGCAGGCCTGCGACGCGGGCATCGCGCTGGCTCGCCAGCTGGGCTCGCCCCCCGTCCAGTACCCCACCATCAAGGCACTGGCGCTGATCGACCTGGGTCGCTTCGACGAGGCGCGGGACTCGCTGGCCGAGGAGGTGGCCGACGCGGCGCATCCCTTCGGCCGCGCCGTGCAGCTGATGGGTGAGGCGTTCTGGCTGGAACGGGTGGGCGCTCTCGAGCCAGCCGTCGAAACCGCGCGCAAGGTGTTGACCGCGGCCGGCGAGCTCTCCCGCACCTGGATGCAGAGCCTCTGCATCGATTTGCTCGCGGTGCTCGCGGCTCGTCTCGGGCCGGCTGGCGAGGAGCTGCGCGAGTTCGTGGCTGCCAGCGCCGAGGAGACGGGCTTCCAGCCGTCACCGCTGCCCAGTGGGGAGCTGGCGCTGGCTCGGGGGGACGCCGAGACGGCGTTGGCCGAGGCGCGTGGCATGGTCGAAAGCGGCGGCCGCATCGGCATGCTGCGCATGCAGCTGCTGGGCCGCGAGCTCGAGCTGCGGGCGCTGGGGCAGCTTGGTCGCTGGCAAGAGGTGCTGGAGCGTGCCGACGCGGTGCTGGCGGATGCGGAGGCGGCGAGGTTCCGTTCGCTGCTGGGTCGCTTGTACGCTGTGCGCGCCCGCGCTCACGAGGCCACGGGCGACTCAGACGCTGCCGCGAGTGACCGGAAGTGCGCAGAGCAGCTCGTCGCCGAGTTGGCGGCGTGCATCGCGGACCCCGCGCTCGCGGCGGCCTTCGAGAAGCAGGAGGCGACTGCGTGACGCTGAGACACGGCCGACCGGAAGAGGGCGGCATGCACGGCCCGCAGGTAGAACACACGCGGGCCCTGTGCCGGGAATGGGTCGAGTCGGGTCCCGGCCACGCGATCTCGGCGTGTGTGGCGCGGCGCGGTGTGATCGTGCTGCATGAGGCCTTCGGGCGGCTTCGGCCCGAGGTCAGCGCACCCGCGCTCGAGACGCGTTCGATCTATCCGCTGAGTTCGGCGACCAAGCCGATCACGGCGACTCTGGCGATGCAGCTCGTAGAGGAGGGACGCCTGGGTCTGAACCGTCCCGTGCGCGAGTACCTGCCCGAGGTCACCTCGGAAGGCAGTGACGCCATGCTCGTGCACCACCTGCTCACCCACACCGCGGGCTACGTGTTTCACACCGATCCGGTGATGGTGAAGCACATGCTGGAGAAGGCCGCGGGCGGGTTCGAGGCTCCCCCGTGTCCGGAGGCCCAGCACCCGATCCTCCACCAGATGAATGCCCTGTTCTACGACGCGCCGCTCGCCTTTGCGCCCGGCCAGGAGATGGTCTACTCGAACATCAACTACGAGTTCCTGGGAGAGATCATCCGCCGCGTAAGCGGGCGTTCGCTCGAAGACCTGGCGCGCGAGCGCATCTTCGATCCGCTCGGGATGCGCGACACCTGGTACGTAGTGCCCGAGGCCGAGGACGCTCGCGTGGTGAAGCGCCCCTCGGAGTGGGCCATGGAGACGCCGGGCAACTCTTTCTGGCAGGGCCTCAACTCCCGGCAGGTGCAGGAGACTCCTTTCGCCGGTGCCGGCGTATTCTCGACGCCCCTCGACATCGCGGCTTTTGCCCAGTGCTTCCTCGACGCTGGACGGCACGGAGACACGCGGATCCTCTCACCGGCGACGGTGCGCGCCATGACGCGCAACCAGATCCCCGGGATTCCGGCCCGTCTGCTCGACTTCCATGCACCCGAGGCTTCGTGGGGCTACGGCTGGACCGTCGAGTCGCCGGTGAAGTGGGAGGGCTACAACGGCAGCCTGTGGTCGCTCGGCAGCTTCAGCCACTCGGGCGCGGGCGGCATCGTCTTCTGGGTCGACCCGGCTCAGGAAGTGGTGGGCGTCTACTTCGAGGTCGCCAAGCTCTGGGAGGAGGCGGGAACGATGGGAATGGAGTGGAAGGCCGACCTGTTCCAGAACGCCATCATGGCCGCCATCGAAGACTGAGCGTGAGCGGGGACGTTCCTGAATATTCAACTGCCGGCAGTTGAATATTCAGGAACGTCCCCGCACGGCGGACTCGAGCTTCTGCAGCAGCTCGGCCGAGCCGAGCTGACCGTCGCCGTCGCCGCGCCCGAGGGCGTGCTCCGGGCCCACCAGCTCCGGGCCCTCACCCGGCGGCAGCGGTGGCGTAAAGTAGCCGAGGGCGTAGCTGCCCATCGTGTAGCCCAGCAGGCTCTGCAGCTCGGGGTCGAGGCTGCGGGCGATTTCCGGCGGACAGGCGAGGTACTGGTTCTCTTCCTGGCGCAGCCAGCCCAGCGCGTAGGTGAGGTTCAGCCCGATGCGATCCGCGTCGGAGCGGTTCTCGCCTCCGCCGTGGAAGACCGAGCCGGTGTAGAGGACCACGGAGCCGCGGCTCATCTCCGCCTGCACGATCTCGCTCTCCTCGGGCTGGCGGTTGTCAGGCCAGCCAACGCTCCCCGGCGCGACGCGCGTCGCCCCGTTCTCGGCGCTGAAATCGCTGAGCGCCCAGATCGTGTTGAACTGCGGCTCGAGGTGACTCAGGTGTGTGCCCCAGGCCCAGCGGTCGCGGTGGATCTGCTGCGCGGGCTGACCGGGGCCGATGCGGATCACCTGCGAGAGGTGCAGATGCACGCGTTCGCACCAGGGGCCGAGGAAGCCGCGGGCCGCCCCGAGCACCGCTGCATGCATCACGAGCTCCCGACATGCCGGGGAGCGCGCCACCAACGCGCCCGTGCGCGTGGTCTGGAAGCCGGTGAACGCGTCCGCCCCCGGCTTCGTCGCCTCGACGTAGGGCATGATCTCGTCGAGGGTCTGCTCCACCTGCTCGGACGGGATCACGTCCTCGAGGATCAGGGCGCCGTCGCGCCGGATCGTGGACAGGATCTCTTCGCTGCTCGCGGTGGCAGCGAGACGGGTCAGCTCGGCCATGCTCA
>Ga0255057_10001760_pt1 | contig 11951 bp, 11 predicted proteins | sample Cases_109_6_MG_FD_189022 | JGI IMG/M metagenome (GOLD analysis project Ga0255057, IMG submission 189022) | Seawater microbial communities from Amundsen Gulf, Northwest Territories, Canada - Cases_109_6 | ecosystem: Environmental > Aquatic > Marine > Gulf | place: Canada: Northwest Territories... | reverse complement strand
CGAAGGTTCTTGTGGCGGCGACAAAGGCGACGCAGGCGACAAGGACGGCGAAGGTTCTTGTGGCGGCGACAAAGGCGACGCAGGCGACAAGGACGGCGAAGGTTCTTGCGGCGGCGACAAAGACGCCGAAGGCAAGTGCGGCGAAGGTTCTTGTGGTGGCCAGGTCTAATCGACTGAGCATCGCTTAGCTTTCTAAGCCAAAAATAAGAGGCCCGCGCTAACAGCGCGGGCCTTTTTTTGTGGGAGCCCGCCATCCGCGGAACGCTAATCTACATGCAGCCCGTAAATTCAACGGTTCCGCAAAGACAGCCGTGCTGATAGCCTGTCTATCTATCCCTGAAGGAATCAAAAATGGCCAAAGCCGTAACCCGTTGCAACTGGGCTGAGGGTGTCAGCCGCGCTTACATCGAATATCACGACAAGGAATGGGGAGTGCCTGTTTTCGATGATCGTGTGCAGTTCGAGTTCCTGACACTCGAGGGTGCGCAGGCGGGGCTGAGCTGGTCCACCATTCTCAACAAGCGCGATGGCTACCGGAAGGCTTTTGCGGATTTCGATGTCGAGAAAGTCGCTCGCTTCACGAAAAAGCGCGTCGAAAAGCTGCTCAAGGATCCCTCGATCGTGCGTAATCGGCTCAAGGTTGAGTCCACGGTTACGAACGCGAAGGCGTTTCTCGAGGTACAAAGGGAATTCGGCAGTTTCAGTGAGTACCTCTGGGGATTCGTCGGTGGCAAGCCGATCCAGAACAAATTCAAGAAGGATGGCGACGTGCCGGCTACGTCACCCGAATCGGACGCGCTGAGCAAGGATCTCAAGAAACGCGGCTTTCGTTTCGTTGGCAGCACAATTATCTATGCACACATGCAGGCAACCGGCATGGTTAACGACCACGTCACGGGCTGTTTTCGCTACAAGCCCTGCGCGGCGCTCGGCAAGAAAAAGTGTTGAATCAGCTGGCGATGACGCTCATCGTGGATGAACCAACGAAAACGAAAACACCAATCAACCAGACAATCGGCAGGGCAAGGTGTACTGCGCGGTTCTCGGTGATGAGCCCAACGGCGGCTATACTCAAATTTCCGGCAATAAAAAAACCATAGGCGACAGGCACGTCGCGCAAAGCGGCTGAGCCCTTTGACAGTGTTTCGGGGATGTCCAATAGCCAGGCGACGATCAATACAGAAAAAAACCAGCGCCTTTGTTTGAAGAAATAAACCTCAACATCAATATCCTTGTCCATGTCGTGAGGGAAAAGCAGGGCTGATAAAAAAAACAAAGTCAGGGCGTATAGCGTAATGAACAGGAACTCGAATGCTGACCAGTTGCTGTGATTGCTCCACCAATACATGCCCCACCAGATGATCAGTATGTACACCAGTATGGCGATGGCCCACAGACTATGTGGCAGGTAGGGTTTGCACCGGTCGCGGTTCTGCACGAGCTTGCTCGCGCCAACGGCAAGGTGGGTAATGCCGAGGCCCATGATGACCGAGATCAGAACGCCGAGGTATTCGAATATGCCCATGCTGCGGGTCTCACATAGCTGTTTATGGCCAAAGATTATAAGTCGAATCTAGTATGATTCCGGCACCCCTGCAATGAACGAAAAACAAGAGGGAAGACGATGTCTGATGAATTGAATGGCGCCACGCCCATGACGCACTGGCTCATTGCCGGCGCAGCGCTGATCTGGAACCTGTTTGGTTTCATGGTTTACCTGATGACGGTCCGGGCAACGCCCGAGCAAATGGCGCAGCAATACAATGCGGCCGAAATTGCGTTCATGGATGCAGTCCCAGCCTGGGCGACCTCCGCAAACGCGATTGCGGTTACCCTGGGCGTACTTGCTTGCGTACTGTTGCTGCTCAGGAAATCGCTGGCGTTGCCGTTGTTCGTGGCGTCGCTGGTCGCCCTGCTGGTACAGGACCTGTACTCGTTCGTGCTTGAAGATGTTACGAGCGTGTTCGGCATGGTACCCGCGTACATCCAGGGAACCGTGCTCGTCATTGCGATCGCACTGGTTTTCTATACACGCGGAGCGAAAAGTCGGGGCCTGCTGAGCTAGTCAGTTTGTGCTTCAGTTGCCGATCGTAATCAGCGTTACACCGGCCAGCGCCTGCGGCGTGTTGTGTGAAATGCCGCCAAGGTAGATCGTGTCCGAGTTCAGGTTGAACCAGTCGACCGTGATAGTTTCAGTGGCGCCGGCCGTGACGGCGCCTGGCCCGCTCACGGTCATGTTGCCCTGATCGTCCTGCTCTCCGAATGCCCAGGACAGCATCGTGAATACCGCGCCCGGACCGCCTGCGATCTGGTCGGTCTCGAAGCCGTGAATCAATATTCCGTAAACACCGGCAGGCGGGCGGAACAGATCGAAACGCTCCTGCGAAGTCGGTCCGCCGCTCGTACCGATCTGCACGCAACCCGTGTTGTTGAGGCCGCAGTAAAAAACGTACATGTCGAGGTCGTCGTCGCCGTCAGTCAGAGCGTCGAACAACGCGAAGCGCAGGTACAGCTGGTTCGCCGGCACCGAGATAGCGACTTGTGTAACGCCGTTGCCGTCGCGGAACGTGAATGTCTTCGTTGGGTCATTGTCGACAAAGAGATCGCGGTCGATGCGCGGCAGTCTAAGACCATGTACCTGTGGGGTGTAGGCGCCTGAATAGCCGAATTCGACGTCGAAGTCGACTGAGCCGGTGCCGCCGAACGATGTAATCTCTGTTGGCGCCGTCAGCGACACGGGTTTGACGGCAATCGTGCTGCGTACCGAGTGTGTTGCGCTGCTCCAGGTCAGGGATCCAAAACGCCAGAGGTCCAGGGGACCTGCGACATAGCTTATGGTCACGTCGAAGCTGGCGGATTGGCCGGGACCAAGCGTCAGTGTCGGTGGGTTGACGCTGACCTGCATGTCCACAGGTCTCGCTATCGTTGCAGTGTAGGTGGCGCTCTGATCGCTGACGTTGGTGACGGTGCGAGTAACGGTTCTCTGGTTGGCGAGGCGGGCAACGGCAATCGACGGCTGATTCATCTGTGCCGGGTCGAACGAGAAACCGGCCAGTGCGAGCTCATCGCAACGTTGCGTCGTCACCCCATCCAGCGCGAACCCGCACGCGAATGCATCGTAGTCATCGTTCGTGAGCTCGTAGACCAGCCCGGGATCGACCGCGCTGTTCGGGACGATATGCCCGGCCCCAAACTCGAAAGGATTCGCCTGACCCTCGCCGTCCGACTGCGTCAGCGACTGGCGTGAGCTCGTCATGAGTGCAGACTTGATCGCTGCCGGGCTCCAGTCAGGGTGAGCCTCCATCAACAGGGCTGCGACGCCGGCAACATGCGGCGTTGCCATCGATGTGCCGCTCAGGAACGCAAAGGTCTCGTTCGGTGCGGCATTGACCGCGTCGGGTGTGAAGCCCGCCAGAATGTTGACGCCAGGTGCCGTGACATCCGGTTTCAAAATATCTCTTACCGGGCCCGGCCCACGCCCGGAAAATATGGCCATGATGTTGCCGGTTTCGTTTTCGGTCAGCAGCAGTCCCTTGTCGAGGACGACCTCGACTGCATTGCCGGCATCGAATTCAGCGATGAAGAGATTACCGTCCGCCTGGCCGACCATGAGCGCCGGAATGTTCACGAGCGCGGCGTTGCCGTTCATGACGATCGCATCGCCGGCGATGTTGTACACGAGCACCGCAACAGCACCCGCATCTTCGGCGTTGGAAATCTTGATGTCGAACTCGCAGCCGCCGCGCTGTATGAACGCGATCTTGCCGGAGATGTCGTCGCCATTGATCAAGGCCTCGCAGGCGTCAGACGTCGTGCCGGCGGCGCCGCTCGCAAGCGTGTCATCACCATCGTCGACCAGCACCAGGGCGCTTTCGATCGGATCATTGTCAGCGAGCGGCGGTGTAAAATTCGCCTCCCGGACGGCGTACTTGGCCGCGATCGATGGCGGCGACTGCACTTGCATGGCCTCGCGCGAGAATGCACCGTCGCGCGTTGCTGCTGCGGCAGTTATGACCCAGGGTCCGCCCGCAGGTGAGCCGATCGTGCCAAGGTTCGGCCCCTCGTTGCCCGCTGCGACAACGCTGACGATACCGGCCTTGGCTGCCGCTAACAGCGCGACGTCATCGGGCGCCGAGATCCGCAGCATCGAACTGCCAACCGAGTAATTGATGATATCGACGCCGTCCGCGACCGCGGCATCGATTGCGCTGGCAAGATCCGACGTGTTGCAGCTGGCGCGCTGATCGCCAGGGCGCAGCCAGCAAGCCTTGTACACAGCGATGCGGGCACCCGGCGCCATACCCTCGACGCGGCCTACCCGCGTACCAAAGATGGATGCATCCACGCGGTTGCCGACGGCCGTTGTGGCTGTGTGCGTGCCGTGACCGTCCACGTCACGCGGCGACAATATCTCGCCCACATCGATCGGTCCGCTCGCCTGCGCACCGTCAATGAACCAGCGTGCTCCGATCAATTTGTTGTTGCAGTTCGTTGTTTCGAATCGCTCACCGGTCTCGCAGGCGCCGTTCCAGTCTTCGGGCGCCTCGAACAGGACCTGGTCGTCGGCCCGTCGGTAACGGCGGCACAGCCAGCGGCCGAGCAGCGTAGTCTCGCCCCAGGTGCTGCGGCATGCACGCGGCCGGTCGGCTTCCCTGGTGTCTTTCAGTGCCGGATGTTCTGGATAGACGCCGCTGTCGATGAGGCCGATGACAATGCCATCACCATCGAATCCTTTGACACTGCGCAGTCCATTTTGCGCATCAAAGAGTTCGAGAAAATTGCCGCTGAAATTCGTGGCCAGCGGACGGATTTCATCCTCCCAAACGGATTTTACCTCGGGCAGGTGCTCTAGCTTGTGGGCCTGCGCTGGCGACATGCGCGCTGCAAAGCCGTTGATCCCGTAAAGATAGCTATAGATCTTTTCAACGCCGCCGCCCGCACGGGCAAGCACTCTGCGCTGCTGGTCCTCGAGCTGCGCGGTGTAGCCCCGGACCGTGGCGTTGTTCTTGTCGAAGCGCGTCCGCGATGTGCCGGCGCGCGCCGTTTTGGAGGTCGAGCGGCGCAATGCCGCAACGTGTTCCGCGGCCGGTGGTGCCACGAGCTGTACGATGTAGGTCTTGCGTGCGACGGGATTTTCGGTATCTGCGAGATACAGACGGCTCGCCGGACCTGCACCCGTGAGTGGCGACTCGGCGTCGCTGCGGGCTGCGGTCGGCGCCATCAGGGCGGCGCAAAGCAAAAGATGGAGGAAATGTTTCAAAAGTCTCTACAAGTGGCGGTTTTTACAGCAACTTAGCATATTGCTGAAGCGTCCGACCAGCCGTCGTTCAGGTCGCCATGAAGTTGGCCTGGCCGCAGCCTTATTCCGTTGGCTCCGCTGGCACATCGTGACCATGCAACTGCCTGAGGTGACGGCGGGTAAAATCTGCGCGGTGCCTGGATAGTCGCGCCCAAAATTGATCAAACATGACGCCGATGTCAAACCCTTCGTCGGTTATGCTTCTGGGAGACTCAAGCAGCTCAGTGTAGAGGTCATCACAGGACACCTTTCTCATCAACGAGTCACCCGTCAGGTCTGGAACATAGTTGTCAAAGACTAGCTCTCCGTCCTTGAGTTGTACGACCGACAAGCCGAGTTCAGTCGCGACCCACAAATCACCGTCAACAATTAGCATGTCGCGCGCCGCGAACCCACAGATTCTCGGCTCATCCCACGCCTGGGTACCGCGAGACGGAATTGTATATTTAGGATCCACGACTTCGTACGGAAAAGGCTTTCCCTTGACCAGGGGATAGCGCTTGATGCCAAAGCCCGACGCCGGACCCCCGCACTCGCCGCGAAACGTAGTTCCGATCCATAGTTGCTCATCAAACAATTCCAGATGACTGACCGAGTATCCGTGAAGTCCCCACAAGTACCGACCATCCGTACGTTGCGTCGATGCGTTATAGCCGATCAAGCCGCCAACGCCCCAGCTGCCTTCGCCGCCATACCAGGATGTTCCTGACCAGGTTTCGTCACCAAACTCAACACAGCCAACAAGCGCCTGCTCGAAATTTACGTTTGGGGTCTTCGGAGTCCCGCGCCAATACCACTCTGCCAGCTCTTGTTCCGTCGGTATTTTAGGTTTGACCGGACAATCAGCCCTCCGGGTTAGTGCGGGCATAGCAACGGGCTTCTCGAGCCGCCGCCATTCGCCACCCGTTGATATCAGTTGAATTGCTTTTTCGTCCGGCCGTCGATCGTTGTAGAAATAGCTCCCCAACGATACGACCACACCCTGATCTGTAACGGCGATGTCAGAGACTTCGGGATAACCGTGATCGATAGAACAGGGCCAACCCGCCCAACTGATCGAAGGAATAGAGATAATCAGTATTGCGACGTGACGTTTCGAAATCATGTGAATCTCCACCCCACCACAGGCGTGATGATTCTAACAGAGAGCCAGTCGTGCCAATGTTCAGGTAATTAACAAGCTAAAGCCAGGCTGGAAAATTCACTGATTTTGTTGTCGATGTCATCGATACCGTCATCGATAATGATTTAACGACTACTTCCCGTCGCTGTAACCCGTCAATTCCGCGGCGTTAAAAGCGACACCGAGTCCCAGCGCCAAACGGTTCACGAAGTTGAAGTATGCCGTGACCAGCGATATGTCGAGAATATCCTTGTCGCTGAGCCCAACGGCACGTAATTCACCGAGATCGCTCTCCGTCATTGCACCGGGTGCCGTAGTGAGTTTTTCGGCGTGGCGAACAATATTGCTGAGACGGGGTTCGAGTGTCTCGAGGCCGTCCGCGGCCGACAACAAGGCCACGGTCTCCTCATCCTTGAGGTAACGCCGCAAGGCCTCGGCGTGGTGGTTGACGCAGTACGCACAGTCGTTGCTGGCTGAAACCACGACAGCGATGGCCTCGCGCTCGCAACGGCTAAGCCCGGACTTGCCGAACATGAGGGTCATGTACAGATCGAGGTGATTGCTCATCGCATCCGGGTTCAGGCTATGAACCTTCAGGATGTTGGAGACCTTGCCCCTTTTTTCGATCAGCTCCGCATACATTTCGGCGAGTTTGCCGTCGGCGGCATCAATTTCGATTTCTTCTATCCAGGACATGGTTTGAAACTCAGGTTGCAAATAATTGTGTGTGATCGGCGAAGCTCTTGAACTCGAGCGCATTCCCCGATGGGTCGTACAGGAACATCGTAGCCTGCTCGCCAACGTCGCCTTTAAAGCGAATACGCGGAGAAATCAAAGACTCGCAGTTCGCCTGTTCGAGCCGATCGGCGAGAGACTGCCAGTCCTGTATGTCGAGCACGATACCGAAGTCGCTTGCGGCAGCGAGGTCGTTGACCGGCAGGGCAAGGTGAAATGGCCTCAGCGCGTCACTCATGCGATTCTCCCAGCCAGTCCCTGGGCTGCAGATAGTCGGTATACAGCACCTCCTCCGGAGAGCCGGGTTCAGGGTGCCAATCGTATTCCCAGCGTACCTTTGGCGGCAGCGACATCAGGATCGATTCTGTTCGGCCACCGGACTGCAGGCCGAAAATCGTGCCGCGATCGTAAATCAGGTTGAACTCGACGTAACGCCCGCGACGATACAATTGAAAATCTCTCTGGCGTTCGCCGAAAGGATGTTTTTTGCGTCGTTGCACGATCGGTGCATAGGCCCGCATGAAACTGTCACCGACGGATTGCAGGAAGGCGAAGCTGTCATCGAAGCCCGCTTCGTTCAGGTCATCGAAGAACAGGCCACCGACGCCGCGGGTTTCATTGCGGTGTTTGAGAAAGAAGTACTCGTCACAACTTTGTTTGTGGCGTGCGTAGCAGTCGTCACCGAAGGGGTCGCAAGCGGCCTTCGCGGTTGCATGCCATTCGACAACGTCCTCGGGGAACGGGTAGTAAGGCGTAAGGTCGTAGCCACCACCAAACCACCAGACGGGTTCGTCGCCGTCAGTACCGGCCGTGAAAAAACGGAAGTTGGCATGCGTTGTCGGAACGTAGGGGTTGTGTGGGTGCAGGACAAGTGAAACACCGACGGCCTGAAAAGTCTGGCCGGCAAGCTCGGGCCGGGTCTTCGTCGCCGACGGCGGCAACTCGGTACCGAAGACGTGCGAGAAGTTGACGCCAGCCTGCTCAAACACACGGCCGTTTTTGAGTACCCGGCTGCGGCCACCGCCACCGCCTTCGCGTGTCCAGGCGTCTTCCAGGAAAGTTGCCTTACCATCGATGTGTTCCAGTTCCGAGACGATACGGTCCTGCAGCGACAGCAAGTAATTTCTTATATCGTCAAGCTGATTCATCGAGTTCCTGGTCGTAGCACTTTGCTGTCCTCGAGTCGGCGTATCTCCGACGCACCCGTCGCGGGACCGCAGTCGCCCGGTACAACATAGTCTACTAGAGACTCGAACGTGCGCAGAAGTGCAATATGGTTGCGTACCACCGGTCTGTCGAACAGATTGGCGCTTGTCGAGGTGATCGGTGATTCTACGCGGTCGCAAATCGCGGCGGCAACGGGATTGGTCGTGATTCGCACCGCGATTCCGGGGTGCTCGCCTCGCAGCAGTGGGCCCGCTCTTGCTCCGGGCTGCGTAATCCAGGTGATCGGCTGATCGGGGTCCGGAAGGGGCAGTCGTTTCAGGTCTGCTGCACTGACCCAGTCCGCGAGCTGCGATGCCTCAGCGGCGATCAGTATCAGGCCCTTGGCGGGGTCGCGTTGTTTGATTTCGAGCAGCCGTGCCACGGCCTGGGTATCGTTGGGCATGCAGCCCAGCCCGAAAACGCCTTCGGTCGGGTACGCGATGATCCCGCCGCCGAGCAATACGTCAGCAGCGCGATTGATGGGCAAGGTCACTGGTCTGGCCCGGGTTAGTCGCTTTCGGTGTCAGCGGTTTTCTTTGCTATCGCTTTTTTCTTTTTCTTCTTTTTCTTCTTAGCCGTTTTCTTTTTTGCGACCTTTTGGGCCGCGCTCTTGCCGGCCTTTTGGGCCGCGCTCTTGCCGGCCTTTTTCTTGCCACGGCGGCCACGCAGCGGGGCTGTGGCGAGCAGCTCGATACACTCTTCCAGCGTCAGCGACTTTGGCTCGCGGTCCTTCGGTACGCGTGCATTCTTGGCTTTGTCGGTGATGTATGGCCCGTAGCGGCCGTTTAGCACCTGGATGCCCTGCTCTTCGAAGTCCAGAATGATGCGATTCGCGTCCTCAATTTTTTTCAGCTCGATCAACTCGAGCGCGCGCGGCAATTCAATCGTGTACGGATCGTCTTCCTTGATTGACACGTATTTGTCGCCGTAGCGGACATAGGGTCCGAAGCGACCAATGCTCGCAGAAACCGGCAGGCCCTCCGGCGTCTCGCCGAGTTTGCGCGGCAGCTTGAACAGCTCGAAGGCTTCCTCGAGCGTGACCTCATTCATTTTCTGGCCGGGGCGCAGTCCGGCGAACTTGGGCTTTTCCTCATCGTCCTTGGTGCCGATCTGAACGAACGGACCGTAACGTCCCATGCGAACCGTTACCGGCTTGCCACTTTTCGGGTCAATCCCGAGCTCACGCGCTTGTGCAACCTGCTCGCGCGTTACCGAGATCTCTTTCTCTTCACATAGTTCGTGGAAGGGCTTCCAGAAACTCTCGAGTAGCGGCACCCAGTCCTTTTGCCCAAGCGAGACCGCATCGAGATCGTTTTCAAGACGGGCAGTGAAGTCGTAGTCGACGTACTGCGTGAAGTGATCGGTTAAAAAACCGATGACGATGCGACCGATGTCGGTCGGAATGAAGCGCTTGGCGTCCATCTCGACGTATTCACGATTCTTGAGCGTCATGATAATGTTTGCGTAGGTTGACGGGCGGCCGATGCCATATTCCTCAAGTGTCTTGACGAGGCTCGCTTCCGTGAACCGTGGCGGCGGCTCGGTGAAGTGCTGCTCGGGCCGCAGCTCATCGAGCTTTATGATGTCGCCTTCGCTGATCTCGGGCAGCAGGCGGTCGCCGTCGTCATCCTTGTTGTCGTCCCGACCCTCCTGGTACACGGCCATGAAACCGGGGACGACGAGAAGAGAACCGTTGGCGCGGAAGCGGTAGCCATCGCTCTCAGGCCCTGCGGCAAGATCGATCGCGACGGTATCAAATACGGCCGGGATCATCTGGCAGGCCATCGTGCGCTTCCAGATCAGGGAATACAGCTTCAGTTGATCTGCGTCCAGCGCGCCCTTGAGTGAATCCGGTGTGTGCCTCACGGAGGTCGGCCGCACGGCTTCGTGCGCTTCCTGGGCATTTTTCGACTTGGTCTTGAACTGGCGCGGCTCGTCCGGCACGTTTTCCTTGCCGTAGCGCTCGGCGATGAGTTCGCGCATCTCATCGACGGCTACCGTGGCCAACGTTACTGAGTCCGTGCGCATATAGGTAATGAGGCCAACGGCGCCCTCGCCGGATAGCTCAATGCCTTCGTAGAGTTTTTGTGCAACGCGCATCGTACGTTGCGTGTTGAAACCCAGTTTGCGCGAGGCTTCCTGCTGCAGTGTCGACGTAGTGAACGGTGCCGTCGGATTGCGGCGTCGCTGGCGTTTGGTAACGGCCAGAGTCCTGAGTTCGCCGCCAGCGGCAGCGAGGACGGTTTTCTCGACCTCGCGCGCGGCATCCTCGTTCTCAAAACTGAATTGTTCGACCTTATCTCCGCGGTAGGAGGTGAGTCGGGAGAGGAATGCTTGCTCGTTTTTGCTGACGTCTGCTTCGATCGTCCAGTATTCACGCGCTTTGAATGCTTCTATCTCGAGCTCGCGTTCGACGATCATTCGCAGGGCCGGGCTTTGCACACGGCCGGCCGAGAGGCCGCGCTGCACTTTCTTCCATAACAACGGCGACAGGTTGAAGCCGACGAGGTAGTCGAGCGCGCGTCGCGCCTGCTGTGCGCCAACCAGGTCGTTCGATATCTCTCGCGGGTTGTTGATCGCATCATTGACGGCGTTCTTTGTGATTTCATGAAACACAACGCGATGTACCGGCTTGCCGTTCAGCGCATCCTTTTCCTTGAGCAATTCGACCAGATGCCAGGAGATCGCCTCGCCTTCACGATCCGGGTCAGTCGCGAGATACAGAGCGTCAGCCTTCTTGAGCGCTTTGATGATGGCGTTGACGTGCTTTTCATTGCGCTCGATGATCTGGTACTTCATCGCGAAGCCGTTGTCCGTATCTACAGCGCCCTCTTTGGGCACGAGGTCACGGACATGGCCGTACGAAGCCAGCACCTCGAAATCCTTGCCGAGATACTTTTCTATGGTCTTCGCCTTCGCGGGCGATTCAACGATTACGAGGTTCTGTGACATAGCTCTTAAATGAAAAACCGCGGACAGTGCCGCGGTTCTATTACTTGCTTGGCCGCGGTGTGTCAAGAAATCTTGTATCGCGACCGGCGGCTAAGGCTGATATTCAGGCGCTAATGGAGGACTCCGCTGTTCTCGTCAAATACGAGGTCTTCCATGCGTGCGTAGGCGATTTCCTGCCCGGGCTGGCTGAACAGGACCATGAGCACAACCCACTTGATTTGCTCGACATCGATATCCGTCGTCTCAAGCGCAAGTAGCCGATCAACAAGGATTTCCCGCTGTGGTGGTGACAGAATTCCGATTTGCTCGAGGTAGATAATAAAGCCGCGACAGCCCGAGTCGAGGCGCAGGAGCTCGATGTCGTTGTAGATACGAGTTCCGTGCGCAGTTTGCGCGTTGAAGGCCAGATTGTCCTGGTGCTCGGTGAGGCCATCAAGCCATTCCAGCGCGCGATCAATTTCCGCGTCGCCAAAACCGGCTTTCGACAGCTCGAGGCGCAGCTCATGCTGATCCGGCTCGGGATCTTCTTCGGTGTCGACGTAGGCGTCAAACAGGTACATCAGTACGTCGAGTACGTTTTCTTTCATGCCTGGAGCGGCTCCCTATTTAATGTCGGTTGGCCCGCGTCTATCGACA
>Ga0255057_10001757_pt1 | contig 11959 bp, 9 predicted proteins | sample Cases_109_6_MG_FD_189022 | JGI IMG/M metagenome (GOLD analysis project Ga0255057, IMG submission 189022) | Seawater microbial communities from Amundsen Gulf, Northwest Territories, Canada - Cases_109_6 | ecosystem: Environmental > Aquatic > Marine > Gulf | place: Canada: Northwest Territories... | reverse complement strand
GATCCTGTACCTCGCCCTATCCCCTTCTGCGGCGGAGGAAACGATCCCGCAGATCGGATCCTCCGGGCTTTCGTCGTCGATCGGCATGTCGAGACTCGTAGTCGAGAAGCCGTTCGGCTACGACCTCGACTCGGCGACGCGCCTCAACGAGGTCGCCCATGAATGGTTCGACGAGGGCGATATCTATCGCATCGACCACTACCTGGCCAAGGAGACGGTCAGGAACCTCCTGGTCTTCCGGTTTGCCAATGCCCTCTTCGAGCGGACATGGAACAGGGACCACATCGAGTCGGTCGAGATCACCGTGGCCGAGGAGCATGGTGTCGAGGGCCGCGAGGCGTACTACGACGAGGCGGGCGCAGCGCGTGACATGGTACAAAACCACCTCACCCAGCTGCTCACCGTGGTGGCGATGGAGGCACCGGTCGACATGGAGCCGGACTCCATCCGGTCGGAGAAGGTGAAGGTGCTGGCTTCGATGGCGCCCATCGACCCCAACGAGGTCGTCTTCGGCCAGTACACCGCATCGTCGTCGGGCGACATCCCCGGGTATCGCGACCTGGAAGGGATTCCCCAGGGCTCGTCCACGCCGACCTACATCGCGATGCGTGTCGCCATCGACAACTGGCGGTGGCAGGGCGTCCCCTTCTACCTGCGGACGGGAAAGCGGTTGCCCACCCGCACCACGATCATCTTCATCCGGTTTCGGCAGCCACCGGTATGCCTGTTCCACGACGAGTGTCCCGGCCACCGCAACTTGCTGATGATGACCCTGCAGCCCGACGAGGGCTTCGACCTGTACTTCGATGTGAAGGCACCTGGCGACGAGATCGAGATCCAGCGGATCCCGCTGTCGGTCCGGTACGAGGACCACCTCGGCGCATTGACCAGCGACTACTCGACGCTGCTCCACGACCTGATGGAGGGAGACCAGACGCTGTTTGTCAGGGCAGACGAGGTGGAGGCATCGTGGGGACGCTACGCCGAGATGCTCGACACGGCAACGGTCGAGCCGTACCCGGCGGGCACCTGGGGACCGCAGAGCGGCATCGACCTCCCCCTCGCCGACGGCGCCCTGTGGAGCGAGCAGGAACTGGAAGAGTCGTAAGTCGAGAGTCCAGAGTCGAGAGCCAGAGTCGCCTCGTCTGTCGCCTCCGAGCAAATGGGTACCCTCTGCTCTGGACTCAACACTCTCGACTCAGGACTCAAAATGGCCAAGCAATACTTCACGCCTGAGGTGTTCGACTTCCTCACCGAGCTCGAGCAGAACAACGAGAAGGCATGGTGGGAGGAGAACAAGCAGCGGTACATCGATGTCATTCGCGAACCGGCCAAGGAGTTCATCACCGACTTCGAGCCGCGGCTCCACGAGCTGTCGCCGCACTTCGTCGTCGACACCCGCACCAACGGCGGTTCACTGATGCGCCCGTACCGCGACACCAGGTTCAGCAAGGACAAAACGCCGTACAAGACCAACGTCGGGATCCAGTTCCGCCACGAGGCTGGGAAGGACGTCCACGCCCCCGGTTTCTACATCCACCTGGCGCCAGAGGAGAACTTCGCAGGGGTCGGCATGTGGCACCCGGAAACCGCGATTGCCCGCCAGGTGCGCCAGCACATCTACGACCACCCAGATGGGTGGAAGAAGGCGACGCGTTCGGACAGCTTCCTGGATACCTGGGACCTGGAGCCAGACGAGGACGAGATGCTGAAGCGGGTGCCAAAGGAGTTCGACCCCGAATTCGAGTATGCCGACGAGCTGCGGATGAAGAGCTTCATCGCAGGCAAGAGGCTGGATCGGAAGGACGTGACCTCGAAGACGTTCGACGAGGACATCGCTACTCAGTTCGCCGCGGCAAACGACTTCACGGGCTTCCTCACCGAGGCGGTCGGGCTCCCCTACTGAGCGGGTCTCAGCGCCCGTTCTTGGCGTATTGAGACAGGGTCACGAGCGCAAGCACGGCCGCCAGGAATGCACCGGTCATTGGCCCGTATTCCGGGTCCTGCGGGTTGGCCATGAGGAAGATGAGCTGCTGGATGAACGCAACCGTGCCAACGGCTGCGAGCAGCGTGCTTCCGATGATGAGGCCGGTCTCTGCAAACGGCTCGAAGGAGGCAAATACCATGGTGGAGTAGGCGATCACGTAGGCGGCCTGAGCAACCAGCAATGCCCCGAGGGCGAACATGGAAACGGCCAGGGTGTCGACGAACGGGGTCGCTGCGGCCAGGGCAAAGCCAAAGGCAAGATTGAGCCAGCCAAGGGTCTTCAGCACCAGTTGCATTCGCGCTCCTCTGGGTATGTCGTACCCGACGCGATCCGTCCGCTCCGGCTCTGGCCGCCGAGCATAGGGCGACGGCCATGCCGCAAGCCGCCTCACGGCAGCCCAATCACTATCGGCATGGCGGGGGTCTACCTGAGGAATCTCTTTCTCTGTCTGCAATCGACGGTATCTAGCCCGAAATAGCTAGCGCGTGGTTCGCTTGAGGACGCTGTGGGCGGCGTGGTAGCCGCACATGCCGTGAACCCCTGCGCCGGGAGGTGTCGACGCCGAGCACAGATAGATCCCGTCTGCCGGGGTGGAATACGGATCCAACGACCACACCGGCCGCCCCAGCAGCGTCCGCAGGCGCTGCGCTCCCCCGGTGATATCCCCGCCGACGTAGTTCGGGTTGTACGACTCCAGGCCTGCAGGGGTCAGCACGTTCCTGGCCAGAACCCGATCGCGAAAGCCGGGCGCAAACCGCTCGATCTGCTGTTCGATTCGATCTGCCATATCGACGGTCGAGCCGTTTGGGACGTGGCAGTACGCCCACAGGGTGTGCTTTCCCTGCGGCGCCCGAGTCGCATCGAAGAGGCTGGGCTGAGCAACGATCACAAATGGGGCATCCGGGTGCCCCCCGGCGGCGACGGCGGCCTCGCTGCGGGCGATCTCGTCCATCGTCCCGCCGACGTGAACGGTGGCCGCCCGAAAGCAGTCCTCGGCGGTCCACGGCACCGGCCCGTCGAGTGCGTAGTCGAGCTTGAAGGTCCCCGGCCCGTAGGCAAACCGCTGCAAACGGGCGCGGTAGCGCGGCGGAAACCGGTCACCGGCCAGCTCGAGCAGCTGTTTTGGGGTGACGTCGAAAAGGATGTCGGCATCCCGGGGCAGCTCGTCGATCGATCTCACCCAGGTGCCGGTCTGGATCTGACCACCGAGCTCCTCGAGAACGCCGCCCATGGCGCCGGCGATGCTCTGCGAGCCCGACCTCGGGAATGGCCAGCCGGCGACGTGGCCGGCCGCCGCCAGGACGATGGCGAAAGACGCCGTCCCCGGACTGGTCAACGGCAAGACGGCGTGGGCAGCAATGCCGGCAAGCAGCGCCTTGGATCGCTCGCCGAGCCCTGCTGCCGCCGTCAGAGTGGTGATCGGTGCAAGCGCCGGAAGCCCGAACCTGGCGAGCTGCACAGGGTGTTTCGGCACGCGGAGGATGGGGCCGAGGAGATGAGGCACCAGTGTGTCCCAGTTGCGCACGGTGGGCTCGATGAGTCGGCGATACCACCTGGCATCGTCCCCAAGTGCGGCTGCGGTCGCATCGAGTGACCGCTCCAGGACCACGGCCGATCCATCATCGAGCGGATGGGCGACGGCGGCGCCGGGCTGAACCCACTCCAAACCGTGTTGGTCAAACGGGTGAGCGGCAAAGAACGGCGATGCTGCAGCAAACGGATGAATCGCCGAGCAGACATCGTGAGCGTATCCGGGAAGGGTAAGGGCGGCGGTGCGTGTTCCGCCGCCGATGGTGTCGGCGCCTTCAATCACCTGGACGGAAAGGCCGTGTTCGGCCAGCGTGATGGCGGCAGCTAGGCCGTTGGGCCCCGACCCGACCACAACTGCCGCTGGCGCCATCCGTAAACTTTAGGCAGGCCTCCCCGATCAGACCGTGAGCGGCTGCTCCTTCTCGAAGTCGGGATGTCCCTTCATCGGTATCGGCCCAATCGGCAGGACGCTCCTGCCGTAGGTTTCGTTCAGGATCTCGGCCGCAGCGAGGTAGAACGCCGAGGCGCCGGAGAAGATCCCGATGAAGCCGGCGACCTGGAGGAGCGTCGCACTGGCAAACCAGTCGCTGACGGCCAGCGTCCAGAACAGGAGCGTCAGGCTGGCGAACACCACCTGAAGAGCACGGTTCTTGTTCAGCGTTGCCAGGAACATGTAGGCGGTGAACAGGCCCCACAAGAACAGGTACCAGCCCATGAAGGTCTGGTCGGCGGACCCATACTGGATGATCCACACCAGAGACAGCCAGAACAGCCCGTAGCTGGTGAAGGCGGTGAGCCCGAAGGTGTTGCCCTTCCTGAACTCCATGATGCCGGCGATGATCTGGGCGATGCCGCCGTAGAAGATCCCCATGGCGAGGATCGCATCGTCCATCTCGAAGAAACCTGCATTGTGAATGTTGAGCAGAATCGTCGTCATGCCAAATCCCATCAGGCCGAGCGGCGCAGGATTGGCGCGAATGTCGTCCATGGTTCCCCTCCTCGACGGTGTTGTTCGTACACCCATCACAACCCGTTTGCCGCACGGCGCATAGTGCCCAACGACCACAATGTGAAAGTCTTCACAAGGTATGCGGAGGCCTGCACCGCGCCCGGCCTGGTTACTCTCGGCGGCATGAAGCTCATCGAATGCGTTCCCAACTTCTCGGAGGGCCGCGATCCCGCCGCCATCGCCGCCATCACCGCTGCAATCGAAGCGGTTGAGGGGGTGACCCTGCTCGACGTCGATCCCGGCGAGGCAACCAACCGCACCGTCGTCACCTTCGTCGGTGAGCCCGGACCGGTGGAGGATGCCGCCTTCGCAGCCATCGCCGCCGCGGCCGAGGTCATCGACATGGCCACCCATAGCGGAGAGCATCCGCGGATGGGCGCTACCGATGTCTGCCCGTTCATCCCGATGGAGGGCGCAGCAATGGACGACTGCATCGAGATCGCCAGGCGCCTCGGCGAGCGGGTCGGTGGCGAGCTCGGCATCCCGGTGTATCTGTATGAGCACGCCGCCCACGACGGCAGGCGCTCCCTTGCCGACGTCCGCAGCGGCGAGTACGAAGGGCTGGCCGATCGCCAAGAAGGACCCGACTACGGGCCGCCGTTCAAACAGAAGACTGGCGCCACCGCCATCGGCGCCAGAGAATTCCTCATCGCCTACAACGTCAACCTCAACACCACCGACCGCCGCCTCGCCCATCAGGTGGCATCGGCGGTGCGGACCCTCGGGACCGCGCAGCGCGACGAGAGCGGCAAGATCGTCAAAGACGAGAACGGCAAGACCGTGTTCACGCCGGGCCGCTTCGAGGAGGTGAAGGGCCTCGGCTGGTACATCGACGAGTACGGACGCGCCCAGGTATCGCTCAACCTCACCGACCGCCACGTCGCCCCGATCCACGAAGTGTTCGATGCCTGCCGCGAAGAGGCAACGAAACGCGGCATGCGGGTGACGGGGTCGGAACTGGTCGGGCTGGTGCCGCTTGACTCCATGCTCGCCGCCGGCGACCACTACCTGACGGCCCAGGGGTCGACTACCGCTGTCCCAGAACACGATCGGGTGCTCGCCGCGGTGCTTTCGCTTGGTCTCGAGGAGATGGGACCGTTCGATCCATCGCAGAAAATCGTCGAGTACCGCTACCGCGGCGAAACGGAGGGGTTGCGAACGCTCACGATCGTGGAGTTCGCCGACGAATTGTCCTCGGCCTCGCCTGCACCCGGCGGAGGGTCCGCCGCCGCCCTCACCGGCTCGCTGTCCGCAGCACTGTCATCGATGATTGCCGCGGTGACCCATGGCACCGCCGGCTTCGAAGGCACCAGGCCATCGATGGAGTCGGCCGGCCGCGACGCCCAGGCCCTCAAGGACTGGTTCCTCGAGGCGGTCGATCGCGACACGGATGCCTTCAACGAATTCATGAAGGCGATGCGCATGCCGCGGAACACCGGCGCCGACATCGCAGCGAGAGACGCCGCCGTGGCCGCGGCGAGCCTCGAGGCAACCGTCGTTCCCCTGGAGATGATCGAACGCGCCGGTGACGCCTTGGAGCTCGCCCTCACCGTGGCACAGGAAGGCAACCCGAGGACGGTCAGCGACGCCGGAGTCGCCGGTGTCTGTGCGGTTGCTGCGGCCGAGGGTGCTTCGCTCAACGTCAGGATCAACGTCGACGACCTCGAAGGAGACACCACCGAGCTCGTGCAACGCCACGATGCCGCCCTGTCGCGAGCCCGTGACCTGGGCAGACAAGTCGCCGAGGTCGTGGAAGCGGCCCTCGCCGAGGACTAGCGTTCAGGGGAGCGCAGAGGGAGGATCGACCTCATGCCAGCACCACGAAGGGCAGCGCGAAGGACGGGTCGACGCGTCGCTCGAACGGCCGCCCGGAGCGGGGCGGAGGCCGAACCCGCCGCGCCAGCCGAACCCGCCGCACCGCCTGAGCCCGCCACCCCAGCAGAACCAGCGACGCCAGCTGAACCCGCCACCCCGGCAGAACCGGCGACCCCACCCCAATCGGCGGCAGACGAAACTGCTGTCGACGACGCGACCGCGCAACGACTCAAGGAGCTCGATGAGCTGCACGACACCGGGGTCCTCACCGACGAGCAGTTCGATCAAGCCAAGAAGCGGATTCTCGACGCCGAGTAGGCGGATAAATAGCCGAGCCCCCGTTTGTTCGCGGTAGTGTCACCCCTGCGTCGGGCACAACGCTGGGCTGCCGACGCAGAAAAGCATTGACGTGGAGGGACCATGAGATTCAAACGTCCGATAGGGCTGTTCGTGCTGCTCGTAGTTATGGCACTCGTTGCAGCAGCGTGCGGCAGTAGCGACGACACGACAACGACTACGGCGGCCGCCACGGAGACAACCGCGGCGACCGAGACAACTGAAGCAACAGAGACGACAGAGGCGACGGAGACAACGGAGGCCATGGAGCCTCTCACCTTTGGGATGCTCCTCGTCGGACCCGAAAACGATCGCGGCTGGTCGCAGGCTCACTTCGAGGGCGGCCAGTACATCGCCGACAACCTTGGCGCCGAGATGATCGTCCTCGACAAGATCAACACGTCCGATCGCCCTGAGACGTCGGCCGAAACGGTGATCGATGAGATGGTCGCCGCCGGGGCAACGCTCATCTTTGCCACGTCCAACGACTTCTCCGACGCCGTCCAGGCTGCCGCCGAGAAGCACCCGGACGTGTCGATGATCTTCTCGTCCGGTGACACCGCCTGGGAAGAGGGCAAGGCGTATCGCCCTGACCTCCCCAACCTGGCCAACATCATGGGAGAGATGACCCTGGGCAAGATGATCGCCGGCTGCGCCGCGGGATTGACCACGCAGACCGGGCACATTGCCTACCTGGGGCCGCTCATCAACGACGAGACGCGCCGGCTGGTCAACTCGGCCTATCTGGGAGCCAGGCACTGCTACGAGCTGGCGGGCAACGATCCTGCCGATCTCGAGTTTGAGGTCAACTGGATCGGCTTCTGGTTCAACATCCCGGGCTTCACGCTCGATCCGACCGAGGTGACCAACGCCTTCATCGACGGCGGCGCCGACGTGGTCATGTCGGGAATCGACACCACCGAGGCCATCGTACGCGTCGGTCAGCGCGCCGAGGCCGGCGAGGCAGTGTGGGCAGTGCCCTACGACTTCGAAGGCTCGTGCGACGAGGCACCCGAGGTCTGCGTGGGCGTCCCATACTTCAACTGGGGCCCGTCCTATCTGGAGACGGCTCAAGCGGTGCAGGACGGCACGTTCTCTGCAACATGGCAGTGGATCCCGCCGGACTGGGACGACATGAACAATCGTGACACCAGCATCATCGGTTGGCTCCCCGGTGACGGGCTATCCGCCGATGCCAGCGCTGTGGTCGATACGTTCATTGCCGGTCTCGCCGACGGAAGCATCAACTTGTACGTGGGACCGCTGAACAACCAGGATGGTTCGCCGTGGCTCGCCGACGGCGAGGAAGCGACCGACTTGCAGGTCTGGTACGCAGAAACACTGCTGGAAGGCGTCGACGGCCCAGCCGCCGCCTAACGCCACGAGACGACGCTAGAGGGGAGGCATTTGCCTCCCCTCTAGCGCGTGTGCAGCCACCTCTGCGGACGGGCCTCCGGCCCGCCGCGTCTCCCCCGCTGTACGGGGGAGACAAACCCCCTAGCCTGCGCACCCGATGGCCCTCGTCCTGACCGACATCCACAAGCACTACCCGGGTGTCCGCGCCAACGACGGCATCAACCTGGACGTCGAAGCGGGCACGCTTCACGGGCTCTTGGGCGAGAACGGCGCCGGCAAATCCACCCTGATGAAGGTCGTGTCGGGCTTCATCTCCGCGGACTCGGGCGAGATCACCCTCGACGGCAGCAAGCTCGAACTGTCATCACCCCAGGACGCCATCGAGGCCGGGATCGGGATGCTGCACCAGGACCCGCTCGTCTTCCTTCCATTCACCGTCCTGGACAACTTCCTCCTTGGCAGCCCCGGTCCGGTGCGGCTCAATCGAAAGGAAGGCGAAGCCGAGCTTGCACGCGTCAGCAGTAATCTCGGCTTCTCCTTCGATCCTGAGGACCTGGCCAAGAACCTGACGGTCGGCGAGCGTCAGCAGCTCGAGATCACGAGGTTGATCTGGCTCGGTGCCCGGGTGCTGATCTTCGACGAGCCCACCACCGGCATCTCGGCCAGCCAGCGCAGCCAGCTGTTCGACACGCTGCGGGCGCTGTCGGAAGAGGGACTGATCGTCATCTTTGTCTCCCACAAGCTGGAGGAGGTCGAAGACCTGTGCAACTCGGTCACCGTCCTCCGCCAGGGAAAGGTCGTCGGCGCCGCCGAGATGCCGGTGCCGCCGGAGCGACTCGTCGAAATGATGTTCGGCGAGGTCTTCGTCGAGTCGGACAAGCCGGAAGCAACGCTGGGGGACCCGGTCCTCGATTTGATCAACTGCACGATCAGTGAGGGAAGCACCCACATCGACGCGCTGGATCTTTCGGTCGGAGCAGGCGAGGTCATCGGCCTCGCCGGACTCGAGGGCAGCGGGCAGCGCCCATTCCTGCGGGCGCTGGCAGGCCTCGACGACCCCGTCGACGGCCAGATCGCCGTCGCGGCCTCCGACATGGCCGGGAAAGGGTATCGAGAGCACCTCGCCGCTGGAGTCCACTACATCCCCGCCGGCCGCCTCGAAGAGGGCCTTGTGCAGGGCCTGACGATCGCCGAGCACATCGCGTTGACCGAGCAGTCGGGCTTCCTCATCGACTGGGGGCGGGCCGACGAAGTTTCTACGGACAGGATCGACGAATACTTCGTGAAAGGAACGCCGCGATCGACCGTCGAATCACTGTCAGGGGGAAACCAGCAGCGGCTGCTGTTGTCGATGACCCCACCCGGCCTCAACCTGCTGCTGATGGAGCACCCGACTCGCGGCCTCGATGTGGAGTCCGCCGATTACATCTGGCAGAGGCTGCTGGAGCGTCGCGACGAAGGAACCGCCATCGTCTTCGCCTCCGCCGATCTCGACGAGCTGCTTCGATACAGCGATCGCATCATCGTCTTCTTCGACGGAGACGTGTTCAGCGTCGATGACTGCGCCGATCTCGACGGAGACAGCCTGGGGGCGCTGATCGGCGGAAGGGGACGGGTTTGACGACCTCGGATTCCTGGCTTCAGCGCACCAGCCCGACCGTGATCGCCGTAGCCATCGCCTTTGCCTTTGCCGCCGGCTTGCTGTGGCTGATCGACGCTCCCCCGCTGGAGGCGTTCAAACTCATCCTCGAAGGATCCTTTGGCAGCACCGACCGGGCCTCGGCGACCCTGCTCGCCTGGATTCCCCTCGTCCTTGCATCCGCAGGGCTGGTGGTGACGTTCAACGCCGGGCTGTGGAACATCGGTGTCGAGGGTCAGATCGTCATGGGCGCGATCGCCGCCGCCTGGCTTGCCCGATCGGTGCCGGGCCCTACTGCGGCGATCATTCCGCTGGCCATCGTCGCCGGCGCGATCGGCGGCGGCCTTTGGGCGCTGCTCGCCGGTGTGCTCAAGACCCGATTCCACGTCAATGAGATCTTCGGCGGTCTGGGCCTCGACTTCGTCGCCAGCGGGTTCGCTATCTACCTCGTGATCGGGCCGTGGGCAAGAGAGGGCACGGCGTCGACCAGTGGCACCGACCTGTTTCGCGACGAAACCTATATGCCGACCGTTGAGGCATTTGGCACGCAGTGGCCGTTGATCCCCATTCTGGTTGCGCTGATTGCTGTCGTCGGGGTCTACTTCCTGCTGCGGGGCACGCTGTTCGGGTTGCGGCTCAAGGCGGTCGGAAAGAGCCCGACCAGCGCCTTCCTGCTCGGGATCCCAACCAACCGCTACCTGCTGAGCGCGTTTCTCATCGGCGGCGCCCTGGCCGGAGTCGCCGGGACCATGCAGGCCGTCGCCTTCCATCACAAGCTGGTGCCCGCGATCTCAGGCGGATACGGCTTCCTGGGCATTCTCGTGGTGCTCCTCGCTGGGTTCGATGCCAAATGGATCGCACCCATCGCCCTGTTCTTCACGTTGATCGCAACCGGGAGCACGCAGCTGGACCTCCGGCTTGGCCTGGACTCCGCCATCGGTGACGTTGTCCAGGGCCAGGTCGTGCTGTTTGTGCTGCTTGGCGGCGGACTCGCACTCTGGCTGCGCCAGCGGCGACGCAAGCCGGTCACGGCCGCCGCACCCGAGGGGACGGAGGAGTAGTGGAAGCCACGCTGGCATCGATCATCTCCGCCGCCGCGCCGCTGGTCTACGCAACCATGGGTGAGACCATCACCGAGAAGTCGGGGGTGATCAACCTCTCCCTGGAGGGCAGCCTCCGCTTCTCGGCAATGGTGGCATTCGTCATTGCCTTCTGGGCTGAGAACGTAGCCGTTGGCTTCGCGGTCGCCATGTTGGCGGGAGCCACCTTCGCCGCCATCATTGCCTTTGCCAGCATCGAGCTGAAGCTGAATCAGATCGCGGTTGGCTTCGTCCTTGCCCTCTTTGGCATCGCCCTGGCCTCGTTCCTGGGCGACAACTTCGTTGGCGAGCGCGGGCAGTCGGTCCCCTCCTGGCCCATCCCCTGGCTCTCCGAGATACCGTTCTTCGGAAAGGTGCTCTTCTCGCACAACCTGATGGTGTACGGAAGCTTCGTGGCGATTGCCGCTACCTGGTGGTACTTCTATCGGACCCGGCCGGGGCTCAACCTGCAGGGAATCGGCGAGCGCCCGGAGGCGGCCTTCGCCCGCGGTATCAACGTCAACCGGATGCGGTACATCTATACGATCCTTGGCGGCGCCATGGTCGGGATCGCCGGCGCTGCCTACTCCCTCGATGTCAAGCTCGGGTGGCGGGAGACCCTCACCCTGAACCTGGGCTGGATCGCCCTGGCCATCGTGATCTTCGGCGGCTGGCACCCGCTGCGGGTGGCGTTTGGCTGCTACTTCTTCGGCGCCCTGCAGGTGGTTGCGCTGCAACTCCAGGATGTCTTCCCCGGCCTCTCGCAGGTGCTGCCTATCGCACCGTTCCCGCTGATGATCGTGGCACTCGTCGTGGTGTACAGCTCGAGCTTCGGCCGGTTATCGGACCGGTACCCCAAGGCGCGGAATCTCTTTGCCAGCGCGGCTCCAAGCGCGATCGGGACCGTCTTCGAGCGGGAGTAGAGCTGTCTTTGCCTCCCACCTCAGGGGGGAGTCCCGCCCGCAGGGCGGGGAGGGGGGTCAAACCGTGCTCGCGAGCCTTTGCTCCCCCCTCAGGGTGTCGTATTTCGCGATTGTGCGACAACCGATGGCTCTCGCCTCGAGAGTGAGTCGTCCATTTCTCCCCCCTTTGGGGGGAGTACCGGTGACGAGGGCACTTTGATCGTCTCTCGTCCGTAGGACCAATCGTGTCCGATCAAACTGCCCTCGCTGTCCGGGGAGGGGGGCTTTACCGTGGGCGGCCCTGCC
>Ga0255057_10001756_pt1 | contig 11963 bp, 7 predicted proteins | sample Cases_109_6_MG_FD_189022 | JGI IMG/M metagenome (GOLD analysis project Ga0255057, IMG submission 189022) | Seawater microbial communities from Amundsen Gulf, Northwest Territories, Canada - Cases_109_6 | ecosystem: Environmental > Aquatic > Marine > Gulf | place: Canada: Northwest Territories... | reverse complement strand
AATCGGTGGATCTCGTGAGCGCGTTGGCAGACCCGACCCGTGTTCGGCTGTTGGCCCTGCTCGACGGGCATGAGCTTACCGTTGCGGAGCTCACCGCGATCACCGAGCTCAGCCAGTCGCGCGTATCTACTCACCTCGGCCGGTTGCGCGATGCGGGGTTGCTACAGGATCGCCGCGACGGGTCGCTCCGGTACTACCGCCTTCAAGAAGAAGTACTACCGGAAAGGGCAGGGCGTCTATGGACCGTGTTGCGCTCTGACCTGCGCGACGCAGTGCTCGATGGAGACCGCGAAAGGCGCGCCGAGCTGCTAGCGGTGCGCGACGAAAAGGGCCCATGGGTGGAGACGATTGCAGGCCGTATGGAACACCACTACTCCCCTGGGCGTACGTGGGAGGCGTTTGCGCGGGGTGTCATACCGCTGCTCGACCTCGGTGAGGTGCTGGACGTGGGATGCGGCGATGGCATTGTCGCCCAGATGTTGTCCCCGCGCGCGAAGAGCTACGTCGGCCTCGACCAAAGCGAAAAATTGCTTGCCGCTGCTACGAAACGGTTGCGGGGTCACAAACACGTGCGCTTCGTTTCCGGGGACATGCATGCCCTTCCGTTTGCCGATGAAAGCTTCGATGTGGTGCTCCTTTTTCACGTGCTCACCTACGCTGAGCGCCCCGAAAACGTGGTGAGGGAGGCAGTTCGAGTCTTGCGAGCGAATGGAAGGCTTGCCTTGGTGACCGTGGCAAGTCATCCCCACATCGACATCGTGGAGCGCTACGGACACGTCAATCGAGGTTTCGACAACAAGAAGCTGCGGAGGCTCCTACGGGGCCTTGAGGTTGGGCAATGCGAGGTCACGTCGCGCGAACGGCGCAAGCCTCATTTTCAGGTTATTACAGCGTCGGCCCGCAAGGGCGAAGGTTGAACGGATGACGATAGACTCGACGACAGAGCGACTTCGCGAGCTATTCGCGGAACGCATCTTGTTCTTCGACGGCGCGATGGGAACGATGATCCAGGGAGCCGGACTCGAAGAAGAGGACTTCCGCGGCGAACGATTCCGAGACCACCCTGGCAGTCTAAAGGGGAACAACGATCTGCTCGTACTCACCCGTCCCGATGTAATTCGTGGGATTCACGAGCAGTATCTCGACGCTGGCGCCGACATCATCGAGACCAACACTTTCAACGCCAATGCGTTCTCGCAGGCGGACTACGAGCTCGAGGACGCGGTGTATGAACTCAATGTGGCCGCCGCCCGCCTCGCCAACGAAGCGACCACATCCCGAAGCGGAGACCGAGACTGCTTCGTCGCCGGTGCGATCGGACCGCTGAACAAGACGTTGAGCCTCAGCCCCGACGTGAACGATCCCGGGTTTCGGGCTCTCACTTTCGACGAGGCGCGGGAAGCGTACGCGGAGCAAACGCGAGGGCTGATCGACGGCGGCGTCGATCTGCTGTTGGTCGAGACGATCTTCGATACGCTGAACGCGAAGGCCGCGCTTTTCGCGATCGACGACGTTTTCATCGAGAAAGGTGTGCGCCTGCCTATCGTGATTTCGGTGACGATCGTGGACAAGAGCGGGCGAACCCTGTCGGGTCAGACAGTCGAGGCCTTCTACACTTCGATTCAGTATGCGAATCCGCTCGCGGTGGGCATCAACTGCTCGCTGGGGGCCCAGGAGATGCGGCCCTTCCTCACCGAGCTCGCGGGGGTCGCAGATTGCTACCTGCACTGCTACCCGAACGCGGGTCTACCGAACGCTTTTGGCGGCTACGACCAATCCCCCGACGAGATGGCCGAGCTGCTGCACGGATTCGCTGCCGACGGGATGATCAACTTGATCGGGGGCTGCTGCGGAACGACCCCGGATCACATCCGAGCGATTGTTGAGGCGGTTCGAACGATCTCTCCCCGGGCGCTCCCAGAGCGCAGCGAGAGCTACCCTCGATTCAGCGGCCTCGAGCCTATGACCATCCGGCCAGAGACCAACTTCGTGATAGTCGGTGAGCGGACCAATGTCACCGGTTCCGCCAAATTTCGAAAACTGATCACCGAAAGCAACTATCCAGAAGCCGTCTCCGTCGCGCTTCAGCAGGTGCGAAACGGCGCCAACATCCTCGATGTGAACATGGACGAGGGGATGCTCGATTCCGAGCAAGCGATGACGACGTTCCTCAATCTCATCGGTGCCGAGCCCGAGATCATACGCGTCCCCCTCATGGTCGACAGCTCGAAATGGAGCGTGATCGAGGCTGGGTTGAAGTGCGTCCAGGGGAAGGCCCTGGTCAACTCGATCAGCTTGAAGGAAGGCGAGGCCGAGTTCCTCGACAAGGCTCGCCTCGTGCGCCGCTACGGCGCCGGTGCCGTCGTCATGGCCTTCGACGAAGAAGGCCAGGCCGACACGATCGAGCGAAAGGTCGAGATCTGTGGGCGCGCCTACGACCTTCTGACCGAGAAGGCAGGCTTCGCTCCGACCGATATCGTGTTCGACCCAAACGTTTTCGCGGTCGCGACAGGGATCGAGGAACACAACGAGTATGCGATCAACTTCATCGAGGCCACCCGGCAGATCAAAGAACGCTGTCCTGGCGCGCTAGTGAGTGGTGGAGTCAGCAATCTGAGTTTTTCGTTCCGCGGCAACAACCGCATCCGCGAGGCGATGCATTCGGCATTCCTCTATCACGCGATTTCCGCGGGGATGGACATGGGCATCGTCAACGCCGGCCAGCTCGAGGTCTATGAAGAGATTCCCAAAGACGTTCTCGAGCGCGTCGAGGACGTCCTCTTCAATCGCCGTGAAGACGCGACGGAGCGGCTCGTCTCGCTTGCGGAGACCGTCAAGGGAGGCGGAAGGAAACACGAGCTGGACCTCTCCTGGCGAGAGGCCTCCGTCGAAGAGCGTATCACGCATGCATTGGTCAACGGTGTAGTGGACTTCGTCGTCGAGGATACCGAGGAGGCGCGGCAGAAGTACCCAAAGCCGCTCGACGTCATCGAGGGGCCCCTCATGGATGGGATGGCCGTCGTCGGTGACCTGTTCGGCGCAGGGAAGATGTTTCTTCCGCAGGTAGTCAAGAGCGCCCGCGTGATGAAGAAGGCGGTCGCTCATTTGGAGCCTTTCATGGAGGACGAGAAGGCGGCCCGCACCGACCAAGCCAAGGTGTTGATGGCGACGGTCAAGGGCGACGTACATGACATCGGCAAGAACATCGTCGGCGTCGTTCTTGGTTGCAACAACTACGACGTCGTCGACCTCGGCGTGATGGTCTCGGCCGAAAAGATTCTAGATACCGCCGTTTCCGAGCGGTGCGATATCGTCGGGCTCAGTGGGCTGATTACGCCCTCACTCGATGAGATGGTCTATGTCGCCTCCGAGATGCAGCGAAGAGGCATCGAGGTGCCGCTCTTGATCGGCGGGGCTACCACGAGCCGTCAGCACACCGCGGTCAAGATCGCACCCGCCTATCAAGGCAGCACCATTCACGTCTTGGACGCCTCTCGAGTCGTGAACGTCGTTTCTTCACTTCTCAGTCCCGAGCGCCGCAAGGAGCTGGACGCAAAGAACAGGTCCGAGCAAGAGAAGTCTCGACAACTGTTCGCCCACCGTCAGAACCGTCAACTGATCTCGATCGACATGGCTCGCGAGCATGGCATGCCGATCGAATGGAAACCGAAAGACATCCCCGAGCCCGAGTTTCAAGGACGGAGGGTTGTCGACGACGTCAGCCTCGAAGAGATCGCCGCGTACATCGACTGGACGTTCTTCTTCTCGGCCTGGGACCTCAAAGGGAAGTTTCCAAAGATCTTCGAGCATGAGCGGTATGGTGACGCGGCGCGTGAGCTCTATGACAATGGTTGCACGCTTTTGGATCGAATCGTTTCCGAGCGCCTGCTGACGCCGCGAGGGGTCTACGGCTTCTGGCCAGCCAACCGAGACGGAGACGACATCGTGGTTTGGAGCGACGATGCGCGTAGGGAAGAGCAGCTCCGTTTCCCGATGTTGAGACAGCAGTCTGCCAAACCGAATGAACAGCCATACTTCTGCCTGGCCGACTTCGTTGCGCCGCTCGACACGGGCCTAGCCGACCACATTGGGGCCTTTGCCGTCACCACGGGGATCGGCGTCGAGGAGCTGGCGTCGAGCTTCGAGCGCGACCATGACGACTACAGCGCGATCATGGTGAAAGCCCTCGCGGATCGGCTCGCCGAGGCGTTTACCGAGCTTTTGCACCAGCGCGCTCGCCGCGAGTGGGGCTACGAAACCGAAGAGGCCTTCAGCAACGAAGAACTGATCGCAGAAAAGTATCGAGGCATTCGCCCTGCGTTCGGCTATCCTGCTTGCCCCGACCACACGGAGAAACAAACGCTCTGGGAGTTGCTCAGGGCGGAGGAGATCGGCATCTCGCTGACGGAGCATTTTGCCATGAACCCTGCTGCGAGCGTGAGCGGCATTCATCTCGGCCATCCCCAATCTCGTTACTTTGCGGTCGGCCCGATCGATCGTGACCAAGTCGAGGACTACGCGGTCCGCAAGGGTATGAGCGTCCCAGAGATCGAACGCTGGCTGCAGCCAAATCTTGGCTACGAACGAGGCAACTAGTGCAGAGACCGAGGCTCCGAGACTTGCTTCCGGTGACGGTGACCCCCTTCGACCCAGAGGAGGTCACGTCGAGGAGTCACCGGGAAACCGATCCTCGGGGCGTGGGACTCACCGAGAAAGACGTGGATGCGATCTGGCGAGCCGTCGTTCACTACTACAAGCTCGGCCTTCATCCTTCGCTGGCGCTCTGCATTCGTCGCAGGGGAGAGGTGATCCTCGACCGCTCGATCGGTCATGCGAGCGGGAATAGCCCCCAGGATGCGGAAGGCACGCCTCTAGTCAAAGCAACACCCGGCACGCTCTACAATTTCTTCTCCGGCTCGAAAGCCGTGACTGCGATGCTGATCCACTTACTGCATGAGCAGGAGAGGCTTCACGTCGACGAGCCTGTCGCGACGTTCATTCCGGAATTCGCAAAGAAGCGGAAGCACAACATCACCATTCGCGACGTCCTCACGCATCGAGCGGGCATTCCAGCGGCACCAAGCGAGGGTATCGACCTCGATCTCTTCGGGCGACCAGACGAGATCGTCGCAGCGTTCTGTGAGCTCGAGCCGTCGTACAGACCGGGAAGCGTTCAGGCCTATCATGCGGTGACGGGCGGATTCATTCTCGGGGAGATCATCCGCCGCGTGACCGGAGACAACATCCGCGAGTTCCTCACGCAAAGCATTCGCAAGCCTCTCGGGATGAAGTCCTTCAATTACGGAGTCCCGCCCGAGCTCCTCGACCAGGTGGCGGTCGACGCTTTCACGGGGCCAATTCCCACGTGGCCGTCCAAGAACCTCATCCAGCAGGCGCTTGGTGCCTCGATGCGCGAGCTCGTCGACATGAGCAACGACCCCCGCTTCCGCACCGCCATCGTTCCATCTGCGAACCTCATCGCGACGACCGAAGAGATCTGTCGATTCTTCGAGACACTTCTTTGCGGGGGAAGCTACGAAGACGTGCGTGTGTTCGAGCAGCGGACCGTCCTTCGGGCGACGCTTCCGCAGACCACCGGACAGGTGGATCGGGTATTGATGCTTCCGGTGCCGTTCTCGATGGGCTTCATGTTGGGAAACAAGACGATAGGGTTCTATGGTCCACGGACCGGGAAGGCGTACGGTCACCTCGGGTTCACCAACGTTCTCGCTTGGGCCGATCCCGAACGCGATCTGAGCGTTGCCTTCATGAACACAGGCAAGCCACTCTTGGCCGCGAGGATGGTGGCCTGGTTGAACGTGATGCGCGTCATCAGCGGTCGAGTGCCGCGTGATCGAACGTAAAGCGATGGAGAGCAACATCTCGACACGGGAGCATCGACTGCTAGGCTCCGCCGGATGAAGTTCAGCGCGTCGATCGCCATGGCTCCGCCCGAGGACTACGTGCCCGTCGCCCAGGCGGCCGAGAAGCTTGGATACCACGCGATCGTTCTACCGGACTCGATCTTCTATTCGGAGGAGGTCAGCAAGCCGTACCCCTACACCCAAGACGGCAGTCGAATGTGGGGCCCAGAGACTCCGTGGATCGAACCCCTCATCGGCGCGGCCGCGATGGCTGCCGCAACCAAAACACTCTTCTTCTATACCAGCGTCGTAAAATTGCCTGTGCGCCACCCGGTACTGGTGGCCAAGCAGGTGGCCTCGCTTGCTGCGATCTCTAACAACCGCTTCGGTTTCGGCGCCGGTCTCGGTTGGCTGCCCGAGGAGTTCAAATGGTGCGGCACCGAGTTCGAAACGCGGGGCAAGCGTATGGACGAGAGCCTGGAGATTCTCCGCCTGATTTGGTCCGGCGACATGGTCGAGTACCACGGCGAGCACTACGACTTCGGCAAGATTCAGATGAGTCCAGCGCCCACCAAGCCGATTCCGATCTACATCGGTGGACACACCAAGCCCGGGCTCAAGCGGGCGGCCAAGTACGGCGATGGCTGGTCCTCGGCCATGCTCACTTCCGAGCAGCTCGTTGGGCTGATCCGACAGATCGGGGCATATCGCAAGGAGTTCGGGCGTGACCACCTCCCGATGGAGTATCAGGCCGTCGTGACCGATGCCTGGAACGCAGACGGCTTTAAGCGGCTCGAAGACGAAGGAGTCACCGATATCATCACCGTCCCTTGGCTGATGTACGGGACACCGATGCAGGGGGGGACCCTGCAGGGACGCACGGACGGCTTGAAACGCTTCGCAGATGAAGTTATCGCCAAGATGCAATGAGCCCAGAGCTTCGGATTTTGACACAGGCGGCGGTCACACCTGTTGCTGGCCGGGACGCATACCGACTGGCTGGGCTCGATACCGTAACCCTGTGCGAGGCGGCTAGAGCGCGTCGAGATCGCGCCTGGGGCAAGACTCTGACCTTCTCACCCAAAGTCTTCTTGCCAATCACCAATCTGTGTCGGAACCGCTGCGACTACTGCTCGTTTCGACGCTCTCCAGGCGATCCGGGCGAGTGGACGATGAGCCCGGACGAAATCCGCACGTGGCTCTCCCGCGCCCGCGAGCAGGGCTGCATCGAAGCCTTGTTCTGTCTCGGGGACACTCCGGAGACCGGTTTCCGTGAGTACCGCGCGTTGCTCCGTTCGTGGGGGCACGATCGCACGGTGGACTACCTCCACTGGGCTGCCGAGCAGGCTTTGGCTGAGGGGCTTCTCCCTCACACGAACGCCGGCATTCTCTCCCGCAACGACATGATCGAGCTACGCCCGGTCAACGCGAGCCTTGGATTGATGCTCGAGACGGTGAGCGACCGCTTGTGTGAAAGAGGGATGCCCCACCACCAGGCGCCCGACAAGCGCCCTGCGAAACGAATCCAGATGACACGGGAGGCCGGCGAGCTGCGAATTCCCTTCACCTCGGGGCTGCTCATCGGCATCGGCGAGACCATCGAGGAGCGAGTCGACACCCTGCTCGCAATCCGGGCCATCCAGCGGGAGTACGGCCACATTCAAGAGGTGATCGTTCAGAACTTCCGCGCTCACCCCTCAACGCCCATGGGCTCCGCCGTCGAGCCGACTGAGGACGATTTGGCGGCCGCGGTAGCGTTAGCCCGGCTGATTTTGGATGACGATGTGAGCGTTCAGGCCCCCCCGAACTTGAGTCCGGCCTCGACCAAGACCTTGATCGACGCCGGAATCAACGATTTCGGTGGGATCTCACCCGTCAGCCCGGACTACATCAATCCGCAGCACCCGTGGCCCCACCTCGAGAAGCTTTCCGAGTTCTGCGCTGCTGCCGGCTTCGACCTTCGGCCTCGCTTGCCGCTCTATCCCTCGCATCTCGAGACGGACGAGTTCGTCGACCCATCGCTTCGCCCACGCGTCGACGAGCTTCAGTTGGGACTGGCCTCACAATGACCATCGAGCTCGAATCCTGTTTGGAAGGTGTGTCGCGCGACGTTCGCTCGATCCTAGAGCGGAGCCTCGAGGATCAAGAGCTCAGCGTTGGTGACGGTGTCCTGCTGAGCGGAGCCCGAGGCACCGACCTCCATGCGCTGTGTCTGGTCGCCGACGAGCTTCGCCATCGACAGGCGGGGGATCGCGTCACCTACGTCGTCAATCGAAACATCAACTTCACAAACGTTTGCATCAAGAACTGCAAGTTCTGCGCGTTTGCAAGGACCATTCGGTCGGAGCAAGGCTACTTCCTCCCGCACGAAGAGATCGCCCGCCGTGTCCAACAAGCGCGGGACATGGGGGCGACGGAGGTGTGCTTGCAAGCTGGGCTTTCACCCAATCTCACCGGCGACAGTTACATCGATCTTTGTCACGTCGTGAAGGAGACGGCGCCAGACATTCACATCCATGCATTCTCGCCCGAAGAAGTGAAGTTCGGGGCGTCGTTGAAGAGGGTTTCGTTTCACGACTATCTCGTCGAGCTGGTGGCCGCTGGCCTGGGGTCGCTGCCAGGCACCTCGGCTGAGATCCTCGACGACCGCCTGAGAAAGACGATCGCGCCAACCCGAATCAGCACCGCCGAGTGGGTCGAGGTGATCAGCTCCGCGCACAAGCTCGGCATCCCGACGACCTCGACGATGATGTTCGGCCACGTCGAATCCGTCGAAGACCGGATGCGTCACATGGACCTTCTTCGTCGAATGCAGCGCGAGACAGGTGGATTCACCGAGTTCGTGCCGCTATCGTTCGTGCACGAAGAAGCCCCGTTATTCGTGAAAAGCGACGTGTCGGCCGTGCGTCCCGGCCCCACCGGGGATGACGTGTTGCGTCTCTACGCCATCGCTAGACTGATGCTTGGGCACGACATCCCGAACCTGCAGGCGTCCTGGGTCAAGGAAGGCCTCCGGACTGCGCAGCTCCTCTTGGGCTGCGGTGTCAACGACCTCGGCGGGACGCTGATGAACGAGAGTATCTCCACCGCTGCAGGAGCACGACACGGCCAACTCATGACGCCCGCGACGCTGCGTCGGGTAATCCGCGACGCTGGACGACTTCCAGTTGAGCGCAACACTCGTTACGGCGTGGTTCGCGAGTTCAGCGCGACGGCCGATGACGACCCCGTCGAGCCACTCGATGGCGTACAAGATCCGGACGCAGTCTTCGGGTCGTATCGAGAGCTGACCCAAGACGCTCGGTTTCATTACGAGCCTCGCGGGCTTCGCGTGGTGAGCTAGCATAGGCGGCGATGAGCAAGTTGGCAGAGCGCTATGGTCCGTGGGCGGTGATCACCGGTGCGTCTTCCGGCATTGGCGCCGAGTTCGCGCGTCAGCTGGCGGGATACGGGTTCAACGTCGTTTTGGTCGCTCGCCGGCGCAACCGCCTCGAAGAGCTCGCGTCGGGCATCGAGGACATGTATCGCGTCCAAGCGCGTGTTGCACCAGCCGATCTGACCGCGCGCGACGTCATCCAAGCGCTGCAACCCGCGCTCGCGGACATCGAGATCGGGCTGCTGGTCAACTGCGCTGGCTTCGGGACGACCGGCCCATTCTTGGACATGGACCCGAGCGTGCAAGAGTCGATGATCAACTTGAACTGCCACGCTCCCATCGTCCTCACGCACGAAATTGCCCAAGGCATGCGCGAGCGTGGCCGTGGTGGGGTGATCTTCGTCTCCTCGGTCAACGGGTTTTGCGCGGCGCCCGGGATGGCCAACTACAACGCCACCAAAGGCTATGACTTGCTGTTCGCCGAAGGCCTGGCCGCCGAGCTCGCACCATATGGCGTAGATGTGCAAGCGCTGTGTCCGGGAGGCACGTACACCGAGTTTCAGCGAGTCGCTGGCATCGACGCGCGGAGGCTCGGTCCGCTGAGCGGCTTGGTGTTTGCTAACGCGTCGACGGTGGTCGCTACCAGCCTGCGAAAGCTCGGGAAGCGCGTGACGGTGGTTCCCGGCTTCGTCAACAAGCTCAACGTCCTTATGATGCGCTTCATGCCACGATGGCTGTCGACCCGCCTACTCGGATCGGCCCTCCGCCGCCTCGCAGCTCACAACTGAAACCGAGGTCGACGGTTTTTTTCACAGGCGCGTCGACTACTGCCACCCGGAATAACAAAAGCCTTGCGCCAGACGTAGAACACGTTCTATGTATGGGACATGGCCCGGTTGGCCGCCGAGTGAGTACCATGATCCGCAGCACGTCCACCAAGCAGAAGCGCCCGCCGTCGCCGGCCACGAAGCCCGCCCACAAACGCGTCAATCCTCGCCCCCAACGGCTCCACACATGGTTCAACCTCATCCCGGTCAAGGAGTTCGAGGACGCGAGACCAGAGCGGATTCTCTTCCTCGACTCCTTTGCCACCGTACAGACGCGCGTCTCCAACGGTGAGACCGAGTACACGGTCTTGTTCGAAGGCGTGCACGAGATGACCGTGGTCGTGGAGATCGGCATCATCTTCGTGTGGTACGGAGATGATCTAAAGGTGCCGGACCGACCGTTCCCGAAGCTGTACGAGCAGAAGTACGCCTCCGAGTACGTATCGAGCAAGGCGACCATCTTCGAGGACACGCACGTGATGGACTTCGTCGAGAACGGCTCGGACAACCTTCACTTCAAAGCGGTCCACCTGTGGGAGTACTCCAAGATCTACGACCATGAGGTCAGCGAAAACACGATCACGCTGAAGCAGGACACGAAGTTCCAATACGGTTCCTGCTCCACCCATCGCACCGTTCGCTGGATCTCGAAGCTCCTGCCCCAGTTGATACTCACCCAAGACTACGTGTATCACGGCCCCGGCATGGCCGTCGTGGGCGCTGAGGGCTCTGGCACCCCACAGATGCACGCGCTCGTGACCCTCACACCGGAGGGCGAGCACAGAACGCGGGTCTACGTCACGATGGCCATCGACCCTGAGACGTTCCCAGAGTGGTCGGAAAACCTCTTTCAGCGCTTCTTCCCCGAACGCGCGCTTTGCAACCTACTCGCGAGTGTCATGGCGAACTTCATCAAGAACGAGTTCGACATCGACGCGATCATCTGGGCGAACAAGAAGTACCTCCGGCACCGCTCCCTTCTCGCCTCCGAGAGACATTTGCAGGAGGTGATCCGCTGGGGGGAGTCCTTCTACCCCAAGGGCTTCCAGCACGCGGAGACTCCGGCGAAGGCGCCGGAGCAGAAGCGGTGGCATGAGCTCGACGCCCCCGAGAACATCAAAGCAGGCAAGGTGCACCGTTACAGCGTCGCGGACGAGGAGCTCATCGCCCGCAGAGACACCAACGGCCAGCTTCACATCTTTGACGCTTTCTGCCCGCACCAGGGCGCGCACCTTGGCCACGGCGGCAGCGTGGACGAGGACTGCCTGCGCTGCCCCTTCCACGGGTTTTACTTCGACGCCGAAGGGAGATGCATTGGCCCCAGCATCAACAACAAGAGCAGGTTCATCAAGTCGCTGAACCTGACCCCCATCGAGCACCGGGTCGAGGGCGGCCGGGTGGAAGTGCTCGTATAGGCCGCGCGGGCACTAGGGCCTTTGGGTAGCTCCAGAGCGGTAAGACCCATTACATCAATCCACAAGATCATGTGTTCGCCGTGATCTAATTCACGCGATGGTTCGATTTGCGCGTGCGAAGGGTTAACGCACGCCGACGTTGTTGCCGAGGGTCATTGAATCGGTGCAGGGCGCTCGTCATATTGACCATGGGGTGCCTCGTTGTGAATGATGCGCGTTTCGTGAAAGGGCGGTCGATGGCTCCCGGCCTCCTCCCAAGCATCGGCCTCCTTGCAGCATTGGGTCTGGTTGCGTGCGATGGCCGGATCTCGGGTGGCCGCTCCGCGACGGAGCCTCCGGACGTCGGTCCCGAAGCTCGGGAGGTGAGCCTTGGTCCCGCGGTGGGGCGCCGACTGACGCGCGAGGAGTACTTCAACTCCCTCGAAGTCGTGCTAGGGGTCGACCTCGATGCAGACGACTACGATCTGCCGCGTGACAATCG
>Ga0255057_10001754_pt1 | contig 11965 bp, 8 predicted proteins | sample Cases_109_6_MG_FD_189022 | JGI IMG/M metagenome (GOLD analysis project Ga0255057, IMG submission 189022) | Seawater microbial communities from Amundsen Gulf, Northwest Territories, Canada - Cases_109_6 | ecosystem: Environmental > Aquatic > Marine > Gulf | place: Canada: Northwest Territories... | reverse complement strand
GGTCATGCTCAGTCTCGGCTACCGTGTGCAGGGTTCGGACCTGCGCGCGAACAAACAGACGGAACGCCTGCAGACGCAGGGTGCAAACGTATTCATCGGCCACGCTGCCGACAACATTCGCAACGCCGACGCCGTTGTCGTCTCCAGCGCGGTCGATGAAACCAATCCCGAGGTGGTTGCGGCGCGCGAACAGTTGATGCCTGTCGTGCAACGCGCCGAAATGCTGGCCGAGCTGATGCGCTTTCGCTATTCGATCGCGGTTGCCGGAACGCACGGCAAGACCACCACGACCAGCCTTATCGCCAGTGTGCTCGCCGAGGGCGGCCTTGATCCCACCTTCGTCATTGGCGGGCGCTTGAAAAGTGCGGATGCCAATGCCCGGCTGGGGCAGGGCGAATACCTCGTGGCTGAGGCCGACGAAAGCGATGCGTCATTCGTGCACCTGAAGCCGATGCTAGCGGTCGTAACGAATATCGACGCCGACCACATGTCGACCTATGACGGCGACATCGAGCAACTACGAAACGGTTTCGTCGAGTTCCTGCATAACCTGCCGTTTTACGGACTTGCCGTCGTCTGCGGCGACGATCCTGGTGTCAGCGAAATCATCGGCAGAATCGGCCGCGGCATCGTTACCTTTGGGCTTGCAGAAGATGTCGATGTGCGTGCGGAAAACATCGAGTTTGACGCGACGATCTCACGATTCGATGTTGTACGCAGTGACAACAAGACACCTCTTAATATCTCGCTGCAACTGCCCGGCCTGCATAACGTGCGCAATGCGCTGGCGGCGATCGCGGTCGCGGAAGAACTGCAGATCGGCGACGACGCCGTCGTCAAAGCCCTGCAGGAATTCGAGGGCATCGATCGTCGCTTTCAGAAATTGGGTGAAGTAAATACGAAGAGCGGGAAGGTGTTGATAATCGATGACTATGGCCACCATCCGACTGAAATCGCGGCGACGATTGCAGCGGCAAGGTCCGGCTGGCCGAATCGCCGCCTCGTACTCGTATTTCAGCCACACCGGTACACGCGTACGCGAGATCTTCTGGACGATTTCGCGCAGGTACTGTCGGATACGGACGTGCTGATACTTCTCGACGTGTATGCAGCAGGCGAAGCGCCGATCGCCGGCGCAGATGGTCGTGCGATCGCGCGCGCCGTGCGCTCACGCGGTTCACTCGAGCCCGTGTTCGTGGAAACGCTGGACGACCTGAATCCTGTTCTCGAAGATCTGCTCGTCGAGGGCGACTTGCTATTGACGATGGGCGCCGGCGATATCGGCGTACACGCTGCCAGCCTGCCCGAGGCGCTCGGCACAAAGCCGTCGCTCGTGGTGCACTCATGATGACGGCGCCGGACTACGCAAACGTGCGAGGGGAACTGCGTCACGACGAGCCGATGAGCCACCACACTTCGTGGCGGGCTGGCGGTCACGCCGAACTGTTTTTTGTGCCGCAAAGCATCGAAGACCTGCAGAGATTCCTGCGCGAACTCGATGAGCGCACGCCGGTACTCTGGCTCGGTGTGGGCAGCAATTTACTGGTACGTGATGGTGGTTTGCCCGGTGTTGTCATCGCGGCGAAGCGCATCCTGAGAGACCTTGAACGCGCCGACCAATACCTTGTCCGCGCGGGCGCGAGTGTGCCCTGTACGCAGTTGGCGAGGCAATGCATACGCTGGGGTCTCGGTCCGTCGGAATTCTTCGCGGGCATTCCGGGTACGGTCGGTGGGGCATTGGCGATGAACGCGGGCGCGCATGGCGGCGAGACCTGGGAACGCGTTGACTCGGTGCTTACGATCGATGTCGCCGGTGAAATTCACCATCGTGCTCCGGCCGAATACACGGTTGCTTATCGAAGCGTGAGGGGTCCGGCGAACGAATGGTTCCTGGAAGCGATCTTCCGCTTCGACCCCGAAGCCAGTGCGAGCATGGACACACTCAAGGAGATGCTCGAACGGCGCAAAAAAACTCAGCCCCTCGGGCTGTTGAGCTGCGGGTCGGTATTTCGCAACCCACCGGGCGACCATGCCGCGCGCCTGATCGAGGCTGCCGGGCTCAAGGGACATCGTATCGGCGGCGCCGAAGTGTCTCCGAAACATGCCAATTTCATCATCAATCGCGACAATGCGACCGCTACAGACATCGAGGAGTTGATCGAGCACGTGCGGCAAACCGTCCTGGATGAGCATGGTGTCCAGCTTGTCCATGAGGTCCGTATCGTCGGCGAGGTGCCACAGTGACTCGTCCGGCAAGCATCAATGAACGTCGCGCGGTCGTCGCCGACGCGCATGATTTTGGCCGCGTTGCTGTTCTGTACGGTGGATTTTCAAGCGAACGCGAAGTGTCGCTGGATTCCGGCACGGCCGTGTACGAGGCCTTGCGATCACGGGGCGTCGATGCGCACTGCTGGGATCCAGCCAAAAAAGGCATCAGTCAATTCGCGGCTGCCGGCTTCGACCGTGCCTGGATCGCACTCCATGGGACCGGCGGCGAAGACGGTGCAATACAAGGCGCGTTGCAGTGGATTGACGTGCCTTATACGGGCAGCGGCGTGAAAGCGTCGGCGCTCGCGATGGACAAGGTGCGCAGCAAGCACCTGTTTGAGGCGGCCGCCATTCCGACGCCTGAATACGTGGTGATTCGCGACAAGTCCGATGCTGTGCTGGCGGCCGACAAACTCGGCTACCCACTGGTCATGAAGCCCGCAGAGCAGGGTTCAAGTGTCGGCATGACAAAAGTGTTTGAAGCCGCCGAGCTTGGCGAAGCCGCTGAGCTGGCATTGGGCTTCGACGCCGCGGCAATAATGGAGCGCTGCATAGTCGGTGATGAGTTTACGGTTGCAATATTGCAGGGCGAAGCGCTGCCCTCGATTCGAATCGAAACACCACGCGTGTTCTATGACTACCGCGCCAAGTACGAATCGGATCGTACTGAATACCACTGTCCCGGCACTCAGGATGCCGAGGTCGAACAACAGTATGCGGCCATAGCAACCGCTGCGTTCGACGAACTCGGGTGCTCGGGTTGGGGGCGTGTCGATTTCATGAGCGGCAAGGATGGGCGACCGCTGGTACTGGAGGTGAACACGATACCAGGAATGACCAGCCACAGCCTCGTGCCGATCGCAGCGAAGCGGGCTGGAATGGACTTCGAGGAATTGTGCTGGCGAATACTTGAGACGAGTGTCGCCGAGGGCGCGATCATCAATGACGTAAAGGGAGTGGCACATGGCTCGTAAGCAGGCCCGACGTCGCAAGCAGGGGAAGGCCAGGCGCATGCAGGTACCGAAGCTGCGTGTCGGGCGCATCATCGCGCCATGCATCGCGGCCGTAATTATTTTTGCCACCTATGACGTGAGCGGCCGGCTGCTCGATCGACCTATACAGTCAATCGAGATCAACGGACCGTTTCAGCGCGTGACCGCATTGCAAATCGAAGAGGTGATCAGTGAGGAACTTGACGCAGGCTTTCTCGGTACCGACCTGAGTCGCATGCAGGCATTGGTCCAAGGGCTGCCGTGGATCGATCAGGCATCGGTTGCGCGCCGCTGGCCAAACCGCATCGCAGTTACCGTCTCCGAGCAGGCACCGGCAGCGGTCTGGGGCGAGCGTGGCCTGCTGAACGTTCGCGGCGAGCTGTTCGTCAGGAGCGCCCGCCATGTTCCGGCCGAATTGCCGCAACTCAGCGGACCTGAGAGTCGTTCTGCCGACGTCGCGAAACGCTATCTCGAAGTGCGTGAAAAACTCATCCCGATTGGGCTCGATCTTCGGCGCGTGCATCTGGATGCTCGCGGCGCTTGGCAAATGACGCTGCAAAATGGCCTGGTGGTTCGTCTCGGACGCCGCGAGATCGACGAGCGAACCGGCCTGTTTGTGGACGTGGTCGCAAACATCATCACGGGCCATGCCGCAGACATCGAGTATGTCGACATGCGCTACAGCAACGGGTTTGCGATTGGCTGGAAGAACGGTGCGAGTACGCCGATCAGCAATCCGCAGCGAATGGAAAAGGAAATGCTTGCGTCAAGAGGTTCTCCGTAGAGTGTCCAAGCACGCTGACACAAATCTGATCGTCGGACTCGACATCGGCACGTCCAAGGTAGTCGCGATCGTTGGCGAAGTTACCGAGGACGGCGACATAGAGGTCGTCGGCATTGGTTCGCGTCCGTCGCGTGGTATCAAGAAAGGCGTGGTTGTCAATATCGAATCAACGGTGCACTCGATTCAACGCTCAGTCGAGGAGGCCGAACTAATGGCGGGGTGCGACATTCACTCCGTCTATACCGGTATCGCGGGTAGCCATGTTCGCAGCCTGAATTCACACGGTATTGTCGCGATTCGCGACAAGGAAGTTTCATCAGGTGATGTCGACCGCGTCATCGATGCGGCACGCGCCGTTGCAATTCCGGCCGACCAGAAGATTCTGCACATACTTCCGCAGGAATTCATTATTGATAATCAGGAAGGTATTCGCGAACCGGTAGGTATGTCGGGTGTACGTCTCGAAGCCAAGGTGCACATGGTGACGGGCGCGGAAAACGCGGCACAGAACATCGTCAAATGCGTGCAGCGCTGTGGACTCGAAGTAGAGGACATCGTGCTTGAGCAGCTCGCATCGAGTTACTCGGTGCTGACCGACGATGAAAAGGAACTCGGCTCGTGCATTGTCGATATCGGTGGTGGCACAACGGATATCGCGGTTTTTCTCGGCGGCGCGATTCAGCATACGGCCGTTATTCCGATCGCCGGTGACCAGGTGACGAACGATATCGCAGTATCCATGCGCACACCGACGCAATACGCCGAGGAAATCAAGATCAAGTATGCGTGCGCGCTGTCACAGCTTGCCAATCCCGATGAAACGATTGAAGTGCCGAGCGTGGGTGACAGGCCGCCACGACGGCTCGCGCGACAAACGCTGGCGGAGATCGTCGAGCCGCGTTACGAAGAGCTCTTTGGCCTCATCCGCGACGAGCTGCGGCGTAGCGGATTCGAGGAACTTGTTGCGGCTGGCGTCGTGATTACGGGTGGCAGCGCAAAGATGGAAGGCGCCGTCGAACTGGCCGAAGAGGTATTTCACATGCCGGTGAGACTGGGCGCACCCCAGTACGTCAATGGACTCATGGATGTCGTGCGAAACCCGATCCACGCGACCGGTGCCGGGTTGCTGCTGTACGGCTATCAGAATCTCGCTCGGCGCGGCCGCCGAAGTACGCCTGTCGGCGGCAGTCTCGGCGATGTCTGGGAACGGATGAGAGCCTGGTTTTCAGGACAGTTTTGATGGAATTGGCAACAACATTGTCAAAGGGAGATCCGGCAGAGCTGCGCCGGATCAAGTAACGGGGCAGTGAGTAACCCCTTGAGGACAGCGGAGGATGTAACAATGTTTGAACTAATGGATGCACGCAAGCAGAACGCGATCATCAAGGTCATCGGTGTCGGTGGCGGCGGTGGCAACGCGGTGGCGCACATGGTGGATGCCGGCATTGAAGGTGTTGATTTTGTCTGCGCCAATACTGACGCGCAGGCGTTGCAAGGGGCGCGCGCCAGAACCGCGCTGCAAATCGGATGCAATATTACGAAAGGGCTCGGTGCCGGTTCCGATCCGGATATCGGTCGCCAGGCGGCGATGGAAGACCGGGATCGGATTCACGAGGTCATCGAAGGCGCCGACATGCTGTTCATTACGGCTGGCATGGGTGGTGGCACGGGAACCGGAGCGACGCCGATCGTTGCCCAGGTCGCCAAGGAACTCGGTATTCTCACTGTCGCCGTGGTCACCAAGCCTTTTAACATGGAGGGCAGCAAGCGCATGATGATCGCGGAACACGGCATTTCCGAACTTGGCAAATACGTTGATTCGCTGATCACGATACCCAACGAGAAATTACTGAGCGTGCTCGGCGGCGAAACGACGCTGCTCGATGCGTTTCGCTCCGCCAACCAGGTGTTGCAAGGTGCCGTACAGGGCATCGCCGAACTGATTACGCGTCCGGGGCTTATCAATGTCGACTTTGCCGACGTTCGAACCGTGATGGCCGAGATGGGCATGGCAATGATGGGGTCCGGTACTGCGTCGGGCGAGGATCGTGCTCGCGAAGCGGCCGAGGCTGCGGTTTCGAGCCCGCTTCTCGAGGACATCAACCTCGCCGGGGCAAACGGCGTGCTCGTTAACGTGACAGCAGGTATGGATCTGTCGATCGGTGAATTCCAGGAGGTTGGCATCACGGTCAAGGAATTCGCATCCGACGATGCAACGGTCGTTGTCGGTACCGTAATCGATCCGGACATGACCGATCGGATTCGCGTCACGGTCGTGGCGACCGGCCTTGGTCAGGCGGCGGCGAATGCCGATGCGCCAATGCGCATTGTGCGTCGACCGGCAGCGACAGCCGAGCCCAATTATCGTGGCCTCGACAAACCGACGGTGCAAAGAAAGCGCGCCGTGGGCGACGGTCTTGAAGCCGGGACATTGCAGGAAGAGATGCTGGATATTCCAGCGTTTCTTCGTCGTCAGGCTGACTGACGTCGCAGAGTTTTCGTCCGGGGCGACACTCACTCGCTTCAGCACGACTCCTCCGTTTACCGGCCCGGAATCATCCGGGCCGGTTCCTCACTTCCCCGCAGCATCAGCCATCGTCACAAAATCTCCGAGTTGAGTGCCAGGCCAGCGGCACATTCAAGTCGTGGCATCTGGACAAAATCCGGCTAACAGTATGAAAATCTTGAAGAGTTTTCTGGGCGTATGGTACTCTTGTGCGCGACGCCGTAAATACAAGAGTGGCAAATCCGCCGCTTTGCGTGGTGAACTTGCAACAGATTCGACGCCGTCCGGCAGACATGCGTTGCCGACTTTCGATTCAAGCACACGCAATGCGTCGGCGAACGCGTCAAATCGGGGATTCAGAATACGCCGGGGCACTGAACCTGGATGCGGCCGAGGGATGAACCAGTAGTGGCAATGTTGCAACAACGCACTTTGAAAACGACTATTCGTGCGACCGGCGTCGGTCTGCACACGGGCGAAAAGGTCTATATGACGTTGCGTCCGGCTGCGGAAAACGCGGGCATCACGTTCCGTCGCGTTGATCTCGACGAGCCTGTGGACATCAAAGCGGATCCGCGGATGGTCGGTGAGACTATGCTGGGCACGACCCTGGTCAAGGACGGCGTCAAAGTTGCGACTGTCGAGCACCTCATGTCGGCGCTGGCGGGTCTCGGTATCGATAACATCAGCGTGGACTTGTCAGCGCCCGAAGTACCGATCATGGATGGCAGCGCCGGACCGTTCGTTTTCCTGCTGCAGTCGGCCGGCATTGAAGAACAGAACGCTGCAAAGCGCTTCATACGCATCAAGAAAAAAGTTCGTGTGGAAGATGGCGACAAGTGGGCGGAGCTCATTCCATTCGACGGCTTCAAGGTCAATTTCGAAGTCTACTTCAACCATCCTGTGTTCAACAAAATCAATCAGCAGGCGACCATCGATTTTTCATCAACTTCTTTTCTCAAGGAAGTCAGCCGCGCGCGAACATTTTGCTTCTTGCGTGATGTCGAAGCGCTTCGGGAGCGTAACCTGACACTCGGCGGCAGTATGGACAACGCAATCGTTCTTGATGACTACCGAATTCTGAACGAGGACGGGCTGCGCTACTCGAACGAGTTCGTCATTCACAAGATTCTTGACGCGATTGGCGATGTGTATCTGCTCGGCCACAGCGTGATTGGCGAATTTCGTGCCTACAAATCGGGCCACGAACTCAACAACCAGTTGCTTCGAGCGCTGCTCGATCAGGAATCTGCGTGGGAGGAGGTTACGTTTGCCGACTCACGCAGAGCGCCCATTTCCTACGCTGCGCCCTCGTACGCCTGATCCACCGTAATCGAAGAATTGACCGTAAAAACCCTCCCTTCTACCGGGTGTCCTGTCGCGCAACGCGGATCGTGCAGTGCTCGACGTTGGCGCCATGGGCGCGCGCGGCAGCCAGCAGGGTATCCGTCTCGAAACGCAGTCGCGAGGCCCAGGCGGAGCTTCGGCATATCACGACAAGTTCACCGTCATTCCTGATATTTGCGGCGATGACGGAGGAACGCTCGTCAGGCGGCAATACCCTGGTCAGCGCCACGGTGAGCGCGCCCATCTTCTGGGCGCGCCCGACAATCCTGCCTAAATCCCCGTCAGCGTTAGAATTTAATAGATTTTTGAGGCGTTGATTAGACATAAAAATGTGACGTAGTTGGCGTTTTTGAGGGCTCACCAGTGGTAAAAGTCACCGTTCGATACCGTTGATCTTGTATTAAATTCCGACATTATGCATATTGTCCCTCACGATAAGGGCATACCTGCCGAAAGGCGGGGACGCAAAACCACCGGTCTACGGGACATAATCCTAAGACAGCGGGGCTTCCGAAGAGATGATTGATTGTAGGCCAGACCATGCGAGCGGATGTCGTCCTCGACATCAAGTCTGCGGCACAGCGGCTTGCAGCGCAAACAAGAATATCGCGATCAGAGCGAATCCGGGGCGTACTCGATGAACGTTGTTATATTTGGCAAGGGGCTGGGCAAGCCTCGGCAAATGACTCTATCAGGTCTGACAACCGGCGTACTCGCCGTTGTCGTCGCTGGCATTTTGGGCGCGATTGGTTTCGGCGGCGGCCATTGGTATTCATCGATCACTGGTTCCGGCGTCAGCGCGACCGAATTGAACACTCTTAGCGACGAACTCCGATATCAACGCGATAATATCGAGACCATCCGCCAGGGGAACGAAGATACGCTTGATGCGATGGCCATTCGCATCGCGCAAATGAATGCAAGAATGATTCGCCTGGATGCGCTGGGACGTCGGCTAACCGGCATGGCCGATCTCGAAGATGGCGAGTTCGATTTTGACTCAGCACCGGCACTCGGTGGTCCTGAGGAACCGGTCGCCAGCGGCTCGAATGTTGCGGTGCCGGAGGTTGTTGAGGCGATGCAGTCGTTGGACAATCAGCTCGGCAATCGAGAAGCACAACTCGGCGTGCTCGAAAGCGTGTTGATGAACCGCAATCTGAAGCAGCGCGTATACCCACAGGGACGCCCGGTGAATTCGGGCTGGATATCCTCCTACTTTGGCAAGCGCACGGATCCGTTCACGGGCAAGCCCGCAAATCATACTGGCATTGATTTTGCTGGCAGAAGCGGTGCCGACGTGGTCGCCGTGGCGGCTGGCGTTGTCACCTGGTCGGCGAAGCGCTTTGGCTACGGACTCATGGTCGAAATCAACCACGGCAACGGCTACTCGACCCGTTACGCGCACAATTCCGAAAACCTCGTGTCAGTCGGAGACGAGATCAAGAAAGGCCAGACGGTCGCACACATGGGCGAAACGGGCCGTGCCACAGGTCCGAACCTGCATTTCGAGGTGCTGCAAAATGGCCGTCGCGTAAACCCGGTCAATTTTATCCGCGAGTCGTCCGACTAGCCACTGACCGCCAAGCGCTCTCTTACTCGCGCATATCGCCCCACAGTACTTGTGATCAGGGAATTCGCCCGCAAATCGCGACCATGAGTATTATTCGGACCGCTTCTAAATAAGCTCTCAAGACCTTAGAATAGCCGGCTTTGCGACTCTGCGGCGCTGCCGCGCCGGCCCCCAATGTCCTGCAGGAGTCCTCAGTGGCCAAGTTCCTGACCCGTATCTTTGGCAGTCGCAATCAGCGGCTTCTGCGCCAATACTCAAAGGTCGTCGCCAAAATCAATGCGCTAGAGGACGGTCTTCAGGAGCTTGAAGACGCCGACCTGCGTGCGAAGACTGACGAACTTCGGCAGCGGTATGCCGGCGGAGAAACACTCGAGCAGTTGTTGCCGGAAGCCTTCGCGGCCGCCCGAGAGGCGGCACGCCGCACAGTTGGCATGCGACCTTTCGACGTGCAGCTCATCGGCGGCATGGTGCTCCACGATGGCAACATCGCCGAGATGCGAACGGGTGAGGGCAAAACCCTTGTCGCGACGCTGCCGGCCTATCTGAATGCTCTGAGCGGTCGGGGCGTGCACATCATCACCGTGAATGAATACCTCGCGCAGCGTGACGCCGACTGGATGCGGCCCGTTTACGAATTCCTGGGCCTGACCGTCGGCGTATCGAAGAGCGGTCAAACGCAAGATGAAAAACGCGACGCATACGCAAGCGACATCACGTACGCGACAAATAATGAACTCGGGTTTGACTACTTACGTGACAATCTGGCCTTTGAACTCACCGACAGAGCGTTGGGCGAACTCAACTTCGCGATCGTCGACGAAGTTGACTCCATTCTGATCGATGAAGCTCGTACGCCACTGATCATTTCCGGCCCGGCCGAGGCGAGCACGGATCTGTATGGGCAGATCAACAAACTGATTCCGAAACTGGTCGAGCACACTGAGCCGGAGGAGTCCGCGAACTACGACATCCTGGCACGCAGGATCACGCTCGTCGATGAAAAGGGTAAGGGCGTCATGGGTGAGACCCATGACGGCGAAGCCACTGAGATCATGAGCCTCGACGAGGGGATTGCCATCGGCGAATCGCGCCAGGCGGACGTCGTACTCGTTGATGACAGCAGCAAGACGCCTGCCTGCCGGCTGGTGCCGCGCGGTGACTTTACGACGGACCTCAAGGCCAAACAGGCGCATATGACCGAGGACGGTCATCAGAAAATCGAAACGCTTATGGCCCAGGCGGGTTTGCTTGAAGGGGGCGACAGCCTCTACGATGCCGGCAACATTCGCCTGCTGCACCACTTGAATGCCGCGTTGCGCGCCCACGTCATCTTTCAGCGCGACGTTGATTACATCGTCAAGGATGGTGAGATCGTGATTGTCGATGAGTTCACGGGCCGCACGATGGCAGGGCGTCGCTGGTCGGATGGATTGCACCAGGCGATCGAGGCGAGGGAGGGAGTCGCGATCAAGCACGAGAACCAGACGATCGCGTCAATCACGTTCCAGAATTACTTTCGCCTGTACAACAACCTGTCGGGCATGACCGGTACAGCAGACACCGAGGCATTCGAATTTCAGCAAATCTATGGACTTGAGGTTGTCGTCATTCCGACCCACATGGAAATGATCCGTGATGACCATGCGGACCTCGTGTACCTGACGCAAAAAGACAAGTTCGAAGCAATCATTGACGACATCGCCGATTGTCGTGAGCGGCGCCAGCCCGTATTGGTCGGCACGACATCGATCGAGACATCTGAGTTCCTTTCAGGGCTTCTTGACAAGCGCAACATCAAACACCAGGTGCTCAATGCGAAGCAACATGAGCGAGAAGCGCAAATTGTGCAGCATGCAGGGCGTCCCGGTGCAATTACGATCGCGACAAACATGGCTGGTCGTGGCACGGACATCGTGCTGGGCGGTAATTTTGACGCGGCGGTTGCGGCGGCCGGTGACGGGGACACGGCGAAGGTTCGCGAAGAATGGGACACTCTGCACGCCAAGGTAATTGAGTCCGGTGGCCTGCACATCATTGGCACAGAGCGGCATGAGTCCCGGCGCATCGACAATCAGCTTCGCGGACGATCCGGTCGCCAGGGCGACCCGGGATCGAGCCGTTTCTATCTGTCGATGGAAGACACTTTGATGCGGATTTTCGGCGATCCTGAACGCACGAAAAGCTGGTTATCTATGGCGGGAATGACTGAAGGAGAGGCTATCGAGAGCAAGTTGCTGTCGCGGCAAATCGAACGCGCACAGCGCAAGGTGGAGGCGCACAACTTCGATATTCGCAAGAACCTTCTTGAATACGACGACGTCGCCAATGACCAGCGCAAGGTTGTCTATCACCAGCGAACTGAACTGATGGCGGCCGATGAAATCGAGGATTCCGTTGCCGCGATTCGCGACGAGGTGATAGAAATCATGGTCGAAACGCATATTCCTCCTGGCAGTCTCGAGGAACAATGGGACTGTGATGGCCTGACGCAGGCGCTC
>Ga0255057_10001753_pt1 | contig 11968 bp, 11 predicted proteins | sample Cases_109_6_MG_FD_189022 | JGI IMG/M metagenome (GOLD analysis project Ga0255057, IMG submission 189022) | Seawater microbial communities from Amundsen Gulf, Northwest Territories, Canada - Cases_109_6 | ecosystem: Environmental > Aquatic > Marine > Gulf | place: Canada: Northwest Territories... | reverse complement strand
TATCACGATCATGCTCGGTAGCAACAGCCCAGGCGTCAGCTCCGGCGCCACCAGGGCTCGCAGCAGGAAGAGCTGGTTGGCTGCGTAGAGCGCAACGTCGAGCCAGCTGCGCCGGTACTCGCCGATCACGGGAGCGCCGGGAAAGAGCGGCAGCTTCGTCGTGCCCGGCCGCAGGAAGTAGCGGAAGCCTCCCGTCATGGGCTTGAAGCGGGCGTTCATCGGGCCCCAGGAGCAGCCCAGGCCCGTGAGCTCGTAGAAGATCGACCAGGCGATGGCCTTCTGGAAGGCCGTGGCGGTGAAGGCCCAGTCGAGCGGAGAGGTGAAACCTGCATAGCCCGCGTCGAAGGAGACGAAAAAAGCCCAGCCCGCGATGTACACGAAAATGTACTTGGCCCAGTAGAGCGCCATCACGACCGGCGGGTTCGGGTGGACCTGCGACGCCCAGGTGCGACATACGAGGCGAACCCGCTCGGGAAAGGGCGCCGACAGGATGCGTTGCGGGTCGTAGGGCGGAAGGTCGGAAGCGGTGTCCGTCACACCAGCTCCCCAACGGCTCGGCGCCGCCGCAGTGCTGCAGCTCCCGCCACGGCGAGGGCCAGCAGGCTCGCCAGCTTGGCCGGACCGGACGAACTCGGCACCCCCTGCCCCAGCGTCCACACGAACAGACCTTTCTCGATGTCGCTGCCGATGATGGCTCCGCTCGGGAGGTAGGGATACACGCCCCAGAGGCCGTTGTAGTGGGGCTCGTCGTCCGGGGGATAGGTGTCGAAGAAGGCCACCTCTACCGGCGCCAGAGGATCGCTGGCTTCGAAAACGCGCAGGCCGCTGCGGTAGTTGGCCTCGAAGATCAGGTCGCCCAGCGTGAAGAGGTTGTGGTCTCGGGCCGTGTTGCCGTTCGTGAAGGTCGCGATCTGGGTCGGGCTCGACAGGTCCGAGACGTCGATCACCCGCGTCGTCGTGGTATTCCCGTGCACCTGCTCGTCCACTTCATCATTGAAGTAGACGTAGCGCCGGTCGGGCGAGAGCCAGCCCTGGTGGGAGTAGGCGGCGGGGTGCGAGAAGATCGGGGGGAGCGAGAGGTTGATGGAGCCGATCACGACGACGGCGGCCGGGTCGCTGACGTCCAGGATCTCGATGCCCGGGTTGCCGGATGTCGAGGTGTCGTTGGCGTAGCAGAAGGCGACCTCGACCCCCGCATAGGGCGCCTCGGTCCAGGTGACGACCTGGGCGTCGTGGCAGTAGCGGCTGGTCCACTGGCCCGCGAAGACGGGCAGGCTCGGGTCGGCCAGGGTGTAGATGCGCAGGCCCAAGACGGGGTTGCCCCCGCCGCCCACACGATACAGCCGTCCGCTATCCGTATTGAGCGCCACGTCGTGGGTCGAGAAGCGGCCGCCCGTCGTCACCGTGTTGGCGAGCGAGACCACTCCGGAGTCGATCTGGTGGAGGTCGAAGACCTGGATGCCCCCGCCGCCCTCGCTGACCGCGTAGGCGTACTCCTGATAGGTCTTGATGTCGCGCCAATCACTTGGCGGCCCCGGCAGGTTTGCCACCAACGTCGCGTTCGCAGGGTCCGTCACCTCGACGAAGGCCGTCCCCGACGAGAGTCCGATCAGCGCATACTCGCGGCCGGAGGGCGACACGTAGCCCCAGATGTCGTTGGCTCCCGCCGGCGAGCCGAGCTCGTCCAGGGAGAGCCAGCTACGCAGCGCCACCCCGGTTCTGGCGAAGACGAGCGGAGAGCCGCCACCCTGGGACTCGAGCCAGCCCGCGCCGGCGTAGGGTGCCTGCCGGTCGGCCTCCCACTCCGCGTCCTCGTGTGCCCCGCTCGTGACCTGCGCGGTGCCCGCTCGCGGAGCGGCTGCGATCAGCAGCACCAGGAACAGCAGGAGGCGGAGCGCATGGCGGGTTCTTCGCGAGCCGACCAAGCGCATCCTCCATCGCGAGCCCGGTCTCGCGCCCGAGAGAGAATAGCTGCATCGGACTGCTCCGCTGCCATGTGCTTGCACGCCGGGGGCTTCGCTAGCGCACATTCAGGAAGCGTCGCAAGAAGTCCGCCTCGTCCTCATCGAAGGGGGTGCCATCCGCTCGGAGAACGTCGTGGAACCAGGTCTGCGGCTCGGCCTTCGACTCCTCGTCGAACCAGCTCCACCAGGGATGAACGGTCTGCGTCCTCCCGGAGACCAGCCCCCAGTGGATGGCGCCGATCCGGCGCTCCCGAAAGATCGGCAGGTGGGTCTCGAAGCGGCTCTTCAGCGGACGCGCCAGGTACTCGGTGCAGAGCAGCGGCCGGCCGGTCCCCACGGCAAGAACCTCGCAGATGCGTTCGAGCTCATCGGCTGCGCCGTAGTGGTGGAAGCTGATGACGTCGGAGTTCGCTCGCTGCACGGCGGCGATCTCGGCCGGGGGCGGGTCGGCAGGATTGCCCCATAGCCCCGATGTCAGCGGCTGGGTAGGCGCCGCGTCGCGCGCCCAGGCGAACACTTCCGCCAGCAGGGGCAGGCACAGCTCGCCCACCGGCTTCGAGCGCGGCGATGGAAAGCCACCCGGCTCGTTGTAGAGATCCCAGAGCAGCACGCGCGAATCGGCCGCGAAACGGGCCAGCACCCCGCGGACGTAGCTCTCGAGGCGCCTCGCCGTGCCCGGGTCGTCTCGATAGCCGCGCAACGCTCCCAGCCCCGGGCTCTGCACCCACCTCGAGTTGTGGCGACCGGGGTGCGGATCCGGTTGCGGCCCGAGGGCGAACTCCGGACTCCACACGTCGTCGAAGAAGACGAGAATCGTGCGGATCCCGGCGCCTTCCGCGATTCCCAGGAAGCGATCGATCCGCGCCAGAAAGCCCTCCGGGTCCTGCTCCCAGAGCAGGTCGTGCAGATAGACACGCACCGTGTTGAGGCCGAGATCCGCCGCCCAGCCAAGCTCGCGCGCGATCGTGGGCTCATCGAAGGTCTCGGCCTGCCACATCTCGAGCTGATTGACCGCAGAGCTGGGAATGAAGTTGCAGCCCACCGGCCACGACTGCCCAGCCCACCAGGACCTGGCCTCCTCGGCGCTCCAGCGCGGCGAGCCCCCTGCCCTCACTCTCACAGCTCCCGGATCAGCTCGATGGCGTCCAGATCGAGAATCGCCTGACAGGACCGAGACAGGCCGGCGGCCACGACGCGCTCGTCCTGGAAGTTGCTGGGCGCGGTTACGACGCCCGCGATCCAGGCGTAGACACTCTGCAGGCGATACTGCCGCCAGGCGGTCTCGAAGTCCAGCGACACTCCAAGATCGCCCAGCGTCGCCAGGTAGTGCCGGATCAGCTGCTCCTGGTGCGCGACGCGGAACTCTGTGGCCAGCGAGTTGATCAAGAAGTAGCTGACGTCCCGCATGCCCTGGCCGCGCTGATGGACCTGCCAGTCGAGCAGACCCGCCTGGCCGTCCTGGAAATACATGTTGCCCAGGTGCGCATCGCCGTGGATCAGCGTGCGCGGCTCCAGAGCCCACTGCTCCTCCAGACGCGGGTAGTTGTCCATCAGGTGGGGAGCCACCTCACGGATCGCAGCCGGCAGGACGTGGCCGAACTTCTCGAAGCTGATCGGAACGCTCAGCTGCCGGACGAGGTTCAGCAATCGGTGGTCGCGATTCGTTTCGAAGCAATGGACCCAGGCGAGATCCGTCTCGAAGCGCTCGCTCTGCCAGAATCTCGCGTGCAGCCGTGCCAGGGTGGTCACGACACTCCTCGCTTCTTCGAGCGAACATCTCGACGCAAGATCCCGGAAGCTGCAGCCCTTGTTCGTGAGGTCTTCCAACAGCATCACGTAGTTCCTCGAGCTGCCCTCGCAGTAGTAGACCTCTGGAGACTTCACAGGAGAGTCGCGCCGGATGTGCCGGTAGAAGGAAACCTCGTTGCCGCCGAGATCGAACAGGACGCCGAAGAGCGCCGAAGCGAAGTCGGGCGGCCTGGATTTGATGAACAAGGAGGCCGGACCCGGCGCCTGCGCCAGGTCTGCGGAGTAGCGGATGTGCAGGCGCGAGCGAGTTGCGGTGCCACTGTGGACCTGCTCCAGGCTCGCACTCTTCAGGAGCTTCGGATCGAAACCCAGCTCCCGGGAGAGCCAGGCAGAGGACGTGAACTTCTGCAGCCGATCCGGTGGCTTGCGGGTCATCTGCTCGAGAAGTGCCTGCAGGCTTGCCCAGAGCAGCCTGGGGAGCGTGAGCAGGAAGTCCCGAGCGATTGCGAAGTACGCGGGGCGCATCCCCGGAAGTTACCGAGCCCAGCATGAAGCGAGACGGAGCCGAGACCACGACCCCGATTCCAGTCTAGACTCGGCCCATGTCGACCTTCCCGTTTCGCTCGCGTCTTCTACTGGCTGTCCTCTGCCCACTGACCCTCGCGGTCTGGGCGCTACCGGCCGCGGCCAAGCTTCCCAACCCAGGCGAGCTGCGCTCCTGGATCGAGCAATTCAAGACCTCACCGCGGGGCCCCTTCGAGCGCATCCGCTGGTTCTGCAAGGACGGCAGCGTACTCCCGCCCAAGGCCTACGCCTGCAGGAACCACGGCGGCGGCATCCAACACGGCGAGTGGAACGAACACGCCAAGGCCCTGCGCGCGGGCGGCTACACCGTGGCCAACGTGCTGGCCGGCCTCGATCCGCTGGCTTTCGTCGGCTCCAACGCCGACCTCTTCGCGCTCCAGCAGATCCTGCTCGAGCGCTTCTTGATCGGGGCGGACGACGGCTGGATCTTCCGCGGCGCCCGCACCTATCGGGGTGCGCTCCAGATCGAGGACGAGGAGGCGGGATCGCGAGCGGTCGTCAACGCGATGCTGGGCGATGCGGCCTGGCGAAGCCCCGAGCGCTTCCTGCTGCTGCGCGAAACCGTGCGCCTGCTCCCGCTCCAGGCAGACGAGGGATCCGCGGCGGACGTGCGCAAGCAGGCCCTGGTGCTGGCGGGCAAGGACAAGGCCTTCACGCCCTTGCGAGCGAAGATCCACAACCAGCCCGACGCCGGGGACGCGGCGAAGGTGCGCGCCTTTGCCAAGGAGAAGGGGAAGGCCCATCTCAAGGGCGAGTACGAGCGCCTGGCGGCGGCGATCGACGCCCTCTACGCCAGCAGCGGCGGCGCCAAGCTGGCCCTCGCTCTGGCTCCGCAGGTGACGAGCACGCCCGAGCTCTCGAGTTCGCTCCAGGAGCTCGGCAAGAAGCTCCAGGCCGAGCAGGACCCGGCCACGCGCGTCGCCCTCGCGTCACGCATGCTGGGCCTGCTTCGCAAGCACTTCCCCCAGATCCGCAACCCGGAAGTGGCCACCCAGGCGCTCCAGGTCTCGATCGCGCTCGAGTCCGACGGCTACGTGGCCGGCAGCCAGGCCCTCACCGGAATCTCGTCGGTGAGCGCGGAGCGACGCCAGGAGCTGCTGGACCAGACGGCGGAGGGCATCTACGGTGCCGGGCTGATCACCGGAGCCCAGCTCGCCGAGGTCAAGAAGAGCAGCCGGCGGCAGGGAGTTCCGGTCTCCGATTGGGCCGGCCAGTCGCTGGCCTCCAACTTCGGGCGAGGCGTCGAGCACCTGGCGCCACTGGAGGCCAAGACCCGTGGCTACAGCGCGGATCGCATCCAAGTCAGCCTGGTGCCGATCTACAGCGGCGTCGCCAAGAGCATCGGGCGCTGAGCCAAGCGGACTCGGGCCCCGCTCGCGCCTCCGCCCGTCTACGCGCCGAGCTCTCCCTTCACCGCCTGCGGGTCGACGCTCCGCTGCGTCTCTCGTTCCGATACCTGCCAAAGGGATTCGATCGCCCGGGCCAGACCGATGCGGCGAAGCACGGGCCGTCGCACCGGCGGGCCGTTGTTCCCGAAGCGCGGCGCGTAGAGCTCGCCCCCCCGTGCACTGGGATCGGTGGCCGCGCGCAGCTGCGGAAGCGCCCCGGCCGCGGGGGTCATGCCCGTCGCTCCGGCCAGGCCGTGGAAGAAGCGTTGCCACAAGCCACCGTTGGTCTCGGCGACGCTGGTCGACTGCAGATCCGTATTCGACAGGCCTGGGTGGGCCACGAGGCTCGTGGCCGCCACGGCTGCCGCCTCGAAACGACGCTGGAGCCCGATCGCGAAGTGGAAGTTGGCGAGCTTCGACTGCCCGTAGGCCTTCCACTCGCCGTAGCGACCCTCCAGGTGCGGGTTGTTCGGGTCGACCGCCCGCCCCATGAGACGAGCCGTGCTGGAGACGCTCACGACCCGCGCCGCGTCCGCCCGCAGCAGCGCGGGGAGCAGATGCGAGGTCAAGGCGAAGTGGCCGAGGTGGTTGACACCGAACTGCATCTCGAAGCCATCTACGCTGCGCCGCTCCGGAATCGCCATGAGCCCGGCGTTGTTCACGAGGATGTCGATCCGCTCGTGGCCTGCCAGCACCTGTTGGGCTGCCCGGCTCACCGCTTCGAGAGACCCCAGATCGAGGGCCACGATCTCGAGGGACGCGCTCGGATGGCTCTCGCGGATGCTCTTCTCCGCACCCGCTGCCTTGGCCTGATCGCGCGCCGCCATCACGACATGGGCTCCGGCGCCGGCGAGCGCGCGGGCCGTTTCCAGGCCCAACCCGCCGTTGGCGCCGGTCACCAGCGCCGTTCGGCCGGCAAGATCGGGGATGTCACTCGTGGTCCATGCCATGGCTTGCCCCTCGTCCGTCTACTGATCGCCGCCACCCATGCGGCTGAAGCTGTTGATGTAGTCGATGCGCAGCGCCGGATTTCCCATCCATTGCTTGACCGCCTGCTTGCCGCGAGCCCGCAGGCGGCCGATGGTGAGCGGTGCCATCTGTTGGAAGACCGCCTCGGCGTCGGACTCGTCGATCTCGTAGAGATGCAGGAAACGTGGGTCGCCGTCGGCCTTGTTCTCGTAGGGGGTGATCATCGTCATGCCCGGCACTGCGGTTGCGGCGATCTCCCGGATGTGAACGAAGTCCGCCCAGTCGCGCAGATCCTGCTTGGCTTCGGGCGTCGATGGCGACACGAGCACGACCTCCAGCCCGAGTGTCGGCCCCGCCCCCAGGATTCCCTGGGCGGGGCGAGGTACGCGTTCAAAATGATGCCCCCAGACATCGCCCTCGCAGACGGGCGGGTCGAACCCTTCCTCGACTTCGTAGACTGCGAGGGTCTCGAACTCTGCGGTCGTTCGTGGGTAGTCTTCGCGGCCACACTTCTGGTTGCGCCAGAGCGTGGTGGTGCCGGCGCCCGGCAGTGCCCTCACGGCGGCTTGCCGGCGTGCGAGGTAGTCGTCCGGCGCCGCATTCGTCATTTCGAGGTAGAGCCCTGCGCTGGTTCGATCTTCCATGCGCTCACGACCCCTGGCGAATGAGCTGACGATCAGTATATCTGGACTGAAGTTTGGCGGATACAAACGACTTCGGGAAACGATTCTGGCCGCCATCGCTGGCTCTCCTCGCCCTGGGGATGAGTCTGGCTCCGGGTGCAGCACCCGCGATGGATGCCGCTGCCTGGGCTGCGCCGCCCGTCGCCGCGCGTCCGGTCGTCCGCTGGTGGTGGCCCGGGGGCGCCGTCGATGCGGCCGGCGTCCGCGCCGAGCTGCGCCGTATCCAGGCGGCGGGCTTCGGGGCGGTGGAGCTGCAGCCTCTGCTGCTCGGCATGTCCGCCGCCGACCTCGCCGCAGACCCGAGAATCCGCAGCGTGGGAGACGCCCGATTCGTGCAACACATCGCCACCGCAGCCCGCGAGGCCGCTGCCCTGGGTCTGGCCTTCGATCTCACGGTGGGCAGCGGCTGGCCCGGGGGATTGCCGGGGCGTCGCGACGCAGCCGAACGGCAGCTGCTGATGGTGAGCCGCGACTTGCAAGGCGCCACATCCCTCCGCTCTGCCCTCCCGCCGCCGGAGCCTCCGGAATACGTCGCCGACGTGCAGCGCTTCCTGGACACGATGGGTCCCTTCGACCCGGAGACGAGGCTGGTGGCGGTGCTCGGCGTGCGCCTCGTGACGGACGGATCTCCAGCCGTCTTCGATCGCGTGGAGGACCTGACACGCCGGGTCGACGCTGGGCGCATCGAGTGGGAGGTACCGGCCGGACGCTGGCGGCTGCTTGCCTTCTACGAGAATCGAACGGGCCACAGCGTACTGGGCGGCGCATATCCGGGCGGCGCCCACGACGCTCTGACCGTCGATCATCTGCACGAACGCGGAGCAAAGGCGCTGTGGTCGGGCTTCGTAGAGCCGCTGCTCGCCGCAGTTCCGCAAGGCAGCGTTCGCAGCCTCTTCATCGACAGCTTCGAGCTGATCGGCGAGCTGCCCTGGACCCAGGGCTTCCGGGCCGCTTTCCGCCAGCGCAAGGGATACGACCTCACCCCCCACCTGCCGCTCTTGTTTCGCAAGGGCGGCGAGAGCAAGTACAGCGAGATGGTGGACTTGCTCGGGCGAAACGGGGGGCCCCGGTACCTGGGCCCCGGTGGGGCGGACGAGCGGGCGCGGGCCCGCGAGGACTATCTGCAGGTGCGCGAGGCGCTCTTCCTGGAGAGCTTTCTCGGCAGCTGGATTCGCCTGGCACGCGGGCGCGGCATCCAGGTCCGCCTCCAGGCTCACGGTGGCTTCGCGGACTACCTCGACGCCTATGCGTTGGCCGACGTGCCGGAGTCCGAAGGGCTCTTCGCGGCCGGACGCACGGACTTCCTGAAGCTGGCCTCCTCGGCCGCTCACACCTCCGGCGCGCGCATCGCGTCGTCCGAGTCCTTCATCACCCTGCGCTTCTGGGGCCACCAGCTCGACCCAGCCGAGCTCGACCTGCTGGCAGGCCGCGCATTCAGCGCCGGGATCAACCAGATCGTCTACCACGGCCTGCCCTACGGGTACCTGCGCAGCGACGGGAAGCAGTGGTACCCCTTCGTCGGCGGATTCGGGCGCATCCTCGCCGGCCCCCTGCCCATGACGACGTGGCTGCGTGGCGCCCTGTGGGGGGAGCTTCCCCGCATCAACACCCGCCTGGCACGGCTCAGCTTCGCAATGCAGCAGGGTGAACACTCAGCCGATCTCGCCTGGCTGCGAGCGGAGGGAGAGTACCCGGACTCGCCCTCCTTCGAGTTCGGTCGGGTCGACCCTGGCGAAGGTGAATCGGCCGGATCGCTCGCGCTCCGTGAGCGAGGTCTCGTCTATGACCGGGTGAGCCGCAGGCAGCTGCGAGCCGCCCAGATCGAAGCCGGAACGCTCCGCGTTGGCGAGGCTCGCTACCGCGCCCTGATCCTCGACCCCATGCAGGTCGCAGAACCCGAGCTGGTGGAGCGCGCCGTGGCAACAGCGCGGGCCGGCGTTCCCGTGATCGTGATCGGCGCGCTTCCCACGCGAGCCCCTGGCCTGGCGAACGCGGCGTCGCGCGACGCCGCAGTACGCAAGGCTGTGGACGAGCTGAAGGAGCTGACACTCCGAATCGCCAGCGAGCATCAGCTAGGCCGGGCACTCGGCGAGCTCGGCCTGGAGGGACCACTCGTTGCGGCGGGCGCAACGCCACTGCGGTTCTCTGTGGAACATCGCCGCACGCCCGATGAACACTTTCTCCTGGTCTTCAACGAGTCGTGGTCGACCACGCGACAGGAGCTTCGCCTGAACGTGGGCGCCGGGCCCATCGTGCGCTGGAATCCAAACACGGGTGAACGAGACGAGATCGCCTCTGGTCGCGACGCGACGCGCTCCTTCGAGCTGGTGCTAGAGCCAGCAGCTTCCATCGTGTTGACGACGGGCTTCTAGCCGGCCTGGGCAAGGTCTCCGCAGCGCGGCTGGAATCCCTTCAGTCGCGCCGTGGGAACCCGAGCTCGCCGAGCTTGCGGGCGATGTCCTGCCCAGCCGTCTCCACCTGCACGTCGCGGTCGATCTCGCGCAGCGTGCCTTCGCGGTCGATGTAGAAGGTCCAGCGGCGAGCGTGGAGGCCACCCGGCTTCGAAACCCCATAGGCGCTGGCCGCGATGCCGGTGGGGTCGGAGAGGAGCACCTGCTTTGCGCCGAGCGACTCCGCGAAAGCGCGGTTCTTCTCGGGGTCGTCGAGACTCACCATGAAGACGGCGGCCTCGAAGCCGGCCAGCTCCTCGGCGCTGTCCCGCAGCGCCTCGAGTTCGCGCGTTCAGCCGGGGGTGAAGGCCTTGGGGAACCAGGCCAGCACCACGCCCCGCTTCCCCACGAACTGCGCGAGCTCATAGCTCTCGCCGTCGCTCCCACGCAGGCTGAAGGCCGGCGCCGTGGCACCTACCTCGAGCGACCCGGCCGCGGCGCTGCCCGCGTAGAGGGCGATCGCCGCGCAGGCCGCGAGGACGATCCGGCAGGCAAGGATCGAGCGCTCCACGCCGGAAGCGTAGCGGAGCCTCGGCCCTGTGGCAGGGATGTGTGGGCAAGCACCTTCCACGTGACCATGGCACGATGTTCGGGCTCGACGACGAGCGCAGGGGAAAGACAATGGACGATCGGCCGCTATCCGGGGTTCGGGTGCTCGACTTCAGCCGCGTGGTGGCGGGACCCTTCTGCGGCCGACTGCTGGCAGACCAGGGAGCCGAAGTCATCAAGGTCGAGCCGCCGCGACGCGACCTGGTTCGCACGGCGCCACCGCTGGTGGGGGGAATCAGCTCGTACTTCACGCACATGAATGCCGGCAAGCTGGGTGTCTCGGCCGACCTGGCCGACCCCGAGGTCGCAGGCTTGATGGCGCGTCTCGCCCAGGGTGCGGATGTCTTTCTCGAGAACTTCCGGCCCGGCGTCCTCGCGCGTTTCGGCCTCGACGCGGAGACGCTGCTCGGCAACAACCCGCGTCTGATCTACTGCTCGATCTCCGGCTACGGGCAGCATGGGGTCTGGCGTGATCGCCGCTGCTACGCGCCCGTGGTGCATGGCGAAGCCGGCATCATCGCCACGAACGCGCGGCTGCAGGATACAGCCGCCCGTCCCGAGGCCTTGTCCCACGCAGACATCCAGTCGGGCCTGATGGCGATGGGAGCGATCTCTGCGGCCCTCTTCGAGCGGGAGCGTTCCGGGCGCGGGCGGCATCTCGACATCTCGCTCGCCGAGGTCTCGTTCTACACCAACGAATTCTGCGCCCCGGAGCTCTGCGGACAGACTGGCCCTGCCAGCTATGCGGGCGCCGCCTCCTTGCTCCTCACCCTGGGCGACGGGACCCAGGTAGCGACCCAGGGCAATCCCGCCGACAGCTTCCGCGACTGGGTCGCTGCGATGCAACGGCCCGAGCTGATCGAGGACCCGCGCTTCCGCCGCCACCGCGACCGCTTGCAACACCGCCGCGAGCTGGACTCCATCATCCTCGAGTTCGCTTCAGGTTTTGCGAGCTTCGAGGCCCTGTATCGATGTGTCGACCCGCATCGCATCGCAGTTGGGATCGTTCGCAGCGTGAGTGAGCTCGCCGAGACGGAGTGGGCGAGAGAGCGCGGTCTCGTGGCGGAGCCGAGCCCGGGACTGCGCTTTCCGCGGGTACCGTATCGCTCTTCCCGGGGCGAGATCAGCGCTACCGGCCCTGCGCCCCGGCGTGGCGAGCACAACCGAAAGGCTCTGCAGCAGCTGCTCGGCCTGGACGAAACTGCACTCGCGGCGCTCGAAGAGCGAAACGCCCTTTGCGTGGCGGAAGACGGAACCGGCTGAGCGACACGCGCCAGTGGCCTACGTGGGCTCTCGTGACCCACGAGCGCGCAGCAAGGTCAGCGCCTGGTCAGCGTGAGCATCCATGTTCGTCTCGCTCGTGAATACCCCGAGCACTGTCCGGTCGGTGTCGATCACGAAAGTGGCCCGCTTGCTGGGCAGGGGCCCGAAGCGCTTGACACCGAACTGCCGAGCGATGTCCTTGTCAGGGTCGGAGAGCAAGGCGAAGCCGAGCCCGTTCTTCTCGTCGAAGGCCTTCTGCCGATCCACCGGATCGGCGCTGATTCCCACGCGGCTGGCGCCGAGCTCCCTGAACTCGGCCTCCAGATCGCGGAAATGACAGCTCTCGCGAGTTCAGCCCGGCGTCATCG
>Ga0255057_10001752_pt1 | contig 11972 bp, 11 predicted proteins | sample Cases_109_6_MG_FD_189022 | JGI IMG/M metagenome (GOLD analysis project Ga0255057, IMG submission 189022) | Seawater microbial communities from Amundsen Gulf, Northwest Territories, Canada - Cases_109_6 | ecosystem: Environmental > Aquatic > Marine > Gulf | place: Canada: Northwest Territories... | reverse complement strand
CCCGGCCCGGGGGCCGATGGCGAGTAGTGACGCCGGCGCCAGGGATCCCAGGCGGCGGGTAAGATCGGCTAGAGCCTGCGAACCCATACTCCACTGTATGGCGCGTTTTCACGCCGGCGTCAATGGCATGTTGTGGCCAGATTTTGTCGTCGAATCGCCTCCGTCCGGCCCGCGAATCGCCCGCCGCCGGCGCTTTACTGAGCATCGGCACATTCGGCGGGAGATACCCATGCTGCAGATCGACGGACACAATCCCGTGGTCGATGGTCAGGACTTGACGCAGGTGGTGAAGGAGCTGCGCGAGCGCAACGAGGCGCTGCGCTATCTGACGCGCTGGCGGGCCGCGCGCGAGAGTCATCAGGTGCAGGCGCTACGCCGGTCCATGCACGCCATCACCGACGGCCTCACGGTCAGCATCCCGTTTCGCACCGGCGGTTGGTCCATCGAGCCGCATCTGGAGGCGCATCTGTGCGCGCTTGCCCGGGCGCTCATCGACATTCCCTGTCTGCAGGTGAAGCTCGAAGGCTTCGCCGATGCCCGGGGGGGCCGGCGCTTCAACCGGAAGTTGTCCATGCGCCGCGTGTATGCGGTGTGGACGATGCTGGCCCGCGGGGGGCTCCCCATCGAGCGCATGCGGCTCAAGGCCCACGGCGATCGTGGCGCCAGGTACGCCAAAGGCGATCGTGGCGGCTTTCCTTTCGACCGGCGTGTGGTCATCAGCTTCACCCTGGGCGGGGTGCCACGGTAACAATCTGCGGGCAGGCTGATTTCCTGGTGCTTTTTGCCGCTGGCACGCTTCTGATTCCCGAAAAACATTGCGACGCGAACGAGTGTTGTGCGAAGCCCCCCCGGACCTGGTCCACACATCGCGATCCACAGTATCAAGTTTAGCCTGCCGGGCCCGATATCTCGGGATGGAGACGCCCTGGAATCCGTGCCGCCGCGGTTGTAAGGAAGCTCCAGAGACGCCCAGTCAGGCCACGGCGGTGCGCCGTTTGTCGTTCTGGGACAAGGGCTTAGCATGAACGCTTCATCTGTGACCCGGGTCACCGAAAATGTGGGAATGCTATGCTGAAATTCTGGGACCGCACGGTTGGCCGCCTGAAGGACAGGGAAGCTAAGTTGTAATGCGACAAAGCCAACGAAGCATGAAAATGACTGTCAAGATGACTTTCGTTCTGCCGATACCAATTTTGAGAGGCCGCTAGTGGATTTAGAATTTTTCAATAAGCTGGACAAGCTCGACATGGTCAAGCGCAGCAGGAACCACGAGGATCTCGAGTCGCTCGGGGGTCGCTTGCGCCGGCGCCGGAAAGAGCTCGGGTGGACCCAGATGTACCTTGCCGAGCAGGTCGGGACCTCTCAGGCCGTGATCCAGAAGATCGAAAACGGGAAGAGCCTGCGGCCGCGGATTCTCGAGCAGATCGCAGGCGCCCTCGCCGTGAAACCCGCGTGGTTGATGTTCGGTGTCGAGGAAGTCGGCGAGCTGAACGAAGAGGCGATCGAGCTGGCCCGCGCGTGGTCCAGGCTCAGCGAGCCCCATCGTTCCGCCATGAAAGACGCCATCCTCAAGATCGGCACCGGTTAGCCCCGCGCCAAATACCCTCTACCCGTCGAAATCACGCCAGCGTCTTCGAAGCAATTTCGTAGACGTCTTTCGAGAGCCTGGCCGTGGCCAGGATGCGCTCGAGTTCCGACTTCATGAGCTGCTGCCGGCGGTTGTCGAACTTGCGCCAGCGGCTGAATCCCCCCATAAGCCGGGCCGCCACCTGGGGATTGATGGAATCGATCTCGATCACCCGATCGGCCAGAAACCGATAGCCGGCGCCGCCGGCGTCGTGAAAACGCACCTGGTTGCCGTGACAGAAGGCGCCGATCAACGAGCGCACCTTGTTGGGCTTCTTGAGATCGAAGGCCACGTGCCCCATGAGCGACTCAACCGATGCGAGCGTGCCTGGCAGATGCGATAAGGCCTGCAGGCTGAACCACTTGTCGAGCACCAGGGCGTCGTGTTCCCAGCGCTGGTGAAACTCGGCGATGGCCAGCTCGCGTTCCGGGCAGTCGGTCCGCGTGAAGCAGGCGAGTGCTGCGAGCACGTCGGTCATGTTGTCGGATTGCTGGAACTGCGACATGCACCAGGCGCGCGCCTGGGCGTCGCCCAACTCCATCAAATAGGAGAGACACAGGTTTTTCAGGCTGCGGCGTCCGGCGGATTCCGCGTCGTACCTGTAGGCTTCGTTGCTCAAGTTCGCTCGATAGACCTGGCGGAATTCTTCCGCAAGCTCGCTTGCGAGGCCGCGGCGCATGGTCTGGCGCGCGACGTGAATAGCGTCCACGTCGATGGTCTCTAAGCGGTCGGCGAGGTAGGCCTCGCCGGGGAGCATGAGCGCCTCGGCGATGAGGGCCCGATCCAATCGTTGCTCTGCCAGTGTGCGGGCAAAGGACTGCACGAAGGCGGTATCCACCTCGAGCTCGCGGCCGCTGCGATGATTGTCGATCTGGCGCATTATCGCGTTGACGGCGAACGCCTGGGCCGCATCCCAGCGATTGAAGGCATCGCTGTCGTGGCTGGCGAGAAAGGCGAGGGCGGGATCATCGCGGTCTGCGTCGATGGTAATAGGGGCGGACAGCCCGCGCGCAACGGATACCACGGGCGCTTCGCGGAGGCCGCGAAATCGGAACCGTTGCTCGCTCTCGGTGAGACTGAGCACCAGCTCGTGGGCGCCGGCCTCGGGCCCGCCCTCCAGATCCAGACCCATGTCGCGTCCGGCGGAATCGAGCAAGCCGACCCGAAGCGGGATGTGAAAAGGTTGCTTCTCGGACTGCCCCGGTGTCGCCGGGCAACGCTGGGAGAGGCGCAGGGTGTAGGTCTTGGAATCCTCGTCGTAGTCACCGCTCACCTGCACCACCGGCGTGCCCGCCTGGCTGTACCACAATCGAAACTGCGATAGATCCTCGTCGTTGGCATCTTCCATCGCCTTGATGAAATCTTCCGTGGTCACGGCCTGGCCGTCATGGCGCTGGAAATACAGATCCATTCCCTTTCGGAAACCGCCGGCGCCGAGCAGCGTATGCATCATGCGGATGACCTCCGCGCCCTTGTTGTAGATCGTGACCGTGTAGAAATTGCTGATCTCCATGTAGGAGTCCGGTCGTACCGGGTGCGCCATGGGTCCGGCATCTTCCGCGAACTGGTGGGTACGCAGCACGCGCACGTCCTGAATGCGCTTCACCGCGGACGAGGTCATGTCGGCGGAGAACTCCTGATCACGGAATACCGTGAGCCCTTCCTTGAGGCTCAATTGAAACCAGTCGCGGCAGGTGACGCGGTTGCCGGTCCAGTTGTGAAAATACTCGTGGGCGATAACGCCTTCGATGCCGGCGAAGTCTCCGTCCGTGGCGGTCTCAGGCTTCGCCAGCACATACTTCGAATTGAATACGTTGAGCCCCTTATTCTCCATGGCGCCCATGTTGAAGTCATCGACAGCGACGATCATGTAAATGTCCAGATCGTACTCGAGCCCGTAGACTTCCTCGTCCCAGCGCATGGCTTTCTCGAGGGATGCCATAGCGTGGTCGCATTTGTCGGCATTGTGCTTCTCGACGTAGATCTTGAGCGCGATGTCGCGCCCCGAGCGGGTCGTGAAATGACTCTCCACGCATGCCAGGTCGCCGGCCACCAGGGCGAACAAATAGGCTGGCTTGCGAAATGGATCCTGCCACTTCACCCAATGGCGGTTGTCGTCGAGCAACCCGTTTTCCACGGGATTGCCGTTGGAGAGCAGGACCGGATAGCGGTCGCGGTCGGCGACAATCGTCGTCGTGTAGCGCGACATGACGTCGGGCCGATCCAGAAACCAGGTGATCTTGCGAAACCCTTGCGCCTCACACTGGGTGCAGAAGTTGCCGCTGGAGGTGTAAAGCCCTTCCAGGGAGGTGTTGGCCTGGGGGCGCAGGCGCACGCAGGTTTGCAGCGTGAACGCATCGGGGACGTCACGAATGACGAGCGAGCCCTCGTCCAGCCGATAGCGCTCGTCACCGGCGGGGGTGCCGTCGATGCTGATGGAGACGAGCTCCAGCTCCAGTCCGTCGAGGCTCAAGCCATCCGGTGACGTAACGAACGCGGGGTTTCGCATGAGCTTCAAGGTGGAGGTGACCAGGGTCGTTTCCTCGCCCAGCTCGAAGCGTAGATCCACGTCCTCGATGAGAAACGGCGGTGGAGAATAGTCCTTCAGGTAAACCGTCTTCGGCGTATCGGTCGTCATGATGCGGTGCCCGCGCGCTCCTGAATCAATGCTGGGGCGATTATACTTGGACTTGCACTCTGTAGGAGCGAGCCTCGCAGGGGGCTCGCTCCTACAGGCAGAGGTTAACGCGGACTCATGACCAGCGACGACGGTGACACACCGGTATCGAAGACTCAGCGCAAACGCGATGCGCTCGCGTTGCAGGCGCTCGCCGACGAGATGGTACGGCTTTCGCCCGCCGAGCTGGCCAGCGTTCCGCTCCCCGTCGATCTGCGCGACGCGGTGACGAGCGCCCGCGAGCTCAGCCGCGGGGCCTACCGGCGCCAGGTGCGCTATCTGGGGCGTCTGCTTCGCGACACCGATGTGGCTCCGATCAGAAGCGCCGTCGATGCCCACCGCAGCACCAGCCACGAGGACAGGGCGCGGCTCAAGCGACTGGAGCGTTGGCGCGAGCGATTGATGGAAGAGGGGGATGCGGCGGTCGCGGAGTTACTCGACGAGTACGCGCACGCCGACCCGCAGCAGCTCCGCCAGCTCCTTCGCAATGCCCGCAAGGAGCACGCGGCTGGCCGCCCGCCGCGCAGCTTCCGTCAGCTGTTCCGCTTCCTGAGGGAGTTGTAGATTGCCGGTTGCGCTCATCCGCCGCGCTTGGCTCCGCGCCGTGCTCGTGGTCCTGGGATCCATGCTGGCCGGGAGCGTGGCCGCCGATGCTGCATCTCCGCCACGGGAATCCGCCAGCGTCATCATGCGCGTGTTGGGCGCATCGCCACAAGGCTATGCCAGCGCGATCGCGCCGCGACCGTTCCGCTTTCCCGAGGACCACGGATCCCATCCGGAATTTCGAAGCGAGTGGTGGTACTACACCGGGAACGTGATCGCCGGCGACGGGCGCCGCTTTGCTTTTCAGCTCACTTTCTTTCGATTCGCGCTCTCGCCCCGGGCAACCCTGCGATCGTCGGCCTGGGCCAGCAACCAGGTTTACATGGCGCACTTCACCGTGACCGACATCGATGGCGATCGCTTTCACGCCGCCGAGCGTTTCAGCCGCGCTGCCCTGGATCTCGCCGGGGCAGTGGCCACCCCGTTTCGCGTCTGGCTGGGGAGCTGGCAAGCGGGCGCCAGCGGGGCGTTTTTCCCCCAGACCTTGCGCGCCGAAGACGGCGGCTACGCCATCGATCTGCGCCTCGAGCAGCGCAAGCCCGTGGTCCTCAATGGTGATGCGGGCTTGAGCCGCAAGAGCGCTGGCGCGGGCAACGCCTCCTATTACTATTCCATCCCGCGTATCGCCGTGAGTGGCCAGCTCACCACCCCGGGCGGCACCCGGCAGGTGGAGGGAGCGGCCTGGTTCGACCGCGAATGGAGCTCCAGCGCCCTGGCGCCTGACCCGATCGGCTGGGACTGGTTCGCCCTGCAGCTCTCCGATGGCCGCGATCTCATGCTTTATCGCCTGCGCACACGGGACGGCGGCACCGATCCCCACAGTGCCGGTACTCTGGTGGAGGCCGACGGCAATGCGCGCAGCCTGGCAGCCGATGATTTCCAGCTCGATGCGCTGGCTTACTGGCGCAGTCCGCGGGACGGGGCGCGCTATCCGTCGCGCTGGCGGCTGCGCGTGCCGAGCGCCGCCATCGATGTGGAGGTTACGCCGGAGACGCCGGATCAGGAACTGAATCTCGCCTTTCGCTACTGGGAAGGCGCATCCCGCGTGATCGGCACATCGGCCTCGGCCGAGGTCACGGGCCATGGTCACGTGGAGCTCACGGGGTATGCGCCCGGCGGCGCTGGGATCCCTCGTTGACGAATAAAAAGCGTGACTTTGGCGTCGGCGTCGATTGTTTAACGGCGCCGAATTTGCTAGCGTGTCCTCCCGTGCGAAGGCCGGGCCCCCGGCCTCGTGCACGGAGCTAAATGTCTCGATTCATATTTATTACGGGCGGTGTCGTGTCCTCATTGGGCAAGGGCATTGCCTCCGCTTCTCTCGCCGCCATTCTCGAAGCCCGCGGCATCCGGGTAACCCTGCTGAAGCTCGATCCGTATATCAATGTGGATCCGGGCACCATGAATCCATTCCAGCACGGCGAGGTCTATGTCACCGACGACGGCGCGGAAACGGATCTGGATCTCGGTCACTACGAGCGATTCGCCCGCGTGACCATGGGCAAGGTTAACAATTTCACCGCCGGCCAGATCTACGAGAGCGTCATCCGTAAGGAACGTCGCGGCGAGTATCTGGGCGGCACCGTGCAGGTCATTCCCCACATCACCGATGAGATTAAATCCTCCATCTACCAGGCGGCCGGTGATGCCGAGGTGACGCTGGTGGAGATCGGCGGCACCGTCGGTGACATCGAGTCGCTGCCGTTTCTGGAAACCATTCGCCAGATGCGCATCGAGCTCGGGGAGCGCATGTCGCTGTTCATTCATCTCACCCTGGTGCCGTACTTGCCCGCTGCCGGGGAGATCAAGACCAAGCCCACGCAGCATTCGGTGAAGGAGCTGCGCTCCATCGGCATTCAGCCCGATATTCTTCTGTGCCGCTGCGAGCAGCCGTTGCCCGAGAACGAGCGCAAAAAGATCGCGTTATTCACCAACGTTCCCGAACGCGCCGTCATTTCCGCGGTGGACGCTGACAGCATCTACAAGATACCGCGTATGTACCATCAGCAGGAACTCGACGACCTGGTGGTGGAAAAGCTCGACCTGGAAGCCCGGGATATCGATCTGTCGGAATGGGACGCCGTCGTCGAGGGGCAGGAGAATCCCACCCGGGAGGTCAAGATCGCCATGGTCGGCAAGTACGTGGACCTCACGGAATCCTACAAGTCGTTGAGCGAGGCGCTCAACCACGCGGGTATCCACACGCGCACCCGGGTGGACATCCACTACGTGGATTCCGAGGACATCGAGCAGTCGGGCACGGAGTGCCTGGAGGGTATGGACGCGATTCTGGTGCCCGGTGGATTCGGCAAGCGCGGTATCGAGGGCAAGATTCTGGCGGCGCGTTTTGCGCGCGAGAATCGCGTCCCCTACCTGGGTATTTGCCTCGGCATGCAGGTCGCGGTGATCGAGTACGCGCGCCACATAGCGGGGCTCGACGAGGCGAACAGCACGGAATTCAATTCCCAGACGCCGCATCCGGTCATCGCGTTGATCACGGAATGGATCAATCAGGGCGGCATGGTCGAGCAGCGCGACGAGGGTTCCGATCTGGGCGGTAGCATGCGCCTCGGCGCTCAGAAGGGCCGCTTACGGCGCGAGTCACGCAGCCGTTCGATGTACGGGATGGACATCATCAACGAACGCCACCGGCACCGTTACGAGTTCAACAATACTTACATGGATCTTCTGCAGGACGCCGGACTGCTGATTGCCGGCAAGACTATCGACGGCAGCCTCGTCGAAGTGGTGGAGATCCCCGACCATCCCTGGTTCATCGGCTGTCAGTTTCACCCGGAGTTCACCTCGACGCCCCGGGACGGTCATCCTCTGTTCCGCGGCTTTGTCGAAGCGGCGAATGCATACCATGAGGAGCTGGAGCGTGCCGGGAAGATCGCCGAGGTGGCGATCGCCGACGCATGAAGCTGTGTGACTTCGAGGTCGGCCTGGACCGGCCGCTGTTCGTCATCGCCGGCCCCTGCGTGATCGAGTCCCGGACCCTCGCGGAGGACACCGCCGGGGCTCTCAAGGCCATGGCGGCGGACGCCGGCGTTCCCTTCATCTACAAATCGTCCTTCGACAAGGCCAATCGCAGCTCCCACCAGAGCTATCGCGGGCCGGGTATCGATGAAGGATTGAAGATCCTCGCCCATGTGCGTGAATCCATCGGCGTGCCCGTATTGACCGACGTGCACGAAGACACGCCCCTCGATGCCGTCGCCTCGGTGGTGGACGTGCTGCAGACACCGGCGTTTCTTTGCCGGCAGACGAATTTCATCCAGCGGGTCGCTGCATGCGGCAAGCCGGTGAATATCAAAAAGGGGCAGTTCCTGTCGCCGTGGGAAATGCTCAACGTGGTCGAAAAGGCCAAGGCGTCGGGAAACCGCCAGATCATGGTGTGCGAACGCGGTGCATCCTTCGGCTACAACACGCTCGTGTCGGACATGCGCGGCCTCGCGATCATGCGCGACACCGGTTGCCCGGTGGTCTTCGATGCCACCCACTCGGTGCAGCAGCCCGGCGGACGCGGCACCTCGTCGGGGGGGCAGCGGGAATTCGTGCCGGTGCTGGCGCGGGCCGCGGTGGCGGCAGGGATCTCCGGGGTATTCATGGAAACGCACCCGGACCCGGAAAAGGCGCTGAGCGACGGGCCCAACGCCTGGCCCCTGGACCGCATGGCGGATTTGCTTGCAACGCTCAAAGAGCTGGATGCCCTGGTAAAGTCGCGCGTCCTGGCGGAATCCCAACTGGGTCTGCCGGATCGTCGCACAGATCGGGAATGAGCCCCTGATGAGCAAGATCGCCGACATTCGCGGCCGGGAGATCCTCGACTCCCGCGGCAATCCGACGGTGGAGGCGGATGTGGTGTGTGAGGACGGCGCGCGCGGCCGCGCGGCCGTGCCGTCGGGCGCCTCCACGGGGCGCCGCGAGGCTCTGGAGCTCCGGGACGGCGATGCCCGGCGCTACCTCGGTAGAGGCGTGACCAAGGCGGTCGCCAATGTCGGTGGTCCGATACGTGACGCGCTGCTGGGAATGGATGCCAGCGCCCAGAGCGATATCGACGCGCGCATGATTACGCTGGATGGCAGCCCGAACAAGGGAGAGCTCGGCGCCAATGCCATTCTGTCGGTGTCGCTGGCGTGCGCCAAGGCCGCCGCCCAGAGCCGTGCCCAGCCCTTGTACCGCTACCTCGGCGGGGACGCACGAGGTGATGATCCGTGGTGCATGCCGGTGCCGATGATGAACATCATCAACGGCGGCGCCCACGCCGACAATCGTGTGGATCTGCAGGAATTCATGGTCGTACCCGTCGGGGCCGACTCGTTGGCGGAAGCAGTGCGCTGCGGCGCCGAAGTTTTCCACGCGCTCAAGGCGATTCTGGCCGCCAGGGGCCTCAGCACGGCGGTGGGCGACGAGGGGGGGTTCGCGCCGGATCTCAAATCCAATCGCGAAGCCGTCGAGGTGATTCTCGAAGCCATCGAGAAGTCCGGTTATGCCGCCGGCAGGGATGTGTCTCTGGCCCTGGATCCGGCCAGCTCTGAATTTTACCGGGACGGCCGTTATTGCCTGGATTCCGAAGCCAAGTCCCTCGATGCCGAGGGCTTCATCGACTACCTGGCGGACTGGGTGGATCAGTATCCCATCATTTCCATCGAGGACGGTATGGCGGAAGACGACTGGGATGGCTGGTCGGCGTTGACGAAAAGGTTGGCAGACAGAGTGCAGCTGGTGGGCGATGATCTCTTCGTCACTGATGCGAAGACCATCACAACGGGTATCGAACGCGGCGTTGCCAACTCCGTGCTCATCAAGCTCAATCAGATCGGTACCTTGACGGAAACCCTGGATGCCATCCACACGGCCATGAAGGCGAACTACACGGTGGTGATTTCCCATCGTTCGGGGGAGACCGAAGACACCACCATCGCGGATTTGGCCGTGGCCACAGGTGCCGGTCAGATCAAGACCGGATCCCTGTCACGCTCGGATCGCACCGCAAAGTACAACCGCCTGTTGCGCATCGAGGAACAACTCGCGCCTCACGGCGCTTGTGTCTATCCCGGACGAAAAGCCTTCTACAATATATCATCAACGTGAAAGCACTCGTCGTATTGCTGGTATCGCTGCTCGCACTGGCACAGTTTCGTCTGTGGGTCGGCGACGAGAGTCTCGCTGAAGTCTGGCGCCTGCGCCAGGCGATCGATCACCAAACCTCGGAGAATGCCTTGCTCCAGAGTCGCAACCAACGACTGGAAGCAGAGGTGCGTGATCTCAAGACCGGCCTCGAGGCCGTGGAAGAGCGCGCGCGCCTCGAGCTGGGTATGATCCGTAAGGACGAAATCTACTTCCAGATGGTCGAGGATTAGTCCCCTTTGCCCGGTCCTACGGACGGCGGGGAACCCCATGGGTGCAGAAAATCAAAATGGGCCCCGATTCTGGGCCGTCGTGCCCGCCGCCGGTATCGGGATCCGCATGGGCGGCGAAATACCGAAACAGTATCTGCCCCTGCTGGGCCGACCGGTTATCGCGCATACGCTCGCGCGCTTGTGCAATCATCCCCGAATTTCCGGGGTCGTGGTGGCGTTGGCCGCGGACGATCGGTGGTGGCCGGAGATTCGGACGCAGCTGACGCGCCCGCCGCTGGTGGTTGCCGGTGGTGATGAGCGGTGCGACTCCGTGCTCAACAGTCTCGATGCGTTGACCGAGCACGCGTCTATGGATGACTGGGTGCTGGTGCACGACGCGGTGCGCCCGTGTCTGCGCGATGAGGACATGGATCGACTCATGAATGCGCTGTGGTCGGACGAGGTGGGCGGATTGCTGGCGATGCCGGTCAAAGACACCATGAAGCGAGCCGCTGGTGACGGTCGGATCAGCGAGACGGTTAGCCGGGAGTCCCTGTGGTACGCGCAGACGCCGCAGATGTTTCGCCTGGGCGCGCTGCGCGATGCCATACGGAAGAGCGTCGACGCAGGCCGAAAGGTGACCGACGAGGCGCAGGCCATGGAGCTCACCGGCGCGCGTCCAAGGTTGTTGCAGGGCTACGAGGGCAATATCAAAATCACGCAGCCGGAAGATCTGAAGCTGGCGGAGGTATTTCTAACGGGCATGGGGGAGGGATCATGAGGATCGGCCACGGATACGATGCTCACCGCTTCGCCGCCGGCGAGCGTCTGGTGCTCGGTGGTGTAACCATTTCCCACGATAAAGGACTTGCGGCCCACTCCGACGGAGACGTGGCGCTGCACGCTTTGTGCGATGCGCTCATCGGCGCCGCCGGCGGTGGCGACATCGGCAGGCACTTCCCTGACGCCGATCCCAGCTACGAGAACATCGACAGCAGAATTCTGCTACGTCGCGTGATTGCGACGCTGGCCGAGCAGGGGCTCAGCGTCGGCAACGCGGACCTGACCATCGTCGCCGAGGAGCCGCGCCTCGCCGCCCACGTGCCGCAGATGCGTGCCAACATTGCCGCCGATCTCGGTATCGACACCAACCGGGTCAACGTGAAGGCCACGACCACCGAAAAGATGGGCTTCGTCGGCCGGGGCGAGGGCATTGCCGCCCACGCGGTGGTGTTGCTCGAGGAGTGATACCGAGTAGCGGGGAATCGACGCGCTGCTTCGCCCCGCCCCGGGATCTTCCCCGCGCCTACGGGCCCGCGCCGGCACGGGGGCGCATCAAGCAACACAGCGATGACTTCTCGGTGGAGGAGCTACTGGGATTCGAGCCGGATGGCGAGGGCCCCCACGTCTGGCTCCAGATCCGTAAACGTGACACCAATACCCGTTGGTTGGCGGGGGCGCTTGCCCGGCTGGCGGGAGTGGCCGGGCGCGACGTGGGTTATGCGGGGTTGAAAGATCGTGCCGCCGTCACCACCCAGTGGTTCAGCGTTCCCATCGAGGGCCGCAGGTCGCCCGATTGGGGAGCTATCGCGTCGGCCGAGGTGGAGGTGTTGCGGGTCACGCGGCATCGCAAGAAGCTTCGCCGCGGCGTTCTGGCGGGCAATCGCTTTCACATTCGTGTGCGGGGCTTCGAGGGTGACACGCAAGCGCTGGAATCCCGCGC
>Ga0255057_10001750_pt1 | contig 11974 bp, 13 predicted proteins | sample Cases_109_6_MG_FD_189022 | JGI IMG/M metagenome (GOLD analysis project Ga0255057, IMG submission 189022) | Seawater microbial communities from Amundsen Gulf, Northwest Territories, Canada - Cases_109_6 | ecosystem: Environmental > Aquatic > Marine > Gulf | place: Canada: Northwest Territories... | reverse complement strand
GGGACGCCGCGGGTGCGCATGCCGACGAGTACGAGGCCTTCGAGCCCGTGGTTGCGCTCGACGATCTCGTGGGCGATGCGACGGACTGCGCGGCGGATGTCGTCGGCGGTGAGTACGGCGCGGGCGTCCATCAGAGCGCCGTTTTGCGGGCACAAAAAAGCCTCTCACCACGTTGGCGAGAGGACGGACGTGCTGCTATGTCGTTAGGCCGTGTCTTGCGGGCCAATTCGGTCGCTCCTTGGTGGTCTCGCAGGACCACATTAAAGGTGACTCAGATGTTTCTGTTACAGGGATGTTATCACGCTAGATGAGACGCGACAACGAGCGATTTGTTGATATCCGTGCGTGCTATCATTGGAATTCGAACCGTTTCAGATCGGCTTAGGAGGCGCTTAAATGGCGGAGTTTGTGAAGGTTGCAAGTGCAAGTTCCATTCCCCCGGGTGAGATCGCAATCGTTGAGCTTGGAGACGAAGAGATCGCTGTTGCCAACGTAGACGGCAGCTTCGTGGCTTTCCAAAACGACTGCACCCACCGCGGCGGTCCGCTCGGCGAGGGCATTCTCACGGGCGAGGTCGTCGAGTGCCCCTTCCACGCCGGCACCTTCAACGTGCGTACGGGAGAGGCGCTTGGTGCGCCCGCCGAGGACGCGCTCAAGACGTTTGCCGTGGAAGTCGATGGCGACGACATCAAAGTGAAGCCCGCGTAGACGCTGCTCGTCAGTCGACGAGAGCCCGAGAGGACGCCGGAGAGCCGACCGCCGAATGCTGGGCGAGCCCACGCATCGTGGCGATCCGTTCGCGCGCGGATGAGTAGATCATCGCCAGTATGAACGCCCCGGTCGCGACCAGCACGATCGACGCCCCGGATGCGATGTCCAGGTAGTAGCTGGCGTAGATCCCGACGAAGCCGCACGACGCGCCAATCAAGACCGATAACGTCACCATACGGTTGAAGTTGTCGGTCAGGAGCCGCGCCGTGATCGGTGGTATTACCAGCGAGGCCGCGATCAACGTCGCGCCCAGCACTTGGAGCGAGACCACGATCGCGCCCGCCAGGATCAGCGAGAAGAACGAGTCGATGTACGCGGTGTTCACGCCAAAGTACGGCGCAACCTCCGGATCGAACGTCGTGAACAGCAGCCGCCGGTAGAGGAAGAGCACCGCTACGAACGTCAGCACCGTCACTCCGATGATCGCGTAGAGATCGTTATCGCTGACGCCGAGTATGTTGCCGAAGAGTGCGGCGTCGAAGCTGCGCGTGAACGTCCGATAACGGCTGATGAGCGCTACGCCCAGCGCGAAGCTCGCCGTGGTGATGATACCGATTGCGGCATCGGCGGCGATGAAGCGCTTGTGCCGCGTGGTCGCGTTGATCAGGAGCGCCGCCAGGAAGCCCCATATCGCCGCGCCGATGTAGAAGTTGATTCCCATGACATAACTAACCACGGCGCCGCCGAATATGGCGTGTGCCAGTCCGTGGCCGATGTAGCTCATCTTGCGCAGAACGATGTAGACGCCTACGAGCCCGCATAGCGCTCCGACTATCGTCGCCGCCAGGAGGCCGCGGACGAAGAACTCGTACTGGAGCGGTTCGAACATCAGCCCTGCGTGCCGACTTTCCGGTGGTGGCGCATGCTGCGGCCGATCTGGTGAGGCGTTTCAGCGACGAGAGTCATCCCTTCGTGCTTCACAACTGTCATCTCGGCCCCGTACGTGCGCCCGAGGATCTCCGGCGTGTAGACCTCGGACGGCGGACCTTCGGCGATGATCTCCTTGTTGACGCAGATCACCCACGGCAGGTGAGCGGCGACTGCGTTGATCTCGTGCGTCGTCATGAGGACCGTGACGCCTTCGTGGTTGAGCTCGTCGAGGAGGTGGAGGATGTCGTCCCGCGTCTTGATGTCGACGCCCGACGTCGGTTCGTCCAGAAGAAGAAGCTTGGGGCTGCTCAGGAGCGCTCGTCCAAGGAAGGCACGCTGTTGCTGTCCACCGGAGAGCGCCCGGATCTGCCGCTTACCCAGGTGCGCGATGCCCAGCCGTTCCATGATGGCGTACGCCTTCTCCCGCACCTTCTTCCCGTGCCAGGGAAGCCAACCTTCGCTGGCGTGACCCATGAGCACGACCTGCTCGACGGTCACCGGGAAGTTCCAATCGATCGTCTCGAGCTGCGGTACGTAGCCCGCCAACGGCCGCGACGACGGGACCGGCTCGCCATCGACCAGCACCTCGCCGCCGTATATGTCCACGCTTCCGAGGATCGTTCGCAGAAGTGTCGTTTTTCCGGCGCCGCTGGGACCGACAAGCCCAACGAAGTCACCCCGGTAGACCTTGAGAGAGACGCCGCTAAGCGCGGTCGTCCCGACGTACCCGCAGGTAACGTCGCGGAACTCGACGATGAAGTCGCTTTCGCTCGTGTCGTGGGGTCTTGGATGCAGCATCGGGCACCTACTGCGGGTAGACGGCGGTACTCGGGCCGTCTTCGAATACGAGGCTGGTCACAACCAGGCTCATGGGTGCGGCGTCGCCACCCAGCGCCGGGATCATCGTAAGCATGTTGTGCAGCATCAGACCGAGATACGAGTGCTCATCGTCGCCCGGTTCGCCCGGTAGATCGTCGTCGCGCAGATCGTCGACGTACTCCGCACCGCTCTCGTTGGCGATCGTCTCCAGGACGTCACTGTCGAAGACCTCTGAGCCGAAGACCGCTGGGATGTTCTCGCTCTCGATCTGGTCGATCAGCGAAGCGACTTCGCTTGCGGATGGCTCGGCGAAGTCGGACGGTTGGATCGCGCCGATGACTGTGAAGTCGTAGCGATCCGCCCAGTACGCCCAGGAGTCGTGATACGTCAGCAGCTTCCGGTTGTCGGGCGGCACCGTTTGGGTGGCGGTGAGCATTTGGCGGTCGAGGACCTCGAGCCGCTCGTTGAACGCTGCGAGATTTGTCGAATAGTAATCTTCGTTTACGGGGTCTAGATCAACCAACTCGTCGTGGATCAGCTGGGCGTATACGGCGACGAGCGTGGGGTCTGGCCAGAGGTGTGGGTTGGGGCGTCCTTCCGAGACAGGGAAACTGAAGTCGAACTTGTACTCCTCTTCGGAAAGTGTGTTGTCGCCCAACAGCAGGATGACAGCGTCGTCGCCCTTGTTCGCTTCCGCCAGGTCGAGCGTCGGCTCCTCGAGTTGCAGTCCGTTGAGTACGATCAGGTCCGCGTCTTCGATCTTGGCCACGACCGAAGGCGCCGGTTCGAACGTGTGCGAGTTGACGCCTTCCGGGATGATGCCTTCGAGGTCGATTCGCGTGCCGCCGATGTTTTCGACGATGCTCGTAATTGGCGAAACCGTCGAGACAACGCTCAGGCGTCCATCTTCGGGGCCGCCATCGTCGTCTCCGCCGCAAGCAGCGAAAACGATCGCAAGGCCGAGGACAATTGCGGTTATTGTCAGCGGTCGTCGCATGTTAACTCTGTTCCCGGTTCTGAGTGCGGCACTTGGCGCAGGTGCCGAAGATCGCGAAGTGGCCGAGGTCTGCCTCGAAGTCAAGCTCCTCGATTAGCTGCGTCGCCAGGCCGTCCAGATAGCGGTTGTCGAGCGACGTAGCGGCGCCGCACGACTTGCAGATCGTGTGGTGGTGCCGGTCCTTGCCGATCCACTCGAACTCGGCGTCTCGTGTCCCCATGTCCGTCTCGCTCACCAGACCGAGCTCTCTCGCGGACGATAACGTGCGGTAGATCGTCGAAGGATCGACGTACGGTTGCGCCGCCTGTATCTGGTCGATAACGCTGGTCGCCGTGACGTGCTCGCCGGCGTGGCGCACCGCGGACAGTATCGCCATACGTTGGGGGGTTACCTTTTGGCCGGCGTCGCGCAGGGCGACAGCGGTTTCGGTTTCGCAACTCATAACAGCACCTCTCTGCGTCTGAGACGAATGGTAGCTGCAACGTGTTGCATTTGCAAGGGGTTGTGACAGCCTGCCTTTGGCGTTCGACGGGCGGGAGGTCTAGCCGCCGGCCAGGGGCGGGATCAGGATGACGTGCGCGCCGTCTTTGAGCTTATAAGAGTGGTCCGTGTTCTCACCGTCAACGATGACGATGTTCGCAAGTTCATCAGGCACGCCAAGGGAATCGACAAGCGTCATCACGGTCGCGCCGTCGGCTAGTTCGTAATCGAACTTCGTGGCGCCGTTCGGGGAGTATTCCTTCAGATAGACCTGGAGTTCGACTTTCAGTTTCATCTACTTCTTCACGCTTTCGTAAGCGATCATACCGTAGTTGATACGTTCCCCGTGCAGCAGATGATTCCAGCGCGTGACGTCCGTCTTGCGCCGGATCATCGCCTGTACCACCCCAAGATCCTGGATGTGCTCCGAGCGCCCGATCACAACCGCGCCCACCATCCGGCCCCCATCAAGGAGCAGTTTCCGGTACACGTTGGCGCTCGGGTTGTGGAAGATGATTGATTCAAGGCCGTCGCGGTCGCGGAACTCACCGATAGACGCGCTCGATAGCCCGAACAGCTCTGTCACGTTCCAGCTAAGGCTGCCCGCATACGTCGCCGAATCGCCCGCCATGTTCGCGCCCGCCGCCCGTCCCTGATCGATGGCGGTAGGCCAGATGGCGTGGACGACGCGTTCGCCGCTGAGGAAGTCGACGCCCTCTGCACAGTCGCCGGCAGCGTAGACGCCGGCTACGTTCGTCTCCTGGTGGTCGTTGGTGAGGATGCCGGAGGCGATCTCGAGTCCGGACTCCCGGAGGAAGTCTATGTGTGGCTGGACACCGGCGCCGCAGACGATCATGTCGGCGTCGTAGGTCTTGCCGCTGTTCAGCGTCACCCCGTAACCGCCGTTTCGCCGTTCGATGGACGTCACGGAATCGCCGAGCATCACGTCGATTCCCTTATCGCGCATGCCCCGTTCGAGTGCGTCGCCACCGGTTTTGTCGAGCAGTTGCGGCATCACCTGGTCAGCCATCTCGACGACGGTGTACTTGAGGCCCGCGATCTTGATCAAAGCGCTAACTGTAAGCAGGCTAATAAATCCGGCGCCGATGACGAAACAACTCTTCGCGCCGGACATCTGCCGTTCGAGCTTCCGGGTGTCCGCAAGCGTCCAGTGGTAGCAGACGTCGGCATCGTCGATTCCGTCGATCGGTGGAACAAGTGAGGCGGATCCCGTTCCGATGAGAAGCTTGTCGTAGCCGAGGGATCTGCCGTCTTCCAGGGCGATCGTCTTCGCTTCGGAGTCCAGAGCGGTCGCACCGACGCCGATGAACGTCTCGACGTCGTTCGCGCTGAAGTATTCGTCCGTCTGCAGGGTGATCTGCGCGAGATTCTTCTCCTTCGAGAGGATGTAGGGCAGGGCGACTCGCGAATAGGCAGGGCCCGGCTCTTTCGACACCAGTGTGATGTGGCCGTCCTTGTCCCGTTCGCGGATCGCGTCGATCGCCGTCAGGCCGGCGGCGCTGCTGCCGAGGATGACATAATCGGTCATCCCGGTTGGATATCTAGCCGCTCGAGCGTCTCGGCGCTCGGGTTGCCATCGTTATCCCAGCCGCGAAGCCGGTAGTACTCCGCCAGCATTCCTTCCAGCGCCACGACCTGGTTCTGAACCGCGCCGCCGGACAGAGGCTCGTCCGTCATGCGCGGCGGCAGGCTGTCGTCTTGCCGGGTCAAACCGGCCCGGTTGTTGAACAGCCGCTCCAGGTTCCAGATCCGCTCTCCGATCTTGTCCCACTCTTCGCGACTGGTCTCCTCGCCCGTACAGGTCTCGTAGAGTTCCACCTGCCGCTCGGGTGGAACGGCGTAGGCGCTGAAATCGCACATTCCGACTGAGTCGATGCCGGCGGCGTCGTGCTGCAGCTTGATGATGGCAGCGGCCTTGCCTTCTTCGGCGAACGGGTCGAGGCGTTCCTCCATCGGTGCGAACCACTCCACCTTCATCGAGTAGCCTCGCATGTGGCAGCCACCGCGGTTGGATGTCGCGTAGCCGAGCCCCATCCCTTTTGCGGCACGGGGGTCGTAGGCGGCGAAGTCTTGCTTTTTCGAACCCATGAACAGCTCGGCGTGCCCGTAGTGCTCCGCCAGCCGATAGCCGCCCTCCGCCAGCAGGTCTCCGAACTTGCCTTCACGCGTGGTCATCATCTCGAGACAGCGAATCACGGCGTCCGCATTCCCGAACTTCAGGTCGGTGCCAATCTCAGCGAGATCCTCGGCGGGGATGTAGCCTCGCTCTGCCAGCTCCATTGCTACGGCGACCGTGCCGCCCGCTGAGATCGTGTCGATGCCGTAGAGGTTGCAGGCGTAGTTCCCGTAGAGGACGGCGTCGAGCTCTCCGACGCCACAATCCGTGCCGAGGCCGTAGATCGTTTCGTATTCGGGGCCTTCGCCGTGGCCATGCCACTTCGTCTCGCCGCTCGTCTCCGTGACCCGCGCGCATCCGATCGGACACGAATAGCAGCCTTTGTTGCGGTTCAGGACCGTGTTCGCGATCGTCTGGCCGCTGACGTTGTCCGCCAGTTCGAACTGTCCCTTCTGGAAGTTGTTTGTCGGTAGCATGCCGATCGAGTTCGCGAAGGCGACAGTGGAGGCTGTGCCCATCCCCCTGAGGGCCTTCGCAGTCGTTGGCGATTCGTTAATCATCTGCATGCTGGCGAACACCAGCTCACCGAACCGCAATTGATCCGCCACCTCCACGGCGCCCGTGCCCCGCACGGCGATCGCCTTGATGTTCTTCGATCCCATCGCGGCGCCCACCCCGGAGCGGCCGGCGGCGCGAGTCTTGTCGTTGATGACGCAGGCGAACCTGTTGAGCTTTTCGCCGGCAACACCGATCCCTGAGATGCGGGCCTGGGGGTCCGTCTCGCGGCGGATGGCGTCTTCTGACTCCTCGGTGTTCTTGCCCCAGAGGTGATCTGCATCACGGAATTCGACGATATCGTTGTTGATCCAGAGATAGACGGGGTTCGTCGAGCGCCCTTCCAGTATGACCATGTCGTAGCCGGCGAACTTGAGCTCCGGACCCCAATAGCCGCCCGAATTGGAACAGGCGACCGCGTCCGTGAGCGGGCTCTTGCAGATGACCATGTATCGTCCGCCCGTGGGTGCGTAGGTGCCCGTCAGCGGACCGGTTGCGAAGATCACCTTGTTCTCGGGACTGAGCGCGTCCGCGGACGGGTCCATCTCTTCGTACAGGTAGCGAGTACCGAGGCCGCGGCCGCCGACGTACTGCCGTGCCCACGCCATGTTCAGGTCCTCTGTCGTGGCGCGACCCTCCGTCAGGTTCACCCGCAGGATCTTACCCGTCCAACCGTTAGGCATGTCGCTGGCTCCCCGTCTTGCCTATGCTTCCGCTTTCGGCCGTTCAGCCTCGTCGAGGCGGATCATCCAATCGTTCGATTCGAAGTCGGTGAACTCTAGCGCGTCATACGTGCAGATCTTGACGCATTGCGGGTCGCCGCCGCAGAAGTCGCAGTTGTGAGAGACGTTCTTGTCCTCGTTGAAGCCGATCACACTGAAGGGGCAGGCGACCATGCACATCTTGCAGCCGATGCACTTGTCGTCGTTGATCGCGACCTGGCCGGTGTCCGCATCGCGTGTTATCGCGTAGGTCGGGCAGTTGCTGAGGCACGGAGCGTCGGCACAGTGGAAGCAGGTCACCGGTACGTACGTCTGCTCGTCGACGAAGTCGTGCACGAAGATGCGGCTCTTCGCCGGCTGGAACGCCCCGTCATGGAAGAACGAACACGCGCCTTCGCAAAGGTGGCAGGCGACACACTTTTCCGGATGGGCCAGTATCATCTTCAAGGTCGGCTTCCCTCCAAGCTCAGCGGCGGATCGCCACCAAGGTTATGTGGCCGTTCCAGAGCCTGTCAACAATCCAGAACGAAAGGCCGACGGAAACCGCCTGGTCGCTCGCGTTTGTTGACGGCCTGTGCCGCGTTTGGTACAAATGGCCCGACTAGAGGGAGACGAACGCCGCCAGACCAGGAGGAACATGCTATGGGCCGTGAAGATATCATCCGAGACGTCCCGATCTTTTCGGAGTTGAGTAAGCGTGACCTCGGTCGCGTCGCCAAGATCATGGTCCAGAGGTCAGCAGCGGCTGGCGAGGTGATCATCAAAGAGAACGATCAGGCCGCCGGCTTCTTCATCATTAGTTCCGGCAAGGTTGATGTCATCCGCGGCGAGGAAACCGACAAGCCCGAACTTCTGAACACGCTGGGACCAGGTGACTTCTTCGGCGAGATGGCGCTGTTCGAAGGCTTCCCGCGGGTCGCCACGGTGAAAGCTACCGAGGACAGCGAACTGCTGGCGATGACGCGCTGGGACTTCACGGCGGAGATGAAGAATCATCCCGAGATTGCGGTCTCGATGCTCCCGGTGCTGGTCAAACGCCTGCGCGACGTCGAATCACAGCTGCAGTAGGCCTGCTACTCGAGGATCGCGCCCTGGTTCCGAAGCTGCTTTTGTAGCGCAGGGACGTTGACTTTCCCCACGGCGACGCCGCCGCTCGCCGCGAGCGATGCTGCCGTCCCGGCGGCCTCTCCAGTTGCCATGCAGGCAGGGATCTCCTTTGTGGCGTGGTGCGTTCGATGATCGACGGAGATACACCTTCCCGCCACCAGCAGGTTGCTGAGCTTCTTTGGCAGCAGGCTGCGGTAGGGGATGTTGTAAACGCAGTCGTACTTCGTCCAGTGCCCCGTCCTCGCGACTACGTCGTCAAACGTTGAGTTGAGGTCGTCTCGGCTCAGAACGTACTCGCCCAGGAGCCTCCGCGATTCCGTGATTCCGAGCTGATCCGCCATCAGCGAGATGTAGCTGCTCTCGAACCCGGGCACTGCTTCCTTCAGCCGCGCCGCCTCTTCCCTGACCATGAGACGGCACTCGGCCAGCGCCTCCGAGGTCTCGACTGGGTCCGTCGCGTCGATCTTGCGACGCGTGCGCGCTTCTCCGCCCCAGGGGACGAGGACGTGACCTTCGCCGGGTGCGCGAAAGAAGAGGCCCTTTCCGGACTCGAACGCCTTCTCGAGGTCCGCTGTGCCGCTCATCAGGAACCAAAGCCACGGATGCACGCGTTCGAGTTCGTATTCCTCTCCCCCAGCGGAGAAGATGTCGCCGTCGCCCGTCGCATCGATGAACGTCTTCGCAGCGATCGCCTGTCTCCCGGCCTTGTTCTGGATCACGAGTGCTTCGATCGTCCCGTCGTTGACGATCGGCTCGCAGGCCGACGTCTGGTAGAGGACTTTCACGCCGGCGTCACGCAGCATGTCGTCCGCAGCGAAGATGAAGTGCTGTGGCTGAAACGCTACCGAGTAGCGCACGCGGTGCGGGCCACCGCCCCAGACGAGGCCCCATCGCCGGTAGTGTTCGACGAGTTCGGGCCTCGGGTCGTTCCACTCGTCCTTTGGCGGATAGTGAACGGCACCCTGCTGTTCCATGCGGTCGACGATCTCTTGACAGAGCCCGCCGATAGTCTGGTTGCCGCTGCCGTCGTCCATCGTCAGGAGCAGTACGATCAGGCCGCCCGTTGCCAGACCGCCAACGTAGCTAAAACGTTCGACCAGCAACGTCTCTGCGCCGCTCCGCGCGGCGGCGACCGCGGCGGCGAGGCCCGCCGATCCTCCACCTATCACCGCGACATCGACGTCGGCGACGATCGGTACCCGGTCGGTGGGAAGTGATATGTAGCGGGTCGTGCCATCCGCCATCAGCCGTCCGCCCTAGACGCTAGTCGCTACGCCGATGATGCGCGGTCGCACGAACACCATCGGCGGGACTGGCGGCGCGTCCTTGATCGTGCGGAGCGACTCGAACTTGAACTCGGCGTCCGTGACGGTGCTTCCGGTATCGCGGTTGGGATGACAGCCGGCGGCCGACTTCTCCTGGACGTTGCTCAGACGCTGATAGATCGCGGCGAACCAGCGATGTCCCTTCATGGGGCTCCTCTCGGGCGTTTGCGTACATTAGACCACCGCGGAGGCTTGAGCGGGAGAGACTAAGCTGCTGAGTTCGTTGATTGCCGCCAGCGGCCGCGACCGTCTCGCCCCTTGCGAGCCGCCTGGGCGCGGATCACGGTGGAGTCCGCGATCTCGTCGAGGGCATCGAGGCCCGTGAACGCGAACGGCAGGAACGCCTCAGGATCGACTTCACAGAGGACACTGGCTGTGCTGTAGATGTGACCCTCCGTGTAGGCAGCGCCGATAACTTGCGAGACAGGGATGTCCGATACTGGGTCGTGGGCAGAATCTCGGAGAATGAGCTCACCGCGCCCAACCTCGGCATGTTGGACGGTGAGGTCCTCATTTATCTGGACGAGCTGGGGGGGATTGGCGAAACCGCCGCCATCCGGACGCGGTGAATGCTTGAACGTGAAGTATGTCGCCTGTTTCCTTCCGGTCGGGGCGCTGTCGGTCATTCTCCCCCTGAGGCTGAGGAAGCGAACCTCGTACCGCTCGGCGGAACCCCAGACATACTCGTCCTGACGCTCGAAGATCAGTTTGGCGTGCTTTCGCGGTTCACCGTAGAACTCGCGCCCAAAGGTCACCGCTTCGGGAATCGACACAGCCATGCTCAAGCAGTAATTGCCAATCGTGTTCTGATATCGCGCCCTGAGAAAGACCGCCGCCGACTGATACGGTCCAACGCACGTGGAGGTCCCAAGGTCGCTGATCCAGGCCAAGCCGAGTGCTTCCGGAGTCGGCTCGAGAGGTGGTGGCAGAAGCATAGCGATCGCCTCCGGTGTAGTTTCGAACGTGACCGCTAGGGTTCGAACGTCGATGTTATGGCTTCTCGCGGAAATGGATTGAATCGCGCGAATCTCATCCGCTGTCTTGACGTAGCGCAAGCGGCACTCCTCTCAGTCGATCCCCTGTAGGTGTAGATGCGGCGAAGGCACACATTCGTTGCGTTGTCGTTGGCCAAGTTTCCCCGCAACGGCGTCCTCACGCTGTAGTGCTCGCTGGTAGGATTCGCATTTGCAATAATTCGCCCCAGAGCCCCTACCCAACCGATACCGCAATGTCCTCTGACGCTCCCGACTCGGCCCCGCCATCTCCGGACGTATTAGACGAAGCGCATCTGCTGCGCTCCGTCGTGCGTCTTGCCTGGCCCGTTGTCGTCCAGCAAGTGAGCTTCGCAATGGTTCAGCTTGTCGACACCGCGCTGGTGGGCGATTTGGGCCAGGACGCGCTCGCCGGTGTCAGGCTAGCCGGACAGATCTTCTGGATTTCGCTCTCCGGGATGACGGCCGTCGGCGTCGGCGCAACCGCCGTCATCGCTCGCGCGGTCGGGGCCAGACGTACCGGGGACGCGGACAAGACGCTGCGGACGGCGGCGATTCTGGCGCTGATCTGGGGCATTGGCATTGGCGTCGGTATGTGGTTCCTCGGCGAGTGGTCGCTAGGGATGCTGGGCGCCGAAGAAGGCGCGAAGCAGGAAGGCGCCACGTACCTGAAGGCGTCAGCGATCGGCATGCCGTTCTGGTCGCTGATGTTCGCCGGGAGCGCCGCACTACAGGGCGCTGGCGATACGAGGTTGCCGATGGTCATCGGCGTAATCGTAAACATCATCAACGCCATCCTCTCCTACGTGCTCATCAACGGGATTGGTCCAGCGCCGCAATTGGACGTTCAGGGCGCCGGTGTTGGTTTCAGCATCGCCGCGATGCTTGGCGCAGTCTTGACTTTCGGCGCCCTGGCCATGCGCCGCGGAGCGTTGCACTGGGCGCCGTCGCGAGCTGCTGAGTTCGATCGCGGGGAAGCGGGCCGGATACTGAACGTTGGCGTGCCGGCCGGGTTGGAGCAAGGCCAGTTCATGTTCGCCTTCATGCTCTATACGCGCGTCATCGCGACGCTCGGGACGGCCGCCGTCGCCGCACATGGCGTCACCCTCGCGCTTCAGGGCCTCACATTTGGCGTTGGCTTCGCGATCAGCGTCGCCACGAGCGCGATCGTCGGTCAAAGTTTGGGTGCCAAGCGTCCA
>Ga0255057_10001749_pt1 | contig 11974 bp, 9 predicted proteins | sample Cases_109_6_MG_FD_189022 | JGI IMG/M metagenome (GOLD analysis project Ga0255057, IMG submission 189022) | Seawater microbial communities from Amundsen Gulf, Northwest Territories, Canada - Cases_109_6 | ecosystem: Environmental > Aquatic > Marine > Gulf | place: Canada: Northwest Territories... | reverse complement strand
CTCGAGGCCTCGCGCTTTCGCACCCGCTCCCTGTTCGTGACGCGCACGGCGCTGGCTGCGCTCTCGGACGTGCTGCCGAAGCTCGATCCGGATACGCCGATCTACCTCGCCAGCCAGGCAGAGCTCAACAGTGTCGTGGGATACAACATTCACCGGGGCTGCCTGGCGGCGGTCGAGCGCGGTGTCCCTACGTCGAGCGACGCGATCCTATGCCGGCGCAGCGGCGGCCCGCGGCGGCTGCTGGTGCTGGAGGACGTGGCCAACCCCGACAACGTGGGCGGGGCCTTTCGGAACGCCTGGGCCTTCGGCGCAAGCGGCGTGCTGCTCTCTGCGCGCTGCGCAGACCCGCTCTACCGCAAGGCCGTCCGGGTCTCCATGGGTGGTTCGCTGTGCGTGCCCTTCGCGTGGCTGGAGAGCGGTGTGGATCTTTTTGCGCAGCTCGTTGCGCAGGGCTTCCGGAGCGTCGCCCTGACGACGGATCCGGGGGCGCCCGAGCTTGCCGAGCTGCCGCCCGCGCAGGCGAGCCTCGCCCTGCTGCTCGGTGCAGAAGGCGACGGATTGCGGGCGGAAAGCCTGGCGGCCAGTGACGCGCGCGCCCGCATCCCGATGGCGCCGGGCGTGAACTCGCTCAACCTCGCGACGGCGGCGGGGATCGCGCTCTACCATTTCGCGAGCGCGCGGACGCGGTGAGCCAGGTCCTGGTACTGAAGACGGGCACGACGCTGGACGCGCTGCGCGCCCGGCGCGGCGACTACGAAGACTGGATCCTGGCCGGTCTGGGCGTCGCGGCCGAGGCGGCGCATGTGGCGTCGGTGCATCTCGGCGAGCCGCTGCCTGCGCCGAATGGGCCGGCCGCGGTGGTGGTGACCGGCTCGAGTGCCATGGTGAGCGAGCGGCTGTCCTGGAGCGAGCGGGCCGCGCTGTGGCTGCGCGACGCGGCCCACGCCGGCACTCCGATCCTCGGCATCTGCTTCGGCCACCAGCTGCTCGGCCAGGCCCTGGCCGGACGGGTCGGGCCGAACCCTCGCGGGCGCGAGATGGGCACGGTGCAGGTGGAGCTGCGGGCCGAGGCGCGCGACGACCCGCTGTTGGGTGGGCTGCCGAGTCCGCTCACGGTGCAGGCCACGCACGTGGAATCCGTTCTCGAGCTCCCGCCCGGCGCGCGGGCGTTGGCGGGCAACGCCGCCGACCCGCACCACGCCTTCGCCTGGGGCGACGCTGCCTGGGGCGTGCAGTTTCACCCGGAGTTCGACGCCGACGTGATGCGTGCCTATCTCGAGGCGCGCCGCCAGATCCTGCGGGGCGAAGGCATCGATCCGGAGCCCCTGGAAAGCGGGGTCTCGGACAGCCCGCACGGCCACGAGCTGCTGCGGCGTTTCGCCCAGCTGGCGACGCTGTAGTTTCTGGCCGGTTATCGGCCGGCTGCGCCGCCCTGCCGACACGGCAAGCCTACGGCTTGCCTTGGTCGGTTATCGGCCGGCTAGCGCCGCCCTGCCGACACGGCAAGCCTACGGCTTGCCTTGGCCTGCTAGCGGGCGGTGAAGCCGCGCTGCCGCGTGATCTGCTATTCGTAGCGCCCTCCCCGGAGAGGCTCCGCCAGCGTGGAAGCGTTCCTGAATCGCGTGCTGTGCACGTGGGTCGACGCCGTGCGCCTGCGCTATCGCATGGTGCTCGTCGCCACGAGCGCTTTCACGCTCGTGGTCCTGGTCTACGCAGTCCTTCATCTGGGCGTGAACACCAGCCACAAAGCGGTGCTCGCCGACGACATGCCGTTCTGGCGCGAGTACAACGCCTTCGCCGAGGTCTTTCCGATCCTCGACGAGGCGCTGCTGGTGGTGGTCGACGCCGAGACCCCGGGCTCGGCGCGTGAGGCCGCCATGGAGCTGGCGGATGCGCTGCGCGAGTCCCCCCAGGTCTACCGCGACGTCTACGTACCGGGGGGGGATCCCTTCTTTCAACGCCACGCGCTGCTCTACCTGAGCGTCGACGAGCTGGAGGACCTCTCGGACCAGCTGGCCAGCGTGCAGCCCCTACTGGCGGAGATCAACCGCGACCGCAGTCTCAGCCACATGGCTGGGGTGCTCACCACCGGTATCGAGCGCCTGCGCACCGACCCCAGTACGCCCGTCGACTTCACCATGGTCTTCGACTCCTGGAGCAACGCCGTCAAAGCCGTGCTGGAGGGTCGGCCGAAGCCCATCTCGTGGACCGAGCTGATCCTGCGGCGCAAGCTCCCTGGGGACTCGTCGCGTCGGGTCGTGGTCCTCGAGCCAGTTTTCGACTACGCCCATCTGTTGCCGGGCCTGTCCGTGATCGACCACGTGCATGAAACGGCGGCCAGGCTCGGGCTGGTCGAGGAGAATGGGGTCAGCGTTCGCATCACCGGGAACGTGGCCCTTATCACCGAAGAGATGATGGGGCTGGCGAGGGGAGCCGCGCTGGCCATCGCCGGCTCGCTCGTCGTCGTCGCCTTCATCCTCGCCATGGCACTACGGCGAGCGCACCTGGTCGCTGCGGCCCTCATCACCCTGCTCTCGGCACTGGTGTGGACGGCCGGCTTCGCCGCCGCCGTGGTGGGACACGTGAACGTTATCTCGGTGACCTTCGCGATCCTCATCATCGGTCTCGGAATCGACTTCTGCATCCACTTCTGCATGCGCTACGCGGAGCTGGCGCGCGCGGGCGCGGAGCACGCCGCGGCCCTCGACGAAAGCGTGCGCAGCGTTGGCGGCTCACTCGTACTCTGCGCCGGAACCACAGCCATGGGCTTCTTCGTCTTCATCCCCACGGACTTCAAGGCCGTGGGGGAGCTGGGCGTGATTGCCGGAACGGGCATGATCCTGAGCCTCTTCGCGAGCCTGACGGTGCTACCCGCGCTGCTCACCCTGTGGCGCAATCGCGAGCCCGGCGAGGCCTGGTGGGGTGCCCTCTGGTTCGAGCGCGTGGTGATCACGGCGTCCTCCCACCACCCCCGGACGGTTCGGCTCGTGGCCGCGCTGCTGGCGGTGGCGGCCCTGCTCATGCTCCCGCGGGTGCATTTCGACCACCACGTGGGCCACATGCGCGATCCCTCCACCGAATCCGTACAGACTTTCAACGAGCTGCTGGAGGAGAGCGACGCCTCGCCCTGGACGATGGATCTGATGTCGCCAGATCTCGCCAGTGCCGCCGCCACCGCAGAGCGCTTGCGCGAGCTCGATGTGGTGGAGAGTGCCATCACGCTGGCGGACTACGTCCCAACCGAGCAGCCCGACAAGCTCGAGATCCTGGGTGAGCTGGGTTACTTCGTGCCCGAGCCTCCGGCCGAGGACCCGTCGCCTCCCGAGGTGCCCCTCGAGCTCCAGATCTCCACCCTCGAGGTGCTGCAACGGGCCATGCAGGCGCCCTGGCTGGCGGAGGGCGATTCCGCTCGCGCCGCCAGCGCCGCGCGCGCGGCGGACTATCTGGGTCGTTTCCTGGCGCGGCTGGAGTCCATCGAGGGTAAGCGCAGCAAGGAAGAGGAGCTCGCGAGCTTCGAGCGCAGCCTGACCGGAGCGCTCCCGGAGCAGATGCGCAGCTTGTGGGACGCCCTCGATCCAGACGAGATTTCTCTGGCCGCGCTTCCGGCTTCGCTGGCCGAGCGCATGGTGGCTCCGGAGGGCCAGGCTCGCATCGAGATCCTGCCCGCGGTCGATCTCGACGACAACGCGCAGCACGCGCTCTTCGTCGACGGCGTGCGGGAACTGGCGCCTGCGGCGACGGGGAGCGCGGTCACGATCCTCGAGTTCGGCCGTGCCGTGGTGCGCTCCTTCCAGCAGGCCCTCGGATCAGCGGTGCTCGCCATCGCCCTGCTGCTGTGGCTCCTGTGGCGGCGGCTTTCCGACATGCTGCTCGTGATCGTTCCGCTCACGCTGGCGACGCTGCTCACGGTGGCCACGACCGGGCTCTTCGGCATCTCGTTCAACTTCGCCAACATCGTCGTGATTCCGCTGCTGCTCGGCATCGGCGTCGACAGCGGCATCCACCTGGTGCACCGCCACCGGGTGACCATCGAGACCCGCGGCGCCCCGGACCTGCCCGAGCGGGAGCTGCTCGAGACGAGCACGGCCCAGGCTGTCTTCTTCAGCGCCCTCACGACCATGGCGAGCTTCGGCAGCATGGCCTTCTCCGGCCACGTGGGCTTCGCGACCTTGGGCAAGCTGCTGCTGATCGGCGTCACCTTTACGCTGCTGGCCAACCTCGTGGTCCTGCCGGCGCTCATCGCACGCCGCAGCGACGCCGACGAGGAGTCCTCGGCCGCGCCTTCGACCGCGCGCTAAGCTCTCGGCGTGACGGCGACCGCGCAGCCGCAAGTGGGGCCCGCCTTCGAGCGCCTGGTGCTCTTCGACGGCGTCTGCAACTTCTGCGACGACCGCATGCGCTGGCTGCTGGAGCACGACCGGCGGAGGCGCTTGTCCTTCGCTGCGCTGCAGGGCGAGACAGCGGCAGAGCTGAGACGTCGGCACCCCGAGATCCCGGATGACATCGACACGTTGGTCTATGTCGATGCCAGCGGAGGCGAAGAGCGAGTGTATCTGCGCTGGGAGGCGGCGATGCGGGTGTGGCAGGAGGTCGAGCCCGAGCGTGCCCTGCCTCGCTGGTTGGCGCGCCTGCCGCGTCCACTGGCCGACGTCGGCTACCGCATCTTCGCGAGTCTCCGCTACCGCCTCTTCGGCCGCCGGGACGAATGCCGCGTACCGACCGCCGAGGACCGCGAGCGCTACTTGCCCTGATTAGCCTGGGCCGGCCTCCTTGCCTTAGCCGGGCCTTCGCGCTCGCTCATCGCTCGCCGAGCACCCGGGCTACCTCGTCGCGCGCAGGAGGCTCGAGGCGGCGACCGTCGACGAGGACTTCGGGTTCTCCCTGCACGGCTCGGCCGATCTCGCGGGCGGGGACGCCGCTCTTTGCCAGCGCATGGCAGGCCTCGCGCGCGCGCTCGGCGGGAAAGCTCGCCAGCAGACACCCCGACGCGAGCGTGGCCCAGGGGTCGGCTCCCAGTGCCCGGCAGACCGCGCGGCCGGGCTCGAACCACAGCACATCCTCGGCGCGCACCTCGAGACGCAGCCCGGAGGCTTCGGCCAGCTCCACGAGCCCGGCGGCCAGTCCCCCCTCAGTCGGGTCGTGCAGGGCGGACGCAGCGTGGGCCGTGCAGAGCAGCGCCGGCTCGACCACACAGATGCCGGGCTCCTGCAGCGCCCCGCGCGCGCGTGCCAGGGTCTGTAGCTCGACGCCACCCAGCTCTTGCGCCGCCTCTTGCGCGAGCACCGCTGCGCCTTCGACCGGCGCCATCCCCGCCTGAACGAGCAGGTCCCCCGGGCGCGCGCCAGCGGTGCGCACAAAGCCGCCGTCCTCGGCCAGGCCCAGCATCTGGCCCACGACCACCGGTTGGGTCACCGCTGAAGTCACTTCTGTGTGTCCGCCGACGAGGCTGGCGCCGACACCTGCCAAAGCGGCCCGCATGCCGTCGAAGAGCTCGCGCACGGCCTGCTCGTCGGTTCCCTCTGGGAGCAGCACCGCGGCCAGGAACCAACGCGGGCGCACGCCCGTGACGGCGACGTCATTGGCGTTGACGATCACGCTGTGGGCTCCGACTCCGCTGCCGGTAAGCGTGATCGGATCGGTGGCGGCCACCAGGGTGCCCGCCGGAACGTCGATGGCGCAGGCGTCCTCACCGGGGCGGGGTCCGAGGCGCACCTCGGGCGGTAGCGGGGGGCCCTTGGCGAGCAGGTCCCGGAGCAGCCAGGCGGGGAGCTTGCCGGTCGGAATCCGGGCCGACACGGAGCCAGGATACCGGAGTGAGGCAGCCGAGCGCGCGTCGGCTAGGAGGGCGACTCAAGAGTCGCCATCCGCGCAGCGAGAAGGCGAGCGAAGGCGGGCTCCTGCCGAGCTAGTGGAGCTGCTGGCCCTGGGCGCTGGCCCGCTGCCAGCGCCCCGCAGCGGCCTGCGCCGCCTCTTCCATGGTGGAGCCGAGGGCGATGATCAGCGTGCCGGCAGCGTCACCGGGTCGCGCCGCACGTACCACGGCCACCCAGGCGTTCTTGCCGCTCGGATGCGGGTTGTTGCGGTACAGCTGGCCGTTCATTCGGTGCAGCCAGCTAAGTGCGTCCTCGGAGGCCATCTTCAGTGAGTCGCCGTGGCGCCGAGGAAGGTGACCCCCGGAAGGCCCGCGGGGCCGCCTGGGATACCCTGGCGCTCATGGGGCCAGCGCAGCGTGACTACGTGACCGTGGTCTCCGGGCTGCCCCGCTCGGGTACCTCGCTGGTGATGCAGATGCTGGCTGCTGGCGGCCTGCCGGTGCTTGCCGATGAGCTGCGCCAGCCCGACGCTCACAACCCGCGCGGCTACTTCGAGTACTCCGCCGTGAAGCGGCTGCGTGAAGACGCCTCCTTTCTCGCCGCGGCCGTGGGCCGCGCCGTCAAGGTCGTGGTGCCGCTGGCCTGCGCGCTGCCCGCGCGGCTGCCAGGCGGAGAGGAGCTCGGCTACCGAGTCGTGCTGGTGCGGCGGGAGCTCTGTGAGGTGCTGGCCTCCCAGGACGCCATGCTCGGGGGAAGCAACCCAGGCGGCCTGTCGGGGAGCCGGCTGGCCGAGATCTGCTCGACCCAGCTCGAGGAGTTCGAAGCCTGGGCGGCAGGGCGCCGGCGCCTGCGGCTGCTCTGCGTCGAGCACGCCCAGCTGCTGCGCGAGCCGCGCCGCGCGGCTGCCGAGCTATCGCAGCTCGTGGGTGGAGGCCTCGATCTCGAAACCATGGCAGCGGCGGTGGATCCGGCCCTATACCACCGGCGTGCGCGGGACTGAGGCCGCGACGGGGAGGGCGCAATGAGCAAGCGGCTCAAGTGGGCGGCGGAGATCGTGTTGGGGCTGCTGCTGTTGGCCGGTGCGGCATGGCTCGGACGCGAGGAGCTCCTGCTCAGCCTCGTCGAGTTCGCGGCGGATCGGCGCACTCCCGTGGGTCCGAATCGCGCCATCGAATGGAGCCGCGGTGCGGATCCGGCCGGCCGCGCGGCACACCAGCGCCCTCCGAACATCGTGCTGATCCTGGCCGACGACCTGGGCTGGAACGACCTCAGCTTCAACGGGGGTGGGGTGGCCGGCGGCAGCGTGCCGACGCCCAACATCGACTCGCTGGCGCGGGATGGCGTGAACTTCAGCTCGGGCTACGCGGCCCACGGCACCTGTGCGCCCTCCCGCGCGGCCATCCTGTCGGGCCGCTACGGCACCCGCTTCGGCTTCGAGTTCACGCCGACCCCCCCAGCCATGCCGGCCATGGTGGGCATGATCGCGGCGGGCCTGCCCGGGCGCTTGCGCCCGACCGTGCAGACCGAGACCACGGGCGAGGCGCCCGCCTACGAGGCGCTTGGGATGCCGGCCGAGGAGATCAGCCTGGCCGAGCTGCTCGAGCAGGCCGACTACCACAGCGTTCACATCGGTAAGTGGCATCTGGGACGCCTCAACGGGATGGGAGCGCACGACCAGGGCTTCGACGAGAGCCTGCTCATGCACAGTGGCTTGTACCTGCCCGAGGACCATCCCGACGTGGTCAACTCGAAGCAGGACTTCGATCCCATCGACCGCTTCTTGTGGCGCGCCCTCAAGTTCGCGGCTTCCTTCAACGGCAGCGACGCCTTCGAGCCCGCAGGCTATCTCACCGACTACTACACCGACGAGGCGGTGCGGGTGATCGAGGCCAACCGCGATCGCCCCTTCTTCTTGTACCTGGCGCACTGGGCTCCCCACACGCCTTTGCAGGCCACCCGCGAGGACTACGAAGCCCTCTCGCACATCGAGAACCACCGCCTGCGCGTCTACGCCGCCATGATTCGCGCGCTCGATCGCGGTGTGGGGCGGGTGCTGGAGGCGCTGCGTGAGCAGGGACTCGAGGACAATACGCTGGTCATCTTTACCTCGGACAACGGCGGAGCCCACTACATCGGTGTGCCCGAAGTGAACCAGCCCTATCGAGGCTGGAAGATCACCTTCTTCGAGGGCGGCATTCGCGTGCCCTATTTCATGAAGTGGCCGGCACACATCGCCGCCGGAAGCAGCTTCGACGCCCCGGTGCACCACTTCGACATCTACGCCACAGCGGCGGCGGCGGGGGGGGTGCCGCTGCCCGACGACCGGAAGATCGACGGAGTCGATCTCCTGCCCTTCGCGCAGGGGGCGCGCGCAGGCGATCCCCACCAGGAGCTCTTCTGGCGCACCGGCCACTACCAGGTGGCTCTGGCCGACGGCTGGAAGCTCCAGGTAACGGAGCGGCCGGAGGCGACCTGGCTCTTCGATCTGAACAGCGACCCCACCGAGCAGACGAACCTGGCCGCGCGCGAAGGCGAGCGCGTGGCCGGCCTGAAGGCGCGCCTGGCCGCGCACAACGCGGAGCAGCGCGAGCCCGCCTGGCCCTCGGTGGGGGAGTTCCCGGTCAACGTGGACAAGACCCTGCTCGACCATGACGCTCCCGACGACGAATACATCTACTGGCCCAACTGAAATTCTCCGGCCGGGCCCGCTGCTGTGGCGGTAGGATGGGGGCATGGAGAACAACCTCGGTCTCTTCCTGGCCAAGCGCGCGCAGCTCTCTCCCGGGGTGGAAGCCCTCGTCGAGGTAGAGCGCGGGCGTCGTTTCACCTACCCGGAGCTCAACGCGCGCTGCAACCGCATCGCCCACGCATTGCTGAACCAGGGCGTCCAGAAGGGCGACCGCGTGGCCTTCCTGCTGATGAATGGGTCGGAGTACCTCGAGACCTATTTCGCGGTAGCGAAGATCGGGGCGGTGATGGTGCCGCTCAACTGGAGGCTCCACCCGGAGGAGCTCGAGTTCATCGTGGGCGATTCGGGCTCGAGCGTGCTCGTCTTCGATACGGAGTTCGACGCCGCGGCCGCAGAGCTGCACGGAGGTGACAGCCCCGTGCGCACCTGGATCCGGGTGGGCGAAGAAGAGGGCCGCCCCGACTGGGCCCTGTCCTACGACGCGCTGTGTCGCGAAGCTCCGGACTCGGACCCGGAGACGCGTGCCCGCGGCGACGATCTGCTCTTCATCATGTACACCTCGGGCACCACCGGCCGGCCCAAGGGTGCGGTGCACACGCACGCGACCATGATCGCGGCGTCGGCCACCGTCAACATGACCGCCGACCTGCGCGACCGGGACCGCTATCTCCAGGTGCTGCCCCTCTTTCACGTCGGCGCTCTGACGCCCGCCACGTGCTGCGTCCACCGGGGTGGATCCCTGGTGATGATGCGCGCCTTCGACCCGAACCGGGTCTTCGCGGCCATCCAGGACGAGGCCGTCACGGTCGGCCTGGCCGTTCCCTCGATGCTCCAGTTCATGTGGGTCTCGCCGGAGCGGGAGAAACACGACCTGTCGAAGCTGCGCTGGCTGCTGTGCGGTGCAGCACCGGTGCCTGTGCCGCTGATCGAGAAGTACGCGGGCATCGGGATCGAAATCCTGCAGATCTACGGGTTGACCGAGACCTGCGGACCTGCCTGCCTGATCAGCTCGGCGGATGCCCTGGCCAAGGCGGGCTCCACCGGGCCCGCCTTCTTTCATACGGATGTGAAGGTGGTGGACGATGCCGGTCGCAGTGTCGAGCCGGGAGAGGTGGGCGAGGTCCTGATCCGCAGCGCCCATTTGATGCTGGAGTACTGGAACCGGCCCGACGCCACGGCCGAGACGCTCCGCGACGGCTGGCTCTACAGCGGGGACCTCGCCACGGTCGACAAAGAGGGCTTCGTCTACATCCACGATCGCAAGAAGGACATGATCATCTCGGGCGGCGAGAACATCTATCCGGCCGAGATCGAGTCGGCGCTGGCGGCGCACCCCCAGCTGAAGGAGGCGGCGGTGATCGGCCAGCCCTCCGAGAAGTGGGGCGAGTCGCCGGCGGCGATCGTGGTGCTCAAAGACGGCGAGAGCGCCACGGCCGCTGGCATCCTCGAGTTCTGCGAGAGCAAGCTGGCGCGCTTCAAGCTGCCCCGGGCGGTCGAGTTCGTGGACGAGATCCCGCGCAACCCCACCGGGAAGGTCCTGAAGCGCATCCTGCGCGAACGCTTCCCCGGCCCCGCCCCGGATTGAGGGCCGGTTGGCTTTTCGGCCGCGAAGGTCGGAGAATGGGCGAGGACTCACGGAGAGACGGCCCTGATCATCGGCCCGGCCGCGATCACCAACGCGAGAATGGGGGGATTGGGGCCGATGTGACCGAAGGCGGAATATGCGAATGAAGTGGCTCACTCGGAACACCGCGCTCGTTGCAGGGGGGATCGTTGTCGCACTCCTCCTGGCTCCGCAGCGAGGCCAGGCGGCAGTCCTTACCGTCGAAGCAACGTATCTCTTCACCCCTTCCGGAGAAGCCGGCTTGGCGTACGATGTCAGTCCCGGGGTGGAGCATCTCTACGTCCTGCACAAAGGGCAGGGGACGCCCTCCGACCCCAATGGGTCGAATGCGACTCTGCGCGCGTACTCGCTGCTAGACCCGGTCCCAACTCTCCTGGCCGGCTATCCGGTCGAGCTGGCAGATGGGACGAGCATTGAGCACGGTGAGATCAAGCTCGGGATGCACTTCGTTCGAGAGGCCACGACAGTGGGTGGGGTGGCCGTGCCTGCTGGAACGCTCATCGTCATCCGACGCGGGGCGACGCAGAATGCCGAGGTCGTACTCACCGCGGTCAACAAGGTCACCGGTGCCATGTTCAGCGCGGGATCGAGCGAGGACGTGGACACAAGTCTTCCAGCAGCCGGTTGCCAAGGTGTCTTGCTGTCCGGGCCGGCGGGGCTCGGCTTCTCGACTGTCCTCGATCGCTTCCTGAGCGCAGACGTGGTCTGCCGGCCCGCGGTGGGCGAGCTCAGGGGCCTGATCGGGTCGATCAGCGTGGTGAGCGGCGCGGAGGTGACAGGGTTCTTCGAGGTACCCGGCGGGTTGGAGCCAGGCGCTGACGGTCAGGGCGATGTCAAGGAGCACCCACGAACTCGGAACCTCTGGGTGGTGGGTCCCCCCAACCGGCTCCTCGAGTTCTCAACCGCGGGAGAGCTGCTGCGGGAGTTTGCAGTCGTTGACAAGGCCACCCAGGGTGCGATCGGGCTCAAGCGGCTCGCCTTCGACACTCTCGGGCAGAGGCTGTGGCTGCTCACGGTCGCGCAAAGTGTCTACGAGATGGATGTGAACGCCACGCTCTACTCCTCAGTGCCTTCGCTCGGGCCGTGGGGGGCGATGGCCCTCGCCCTCGGACTCGCGCTGAGCCCGTTCGGTCTCGCACGATGGCGGCGTACCCGCGCGAGGTGAGCAGCGGACCAAGCCCCAGATCTCGGTCCAAGCTGGGTGTATGCGCCCAATCGCCCCTTCACTGAAGAGCTCGGAGACATAACCCGGGAAGCGCCCTGGGGTCTTCGGTTCAGCTGATTCGAGCAGCCAAGGCAAGGCAAGCCTTCGGCTTGCCTTGCCTTGGCCGGTTAGCGGCCGGCTGCGCCGCCCTGCCGGCACGGCAAGCCTTCGGCTTGCCTTTGGTGTTTGTCCGCTGCTAGGCCCTTGCTTCGGCGCAGGCTTGGACGAAGGCGGCGAAGAGTCGCTCTCGGTGGGGGCCCGTCATCTTCTCCGGGTGCCACTGCACACCCACGCAGAAGGGCTGCGCTTCGCGCTCGATGGCCTCGAGCAGGCCGTCGCCGGCGCGCGCGGCCGCGCGCAGCCCCGCACCCGGCTCTGCCACGCCCTGGTGGTGCAGGCTATTGACGAAGGGCGGGGCATCCCCCAGCGCCGTCGCCAGACGTGTGCCCGTGGTCACGTCGATGGCGTGGCGACCGTCCGTTTCGGGCAGGCGATGGGATCCCGCCTCAGGCCGCTCCGTGGGGATGTCGTGCAGCAGTGTACCGCCGTGGTGGAGGGCCAGCAGCTGCATGCCGTAGCAGATGCCGAGCACCGGCAGGCCGTGTTCCAGAGCCGCGGCCAGCAGGGCGGAGTCGAAGGCGAGC
>Ga0255057_10001748_pt1 | contig 11995 bp, 13 predicted proteins | sample Cases_109_6_MG_FD_189022 | JGI IMG/M metagenome (GOLD analysis project Ga0255057, IMG submission 189022) | Seawater microbial communities from Amundsen Gulf, Northwest Territories, Canada - Cases_109_6 | ecosystem: Environmental > Aquatic > Marine > Gulf | place: Canada: Northwest Territories... | reverse complement strand
TCCTTCGACGGGCCGCATCACCCGGCCTGAGCCGCGGCGTCGAGGGCCTGGGACAAGTCTTCGCACAGGTCGTCCGCGTGCTCGATGCCGACCGAGAGCCGCACCGTGGCCTCGGTGATGCCCTTGCGCCGCTTCTCCTGCGGCGGGAAGGCGGCGTGGCTCATGGACCAGGGGTAGCCGATCAGGGATTCCACCCCGCCCAGACTCTCGCCCAGCGAGAAGAGCTGGGTTGCGGCGCAGAAGGCGCGCGCCGCCCGCTCGCCGCCGCGCAGGTCGAGGGTCACCATGCCGCCGAAGCCGCGCATCTGTTTCACCGCCAGCAGGTGGCCCGGATGCTCTCGCAGGCCCGGGTAGTACACGCGCTCCGCCTCGGGCCGCTCGAGCAGGTACTCCGCCACCCGAGCCGCGTTGGCCTCGTGCTGGCGCATGCGCAGCGCCAACGTCTTGGCTCCGCGCAGCGTGAGCCAGGCATCCCAGGGCCCCGGAACCCCGCCGGTGGCGTTTCGCGTGAACTGGAGCGTGCGCGCCAGCTCCTCGTCGTCCACCACGATGGCGCCCCCGATCACGTCCGAGTGGCCGCCAATGTACTTGGTGGTGGAGTGCACGCTGATCTGCGCGCCCAGGGCCAGCGGGTTCTGGAGGAAGGGGGTGGCGAAGGTGTTGTCCACGACGCAGAGCGCCGAGTGCCGGCGTGCGATCTCGGCGCAGGCAGCCACATCCACCAGGCGCAGCAGCGGGTTGGTTGGACTCTCGATCCACACCATGCGCGTCTCGGGCCGCATGGCCTTGTCGACCTCCTCCGCGCGGGTGGCGTCGACGTAGCTGAACTCGAGGCCGTAGCGCGGCAGCACCTCTGTGAACAGGCGGTAGCTGCCGCCGTAGAGGTCGTCGGCCACCACCACGTGATCGCCGGCCGAGACCAGCTGCATGGCGCCGTGGATCGCCGCCATGCCCGAGCCGTAGGCGAAGCCGAAGCGCCCGCCCTCGAGCGAGGCCAGGCATTCCTCCAGCGCCGTCCGCGTGGGATTCCCGCTGCGCGAGTACTCGTAGCCGCGGTGCTCGCCCACGGCGTCCTGGGTGAAGGTCACCGTCTGGTACACCGGCACGATGGTGGACCCTGTGGCCGCGTCGGGCTCCTGGCCCGAGTGGATGGCGCGGGTCTCGAAGCGCTTCCGCTGCGCCACCGGCTACTGCCTCGCGAGCTCGCCGATGAGGGCGTGGGTGCGTTCTACGGCCGCCTTGCGGTCCGGCCCATGCGGGAAGATGGCGGCGTTGAAGTCGGTGACGCCTGCCTCCGCGTAGCGGCGGATGCCCTCCTCGATGGTCTTTTCGTCGCCGGCGAGCGTCAGCGCCCCGGGGCCCTCGACGCCCTCGGCATCCATCATGGCGCGGTAGGAGGGCAGCATCCCGTACATGGCGAAGCTCTGGGCAGCGGTCTCGCGCGCGCCGTCGGCATCGTCGGTCAGCACGACAGGCACGCCCGCCACGATGCGCGGCGCCGCCCGGCCGGCGGCCTCGGCTGCGGCGCGAATCCCAGGCCCGACTTCTTCGCCCAACGTTCGCGGGCCGGTCATCCAGGTGATGGTGCCGTCGCAGAGGCTGCCGGCGATCTTGCGCATGAGCGGCCCCAGAGCCCCGATCAGCAGCGGCGGCGGCTTGCCGCAGGCGACCGCCAGGCGGCCCTTCACCTGGTAGGTCTCGCCCTCGAACTGGATCTCGCCCTTCTCGAGCAACGCGCCCACGATGCTCACGTACTCGCGTACGTGTCGCGCCGGCTTGGCGTAGGAGAGGCCGAGCATGTCTTCGATCACGATCTTGTGGCTGGGGCCCAGGCCGAGCACGAAGCGGCCCTCGCAGGCCGCTTGCGTCGAGGCCGCCTGCTGCGCGCAATACATCGGGTGGCGCGAGTAGGTCGGTACCACGGCGGTGGCCAGCTCGATGCGCGAAGTCTTGACGCCGGCCAGCGCGCACAGCGTCATCGCGTCCATGCCGAAGATGTTCGGAATCCAGACGCTGTGGAAGCCCGCCTCCTCGGCGGCCACCACCTGAGCGACCAGGTCGTCTAGCGGGCTGTTGCCCGCGTCCGCGACTCCGACACCGATGCGAATACCCTGCATGTTTCCTCCTGGGCTCCCGTCCGGTTCTGACCGGCTCTCGAGCGGTTCCCTACCTATCGGTTTCCTACCAGTACGCGGCCGTCACTTCGACGTCGCCCCAGACGCTGGCCCGGCAGGCCAGCCGCAGCTGCGGAGCGATGCGGTTGCGTTGCTTGGCGTCGGCTTCTCCGGGCATCTCCGCCGAGAGCTCTTCGCCCCCAGCGAGCACCTGCATGCCACAGCGCCCGCACAGGCCGAAGGCCCCGCAGGCGCTGGCCACGGGCATGCCCGCCCGCCGCGCCGCGTCGAGCAGGCTGGTGCCCGGGCTCACCCGGAGCCGCCGGCCCGACGGTTGAAAGCACACTTTGGCCGTCACCGGGCGATCATACGCGACCTCGGATATTCTCGGCCAATGCCCTCGGCGGGGATCCTGATCATCGGCAACGAGATCCTCTCGGGGAAGGTTGTCGACACCAACTCGCCCTATCTGTGCCGGGAGCTGCGCAGCCTCGGCGTCGACGTGGAGCGGCTGCTCACGATCCCCGACGAGATCCAGACCATCGCCTCGGAGGTGAAGGTGATGGCCGATGCCTACGACTTCGTTTTCACCTCGGGAGGCATCGGGCCCACCCACGACGACCTGACTATCGAGGGCGTGGCCGGAGCCTTCGGCCTGCCCGTCGAGACCAATGAATCGATCGTCGAGCGCATCCGTCGTGCCATCGGCGGCGAGCCCAATGCGAGCCAGCTCAAGATGGCCCAGATCCCGGCCGGCGCCATGCTGCTCGACTCGGGCGACCTGTGGTTCCCGCTCGTCGTGGTCAAGAACATCTACATCTTCCCCGGCGTTCCCGAGTTGCTGCGCAAGAAGTTCGAGTCTTCGCGGGAGCGCTTCCGCGGCGTGCCCTTCGTGCTGAAGCGCGTGTACGTGAAGCAGCGCGAGAGCGATCTCGCCGAAGAGCTGCGCGAGCTGCTCGTGGAGTTCCCGGAGCTGCTGCTGGGTTCCTATCCGCGCATCCGCGAGGAGTCCTTCCAGGTGCTACTCACCTTGGAGTCTCGCGACGCCGGCTACGTGCAGCGCGCCCTCGACGCGCTGTTGGCCCGGCTGCCGCAGTCCGCCATCCACAAGGTGGAGTGACGCAGCCGAGTCGTTCGGTGAGGTGGCAGGATCGGGGCCGCGCGCCCGGGAAGGGCAGGGGTGGACCCGACCCACCACGATCCGCTGCTGCGCTGGCTGGCCTGGCTGCATCCGGTCTGGATGAGCTGCGGACTGCTGCTGGCGCTGCTGGCACTGCGCAGCGGCCTGGCCCTGCGCCGCTCGCGGGCCGGGCGCGCGCGGCGCACGCCTGCGCAGCGGCCGGCGCACCTGCGCTTCGCGAAGCCCGCCGTGGCGATGCTGCTGGCGGGCTTCTTCGCCGGGCCCATCTCGGCGGTATGGCTGCGCGGCTGGGAGGCCTTCCACACCTTCCACGCCTTCGCGGGCCTGGCCGCCGCGGGGCTCTTCGCGGCGGCGGCGCTTCTGGGACACCGCATCGAGGAGGGCGCTTCGCGCCGCTTCGACGCTCACGCGCTGCTGGGGGTGCTGGCGCTGCTGCTCGGCGGCCTGGCCGCCATAGCCGGCTTCGCCTTGCTGCCCTGAGGCCCGGGCCGCGCGGGGCTCAGGTGAAGATGCCGGTTCTCTCTTCCAGGCCGCGTGCGATCAGCGCCGCCACGCCGGCCTTCACGATCTCCACCTTCTTTTCGACCGCGGCGTCTTCCTCGGTGCCGTCGCCCTCGAAGTGCATGGGCTCGCCGAAGTGGAGGCGGTACTTGGTGGGCAACGCGAAGGCGGGCCCCAGCAGCCCGAGCCAGGGCGTGCTGATGGTGATGGGCAGCGAGGGCAGCCCCAACGCGCGGCCCGCACCTTCGAAGTTCGCGAGGCCCGGCTGCTGCTCTTCGGAGCCCACGATCCCGACGGGCACGATGGGTGTGTGGGTCTGGAGCGCCAAGCGCATGAAGCCCTGGCCGAACCCCTGGAGCTGGTAGCGCTTGCGGAAGGGCTTGTTGGCACCGCTGGCGCCCTCGGGAAACACCATCACGCACTGCTCGGCCTCGAGCATGTGGACGCAGTTGGCGGGCGTTCCCACCATCATGCCCATGCGCGCACCGGTGGTGCCGACCCAGGGCAGGCGGAACAGGAAGTACTCCCCCATGCCGCGCGCAATGCGCGGGGGCTGGGCCTGGAGCAGCATGGACACGGCCAGCATGGCGCCGTCGTAGGCAAACTGGCCGGCATGGTTGGCGATCAGCAGCACCCGGCCCGCGGGCACGCGGTCGATGTCGAAGCTCTCGGCTCGGAAGTAGAAGCGGTGCATCAGCGCGCCGGGCAGGTAGGTGGACTTTGCCGCCGACGGTTCGAAGCCGTAGGGGTCGTAGCCGTACTCGTTGCGGGAGACGACCGCCTTGGCCAGACAGTCCTCCAGCTCCCGTCCGAGGTCTCGCACCGCCTGGGGCATCACCCCCCCGACGAGGTTTCGCAGCGCGCCGCCGACTCCGGAGTCCCGTGCCATGGCCATAGGATAGTGCAGCTGGGGCAGGAGTTGAGAGCCGGCGCGGGCGCCGCTGGGCTTCAGGCGAGCCGCAGCAGGCGCCGCAGCCCGATCCCTTTGAGCTCGAATTCTCCAGCCACAGCGAATTCGAAGCCGCTGCCCTCGACGAGGCCGCGTATCAGCTCGGTCACCAGCACTTCATCGGGGCCGGCGCGATCGGCGACGCGGGCTGCCGTGTTGACGCAGATCCCGAGCAGGCGCTCCCCCACCTCGTAGACCTCGCCGGCGTGGAGGCCGGCGCGGATGCGCAGGCCCTGCTGTCGGGCGGACTCCGCCAGGGCGCGGGCGGAGCGCAATGCCTCGCCCGGAACCTGGAACTCGGCCAGCACGCCGTCGCCCAGCAGCTCTACCACCCGGCCACCGAACTGCGCCACCAGGCGCCCCGCCTCGCCGTGGTGGGCCTCGAGCAGTGTCTTCCAGGCGGCGTCGCCGCGCCGCTGCTGCTGCTCGGTGGAGCCGACGATGTCGGTGAAGAGCACCGTTGCGAAGCGACGCGCGGCAGTGTGCTCGACGGTGCCGGTGAGAAGCTCCTCGATGGCGGCGGCGATCTGGTCTCCCATGTCCTCGTCCGTCATCGGAACGTGCCGGTTCGAGTCCAGCTCCAGGTAGCGCGCGTTGGGGATGTGCTCCGCGAAGTAGCGACCGTGCGCCACCGGGTGATGGTGCTCCCCCGCCGCGTGGATCACGAGGGTGGGAACCGAGATCTCAGAGAGCCGGGGCCGGAGGTCCAGCCCGACGATTCCCTGCCACAGCGCCCGGAAGGTGGCGGGGCTGGCGGTGGCCTGGAGGAATTCCGTCATGCCGGCGAGTGCTTCCTCCGGCGAGTCCGGAAAGGCGGCGCGGGCGAAGCGTTGACTGAACCCGGCGAAGTCGTCGTCGAGGTCGCCGAAGAACTCTTCCCAGTCGGTCAGGACGTTCTCCGGCGACATCGGCTGGTACGGATCCGCCGCATCGCAGACCAGCCCTTCCGAGAGGATCAGGTGGGAGGTCCGCTCCGGGTACTGGAGCGCGTAGAGCAGCGCCACCGCAGAGCCCTGCGAGAGGCCGTGCAGGGCGACCCGCTCCGCGCCCACGGCGAGGCGCACGGCCTCGATGTCGGGCACCTGATCCTCGATGCCCAGAGCCAGCGTGCCGCGGTCGGAAAGGCCCGTGCCTCGCTTGTCGAAGCGAACCGTGCGGGAGATGCGCGCAGTGCGCTCGCCGAAGCGGGCCAGTGCGGGGTCCATCGCCTCGAGGGCCATATTCGAGATAGCGCCGGGCACGAACAAGGTGGTGGGTTCGCCGCTGCCCTCGACGCGGTAGGCGATCGAGACGTCGCCCGATTTGAGGTACTGGATCTGACCCACGGAGGCAGCTTGACCGCTGCGCCGGGGGCGCGTCAACGACTTCCGTCGCAGCTCAGTCGCAGCTCAGTCGATTTGCGGCAGCACGTCGACGGACTGCTGGCGGAGCCAGTGGTCCGCCAGCACCAGGCAGACCATCGCCTCCACCATGGGAACGGCGCGCGGCAGCACGCAGGGGTCGTGGCGGCCCTGGGCCTCCAGCGTCACCGCTTCGCCAGCGCTGGTGACGGTGTCCTGGGGCCGGGAGATCGTGGCGGTAGGCTTGAAGGCGACGCGCAGGATCACGTCCTCGCCGTTGCTGATGCCCCCCTGTACGCCGCCGGATCGGTTCGCGGTGGTGCGCGGCCGGCCGTCCTCGCCGTGCACGAAGGGGTCATTGTGCTGGCTGCCGGTCATGTGCGTGCCCGCGAAGCCGCTGCCGATCTCGAAGCCCTTGGAGGCCGGCAGTGACATCAGCCCGAAGGCCAGCTCGGCTTCGAGCTTGTGGAAGATGGGCTCTCCCAGGCCGGGGGGAACACCGCGAGCCAGACACTCGACCACGCCGCCCAGCGAATCACCGCGTTCGCGGGCGGCGTCGATATGGCGCGTCATCTCGTCTGCGGCATCGGCGTCGGGGCAGCGCACCAGGTTCGACTCCACCGCCTCGAGCGTCACGGAGCCCGGCTCGACCTTTGCCTCCACGTCGTGCACGCGCCGCACCCAGGCCAACACCTCGACGCCCGCCAGCTCGACCAGCAGCTTGCGGGCGATGGCGCCAGCGGCCACGCGGCCGATGGTCTCGCGCGCGCTCGCGCGCCCGCCGCCCTGCCAGTTGCGAATTCCGTACTTCGCCTCGGTGGTGTAGTCCGCGTGGGAGGGCCGGTAGGTGCTCTTCATGTGCTCGTAGGCAGACGGCCGAGCGTCCTGGTTGCGCACGAGCAGGGCGATGGGGGTTCCCAGGGTGCGCCCTTCGAACAGGCCCGAGAGGATCTCGACGCGATCCGCTTCCTGGCGGGGCGTGGTCAGGCGGCTTTGGCCCGGCCGCCGGCGGTCGAGATCGCGCTGGATTTCGTCCGCCGAGAGCGCCAGGCGCGGCGGGCAGCCGTCCACCACCACGCCCACACCGCCCCCGTGGCTCTCCCCGAAGGTGGCGATCTGGAAGCACTGGCCGAAGCGGCTGCTCACGGCGCCAAGATAGCGCTGCTGCGGGGCCGGCGGTCAGCGAGGCGCCGCAGCACGTCAGCGAGGCGCCGCAGCACAGCCGGGCTTTCGGTCAGCGCTCCCGGCGCAGCAGCACGTAGGTGGCCCCCACGCCGCCGTCTCCGCCGCTGGCGCTGGCAAAGGCCATCACGAGCGGGGCGGCCGGCGCCTCGGCCAGCCACTCGAGCAGCGCTTCCTTGAGCACGGGCTCGCTCTCGGAGTGGCGACCGCGGCCGTGTATCACCAGCACGCAGCGCCCACCCTCGGCATGCACGCGCTGGAGGGTCTGGTGCACCTGCGCCCGCGCCGCCGGTGCGTGCAGCCCGTGGAGGTCGATGCGGGCGTCTCGCGGGTAGCTGGCGCTGCGCAGCTTGCGCAGCACACCGCGGTCGATGCCCGGCGCGATGCCCTCGATGCGCTCGCCCAGCCGATCGATCTCGAAGGCCACCGCCTGCTCCACCGCATCGACTCGGCGCCGGCGGCGGCGCAGCGTCTTGGGCGCCTCGCGCAGCTTGTCGCGGTCTTCCAGCGGGTTCACGTCGGACATGGCGCCGCGGAACTCCGAGTCTTTCGGATCTTTCTGGCCGTTCTGGCCGGACATCGGCTTGCCTCAGGCGTCGGATCGTGCCAGCAGCGCCAGGGCCTTCCGGGTCGCCGCTCCCTGTGGCAGCCCGCCCAGTGCGCCGGGCGCCAGCCAGCGGTGAGCGTCGAATCCCTCGCGCCGCACACGACCTGAGACAGTGTCGCACCGGTAGATATGCAGGCGCAATCTCCGGTGCGTGAAGACGTGGTCGACCGTCCCGAGGCGCCGCACCCCGTCGACGGCCAGCCCCAGCCGTTCGCCCAGTGCCCGGCGCAGGCCCCGGGCGGGGCGCTCCCGCGGCTGGAGGTCACCGCCGGGCAGCTCCCAGAGGCCCCCGAGCAGGCCGTGGGGCGGGCGCCGCACCGCCAACGCGCGGCCCCGGCGCAGTAGCAGGGCGGCCACCGCCTCCAGCTCGCGGGGTGCCGGGCGACGCGCCTTCACGGGCAGTGCTTCGGGATCGCCGGCTGCACGGGCCGCGCAACGCGGCGCCAACGGGCAGGCCTGGCAGCGCGGAGAGTGCTTCGTGCAGACCGTGGCGCCCAGCTCCATCAGGGCTTGATTGAGATCGCCCGGGCTGCGGCCGCGGGCGAGCTGGGCCGCCTCGTCCCAGAGCCGACGCGAGACTTCCGGACGCTTCACGTCTTCGCGGATGTCGAAGAGACGGGCCAGCACGCGCGCGACGTTGCCGTCCACCACCGGCTCTGCCCGGTCGAAGGCGATGGAGGCGACCGCGCCCGCCGTGTAGCGGCCGATGCCCGGCAGCTCCCGCAGGCCCTGGGCGGTGTCCGGCAGTCGGCCGCCGTGGCGATCGACCACGACGCGCGCCGCCTGCTGGAGATTGCGCGCGCGCGAGTAGTAGCCGAGCCCGGCCCATGCGCCGAGCACGGCATCGCTGTCGGCGCGGGCCAGGCTCTCGGCGTCTGGGAAGAGCTCGAGGAAGCGTTCGTAATAGGGGATCACCGTTTCGACTCGGGTCTGCTGCAGCATGGCCTCGGAGACCCAGATGGCGTACGGGTCGCGGGTGCGGCGCCAGGGAAGATCGCGGCGCTCGCGCCGGTACCAGCGCAGCAGCCGCCGGCGCGTATCACGGGTGTCGCTGGCCCGCGCGTCGCGCGTCAGATTCGGGCTCACAGCTTCACCGGGAGCTCGCGCTCGACGCAGATTCCGCGTGCCCCTACGCGGGCGCCGAGAGCGAAGAGCTCGACGCCGGCGCGCTTGGCATCGCGCAGGGCGCGCCCGTAGGCCGGGTCGATGGCGTCGGCGGGGGAGACGCTGTCGCAGTCGCCGCGCTGCACGAGGAAGAGCAGCGCGGCACGCTCGCCACGTTCCGCCAGCTGCGTGAGCAGCTCGACGTGGCGGCGCCCGCGCTCGGTGACGCTGTCCGGGAACAGGCCGCGCCGGCCGTCGGCGAAGGTCACGCTCTTGACCTCGAGCCACAGACAGCGCGGGTCGCGCGCGCGGCCACGCAGGCGGAAGTCGAGGCGGCTACCCGGCACCGCCGTCACCTCGCGCTCGACGCTCGTGTATCCGGCCAGCCCCCGCGGCAGCCCGCCCTCCAGGGCTCGGGCCGCGACGGCGTTCGCGAGCCCCGTATTGATGCCCACCCACACTCGCCCGACCCGGATCATCTCGAGCGTGTAGCGCAGCTGCCGCTTGGGGCTGTCGTGCTCGGAGCAGCGCACGGCGGCTCCGGGCCGCGCGCAGCCGCGCATGCTGCCCGGGTCGGGGCAATGCACGGTGAGCGTCTCGCCGGCCTCGGTCTCGATGTCGGCGAGGAAGCGCTTGTAGCGGCGCAGCAGCCGGCCCCGCAGCGGGGCGGCGTGTCGCAGGAGCGGGGCTGTGCCCCGCAGGCTCAGGGGACGGCCGCGGCCAGCCGGGAGTCGACGTTGTTGCGCACCCAAGACGGGTCCCACCACTCGAGGGGGTCGACGTAGACCCCGCTCACCAGGATCGCGAAGTGGAGGTGGTCCCCGCCCGCCAGGCCGGTGTCGCCGGAGAGCCCCAGGGTGTCGCCCCGCGCCACCGACTGGCCCGGCTCCACGTCGACCCGGGACAGGTGGCCGTAGAGCGTGCCCACGCCCTGGCCGTGGTCGACCAGTACGCAGTTTCCGTAGATGCCGAGCTCAGCGGCGAAGACCACACGGCCAGCCGCCGCCGAGGTGATCGGCGCGGATCGGGTCGAGGCCAGGTCGTAGCCGAAGTGGACCGCGTTCGAGACGTGCTCCTCGCCCACGAAGTAACGGCGCTGTTCGGCGAAGCGGCTCGTCACCTGGGAATTCTCGAGCTGCTGGAAGGGACCGTCCCAGAGGCGATCCTCCGAGGTGTCCGCCAGTGCGTCGCGAATCTGCGCCTCGTTGGCCGCGCGCAGCTCGGTGTTGATGCGGTGGAAGGCGGCGCCGGGCTCGCTGGTGTCGATGCCCTCGGTCGTAGCCAGTCGATGCACGACGGTATCGAGGAAGCTCTCGGGCAGGCGCACGTCGGATTCCGGCAGCGGTCGCTCGTTCACGACCACCGGCCAGCGCGCCTTGCCGACGTTTCCGGCAGCGTCCTGGGCGACCACGCGGATCGTGGGGTCCGGCTCAGAGTCCGTGGGCACGGCGTAGAAGGCCACGCGCTGCTCGCCCTGCGGGTAGCCGGGGAAGAAGGTGTCGCCCACCTGCACGCCGTCGCGTGTGACAGGCTCCGCCACCGAATACAGCACGACGCCGGCGCCCCCGCGTCGCACGTAGGTCAGGCCGGTGGAGACGGCGATGTGCGGCGGCTTGCGGTCGATGGTCACCGGGATGTCTACCCGCGTCTGGTTGCCGCCCAGCGCTCCGCGCCACGACCAGTCGCGCGCGGTGACGCGCAGAATCGCGTCGTCCGCCCCGCGCGGCAGCTTCACGGGCTCGATGTGCACGTCCAGCTCCAGGGCTTCGTCGTCCGCCTGGCCGCCTCCGAGCAGCGTTCCCGGTAGCTCCTGTGCCGCCAGGGTCTCCTCGCCACCCGCGTGGGAGAGCAGAACGACAACGGAGCGCAGGCCGCTGCCCGCATCCGAGACCTGGATTTTCAGGTCTTGTCCATCGGCGTTGACGAGAATCGATTCGGGCGCGCCCACAGCGGGCGGCGTGCCCTCGAAGCGCGTCCACGCGAAACCCGCCACTCCTGCGAACGACAGCAGGAGCAGCAGGAAGAACCAGGCCCGCCCGCTCACTCAACCCCCCCCTTTGCAAGCAGGAGTCTACCGGAGCCCTCGCGCCCGCGCCGATTGACGCCAGCGCGACCGGGCGCGATGCTCCGCCACCGCCGAGCTGGGAGGGTGCATGGCAGCGCTGCGTCGCATCGTGATGGTTCGCCACGGCGAGACCGAGGGCGAATCGAGCGTGCGTTTCCACGGGAGCCGGGACGTCGCGCTCTCCGATCACGGACGCGCCCAGATTCGCGAGGCCGGGCTGCGGCTGGCGCGTGAGGTCTTCGACCTGGTTGTGGCGAGCCCGCTGGCCCGCGCCTGGGAATCGGCCCGAATCCTGAGCGGTGGCGCCCCGGTGCGTCTCGAGGCGGACTTGCGCGAGATCGACTTCGGGCGCTGGGAAGGGCTCACGAAGCAGGAGATCGAGGTGACCGACCCGGTGCGCTACCAGGAGTGGCAGGAGCGGTTGCCCGGCTTCGAGTTCCCGGGAGGCGAGGCGCGTACCGAGCTTCAAAAGCGCGTACTGCGCGGCTTCGAGCGCCTGGAGCAGAGCGGGGCAACGAGCGTTCTGCTGGTGAGCCACAAAGGGCCGATTCGCACGATCGCCGAGAAGCTGGCCGCTGGCGCGCTGCCCGACGGGCAGCCTGAGCTGGCAGGAGAGGTGTCGTTCTCGCTCGGGGTGGACGGAGCCTGGCGCCGCGGTCGGCGCAGCAGCAATCCCGAAGGGCTCGACTAGAGCCGCTGCCCGGGGCGTCGTGCGCCGCGCACGCTGCCGCCCACCTTCGCGAGCGTGGAGCCGCGGCTGGGGGGTACGTAGAGCGGCAGCTTGTCTTTCGCTGCTGCCGTCTGCGTGGTTGCTTCCGCCGCCTGCTCCTCGGTAGCGGAGCCGGCCGGGGCTGCGCAGAACGCGGCGGCTGCCTCCTGCTCGAGTTCGGATGCAGTGCCCTCGTGTGTCGGCTCCGCCAGAGCGGTCGCTCCGGTGAAGAGCACTGCGGCCAATATCGCGAAGCTCGTCTTGGCCCGGTTCATCGTGTTCC
>Ga0255057_10001747_pt1 | contig 11995 bp, 5 predicted proteins | sample Cases_109_6_MG_FD_189022 | JGI IMG/M metagenome (GOLD analysis project Ga0255057, IMG submission 189022) | Seawater microbial communities from Amundsen Gulf, Northwest Territories, Canada - Cases_109_6 | ecosystem: Environmental > Aquatic > Marine > Gulf | place: Canada: Northwest Territories... | reverse complement strand
CGCAAAGCGACCTCGATGGGGGCGTTCCAGAGCTCTACTCGGTGCTGCTCGGGGATGCTCTCGGCTTCGCCGGCCAAGAGTCGGAGGCCGCCGAGGCTTACGAGACTGCCCTCGACGATCCCGCGACGTCGATCGCAGCGGCCGTCGGCCTCCTATCGGTCCCCGGCCGGCTCACCACGGATTCGCAGCGTGGAGTAGGCGAGCGCGTTCTTGAGCAAGCCGTCCCTCCGACCGAAGATCGATCTGCTGGCTTCGCCGAAGCCTATGGAACTTGGCGCGCCAACCTCGAACGCAGCGCGCCTACCGGAGAAGCGTGGCTTCGCTTCTCCGAGCTGGCCCCCAACGAACATCTTCGCGCCGGCGCGCTCCTCCAAGGGCTTCGCGCAACGAGCATTGCCCGGGGCACCGATGCTGCGGACGAGCTATTCCTCTTGGCGCAGGACGCGGGCGGTCTTGCAACCGACGCGCTCGAAGCGACGGTAGCCATCGACGAGGCCCTGGGTGCGGGCGACGACGCCGAATTCCGCGCTGGCGCCCTCGAACACAGGCTTCATCACAGCGAGGTTGTGGGACGTGCCTCGCTCGAGGCCGCGTACTGTCGCGCGCTGGTCGACTCGGATCGGGGGCCCGAAGCGGTCGCACTCCTGAGCCGCGCAGTCGACGAGCGACCAGACGACTTGGCCCTTTGGGAAACGCTTCGAAGTGCGGCTCGTAAGGCGAGGGACTGGTCTCTCGTCGCGCTCGCTTGCGAACGCCTGGCCCAGTTCGTCGACGGCTCGCTCCGCGCCGACCTTCTGGAAGAGGCCGGGGTGGTTCGCTTGGATTGTCTGGACCAGGACCAGCAGGCGGAGGAGTTGTTCCGAGCCGCATTGACGGTGGACCCAAGCAGAGACGTCGCGTTCCGGCGCCTCCACGACCTCCTCGCCGAAAAGGAGGACGCGGACGCGCTTCAAGATCTCGTTGCGACCCGCCTCGAGCAAGGCGGTCCCCACGACCGTGAGGAGCTGCTCTACGAGCGTGCGCGACTCCTTCGCGGATTCAGCGAACGAACGGAAGCACTGGAGGTGCTCGACGAGTTGTTCATTGCGGCGCCGGACCATCCTGGCGCGCTCGCGCTGGCGGCCGAGGTCCACGTTTCTCTAGAGCGCTGGGACGAAGCCGTAAAGAGTCTTCAGCGACTTGCGGAGGCGAACATCCCTCCGGAGCAAAAGCGGGTCGCGCACCTCGGCGCCGCGGACTTCCTGCAAAGCCGGCTCGGGCGGAGTGAAGAAGCGCTCGCCGAGTTGCAGGCGGTGGACAAGCTCGGATTGGGGGACGCGTCGATGCTCACCCGAATCGGGGAGCTCGAATCGAGTCTTGGCCACGATGACCGCGCCGTGGACGCATACCAGCGCGCGTTGAGCCTCGATCCGACACACCGGATTGCGATTTCGAGCTTGGTCGAGCTCCTCGAAGATGCCCCCCGCACCACCGCCATCGAGAGCTACGAGCGCGCCATTTGGGAGAGCATCGAACGCGGTGAGCTCGAAGCGTCCCTGCTGCAGGGCTTGAGAAACGCCGCAACGTGGCATTCACAGCCCGAGCGAGCGACGGCCGTGAAGGCTAGTCTCGTAGCGCTCCGGCTCGTCGCCGCCGACGAGGATACACATGGGTCGGGCCCGACGTTCGATCATGTGCCTCTCGGAGCCCTGGCAGACGCGCGCGCCGACGAGACTTTGGAGCACGTGGTGTTGCGTGCCGGGCCGAGTCTCGTGAAGGGTCGACTGCGATCGCGGCAAAAAGCTGGCCCCGAGGATCGGGTCCACGGACAGCTCGATCTCCTATGCCGGCGTTTTGGCGCGCCCCTGGGAACGATCGCGTTGGCCGATGCTCCCACACCGATTCAAGCACGCGTAGGTCGTCACGGTGAGGTCGATTGGCTGGTGTCACCGCAGAGCGAGCTCGCGCTCGGGGACGCCGACCTTTTCCACGCGGGCCGTCTTGCTTGGGCCGTTCCGCGGGGAGCGAACGCGCTGATCGACGGCTCGACTAAGGACATCGCCGCCAAGCTGGCCGGCATTCTTCGCGCGGCGCGCTGCGAGGTCGAGTCGGACGCCACGGCGGTCGCCCGGGTCGAAATCAAGCTGCCACGATCGACCCGGCGCACGGTGCACGACCTCGTCTCCGGGACTCGCATCACGACGACGGCGCTGCTGCAAGTCTCCCGCAACCTCCAACAAAGCGCCGACCGCGCGGGTCTCATGGCTTCGGGCGACATCGGCGTCGCGATCGGAGAGATTCTGTCGTCGGGAGAAGCAAATCTGGAGGGGCTCCGCACCTCGCGGCGAGCACACGATCTTTTGCGCTTTTGGGTGGCGGCCGAATCACCACTGTGGGGGCCACATGGCTGAGGACGAGCACGATATACCCACCGGCGAACGGGAATCTGTCCCCGCGTCGTCCGACTTCGACGAGGAAAGCATTTCGACTCTGCTGGACACGTTTGTCGCCACACAGACCGGGTCGCAAGGCAAGCGAATCTCACATCCGCCTGATCCCACCGACACGGGCGCTCAAGCCGCCCAACGAACGGTCTTTCAGCACGCATCACGCAAGGAGGCGCTTCCGCTGGTCGGCGACGATCAGGTCGCGAAAAAGCGCCGAATCGCTCTTTTGAATGAGCTCGCAGAGCGCGCGACCACTTCGACCCGGGCTCGCCTCCTCACGTCGGCCGCCGAGCTACACGAACAGCTCGGGGACGCGGACTCGGCAATCGCGGCCTACCGTGAGGCGCTAGACGCCGACGCGCGAGATGTGGTTGCGCTCCGCGCCCTCCGACACCATGCGATGCGGCGGGGCGACTGGGATGCAGCTGCAGAGGCCCTGGGCAAAGAGGCGGCCCTCGACCTCTCTTCGGCGGAGCGCGCGTCGGCTCTCAAACTTCTCGCCCACATCCATCTGCATCGGACGGGCGATTCAGCCGCCGCGGAGCGCGCAGCCGAGGAGGCCGCCCGAGCACGAGACGACGACTTCGTGGCGCTCATGCTGTTGGCCTCTGCACGCATCGCTCGGGGGGACTTCGCGCGAGCCGGAGAGGCGATCGCCAGCGCCGCTTCCGCCTGGCCGGAACCGGCCGCCCAGGCCGTTCTCATCCAGCATGCCGGTGCGCTGATGGAACAGGGAGGAAAGTTGGAGGCGGCGAGCACGCTTTACCAACGCGCGAGCGACCTCGACCCAACCTCCCTTCCGGCGCGACTGGGTTTGATCCGCGCTGCGCGCGAGCTTGGCGACTCTCGAACGTGCGTGGCCTCTCTTCGGAACGCAGCCACACAGACCGAGCTCCCCGCTCTGTCGCGTGCGCTTCGTCGTGCGGCGGCGACGATCCTCGACCGGGCGCTCGGGCAGCATGAAGAGGCGATGGCCGAGGTGGATTGGCGCGACGACCTCGCATCGCTGTGGACCCTAGCGGATATCGCGTCACGCGCGGACGACCTCCCAGCCGCGATTACGGCCTTCGATACCGGAGCCACGGACCAGAGCCCAGAGGCGCTCGCCATGAGCCGCGCCCGCGCCACACGACTGCGCGCAGAACTCGGCAGCAAATCGGAGCTCGAGGCGAAGGACATCACGGACGCTGACGACCTCGGATTGGGGCACTACGTGCGCGCGTGGGGGCGGTTGATCGCGGCCGACGATGACGGGGACGAGCTCGAGCTCGTGCTGGATGCGATGAACGTCGCCCCTCGAAGCGTCGCGGCCGACATGATGCGTGCCGACAAGGCCGCTATCATGGGAGACGGCGCCGCGTTTTTCGCGTCGCTGGAGCGGGAGCTCGACCGCGCGTCGGATCGACCCGGTGCAGCACTTGCCCTCGCCGAGGTCGCGGACGAAATCGGGGTAGCGAGCCGACGCGAAACCTTGGCTCGCGCCAAGGAACGTGGCGAACGCGAGCCGATCATCTGCCGAGCGCTGGCTCTGCTCGATCACGACGATCCACAAGCGGCCGCCGAGCAGTGGCTCGAAGAAGGCGCCATGACCACGGGCGCGCAGGGGGCATTTGCACTGACAATGGCCGTGCGCCTACTCCGGCGCGCCGGTGCCGACGCAACTCACGCCCTAGAAGCGGCTCTCGAGAAGCAACTCGATTACTTGCCGGCGCTGTGGGAGCTCGAAGACGGTCCTTACGAGTCGGCGGAACGTGCGCGGGCCGCCGCGGCACAAGCCGCTCGACCGACACCTAGCTCAGCCGCAGCAGGGCTTCGCGCCTCGATGTGGGCCGGCACCGATTCCGACCGGCTGGCGCACGCCGAAGCAGCCTTCGATAGACACGGGCCCGACCCCTTGCTGCTCGAGTACCTGGTAGAAGCCGCGGGAAGGCACTCGGAGACCGCGGGCGAGCTCCTAGTTCTTGGGGCCCACCATTTCGACCCGGCGCCCTACCTCGAGCGAGCGGCGAACGCTTTCCAAAGCGCCGGCTTCCCGGCACGTGCGGCGAAGGCGCTCCGAGAGGCTATCTCCCACAACCCTGATAGCGAAGCGCTCCAGGCCTCGTGCGAGGAGGCTGAGCTGCAGGCGTCCGAGTTTGCGCGGGTTGCGGACTCGGCCATGCGGCGCGCCCGTGAGGCACAAGACGAAGACGAGAAGCTCGGCGCGCTCTGCGCCATGGCGGCGGTCGATCGTCTTGCCCGAGGCGACATGCAAGGCGCGCGCCTCTCGCTACAATCGATCGCCGAATCCCGCCCCGATCATTTGCCAACAGCACGCGTCCTCGAGTGGGACTCACTCCGCGAGCAAGACGACGAGCGTATCTTGTCGAGCGCCAAGCGACTTCTGAAGTGCCTTCCCGAAGAAACCCCCGAGCGGGCGGCGCGGCATCGATTGATGGTGGAGGTGTTGCGAGCCGATCCCGACATCTTGCCCTCGGATGTCGATCGTTTGCTCCGCGGGATCGACGACGAGATCGACTCGGACCCCGGCTTGGCACGACAAGTGCTCGGTGCGGCGTATGCTCGTAATGAGTCCGAAACGGCGTTGCGCGCGCTGGCCGCGATTCAGACACATCTCCCAAGCGATCTGGAACGGGGCGCCCTAGCCCTCGAGCGAGCACACATCCTCGAGCGGCTAGACGAGCCAGAGCGAGCGCTTGCGGTCCTCGATGAGGCCGGGGGGCACCCGTTGGCGCTCGAGGTCGAAGCACGGCTGCTCCATGCAGCGAAAAGATGGGAAGAGGCAGCGTCGCTCTATCAGGAGGCGGCGGCACGGGCGAAGGACGGACGCCGCGCGGCTTCGCTGTGGAGGGCTGCCGCCGGCCTCTTCGAGGAGAAGCTCGAGGACCCCGAGCGAGCAGTCGGAGCGTACGTGGCCGCAACCGAATCGGACATTACCTACCTCGATGTGTATCGCCGCCTCGTATCCCTCTATCGGAGCGAGGGCCGGCCCGCGGACGCAGAGGCGCTCACCGAATCGAGGGTCGAAGCCGGGGCCGATACACCCACACTCGTCGCGCTCTTGCTCGAGCAGGCGGGGCAACGGCGCGAAAGGGGCAATATCGAAGGCGTCATCGAATCACTGCGCGAGTGCCTGGAGCTCGACCCAAACCATTTCGCGGCACTTGCCGAGCTGGTTGAAACGCACCGCGGCCGACTAGATTGGCAGGGCGCAACCGAGGCGCTGATTCGAATCGCGCGCTTGAAGCGATCGGTCGATGAACAAGTTTGGGCCTTTTCGCAGCTGGCCGAGATCTACGACGAACGACTGCAAGACCTGCCGCGTGCCGAAGCGGCTCTTCGCCAAGTGCTCAAGCTAGCACCGGCGCACAACGAGACGCTCGACCGCTTGGCCTCGGTCTTGAGCCTGCAGGGCAAGGCTCGAGAGGCGGCTCGGGTCCTCGAAGAGCTGGTGCGGCGAGCTGGCAACGATGTTCAAGGTCGGGACTATCGAATACGACTCGCCGCTGCGATCGAATCTGCGGGGCAGCCTCGACAGGCGGAGTTTTTCCTGGAGCAACTTCGCAGCGAGCAGCCGAAGGAAATCGACGTGATTCTCGCTCTCGCCGATCACTTCGAGCGACAAGGCGCGGGCCCGGCTGCGGCGATGCACCTGAACCGCGCGGTTGCGGATCTGCGCGACGCGATCGAAGAACATCCCGAGGACGAGGCATTGTGGACCACGCTGGTTCGAGTGCTCAATCGGCGTCATGGCCCAGGGCCCGCCTCGTGCGCCGCGAGTGCCGCAGTTGCGGTCGGCTATCCGCCCTCCCTTTTCATTGGCACAGTAACCGAAGACAACGAGGCGCTTGGCGATGCGCACTTGCCACTGTCGACGGCGGTGGATCGCATCGTCGCACCGAAGGGGCTTCCGCCGACCGCGCTGCGGCTGTTCACTCTGTGCGAGGAAGCACTCGACAAGGTCCTTCCGTTCGACGCAGGGGCGTGGAAGCTTCGGAGGCTCTCGGGAAAGCAGCGTTCGCTGATCGAGGAAGCAGGACTGGTCGCCGAGGGCCTCGGGATCAGCGAGCCCAAGATTCGGCTAACCCACGCATCGTCGACGGCATGCATGCCGATTTCGGGAGACCCGCCTACCCTCGTTCTCGGTGTCAGCTTACCCGAGCAGACGACACGAGGAGAGCGAGTCTTCCTCTTCGCCCGGGCGTTGAAAGTCGCGAGCCACCACCTGGCGCCCGGGCTCCGCGCCCGCCCGGAGGACCTCGATGCCGTGCTGCTAGCCCTCCTCGGCACCCACGAGGCAAGCCGCGCTACCCGGCCCGCTCCGCCCCAAGCCCAGGAGCTACGGCGCAAGCTCGTGCGAACCGTTCCGCGCCGCTCGAGAGACGAAGTTGAGAGCTTAGTCCTCGAGATCCGCGGCGACAGCAATTTTTCGTCGCGATCCGTCCCAATGGCGATCGCCGAGCTCGGCAGTCGCGTCGCGCTGACCCTAACCGGTGACGTGCCGTCCGCCGTCAACGCGCTGTTGAAGGTCGCAGGGGAGGAGCTGCCAAGGTCGGATGCGGCCCGTTTGGCGATGATCCGGCAGACACCGGAGGCCTGGGGCCTGATTCGCTTCGCTTTGAGCGACGTACATTTTGAAGCTCGCACCCAAGCTGGTGTAGATCCCTAACTCATGCGATTTGGTTTCGTCGGTCCCGCAGAATCGGACTCGGCTCTCCTGGAGTTGGCGGTGGACCTGCTCGTCACCGAGCTCGAAGTCGACACGATCCTCTACCTCGGCGCCGACGAGGCGATTCGCGATTTCATCACGGCTCATCAACGGGACAAGACCGAGCTCAGCTTCGAGCGGCGTGTCGCGCAAGTGGCGGCTACTGGATCCCCGGCCGAGATCAACGAAGTGGTGCGTTCGCTTCGGGGCGCGAGGTATCTCGAGAAACTACGCGTACTTCCCCAGCCACCGGCGAACGCCATCGAGATGCTCGACGATCGCATCATCTTACTCTTCCGAAAGAAGTCGAGCATCGGCGAGGAAGACGTCATCAATTCGAACGTCGTCGTCTACGGTGACGCGAAAGAGCTGTCCTTCAAGCGCTACGGGCCCCGCTGCTTTTTCAGCCCGGGACCACTCGATGGCGGCCACGTAGGGATCCTCGATGACGAATCGGAAAGCGGCGGCGTCGCGCTGAGCGCGGTCGACCTGACCGGCGAGGTCTCGTGGACGGAACCGATCCAGGGACGCAGCGCGAGGATGAGGGTGGCCCCGTGAGCACCAGACACGTCGCGCTTTACGGCGGTAGTTTCGACCCGCCTCATCTGGGGCATGTGTTGTCTGTCGCTTGGGCGCTGTCTGCCGCGGAGGTCGACGAGGTTTGGATCATCCCGACCTGGAAGCATGCCTTCGACAAGGAACACGGAGCCTCGTTCGAGGAGCGCTTCGCGATGTGCGAGCTAGCATTCGCGCCCTTTCACCAGGTCGAAGTCTTGTCGGTCGAGCAACGCCTCGGCGGCGTGAGCCACTCCCTGCGGACGATCGAAGCCCTCGAATCGGAGTACCCGGATGCCTCGTTTCGACTGTTGATCGGCGCCGATGTGCTCGGCGGCACTCACCGCTGGCAGCGCTGGGAAGAAGTCGTGCGAGCTGCGCCCCCGCTCGTTATCGGTCGCCAAGGATATCCCGTCCCTGAGGGGTGTCCGATTTCGATTCCCGATATCAATTCGACCGATATCCGCGCCCGGATCTCCAGCGCGGGCGACGTCTCGGGGTTGGTGCCCTCGTCGGTCATCGCCCGCATCCGCAAGCAAGGGCTCTACCCGGGCGCCCCATGAACATCGCCATCGTCGGCCGAGGTCGCGTGGGAAGCGCCCTGCGCCGATCGCTGGAACACGACGGAGCTCATGACGTCACGGCAATGGGACGCAAGCCCAATCTTTCCGCCCTCCGGGATGCGAACGTGGTCATTCTGGCCGTCTCGGATGATGCCATCCAATCGGTTGCTGAACGGATCGCGACAGAGCTGAAGCCTGGCGCGACGGTACTTCACTGTGCCGGCGCACGCGGTGTGGATGAGCTGGAGGCATGCGCGGCCCGGGGGGCGAACGTCGGAGTCATGCATCCGCTTGTTTCGTTCCCGAGCAGGCGACGCCACCCGAATCTCGAGAGCAAGACCTTTGTCGTGAACGGCTCCCCCCGTGCCATCGCGATGAGCCGTCGCATCGGCAAGGCGTGTGGGGCCCGGGTCATCGTGGCCGAAACCGCCGACCCCATCTATCACGCAGCAGCCGCCCTCGTCGCAAACGGGGCCGCCTCGTTGGCTTTCGTCGCGGTAGGCCTGCTCGAACGGCTGGGGGCGGCAAGAGCCGACGCGGAGCGAGCGGTAGGCGGCTTGCTGGAAAGCGTCGGAGAAAACGTGCGGAGCCTGGGGGTCCCTGAGGCCCTTACCGGTCCCGTCGCCCGCGGCGATTCATCCACGGTGGACCGCCACCGACGGGCCCTTCGCAGGGTCGGCCGTCGCGCTCTATCCGCGTACGACGCTTTGCTCCCAGTCATACTGCAAAGCGCCGAAGCCGCCGGTCTACCCCGACGCCAAGCCGACGAAATCCGACGGGTCACGAAGCGCCGCTAGGCAGGTTACTCGGCGGCTTCGATGGAGCCCTCGGCATGCTTGAAGCGGACTCCATTCGAATCGCCTACCGCCACGATGCGATCGCCTTTTTCGAAATCGCCTGCGAGGATCGCCGCAGCGAGCGGTGCCTCGACGAGGCGCCCGATCACGCGCCGCATGGGTCGCGCACCGAGGGCCGCGTCGTAGCCGCCCAAAGCAAGCAACGCGTCGATCGCAGTCGTGTCGACCCGAAGTTCGACATTTTGGCGTTCGCTGAGCTGCTGCACCACACCGGCGACCAGGCGCCGAGCGATCTCGGCGACCTCATCTCGGCTGAGGGAACCGAAGAAGAGTGGCTCGTCGATTCGGTTCCAAAGCTCGGGTCGAAGCGCACGCCGCGCGGCCGCAAGAGCTTCGGACGCTCCGTCGTCCGTTCGTGTCGAAGCGCCTCGGAAACCGATCGAACCATGGCTGCCAGTCGCGCATCGCGCTCCGAGGTTCGATGTCATGACGATGATGGTGTGGGTGCAATCGACGGTTCGACCCTTGCCGTCGGTCAACCGTCCATCCTCGAGCAACGGCAATAGGGACTGGAGCACGTCGATGTGCGCCTTTTCAATCTCGTCCAGCAAGACGAGTTGGTACGGCCGGTGACGGATGGCCTCGGTCAGCTGACCACCCGCATCGTGCCCGATATACCCCGGTGGAGCGCCCACGAGCCTTGCCACCGCGTGAGATTCGCTGAGCTCGCTCATGTCGATTCGGGTCATTGGACAGCCCATGAAAAACAGCTCGTTGAGGGCCCGGGCCGTTTCGGTCTTGCCGACGCCCGTCTGTCCCATGAACAAGAAGGTCGCCAGGGGACGATCGCCATGAAACCCGGCGGCCCCCTTGCGGAGGGCGTCAGCGATCCGGGTCATGACATCCGTGTGCCCCACCACGTGCTCGGCCAGATGTTGTTCGAGCTCGAGGAGCTTCTGGGCGTCGGTCACGAGGAGTCGCTCGACGGGAACCCGAACCTTTTCCGCAACGACTTGGGCGACGGCTTCGCAGTCGACGACAGCGCCGCCTCGTCGACGGATCCGGGCACCGGCTAGATCGAGTAGCCCGATCGCCTTGTCCGGCAACGCCTGCTCCGGGAGGTAACGCACGGACAGCTCGACCGCGGATTCAACGGCTTCCGGTGCGTAGGCGATGCAATGATGGACCTCATACCGCGGCACAATGCCACGGAGGATCTCGATCGCATCCTCCGCCGAAGGTTCGGCCACGTGAATCGGCGAGAAGCGGCGAGCCAGGGCGGCGTCCCGTTCAACGTACTTGCGATACTCGACATCCGTCGTCGCGCCGATGCAAGGGAGCTCGCCCCGGGCGAGTGACGCCTTGAGCTCGTGGGCCAAATCGTCCGGCGCGTCACCTCCCGTAAAAAGGGCATGTACTTCGTCGATGAACAACACGATGCGGCCATTGGCTCGCTTCACTTCGAACTGCAGTCGACGCATCCGTTCGGACAGCGCGCCTCGCACGCCCGTCCCGGAAACCAGTCCGCCTGCAGAGAGCTCGACCAAGATCGTTCCCTCGAGTCCTCGAACGCCCTCTCCGCCGAGGGCGACTTTGTGTGCGAGCCCTTCGACGATGGCGGTCTTCCCGACGCCGGGAGGCCCCACTAGAAGCGGGTTGTTCGAACGACGTCTAGCCAACACGTCGAGCAATCGTTCGATCTCGGCGTCCCGTCCGATCACTTCGTCGATCTCCCCGAGCGAAGCCATCTCCGTGAGGTTCCGCCCTAGCTTGCAGAGCATCGGATAGGCTCCCGCGTCGAGTGCAAAGGGAGAAGAAGAGCGAACGATGATCTCTTTGTCGGCCGGGACCTCTTCGGGCGTTTCGGATTCGATCGGCGCTTCGGGCTTCTCGACGCGAAGCTCGATCAAGGGAGCCGCCGCGACGTTTCGACGCGCCGAGGGTCGCGAGGGTCGGCTTGGGCTTTCTGCAGGCGGGGCCGCGGGACGGATGTAGGTCGACGCTCGTTCGGCGCGCGCGTCATCGGGTGAAAGCAAGCCTCGTACAGCTTCTTGGACGCGTTTCGGCCCGGCCCCGATGTGTTCGAGGCTTCGATGCGCGGCGCTCCGGGTGTCACGCGCGATCGCGAACAGAAGGTGCGCGGGCAAGACCTGCTCGGCGCCCATGGCTTTCGCGATTCGGTAGGCCCGCTCCACGGCGCGCTCGAGCGCACTGGTCGGCTCCGAGTCGACGGTCCGGATCGCGCTCAAGAGATCGCCCTCCCGAACGCCGAGCTGCGAGAGGAGCTTCCCCGTGGGGCCGCCTGACTGAAGCATCACCAAAAGGAGGTATCCGGTCGACGGACTGTGGGCGCGCCTCTGCGCCTCTCGCTGTGCCCGCGCGACCAGCCCCCTGACTCCCCCGCCGACTGTCGTCATCGAACGCCGTACTCCCCTGGTTACTCGCTCGGAGTTAGCGGTCCGCGCCCCGCTTGGACAACTTTTCGACCTGGATTTGCGAGGTAGATCCGCGCCGGCCCTACATCCTCTCACCCTGGCACCCTGTCACTGCATAATTCCAGTTGTTAGCCTGATTCTGGGACTTACTCAGGAGCAAGCTTTGAATCTACGGATAGCTTTCATCGCTGCCTCGACGGCAGCCATCATCTGCGCGCTAACCGCGTGGGACGGAGCCCAGGCTGCCTCGGGGCTGAGGGCGACGATCTACCTCACGCAGAAGGGAATCCCGCGGACGCTCTCGGAAGCGGGAGTTCTGCGGTTCGCGCGTCAGTACAAGGCTACGAGGCTTCGCGAAACCGCCGAAGCGCCGGTCGAGGATCGACAGTGGAGAGCCAACCTGGTGGCGGCGTTCAACGCCCCGGTCCGCGACTCCGAATTCGAGCTGCTGTTTTACGACATCCAAACCGCCGAGCGGAAGTTCATCGCCCCGGCGATGACGGTCTTCATC
>Ga0255057_10001746_pt1 | contig 11997 bp, 11 predicted proteins | sample Cases_109_6_MG_FD_189022 | JGI IMG/M metagenome (GOLD analysis project Ga0255057, IMG submission 189022) | Seawater microbial communities from Amundsen Gulf, Northwest Territories, Canada - Cases_109_6 | ecosystem: Environmental > Aquatic > Marine > Gulf | place: Canada: Northwest Territories... | reverse complement strand
AATCGGCATTCCAGTCGGAATCTGGGCTGCGCTCAAACGGGGCACGTGGATGGACCCGTTATCGATCGGGATATTTCTCTTATTTGCTTCAATTCCGATAGTCGTCTCTATTCCGTTGCTGCAGTGGTTGTTCGCCGTGAAGTTAGGTTGGCTGCCCAGTGGCGGCTGGAACTCGCAGGAGATTTTGGGCATCGAGATCGGCATATTCTCGAAGGAGGCCATACTTCCGATATTGATCCTCACCTTACCCGGCGTAGCGGGCCTTGCCCGCTATATGCGCTCGCAGGTACTCGAAGTGTTCGATCAGGACTTCGTCCGCACCGCGCGGTCGAAGGGCCTGCGGGAGCCGATCGTCGTCGGCCGTCACGTCGCGAGGAACGCGCTCCTGCCCATCGTAACGATCATGGGCTTCGAGCTCGCGGCGCTGACCGCCGGTTCGATCTTCGTTGAGACGTTCCTCGGAATCCCGGGCATCGGCCGCTACGCCTTCGAGACCATCGGCAGCCGCGACTACGACAGCATGATGGCGATCGTGCTCCTCGGCTCCGCTATCTTCATAGTCGCCAACCTCATCGTTGACATCGCCTACGGGTTCATCGATCCTCGTATTCGGCTCTCCGGCGGAGCGGGATCCTCGCAGTCGTGAGCTTCGCCCGCACGGCTTCGGAAGTGCTTAGGCCGGATGACATTGCTCCTGCCAAATCGTTCCGCCTCGCGCGGCGGCTCGTCAAGCGACCCGTAGCGGTCGTGGCGATCGTCATCATCATCATCATCTATGGCGCAGGGATCTTCGCGCCGCTCGTGGCCCCGTACGGATTTAATAAAACTGACTTCGATGACCGCTTCGCCAGCCCCAGTCTTGAACACCCACTCGGTACAGACCGCCTAGGGCGAGATACCCTATCACGCCTGATCTGGTCCGCTCAGACCACTGTGATCATCTCCGCCGCAGCCGTTGTTACGGGCTCATTGGTCTTCGGCGTGACAGCGGGCCTCATTTCCGGCTATTTCGGAGGGAGAACAGACGCCGTGATCATGAGGATCGCGGACACGTTATTCTCGGTACCAACCATCCTCTTACTATTGATCATCAACTCGACGATGAAGGGGAGGGTCGATGCGCTGTTTCGCGACATCGAAAACTTCCTCGGAACTGACTGGATAGTCAGTTCCGGCCTGCCCAGCTACTTCCTCGTATTCGGCGCGCTCGCGATTTTCGGCTGGGTGGGCATGGCGCGCCTCGTGCGATCGCAGGTGTTATCGCTCAAGCAATCGGCGTTCGTCACTTCCGCGGAGGCATCGGGCGCATCGACGAAGCGAATCCTCTTTCAACACCTGCTGCCCAATGTGGCAAACCTGCTGATCGTCGCGCTCACCTTGTCGCTCGGCGCTGCGGCAGTGGCCGAGGTTGGCCTCACGTTCCTCGGTATCGGCGTTCAGCCGCCGCATCCCAGCTTTGGCGTCATGATCTTCGAAAGCGCAGGCGTCACGAACGTCCGAGAGCATCCACAACTGCTCCTCTTCCCGGCCGCCGTGATATCCGCCCTGATGCTTTCCTTCAACCTCCTCGGCGACGTGCTCACCGAAGAGATGTCACCGCGCCGAAGGTAGTCGGCGTGGCGCAAGGCTTCCGTCGCGCAAGCGAGGACGAAATCGAGCAGGACTGGCGCCAGTTCACCGGCGGCGCGCCCATCGTTGGCCTCCTCCGCCAGTACGATGCGTCAGACGTCCATGGCCTCGTCTGGGAAGATGAATCCGGTGGCCACCGCGGTCTCGTCAGCTGGCGGGCCGACGGAGAGCGGGCGGAGATCGTCTCGGTCCACGCGGAACCTACCGGGAGCGGAATCGGAGCACGTCTGATGGATGCGGCTGAGGACGAGTTGCGAAGGCTTGGTGTCACGAAAGTCGTACTGGCAACCACAAACGATAACGTCGGCGCATTCAAGTTCTATCTGAATCGCGGCTACCGGCTCCGGCGTGTCCATATCGCCGCAATGGACGCTGTTAGGCGGATAAAGCCGGACACACCTGACGCCGGCACAAATGGCATACCACTTCGGGACATGTGGGAGCTAGAGAAAGAACTGTAAGCCCCGCAGCGTGGTGTTACGGAGATTTCCCGGGCTTTCCGTCGTGGTCTCGGGTGTGTCACTCACCTCGTCTTAGGCGGCGGCAGGCTGATATAATCGCACTGTGAAGGTATCCACTCAGCGCCTCCCCGAGAGCCAGGTGCTTCTCGAAATCGAGGTTGATCCGGCGCAGATGGAGCAATCCCTGAACAAGGCGTACCGCCGACTCGCCCAAAATGTCGAGGTGCCCGGATTCAGGAAGGGTAAGACTCCACGACCAATCTTGGAGCGCCATCTCGGACGCGACCGCCTCGTTCACGAAGCGATAGACATCCTCATCCCGGAGGCATACAACCAGGCGATGGACGAGCATGACGTCGACGCCATCGGCCAGCCAAGCGTCGAGGTCGTAACCGAGGAGCCATTGTCGTTCAAGGCGACGGTCCCCGTTCGTCCTACGGTTGATCTCGGCGACTACCAGTCGCTTCGCGTCGAACGAACAGCGCCCGAGGCCGACGAAGCAGACGTCGACAAGGCGATCGAAGAGCTCCGACAGCGCTACGCCGTTCAGCAGCCTGCCGAACGGGCCGTGCAGACGGGCGATATTATTCGTGCCGACGTGCGCATCCTCATCGAGGACGAAGAGGTCTACAAAGACGAAGACGCCGAGATCCGTCTGCGCGACGGCGCCACGATCCTCCTTCCCGGCTTCGCGGAGGGAGTCGTAGGGGCTGAAAAGGGCGAGACACGTGAAGTCGAGGTAACAACGCCGGAGGGCGAAGGAAAGCTCGCCGGAAAAACCGGCATCGCCACCGTGACCGTCCAGGAGGTCAAGGAAGAGGTTCTTCCCGAGGCCAACGATCAGTTCGCCAGCGAGGTTGGCGAAGGCTTCGCTAGCATGGAGGAGCTTAGGAAAAAGCTAACGGACGATCTGACGGAGAGCGCCAAGGGCCAAGCTGAAGAGCGCTTTCGCAACGAGGCTGTTGAGGCCTTGACGAACAACGCCGCCAGCGTTGACTTCCCGCCCGTACTCATCGAGCGCGAAATCGCACGTGAGCTTGCAGAACAAGCCCGCCAAACCGGCCAAACCGTTGAGGCGTACTTAGAGCTGATCAAGAAGACACCGGACGAGATCACGGAAGACCTCACACCCACCGCTACCGAACGTGTGAAGCGCTCTCTCGTCCTGAGCAAGTTCTCAGACGAAGAAGAGATCGCGGTAGAACCCGGCGAGGTGGACGCCGAAGTCGAAAAGCTCGTTGAGTCAGCCGGCGAGCACTCAGAGCGGATGCGGCAGCTGTTCTCGCAGCAAGATGCCAGGGCGTCCATCGAGAGTTCGCTCGTTACAAGAAAGACCGTCGACAGGCTCGCTGCGCTCGTCGACCCTGATGGCGCTGCTGAAGCCGAAGCCGAACTGGACGTCACCGAAGATGAACCCGCGGACGGGCCCGAGGAGGCTGCGGCGGCCGAAGTGGACGTCACCGAAGATGAACCCGCGGACGAGCCTGAGGAGGCCGCGGCGGCCGAAGTGGACGTCACCGAAGATGAACCCGCGGACGAGCCTGAGGAGGCTGCGGCGGCAACAATAAAGGAGGAATCGTGAAGGCTCGAATGCCAAACCCCGGAATTTTCGAGGAGACGCCCCGTGGCGAGCGCGCCATGGACATCTGGACAATGCTCTTCCGCGAGCGAATCGTGTTCCTTGGAACGCCGATCGTCGACGAAGTTGCGAACCTTATCATCGCGCAACTCCTGTACCTTGAGCGCGACGATCCCGATAAGGACGTCAACATGTACATCCAGTCTCCCGGCGGCGACGTTTCAGCCGGGCTGGCGATCTACGACACGATGCAGATGATCAAGCCCAGCGTAGCAACTATCAGCATCGGAACCTGCGCCAGCATGGGTGCATGGCTGCTCGCAGCCGGCACCAAGGGCAAGCGCTACGCGCTGCCGCACTCCAGGATCCTGATCCATCAGGGCCGGGCAGGCGCCGGCGGTCAGATAACCGACATCGAGATTCAGGCGAAAGAATACCTGCGCCAGAACGAGATCATGATCGAGATCTTGGCGAAGCATACCGGCCAGGATGGGGAGAAGATCCGCAAGGACATCGACCGGGACTTCTGGATGAGCGCGGACCAGGCCAAGGAGTACGGTATCGTCGACGAAGTCTTGCGGACGTCCGAACTGACGGCGGCAGGCGTCGACGGAGACGGTAGTAAGGGGTAAGAGATGGCGGCCAAAGGCGGCAGCAAGGTCTCATACAACTGCTCGTTCTGCGGGAAGAACCAGGATCAGGTCCGGCGCCTCATCGCCGGGCCGGGGGCCGTGTACATCTGCGACGAATGCGTCGAGCTGTGCCGCGAGATTATCCAGGAAGACTCCGGCAGCAGCATCAAGCCAAAGCAGCCAACGGAGAAGATCCCGCCCCCCAAGATCATCTACGAACAACTCAGTGAGTACGTCATCGGCCAGGAGCAGGCCAAGAAGGTTCTCTCCGTCGCCGTCTACAACCACTACAAACGAACAAGCGCGCAAGCCAACAAAGACCAACCGGGCGCCCTATCTGCAGACTCCGAAGTCGAGCTCGAGAAGAGTAACATCCTGCTCCTTGGTCCTACTGGTTCGGGGAAGACGCTTCTGGCGCGCACGCTCGCTGAAATCCTGGACGTGCCGTTCACAATCGCTGACGCCACGGCCCTGACTGAGGCTGGCTACGTCGGCGAGGACGTCGAGAACATACTGCTACGGCTAATTCAAGCGGCGGACTTCGACGTGAGCAAGGCCGAACGTGGCATCATCTACATCGACGAAATCGACAAGATCGGCCGCAAGAGCGGCGACAATCCCTCGATCACGCGCGATGTCTCGGGTGAAGGCGTCCAGCAGGCGCTCCTGAAGATCGTCGAGGGCTGCATCGCCAACGTGCCACCCCAAGGCGGTCGCAAGCACCCTCACCAGGACTTCATACAAATCAACACCGCCAACGTGCTCTTCATCTGCGGCGGCGCCTTTCAGGGGCTCGACAAGATCATCGACCGTCGTGCCGGCAAGGGCACCCGCGGTCTCGGCTTCCGGCCCTCGGCCGTGCTCCAGGAGACGGATCCCGCGAAGACGGCCGACGACCTCATGAAGCAGGTCACCCACGACGACCTCCTGACGTACGGGCTCATCCCGGAGTTCGTTGGGCGCATCCCTGTCATGGTCGCGCTGCAGTCACTCGATAAGGACGCGCTGATCAGCATCCTCACTGAGCCGAAGAACGCGCTCGCGAGGCAGTTCCAGGAGTTCTTCCTACTCGATTCGGTCGAACTGGTTTTCACGGACGACGCCCTCGCCGCGGTCGCCGAGGATGCGTTGGCGCACAAGACCGGCGCCCGCGGTCTGCGTACCGTCCTTGAAGAATGCCTGCTCGATGTCATGTACGAGATTCCCGGCCGTGAGGACGTCAAGAAGTGCGTCGTCGATGCGGACGCCGTCGGCGGTCTGCGCCGCCCGCTGTTGCTGACCGCCTCCGATCAGGCGATCGACCTCTGGGGTGACGACAAGAGCCGCGAAACAGCTTAGCGGTCGACACCACTAAACTCCCTTTACATGCACAACTCTGATCGCCCCGCACGCTAACGTGTCGCCAAAACTCCGAAGACTCTCGAACCCTCAGGCGCGACGGATCGCGCTCGCGGCCCAGGGCTTCGCTGACCGCCCACCCAGCGGGCGCGTAACAGCGTCGCATCTACGGCGTGTGCTTCGGCGTGTTGGCCTCATACAGATCGACTCCGTCAACGTGCTCGTCCGCTCTCACTACCTGCCGGCCTTCTCTCGCCTGGGTCCGTACCAGCGGAGCCTCCTCGACGATTACGCCTACCGCCGCCGACAGCTGTTCGAGTACTGGGGCCACGAAGCCTCGTTCATACCGATGGAGCACTATCCGCTGTTCCGCCACAGGATGAAGGACGGCGGGCCACGCTGGCGCCTCGTCGAAAAGATGCGAGAGGAACCGCAGTATATGCAGTCGCTGTTGGGGGAGGTTCGGCAGAAGGGACCGCTGGCCGTCTCTGACCTTGAAGACCCGCAGCGCCGCCCGGGCACCTGGTGGAGCTGGGGGCTGGGCAAGGCGGCGCTCGAGGCCTATTTCGCCGACGGCACAGTCACTGCCGCTGAACGACGCGGCTTCATCCGCGCCTACGACATCGCTGAGCGCGTGATCCCATCCGAGATCTTCGATGCCGCGCCACCATCGGCGGACGATGCGCAGCGCGAACTGCTCCTGCTCTCCGCTCGCGCACACGGCGTTGGCGCCGCGCGCGACCTCGCGGACTACTATCGCCTCCCGATCCTCAAGTCGCGCGAGCTGCTCAAGGGACTCGCAGAGACCGATGCACTCCAGGAGGTCGAGGTCGCAGGCTGGAAAGACACCGCGTACCTGCATCCAGAGGCGAAGCTGCCGCGCCGAATCGAAGCCCGGGGCCTGCTCTCGCCCTTCGACTCACTAATCTGGGAGCGGGACCGGACCGAGCGCCTATTCGGCTTCCGCTATCGCCTTGAGATATACGTGCCACAACCGAAACGCGTCTACGGCTACTACGTCCTCCCCTTCCTGCTGGGATCGGACCTCGTTGGGCGGGTCGACCTCAAGGCCGACCGCAAAGCCGAGCGCCTTCTGGTCAGGGGCGTCTACTGTGAACCGGACCACGACAAAGATCATGTCGCCTCCGAACTTGCGCCGGAGCTTCGCTCGATGGCCGAGTGGCTCGAACTCGGCGACGTCGTCGTCGAGAAGCGGGGAGACCTTGCCGCACCCCTTCGCCAATACCTGAGTTAGATTCCGCGTGATATTCTGACTCCAACATGAGCAAGCAAAGATTGGACGTGCTTCTCGTCGATAAGGGGCTCGCAGAGAACACCGAGAAGGCGAGAGCGCTGGTGATGGCCGGCCAAGTGCTCGTCGACGACCGTCCGGCGCCGAAGGCCGGTACGTTGATCGACGATTCGCTCGTCCTTCAGGTTGCGCAGCGATCACGATACGTCGGTCGCGGCGGCGAAAAGCTTGAGCATGGGCTGCAATCCTTCGATCTCGACCCGTCCGGCCTCGTCGCCGCCGACATCGGCGCTTCGACCGGCGGCTTCACGGACTGCCTCCTGCAGCACGGCGCCGAGAGAGTGTACGCAATCGACGTTGGCCGCGGCCAACTCGACTACGGCTTACGCAACGATCCTCGCGTCGTCGTCATGGAAGGCGTGAACGCCCGCGGCTTACAGCCGCTACCCGAACGCGTTGGCCTCGTGACAGCAGACGTATCGTTTATTTCGCTGACGCTAGTCTTGCCGCCGGCGCGGAATCTGCTCGCCGAGGCCGGCTCAATCGTGGCGCTCTTCAAGCCTCAATTCGAAGCCGCAAAGGATGAAGTGCCGCGCGGCGGCGTCATCCGCGATCCGCTGCAACGCTCGACGCTTATTGGCCGGTTCGTCGGCTGGTGCGTGAGAAACGGATTCCGGATCGTCGACCTCGCCGCATCCCCGATCAGCGGCGCAGGCGGCAACCTCGAGTTCCTCTTCTGGCTCAAGCCGAAGACCGGGAAAGGGTCGGGATCGTGACCAAGTTTGGCATCTTCGTCCACTCACGGTCGTCCAATGCCCACAAGTTTGCGGATGACGTCATCGCTTACCTCGAAGACAAGTGCGATGAGACCTGGCACACCTCCGAGTGGGACGACTCGGTAATCGCCGAGAAGATCCCAGGCACGGACCTCCTGATCTGCCTTGGCGGCGACGGCACCATGCTCCGCGCCGCGCGGGTTGTTATCCCGCATCAGATCCCCGTACTTGGCGTGAACATGGGTCGCCTCGGCTTCCTCGCGGAGGTGCCGCCAGCGGAGGCTATGCGGCGCATCGACGACTTTCTCGGCAACCACTATCGGCTCGAAGAGCGGACGATGCTCCAGGCCAGTGTCCCGGCTTGGGGTGTGACGTACCATGCATTGAATGACGTTGTCGTCGGACATTCGAATATCAGCCGCCCTGTCTATGTTGACGTCAGCGTTAACGGCTCGCGGCTGGCCGTCCATCGCTGCGATGCGTTGATCGTGGCGTCGGCGACTGGCAGCACCGCCTACTCGTTCTCGGCCGGAGGACCGATCCTCCATCCTGAGTCGCCGGACCTCGTGATGACAGTCGTCGCGCCTCACCTCGCCGCATCGCGGCCCCTCGTCTTGCCGCCGGACTCTGACATCGACCTCCGAGTGACTGCTGACCAGGACCTCATCCTCAGCATCGACGGTCAGGACGATCGCAAGCTCAGCAGCGGTGACACGGTCGCCGTCTCTCGCAGCCCGCACAGCGCCCGCTTCGTACGCTTCTCCGACTCCCAGGACTACTACGCCCAGCTTGCCGAGCGCCTCGACTGGCTGCGCGTAATCCGCGCCTCGGATCAGGAAGAGCTCTTCGAGCTGGACGGCATCCCGAGCGTCAAGTAGCGTTGCCTGACGACTCCGGCCGCCTCCACGAGCGTGTGACCGCGAGCAAACGCGTCTACGACGGGAGCATCATGAACGTCCGCCTCGATACTGTTGAGCTAGCGGCCGGCCGCAGTGCCCAGCGGGAGATCGTCGAACACGCCGCAGTCGTAGCGATCGTTCCTGTGGACACCGCAGGCAACGTTGTTCTCGTGCGTCAGTACCGCCTGCCCGCGCAGGACGTTTTGCTTGAAGTGCCCGCGGGCGGCGTCGACGAAGGTGAGTCCGTCGACGAAGCCGCGCAGCGGGAATTGCGAGAGGAGACAGGCTATCGCGCCGCCAATTTGGAGCGCTTGGGCGGCTTCTATGTCTCGCCCGGCTACGTGACGGAGTTCATACACGTCTTCCTCGCGACGGATCTCAGCGAAGACGCCCTCGACGGCGACGACGACGAAGAGATCGAGGTCGTGCATATGCCACTCACGGAAGGCGTGCGTCTCATCGAGACCGGTGAGATCAAGGATGGCAAGAGCATCATTGGTCTACTGCTGGCCGCGCGCGAGTCTGGCGTCTCGTAGGGGCGTGGCCTACTGCTCCACGGGGAGGGTTGGGGCACGTTTCGCTACACGCGTCCCTTGTAAGCAATAGAAACCGTTGATAGAATAGGGCAGGCAGTAGAGGAAGTGTCGATAGCTAGTTCGGCACTTGAGGACAAGACCCATCCAACGTAGGATTACGGCTGGAAATCATTAGATGGCGCAAGCAGAACGCACAGTAACCGCACCCCACAGACTCGGCTTCCTCGCCACCCTCCGTCACGACCGGTGGTGGGTCGAACCGGCTCTCGTTGCCGTTGGTCTCACCATCTTCCTCGGCTACCTCACCATCAGCGCCTTCCTCGACCAGTGGGCGTTCGAGGTAGGGCCCTATCTAACCCCCGTCTTTGAGCCGAAGCTCGCGGGCATCTCGGATTTCTTCTGGTTCTCGCCGGCGCTTCTCGTCCTCTGGATACCGATCGGCTTCCGTGCCACCTGCTACTACTATCGACGCGCCTACTACCGCTCCTACTTTCTCAGCCCCCCCGCTTGTGCCGTCGGCGACGCCATGCCGAAGTACAACGGTGAGGCGAAGTTCCCGTTCATCATGCAAAACCTGCACCGCTTCTTCATGTACGGCGCGCTCGTGTTCGTACCCATCCTTTGGTTTGGCGCCATCCGCAGTTTCTACAACACGGAGGAGATCATCCGCGGCGTCGAGGTGGATACCGGCTTCGGCATCGGCCTCGGCTCGATCGTGCTCTGCCTCAACGCCTTCTTGCTGATGATGTACACGTTCTCCTGCCACTCCTTCCGGCATCTCATCGGCGGCGGGCTCAACTGCTACAGCTGCTCCAACTTCACAAAGGCCCGTAAGAGCCTCTGGGACCGTGTCTCCGTTTGGAACCAGAACCATCGCCTCTACGCCTGGACCAGCCTCATCTGGATCGCATCTACCGATCTCTACATCCGCCTCGTCGCCAACGGCCACATCACTGATCCCAACACCTGGGGCGGGTTCTAGCGTGGCCGAGTACGAAACCCACGAATACGACGTCCTCATCATTGGCGCCGGCGGCGCTGGCCTACGGGCGGCAGTCGAAGCCTCTGCGCAGGGCGTAAAAACAGCGCTCGTCTGTAAGTCGCTGCTCGGCAAGGCGCACACTGTCATGGCGGAAGGCGGCATCGCTGCCGCGCTCGGCAACATCTACGAAGAGGACAACTGGCGGGTGCACTTCCGCGACACCATGCGTGGCGGAAAGATGCTCAACAACTGGCGCATGGCCCAACTCCACGCGCAGGAAGCGCCGGAGCGCGTGTACGAACTGGAGACCTGGGGAGCGCTCTTCGACCGCACCAAGGAAGGCAAGATCTCCCAGCGCCCCTTCGGCGGTCACCGCTTCGACCGTCTCGCCCACGTCGGCGACCGCACCGGACTCGAGATGATCCGCACGCTCCAACAACACGCAGTACACAAGGGCATCGACGTTTACATGGAAACCACAATCTCCAAGCTCATCAAGGACGGCGACAAGATCTCCGGCGCCGTCGGCTACGTCCGCGAAAGCGGCGACATCATCGTCTTCCGCGCCAAGGCCGTCGTTCTTGCGACCGGCGGCATCGGCAAGGCGTTCCAGGTGACGTCAAACTCGTGGGAGTACACCGGCGACGGCCATTCGTTGGCCTACTGGGCGGGCGCAGACCTGATCGACATGGAGTTCGTGCAGTTCCACCCAACGGGCATGGTCTGGCCACCGAGCGTACGCGGCATCCTCGTCACTGAGGGTGTACGTGGCGATGGCGGCACGCTACGAAACTCTGAGAACGAGCGCTTCATGTTCGGCTACATCCCCGAGTTCTTCAAAGACGAAACAGCAGACACCCAAGAAGAAGCCGACCGCTGGTACAAAGACAAGGTCAACAATCGGCGCACGCCTGATCTCCTCCCCCGCGATGAGGTCGCGCGAGCGATCAACGCAGAGGTCAAGGCGGGTCGCGGCAGCCCCCACGGCGGTGTTTTTCTGGACATCGCCACACGCCAGCCCGCCGACTACATCCGCAAGCGTCTGCCGAGCATGTACCACCAGTTCAAGAAGCTGGCAGATGTCGACATAACTGCAGAACCAATGGAAGTGGGCCCCACCTGCCACTACGTGATGGGCGGCGTGCGCGTCGACGCCGAAACAGGCGCTTCGACCGTCACCGGGCTCTTCGCGGCCGGCGAGTGCGCTGGCGGCATGCACGGCGCGAACCGGCTTGGCGGCAACTCTCTTTCGGATCTGCTCGTTTTCGGGCGGCGTGCCGGGCTCGGCGCGGCCGAATACGCGCAGGGCCTATCGAGCGCGCCGGCACTGGACGAAGGTGAGGTTCAGAGCGTCGTGTCGGACATGCTCGGCCACTTCGACCGCGACGGAAGCGAGAACCCCTACGCCGTCCAACAAGACCTGCAAGAGACGATGCAGACGCTGGTCGGCATCATCCGCCAGGAGTCGGACCTGAAAGAGGCGATCGAGAAGCTCACCGTTCTCAACGAGCGCGCCAAAAACACCGGCGTCGAAGGCAACCGCCAGTACAACCCCGGCTGGCATCTGGCGATCGACCTGCGTTCGCTGCTGACGGTGTCGGAGGCGATCGCCAAGGCCGCGCTCGAACGCAAGGAGAGCCGTGGTGCGCACACCCGCGACGATTACCCAAAGCCGGAAGAGGAGTTCGGAAAGGTGAACGTTGTCGTCAAGGAGACATCCGACGGCCAGATGGCAATCGCGCAAGAGGCGCTGCCTCAGATGCCGGACGAACTCCAAAAAGTGTTTGAGGAGGCGGCAGTCTAATGCGAGAAGTCACCCTCAGCATCTTCCGTGGCGACGCCGGCGGCGGCGACTTCGTCGAGTACAAAGTCGATGTCGAAGAGGGCCAGGTCATCCTCGACGTCGTATTCGC
>Ga0255057_10001744_pt1 | contig 12002 bp, 10 predicted proteins | sample Cases_109_6_MG_FD_189022 | JGI IMG/M metagenome (GOLD analysis project Ga0255057, IMG submission 189022) | Seawater microbial communities from Amundsen Gulf, Northwest Territories, Canada - Cases_109_6 | ecosystem: Environmental > Aquatic > Marine > Gulf | place: Canada: Northwest Territories... | reverse complement strand
CTGTCCGCCTCCATTCCGGTCGCAGCAAACATCTTCCCTGCGACCTTGAAGACGCGGTCGTCATCCCACTGGATGGTTTCGGTCGCACCGGGAAAGGACAGGCTGAGTTTTTGCACGTCGGCGGCGTTCATAATGCTATTTATTATAGAAGCGTGAATTCAAAGGTAAATAGACGCCGCGAGGGTGCAAGCGAGCGGCCGGGCCCGAGGAGCGTAGTGACGGGGGGAGCACTGCGTCCCGAAGGCATTCGGGCGTTCATAAGCAGTTGTTATTAACAGGCATACTGGAGATGCCCACGGACCTCAGTGCCTAACGAGTCACAACGTGTCAGGACTGATCCCGGCAATTTTCCGGCAGTATGCTGACCGTACTGGTCAAGCTTTAGCAGCCGCACGCCAGACACTGCGGCATGTAAGTGTTTTTGTCACGCAGCGGGCCACTGCTGTCGCTGATAGCAGACAGTTTAAAATCTAAGCCAAATGGTGGACAATTATAGGGTCCGCGGATCCACGAGATTCGATATGTACTTCGTTTGGCGACAAAAGCATGTTTGGACAGCGATTCTGACAGGGACGGTTCTTGTCGCGTGTCAAGTATCGCCTCCAATGCCTCCGGAAGATGGTCTGGTTCTTGAGGGTGAACGCCTGTTTTTTAACGAAACGTTCTCGGGCAATGGGCGAACCTGTGGCACTTGCCATCGCGCCGAAGACAACTTCGCATTATCACCCAATTTTATCGCTACGTTGCCGCCTGATGATGCCTTGTTTGTAGCCGAATTCGATTCAAATCTTGCGCAGAACTTCGAGAACCCGCGATTAATTCGAGAGCTGGCGATGATTCTCGAAAATCAAGATGGCTTCGACGATCTCGCAACCAACTTCAACATGCGCGGTATTCCACATACGCTGGGTCTGAGAGCATCAATAGCAAGCGCAGCCGGCCCGCAAACGGGTTGGTCGGGCGACGGCGCGCCGGGCGATGGATCATTGCGGTCTTTTGCGGTTGGCGCCGTCATTCAACATTTTCCTAAAACCATCGACCGCATTGCCGGTGTGGACTTCAGGCTTCCTACCGATGACGAGCTTGACGCGCTCGAAGCGTTTCAGTTGTCGCTGGGCAGACAGCAAGATCTTTCGCTGCCGTTGTCGCTCAAGGGAACCGTTGCTAAGCGAGGCCAGGAAATATTTATTGATCGATCTCAAGGAAAGTGCAACGCGTGTCACTTCAATGCCGGCGCAAATGGCGATCCGACGATTTTTGGGCCGACTGCGGGCAATTTGAATTTCAATACCGGTGTCGAAGATCTGCCCGACCAGCCTGCGGATCTGACGGGCGAAAAAGTGCCTCCCGATGACGGTCTGGGTAATCCTGGCAGCGGCGAATTCAACACGCCACCTCTGGTTGAAGCGGCCGACACCGGCCCATTTTTTCACAACAACGCAATCGATACTATCGAAGGCGCCGTGGCTTTCTACAATGGGGATGCGTTCAACAACTCACCTGCCGGGCAACTGATCAATGGCGCGACAGGAAGTGGGATCAATCTTGAGTCCACGCAAGTAGTCGCCGTCGCGGCATTTTTGCGAGTTATCAATGCCCTTGAGAATATCCGCGCCAGTGACGAATTGCTGGATCGTGCATATCGGATGTCGCAGACAGGCAATCGACAGTCGACGCTTCTTGAACGCGCTGCGTTCGAAATCGACGACAGTATCGCCGTGCTTGCGGCAGCGAACCTGCACGCTGTCGCGACACAGCACCTAAATGAAGCGCTGGCGCTTGTACGATCGTCGCTAAACAAGAGCGGCTCGAGTCGAAGGCGACTGGTTGACGACGCCCGTGCCCAACTCACGCTTGCACGAGATCGGATGGTCGAGTCATGAACAATTGGATTTCGAGACATTGTCTGAACCTGGCAGTTCTGATGTTCGCGACAGGCGTCGCGAACGCGCAGCAGGCCACGGAGCGATATATTCCGATAGGGAAATCACCCGGCGTAGCCGGTGAAGAATCCTTCATCGGTACGATCACCGATATTGATTACACAGTTCACAAGATGGAGATCAGAGGAACTGACAAGCGAATAACCGTTAGCCCTGTCGAATCCACCCGCTACTACCTCGATCGCACCAAGAAAAAAATGTCCAATCAGACTGCAACGTTTCGAGACTGTGAAGTTGGGCTCAAAGTGGAAATCCGGATTAAGTCCGACGGCTCCGTCGACTGGATCAAAATTGAGTCGGGATAGGCGGTGAATGTGGTGGCATTATGTAAACTGTGCTTATCAGTTTTATTCTGACCACATGAAACATACGACCGCGCGAATTGTCATAAAGTACATCGTTCGACTCTGCTAATTGCAGTGTTAAAGGCTAACCTACCGAAAGGTGGGGGCGCAAAGCTACCGGTCTAAGGGGATTGCCTATGACAGCGGGGTTGCCGAAACCAGTCGATCACCGACGCACCGTCGATGACCTTCGTCGATTACCGACGGCCCTTGTCCCAGAGCCAGTCCCCATGCTGTTAGTCCACGCAGCGCGGTTCGAATTTGTGTAAACCAGACCGCACAGCTGAAGCTCGCGCCATCGCAAAGGAGGTTGCCGAGAGACAACGCTATGCAAACGTTTATTTTTGGGCTGCTGCTGGCCGGCGTATCCGGAGTAACAGTTGTCGCATTCAAACATCCGGCCGGATTTGCTCGACTGTTTCCATATTTGCTGGGTATAGCAACGTTAGCCTTTTGTGGCATCACGATATGGTACATCGCAGTCGAAATGTCCTGGAGAAGCTTGGGCGCGTACATCGTGGAGGAAGCATGGCCTGACGCGCAAGCTACGAAAGGACGGCTGACCCTTCCTTACTCATTGGTCGTGTTCTGGTATCTGGGAGTCGTCGCGTTCTTGTATGTCAATCTGAAACTGCCACCATTCCTGCAAACTGCCGATGCGAACGATACAAAGGGCCGCAAGGAAAAAAAACGCTAATGCATGTCAACCGCCAGAAAGACAAAAAATAATAAATATCATGAAGAATGAATGGTCGGAGTGAGAAGATGGTACGGCAGCTGCGCTGCCTCGCCTTCAGCGTCTGTCGACCGGCGACGCCGGTCTCGGTGCGAACTTCCGGCCCCTGCCACCCGACGTCAGTGGGGCATTTATGAGCAGCCGATGGGACCGTTATTTTGGCTTGCGTCAAAAGTCCCTTGTTGTTGAATGCTGGAACTTTTGCGGAATCGGTACAATCGAATGAACACACGACTTATCGGCGTTGGCAAGAGGGGTGGAATGTATACCAAGAAACAATTCCGGGGCCTGACACACAGTGTGTTTTCCAGGATAGCGCTCGTAGTGTTTGGGGCCACAGCAACAATTACGCTCGGCTGGGCAGCCCAAGGCACAGTCAGTTCAGTGCCGTTGTCAGGCAATCCGGAACCAAATTCGACCGAGTCTCACATGTCGGAGGCACTAAGGTCCTCGGTTCATAAAGTTGTCGTAATTGCAGGCCAAATTCCGGCAGGCCAAGCGGTCACGGGAAGTTATGAAACGGGAACAGCGGGGCTTGCTGGAGGAATGGAAGCGGGTTCAAGACTCGGGACCGTCACGACGGATATTGGTGGCGTGGACGTAAATATCCCCATTATTCCAGGGCTGGCGATTCCCGGAGCAATTTTCGGCGGTCTAACCGGGGCTACACAGCGGGAAATACAGGAGTTTCGGGACGAGTTGACAGAGGAAATTGTTCGCGCGGCAAACCCGCCGTTGAGAAGCGACGGACTGGCTCTGGACGTGTTCTGGGGCATCCACAAGTTACCGAATCTCGAATCACAGTTATTTGCGCCAACAGTGGAGATTCCGAACGATACAGTCGCGATCCTGTATGTGAGTCTCAATGACCTGACGATCGATGTTCAGGGCAACGAGGCGATCATAACCACCTCGGCAACCGCGACCTTGCGTCGCTTAAGTGACGGCAGGGATGTGTACGAGACCGTGCTCGTGTATCAGGACAGGGATACGTTAGGAAACTGGACCGAAGACGAGAACGCACTATGGCGGGATTACACGAACTTCGCGCGATATTACCTCGGGCGTGAAATTTCGGCTGACGTTTTCGACAGGATTGAGCTTAATCACGAGTTGCGACCGAGAGAAACGGACACGGCGGAACAGGCCAGAAAGGACAAACGCAAATTTAGCAGCCGCTCACTGACGCCGACGCTTGCGTGGGAACTCACACTGGAGGGAGGCGATTCGTACGGTTCCTGGACAGATACGATCGACGAATCAGACATTTTCTACGACGTCGAAATTTTTAATAATCATCGGCTCGTATATCACGAAGAACAGGTTCCGGGTCCCCGCCACACAATCGCCTTCGAACTTGACGCATGCCAGACGTACCGATGGTCCGTGAGGCCGGCATATCACGTTGATGGTGAAATCAAATTTGGCGAGTGGATGAGATTCAGCGCGGAGTCCGATACCGAAAAAGAAGCGAAAAAAGGCATATTTGGTAAGCGAGCGTCTGAAGCGCCTGCCTATATACAGGATTTCGCGTTATTGGAAATCAAGTGTAGCCGCCGGTGATCGTCGGATGGGCGCTAAGCTCCGGCCCCTGCCTCCCGAAGGCAATTCGACACTCGTTTGTTATCAAGAACTTACGAGAATAACACGAATTAGAACAATCACATACGGTCACGTTCGATAACGTTGGATCACGTTACGTAACGTTGGATCACGTTCGCACTGTGGCAGAATTGTGGCAGTGATACCCGGCTGATCGGATTAAGAAGCCCGTCGGATACATGCGATGAACAGGAATTCGCCACACACAGGCTGTCTAGCACTGGATTATCGGTTATGCCACAGCCGGATGGAGTTTTTGCGCCCTACAGGCGCGTGCGCTGAAATACCGCTTTGGCCTGCGCTGAAATCCCTGTACATTAAATCGGGCAAGCATCCGGCCGGGAGAATAAAAGTGAATTACTTCGTCACCGGTGCAACGGGATTTATCGGCAAATTCTTCGTCGAGAAGTTGTTGCAGCGTGAAGGGACCATCCACGTACTGGTCCGCAAGGAGTCGACGCACAAACTGGACGCCCTGAGAGAGCGATTTCCGGGGGCCGGCGACCGCATTGTCCCGGTACATGGGGATCTGACCAAGTCGCTGATGGGCTTGAGTGCCGCTGACCGCAAGAAGCTGCGCGGTAAAATTGATCATTTCTATCACATCGCCGCAATCTACGACCTGACCGCCTCGGAAGAAAGCCAGTTCGAGGCCAATGTCGAAGGCACCCGAAACGCGGTGCAATGCGCCGAGGACCTGAAGGTCGGTTGCTTCCAGCACGTCAGTTCGATCGCGGTCGGTGGTAAGTACGATGGGACGTTCCGCGAAGATATGTTTGAGGAGGCCGGCGCGCTGGTTCATCCGTACTTCAATACCAAGCACGAGTCTGAAGCGGTTGTGCGCGACGAGTGTTCGGTGCCGTACCGCATCTATCGTCCCGCGTCGGTGGTCGGGCACTCCAAGACAGGCGAGGCCGACAAAATAGACGGGCCCTACTACTGCTTCAAGCCGTTGCAGCGGCTGCGCAAAACATTGCCGCTCTGGTTTCGTCTGGTCGGCCTCGAAGCCGGCAGTTTCAATATTGTCCCGGTGGACTACGTGGTCGATGCCATGGATCACATCGCCCACAAGGACGGCCTGGATGGCGAGTGTTTTCACCTGACCGACACAGAACATTATTCGGCCAGCGAGATGATGAATATTTTCTCAAAGGCCGGCGATACGCCGAGTTTTGCGGTACGCCTGGACACAAAGATCTTCTCTTTCATCCCGTCCGGGCTGGTAGACATGCTGACCAAGCTGCCGCCCGTCAAACGTTTTATGAAGACCGCAATGGACGGGATTGGCATGCCCGAGTCCGCGACGATTCGATAGCGACGGTATGGCTGCCAGGCAAAAGAGTGGTGCAAGACTCGGCCGTAGCGCGCGTCGGGCACACCGAGCCAAAACGGCTCCAAATACAATTGCAGGCACTACTCGCGAAATTCCGCCCTATGACCTGGTTAGCGAGGAAGGCCTCGATCTCGTTCAGGAGCACGCCGAAATTATTCTTCAGGAAATCGGTGTCGAATTTCGTGGTGATTCGGAGGCTCTTGAGCTGTGGCGGTCCGCCGGGGCCGACGTGCGCGGCGAACGGGTTCGGTTCGACAAAGGCCTGGTCCGCAGCATCATCGCATCCTCGGCACCGAAGACATTCGTTCAACACGCCCGCAATTCGGCGCGCTCTGTCGAACTGGGCGGTAATAACGTGGTGTTCGCGCCTGCCTACGGCATGCCATTTGTGCGAGATCTGGATCAGGGACGTCGTTACGGCACGATTGCCGATTTTCAAAACATCGTAAAACTCGCGTATGTATCGCCGTGGCTGCATCACTCGGGCGGCACGGTCTGCGAGCCCGTGGATCTTCCGGTTAACAAACGTCACTTGGATATGGTTTACGCCCATTTGCGCTGGACCGACAAACCGTTCATGGGATCCGTTACGACCCCCGAGCGCGCGGATGATTCGATCGACATGGCCCGGATTGTTTTCGGCGCGGACTTCGTCGACAAGAACTGCGTCATCATGGGCAACATCAACATGAACTCACCACTCGTCTTCGATGGTGCCATGTCCGGGTCGCTACGCGCGTATGCCCGAGCCAATCAATGCCCGGTCGTCGTGCCGTTTGTGTTGGGCGGCGCCACGGCACCCGTAACAATGGCTGCCGCCGTGTCCCAGTCGTTTGCGGAGGTGCTTGTTGGCTGTGCGCTTGGGCAACTGGAACGACCTGGCTCGCCGGTCGTATTGGGGAACTTCGTAACTTCGGTTGACCTGCGATCGGGCTCGCCGACCTTTGGCACACCAGAACCCGTGCTCGGCTCTTACGTGGCGGGCCAGCTCGCGCGCCGGATCGGTTTGCCCATACGTTGCAGCGGCGGATTCACGAGCTCAAAGATTCCTGATGCGCAGGCCATGCAGGAAACCGTGAATTCTCTCAATGCCGCCATCATGTGTGGCGCTAATTTCATACTGCACGCAGCGGGATGGCTCGAAGCTGCGTTGACCGTGAGTTACGAAAAGTTCGTGCTGGATGCCGACTATCTCGGTGCTCTGCATGTATTTCTGAAAGGCCTGCCAATGGACGAGAACGCGTTCGCGGCGGATGCGTTCCGCGAAGTCGGACCCGGGGCGCACTTTTTCGGATGTGCGCATACCCTGGCGAACTATGAAACTGCGTTTTACGAAAGTGAACTCTCGGACACACAGTCGTTCGAGAACTGGCAAGATGCGGGTGAGCAAGATTCAGTTGTGCGAGCCAACGCCAAATGGAAACGGATGCTCACCGACTACGAGCCGCCGCCTCTTGATGTTGCCATTGACGAAGAGCTGCAGTGTTACATGAGCAAAAAGAAAGAGACGATGCCCGACATCTGGCACTGAATGTGGAGACGCCGATGAACGATCAAACCACACAACCCGAACTGCTGAAGGAAGTTGTTAACGGTGTCGCGTCGCTGACCCTGAATCGTCCCAAGCAACGCAACGCATTGTCGATGTCCTTAATGAGTGCGCTGATCACAGCGTTTGAAAACATCGCCACCGATTCCTCAGTCAATGTCGTCGTCCTGAAAGGCAATGGACCAGGCTTTTGTTCCGGTCATGACCTGAAAGAAATGCGTGCCGATCAGAAAGAGGAGACCTATCGCCGGATCTTTGAACGCTGTGCCAGGATGATGACGGCGATCGTCGAACTCCCGCAGCCCGTTATCGCTCGCGTGCACGGCATTGCAACCGCCGCGGGTTGTCAGCTCGTTGCGACGTGCGACCTGGCGATCGCCACCGAAGATGCCCGCTTTGCGACACCTGGTGTGAACATAGGCTTGTTCTGCTCGACGCCGATGGTCGCACTCAGCAGAAACGTCGGCCGGAAACACGCGATGGAAATGCTGCTGACCGGTGACATGATCGACGCGGCCACGGCACAACGCGTTGGCTTGATTAATCGTGCCGTTCCCGAATCGGAACTCGATCATGCGGTAGCGGAACTCGCGAGAAAAATCGCTTCGAAATCGGCACTTTCGCTAAAGCTCGGCAAAGAAGCTTTCTACAGGCAGCTCGAGTGTGGCTTACAGGATGCCTATAAGTACACGGCTGCAGTGATGGTGCGAAACATGCTGGCCGATGACGCCAGCGAAGGAATCGACGCGTTCCTGGAGAAACGGACGCCGGTGTGGTCGGGAACCTGAACGGACCACGCTAGCTTTCGCACATTGCGGAGTCAACTGCCCTCAACGCCCGTAGTGCGCAAAAACTCCATCGGTGTTGCTAAGCAGCCCATTGGTACACATGATGCAAGCCGCTCAGGACAGGTTTCGCGATGAGATTCGTGGCTGAATTTAGCGGTGATTCCTTTACTTGCGGACACGGTGCTATCTGGCCAAGGCGTCGGTGAGGTCGCCATCGATTGTAATAAGCGATGAACTCAGTGATCGAATTCCGTAAATGCTGGTGGCTCATTATGAGCATGTGATCCAGGCATTCGTTACGGATGGTGCGTACCCAACGTTCTGCAATTGCGTTAGCTCTTGGAGCTTTCACTGGTGTACGAATCTGTTTTATCTTCAGTGATGCGACTCGCCGATTGAATGAAGCGCCAAAGCAGCCGTCACGGTCGTGAATCAAGTAGTGGGGCGGTTTTCGCGATATCCCACAGGCTTCAAGCATCTGTTGCGCTAGCCACTCCGAATTGGGGTGTGCAGTCACCCGAGCATGTATGAGTTCACGAGTACCGTGGTGGATGACGAAGAACACATACAATGTTCGAAACCAAACAGTCTGAACAGTGAATAGGTCGCACGCCCAGATCTCGTTGGCGTGCTGATCAAGGAACTGCCGCCAGCTGGGTGATGGGCGGCCATCATATGGCCTTCTCATGTACCTCGCGACTGTTCTGGCACAAACCTTAAAGCCGAGACTTGCCAGCTCGGCCTGGATTCTGCACTGGCCCCAAAGAGGATTCTCCCGAGCCATACGGCGAATGAGTTCACGAAGCACAGGCTCGATTTTCCTGCGTCCAGTGCCTGCAGGGCGGCGTGAACGCCAGCGCCAGTAAGCTTTCCATCCCTTGCGATGCCAGCCTACAACAGTATCCGGCCGTACCACGATCAAGCTCCGGCGCCACCCTGAAAACCATTGACAAGCAAGGACCCAGAAGCGGCGATCTGAATCCCGAAGCCGTGGCCGGATCTGGCGTCGCTTGAGAACAACCAGCTGCTGCCGAAGGCAGAGGTTTTCGGCAACTAGGCTTGCTCGGGACTTGAAAATAGCTTTGAAGGCGTAAGCAAGGCACCGAATCATCGAAAAATCCCCTAAGTTATTCTTATTAATAGGGTGTGTAGCATCGCGTTATTGGCAATACTATGGTTCCGATAGAGTTTTTGCGTACTACAGGGCTCGAAAGAGGACCTCAAGGCAGCGCTCGAAGCGGAGGTGTTTCAGGCCGGTCGCTAACGCCTGTCGCCAGCGTCGGAGGGCCGCGTGCATATTCTCCTGAGTATGTTCGTGACGGGAGCTTTGTTGATCAGTATCATCCACGGCAGCCAGCGCCCGTAGCTCAGCTGGATAGAGTACTGCCCTCCGAAGGCAGGGGTCACAGGTTCGAATCCTGTCGGGCGCGCCAACCTTTTCAAGAAGTTAGAGAGTTTTTGCTTCACTCCCGCTATTTTGGATTGAAACGTAAGTCCACCCTAAGTCCAAATAGATTCGCGAATTTGTGTCGCCCTCGGCGATTCAAATGGAATCGTCGGGACATTGGAAACTGCGCGAATCTTGTCCTTAAATGACGGCAACCAATCGCGCAAAAGACCCGCGGCGATTGCTCATCCGCCCGCCGCCAATGCGAGAACGACCTGGATAGTTGCCATGTCGTCGGCACGTATGGTTTCGCTAATGGTCGTCTCGTCGACACTGACCGGAGCGGACAGGAGCCGTAGTTGACGAGTAGTGCCGCCGCGTCTTTTCAAGGCATGCAAGGCCGCTGTTGTAACAATCTCTACCAACACGACCTGACGAACTTGCAGAAAACTGCGAATTTTCGGAAATTGATGAGTATACTTGTTGATTACTGCTGTTTTGCTGCAAATACACAATGTTCGACCCCAACAAGCCATATTACGACCTGCCGTTGCTGCCGCCGAGCCAAGAACTCGAATCTCTTCAGGTGCTCAAGACATTAGTACGTGCCGCAGAGGCGCTTGCACGGCTTTCCGCCACGGCTGAGCAACTCCCCAATCAGGCTGCGTTATTCCAAAGCGTTATCCTCCTTGAAGCCAAAGCATCTTCGGAAATTGAACAAATCGTTACAACGGATGAAAAACTCTTCGCATCAGAATCACCGAGCAACGTGTTGGATCCGATGACAAAGGAAGTACGACGATATGCGCAGGCGGTCGATTATGGTTGGCGAGAAAAGAAACCACTCTGTACCTCAGTCGCGGAGAAGCTGTGTTCAATCATAAAAGACAAAGAGATGCGAGTTCGTCGTGTACCGGGTACCGCGCTCAAGCACTCCGATGGCCATATCGTGTATACGCCTCCGGACCGCGAGACGTTGTTGCGGGATCTTCTCGACAATCTCTTTGAATGGATGAATGCCAAAGATGATGTACACCCAATCATTAAGGCTGCGGTGGCCCATTACCAATTTGAGTCTGTACATCCTTTTACGGATGGAAATGGTCGGACCGGACGAATCATGATGGTTCTGTACTTGGTCGAGCAGGGCCTGCTTAATGCACCAGTGTTGTTCTTATCTGGCGAAATCTTAATCGACAAAGACAATTACTACGCCCTGCTACAAGAAACGAGAGAGACTAATAATTTCCTGCCTTATGTTCTTTGGTTCATCAACACAGTACATATAGCGTCGCTACAGAGTATTATCCGAGCGGAAAAGGTTCGTATTGCGATGCAAGATATAAAGAATGAAATACGCGCGCTCGATGCTAGGATGTATTCTCAAGATCTCGTAAATACGTTATTTCTCGGGCCCATAATATTTGCGAATCACTTGGTCGACTCCGGTGTCGCCGGCAGCGTCTCCACGGCCCATTCTTACCTCAAGAAACTTGAAGGTGGGGGTCTGCTTATCAGATCCAATAAAAGGTACAACCGCAAAACCGCTTACATCAATCCAAAACTCCTTGAAGCGCTTCAAGGCGAAATCGATTTGACGTAGAGGCGCCGAGTCGAGCAAAAGTTGACTGCTGGTCTAGTCTGACATGGACTCACGCCTTGTCGCCGTTAGTACCATGCGAACCGGTGCAGAGGCAGAATATGCGAAATATCGCTCGGATAGACCGTATGGTTTGTAACCCGATCTTCGGAGAAACTCTATCCCGCAAAACTACCGCAGCACGATGCGCGTTGCCTTTGATTGTTTGTAGAACGACCCGGTGACGAGTCAGGTCGGCTCAGTCACCCTATAGCTACGCTGCGACCAGTTGAACTCCTTGCGAAACCTCAATTGACGAATTGGTCAGTAACCAAGTGGGGTACTGTCCCTCCGAAGACGGGGTTACAGGTTCATATCCTGCCCCCGCTACCAAATAAAATACGCCGGGCCCGGTCTTTTTCGGGTCCGGCGTTTTTTATTGGCAATGAGCAAGTTTTGAACCTGCGAGGGAGCAGTTCAAGCCGAGGCGCCCCGACGCGTAGCGTCGGTTAACAGGCGCCGAGACTAACTGAGCCCCGAAGGGGCGAAGGCAATCCTGCCCCCGCTACCAAGAAAACAGGCCGGTCCCATTTGTGGGGCCGGTTTTTTTCTTGCCCGCGATCCCCTTAATTGATGTCCGCTTTACCCCCGAAAGCGGACATTCAGCTAATATGATCCGAAAGGGCCGCTACTGACCCAATATAGATAGTCCGTCGATCCCTCAGTAATACTAGACGCAGC
>Ga0255057_10001743_pt1 | contig 12008 bp, 10 predicted proteins | sample Cases_109_6_MG_FD_189022 | JGI IMG/M metagenome (GOLD analysis project Ga0255057, IMG submission 189022) | Seawater microbial communities from Amundsen Gulf, Northwest Territories, Canada - Cases_109_6 | ecosystem: Environmental > Aquatic > Marine > Gulf | place: Canada: Northwest Territories... | reverse complement strand
GATTGTAGTTACCCACCGGCGGTAAAAGTGCCAAAGGCTCGTGTGCCTGGCGCTTGAGCCCGCGAGCGCCCTTCGGGTTCCCACTCGAGGGGGTCAGCAGATTCGGTGTAATTCCGAAGCCGACCTTCATAGTCCGGATGGAAGAGAACGGAGAGGCGAAATCGCCGGCGCTCTGCGCCGCCCGTGCTGTCGTCGTTTCGTACGCCCTGATTCTGGTCTCTGAGCGATAAGGAGAACACCATGAATCAGAGCTCCCACCACACCCATGCCGCGCCCAGCATCGCCTTCGTCCAGGCGCGCTGGCACGCGGATATCGTCGGGTGCTGCCGAATCGCTTTCGTCGAGGAGATGGGGCGCCGGACCGGGGGGGCGGCCACGGTCGAGGTCTTCGACGTGCCCGGCGCCTTCGAGATCCCCTTGCAGGCGCGCACCCTGGCCAGGACCGGCCGCTATGCCGCGGTGGTCGGCGCCGCCTTCGTGGTCGATGGCGGCATTTATCGCCACGACTTCGTCGCCCAGGTGGTGGTCGCGGGGCTGATGCAGGTGCAGATGGAGGCGGACCTGCCGGTCCTCTCCGCCGTCCTCACCCCGCACAATTTCCAAGACACCGAGGCGCAGCGGCACTTCTTTCTAGAGCATTTCAAGGTAAAAGGACGCGAGGCCGCCGAAGCCTGCCTGGATATCCTGGCCCTGCGCGAGACACTTGCCCCGGCGGCCTAATCCTTCTTCAGCAGGAACTCGCGGCCGACCTTGACCCGGGCTTCGCCGTCGTAGGCGACGATGTCGGCGGTGGCGTAGGTCTCGGACCAGACCTCGGGCAGGTAGGAGCCGGTGCCGACCACGTCGATGGGCGCCTGGGCGACCGCCATGACCCGGCACTTGGCCGGGCCGAAGCCCGAAGAGGCGACGATCTTGACCGGATCGAAGCCCTCGGCGTCGAGCGCCTCGCGCAGGGTCCAGACCGCGGCCGCCGAAACCCCGGGGCCGACCAGGTAGCGCAGCTCGGCCTCGCTGCGGTAGCCGCGCACCGCTTCGGGCGCGTTGCGTTCGAGCACCGCGTAGGAGGCCGGCGGATCGAGGCCCTCGATGAAGCGGCTGCCCGGCGTATCCAGGCGGATCGAGATCTCGCCGGCGGCGGCGCGGCGCGGGAAGCGCCGGCACACGGTCAGCGCATCGGTGATCTCGCGCGCGAAGTAGTCGACCAACACGGTCATCGGCTCGCCCGGATAGAGCTCGTCGAACATCTCGGCCGCGCGCAGGGTCGAACCGGCGTAGCCGATGAGCGCGTGGGGCATGGTGCCCTGGCCGCCATCGGCGCCGAAATAATGGGCGGTGGCGTCGGTGGCGTTGCCGATAAAGCCGAGCGCGCCGACCTTGCGCTTGGCGCGGGCCGAACCGACCGCGGCGGCGTACGCCATGGCCTCGGCCATCTCGGCGCCGGCGCAGTGGCGCGCGTCCATGGCCAGGAAGGCGGCCCGCGGCAAATCGGCGCACATGGCGGCGGCGTTGTAGGCGGCGACGCAGGGCGGACCCAGCTTCTGCAACAGCAAGGTCTCGAGATCGGCCAGGTGATAGAACGGGCCGGTCACGTAAAGCAGCGGCTCGCCGGCGCCGACCCATTTGCCCTCGGCGAAGCGTAGCTCGATCTCGAATGTCGTTTTGCGCCGCGCCGCTAGCTCGTGCAGCCAATCGATCGCCAGCCGCGGCGCGGAGATCACCGGGCGGCGCAGGAACACGGCGTAGGTGACGATAGAGTCGCCGAAGCGCCCGACCGCCTCCTTGGTGCGCCGGAAGTAATGGTCGGTCCAGGCGGCGATCTCCGCCTCTTCGAGCGGCCAAGGCTCCATGGAGAATCCCTTGGGGGAGAACCTCTTGGGTTTCGAGCCGTCAGCGGACAAGACCCCGTCCTCCTCCTGTCCCCGGTGGCGGTGCGGCTTCCCGCGCGGTTTGGGCCCGCGCCTAGGATGCCGCCGCGATGCGGCCGGCGTCGTTATCGCGCTCGGCCTTGAGTTGTTCGGCGATCAAGAACGCGAGTTCCAACGCCTGACTGGCGTTGAGACGCGGGTCGCAGTGGGTGTGGTAGCGATCGCCGAGCGCGGCCTCGCTAATTGCCTGGGCGCCGCCGATGCACTCGGTTACGTCCTGGCCAGTCATTTCGAAGTGCAAGCCGCCGGCGTGCGTGCCCTCGGCGCGGTGCACCGCGAAGAAGCCTCGGACCTCGGCCAAGATGCGGTCGAACGGCCGGGTCTTGTAGCCGGTCGAAGACTTGATGGTGTTGCCGTGCATGGGATCGCAGGACCAGACCACCATCTTGCCGGCACGCTTTACCGCGCGCACCAGCGGCGGCAGCTTGGTCTCGACGTCATCGGCGCTCATGCGGGCGATCAAGGTCAGGCGGCCAGGTTCGTTATTGGGGTTGAGCGCATCGATCAGGCGCAGCAGGTCGTCGGGATCGAGGCTCGGGCCGCACTTCATGCCGAGCGGATTGCCGACCCCACGCAGGAACTCGACGTGGGCACCGTCGAGTTGGCGCGTGCGGTCGCCGATCCAAAGCAAGTGGGCCGAGCAGCCGTACCACTGCCCGGTCAGGCTATCGACCCGGGTCAGCGCCTGCTCGTAGTTGAGCAACAGCGCCTCGTGGCTGGTGTAGAAATTGGTTTCCCTGAGCTGCGGCACTTCCTCGGGGGTGATGCCGCAGGCCTCCATGAACGCCAGCGCCTCGTCGATGCGCGCGGCCATCGCCTCGTAACGCTTGCCCTGCGGGCTGCCGGCAAGGAACTGCTGGTTCCACTGGTGCACCTTGTGCAGGTCGGCGAAGCCGCCCTGGGCGAAGGCGCGCAGCAGGTTCAGCGTCGCCGCCGACTGGTTGTAGCCGCGCAGCATGCGGTCCGGGTCGGGCACTCGCGCGGTCTCGTCGAATTCGATGCCGTTGATGATGTCGCCGCGGTAGCTGGGCAACTCGACGCCGTCCTGGATCTCGGTCGGGGCCGAGCGCGGCTTGGCGAACTGGCCGGCCATGCGGCCGACCTTGACCACCGGGCAGGCGGCGCCGTAGGTCAGGACCACCGCCATCTGCAGCAGCACGCGGAAGGTATCGCGGATGTTGTTGGCGCGGAATTCGGCGAAGCTTTCCGCGCAATCGCCTCCCTGGAGCAGAAACGCCTTGCCCTCGGCGACCCGGCCGAGGTGTTCCTTGAGCTGGCGCGCCTCGCCGGCGAACACCAGCGGCGGGTAGTCCGCCAGCGTGTTCTCCACGCGCGCCACCTCGCCGGCATCCGGATAGACCGGGGCCTGGCGTACCTCCTTGCCGCGCCACGTATCCGGCGCCCATTTTCCACTCATGACCGACATCGTCCCTGGTCCCTGTATCTACTTGGATTTCGTTGCTTTGCTGGGGGGTTTTAGCACCTTTCAGCAAGTTTTCCACAGGTAAAAGGGCGATTTTTCCAGCCGCTGCCGGGCCGCGCCGCCAAGCCCCTTATTTCCAGGGCCTCGGCCGGGTAAGCTAGCCTGGCCGGGTCTGGCCTTCGGGCCGGCGCGGCGAGACCAAATTCGATCGCATAGGGAGTCCCCGAGCCCATGAGCGACCCGCTGTTCCACATGATTTCCGCCGCGCCGACCCCGGTCGCGCCGGTGTTCAGCCACGCCACCGAGGCCGACGGCTGGATTTTCGTGACCGGCCAGATGCCGACCGACCCGGACGACGATGGGGCGCCGCTGCCCGCCGGCGCCGCGGCCCAGACCCGGCGGGTCATGGACAACCTGAAGCTGGTGCTGGGCGGCCTGGGCTTGGGGCTCGAACATGTCGTGGTGGCGCGGGTCTACCTGCTTTGTTTCAAGGCGGACTACGACGCCATGAACGCGGCCTACACCGCTTACTTTCCGGCCGACCGCCTGCCGGCGCGGACCTGTGTCGGCGTGACCGGCTTGGCGCGCGACGCCCTGGTCGAAATCGACCTGATAGCGAGAAGGACGTGAGGAGATGACCATGACATTCGCCATCAAGGGTCTGGACCATGTCGTGCTGCGGGTCGCCGATCTCGACCGCGCGGTACGCTTTTATTGCAAGGTGTTGGGTTGCAGCGAGGAGCGGCGGGTCGCGTCGATCTCGCTCGTGCAACTGCGCGCCGGTGCGTCGCTGATCGACCTGGTGCCGGCCGCGGGCGCGCCGGAGGTTCCAAGGGACCAAGAGGCCGGAAATATGGATCACTTCGCCCTGCGCATCGATCCCTTCGACGAGGGCGCCTTGCGTGCGCAGTTGGTGGACCATGGCGTCGAAGTGGGCGAGGTGGCGAGGCGCTACGGCGCCGAAGGCCAGGGTCCGTCGCTCTACATCCAGGATCCGGACGGCAACACGGTCGAGCTCAAGGGACCGCCCGATGGATGAGCGGGTGCCCCGCGACCCCGGCGCCTATCTTCTGTTTGTCGATCTGGCCGCGCCGCTGGTCCTCGACATTCCCAGGCTCGGCGAGCCGACCCTCGCCACGGGCCGCTACGCCTACGGTGGCAGCGCCCACGGCCCTGGCGGCCTGCGCGCCCGCATCGGCCGCCACCTGCGCCACGACAAGACTCAACACTGGCACGTCGACCGCCTGACCGCCGCGGGCCGGGTGGTTCAAATCTGGGCCGTGCCCGGCGGGCGCGAGTGCGATTTGGTGCGCGATCTACTGGAGCTTCCCGGGGCCTCGGTGCCGGTCCCCGGCTTCGGCAGCTCCGATTGCCGCGCCTGCCCGGCCCATCTGGTGGCGCTGCCGACAGGCTTCGATCCCGACCTCTAGCCGCCGCCCTCATCGTCGACCGGTTCGGCCGGGAAGCCGGGCGCGCGCAAGGGGCAGCCGCAGGCGTCCTCCAAGAGCTTGACCACCTGGCTCGACCCGGCGCGATCGCCGTATTCGGTTCGGGCCCGGGAGAAGGTCGCGGCGACCCGGTCGGCCGACAGGCACTTGCACGGCGGCGCCACGCGCTTGTCCCAGGCCCGGCATCATCGGCGATTTGACTCGCCGCGCCGCTTGCGGACAGACTCCCGGCCAAGGCGCCGAAACGGCCGCGAGGGGAGGATTGCATGATCACGGATGTCCGCGGGTTGACGCTGACCACCGGCAGCGAAGCGGCCGCGGGCCATTACAACGCGGCGATCGACGACTATTTCGAGTACCGCCTGTCGGCCGGCAAGCGGGTCAAGGCGGCGCTGGAGGCGGACCCGGACTTCGCCATGGCGCACTGCCTGCAGGGCTACCTGTTCATGCTGTTCGGCACTACCACGGTGCTGGGCCGGGCGCAGGCCGCGCTCGCCAGGGCGCGCGAGGCCGGTGGCGACCGAATCACGGCCCGCGAGGCCACCCACATCGCCGCGCTCGCCGCCTGGATCGACGGCGATACGGTGCGAGCCTGCGCGATCTGGGACCAGATCCTGCTCGACCATCCGCGCGACCTCCTGACCCTTCGATTGCAGCATTTCTCCCTATTTTGGATGGGACGCAGCGCCGAATTGCGCGGCGGCCCGGCGGGCGTGCTCCACGCCTGGGACGCGGCGGTGCCCGGCTACGGCAACCTGCTCGGCATGCTGTCCTTCGGTCACGAGGAATGCGGCGCCTACGCCGAGGCCGAGGCCGCCGGCCGCGAGGCCGTGGAGCTCTGTCGCGAGGACCTTTGGGCCGTGCACGCGGTCACCCACGTTCTGGAGATGCAGGGCCGCGTCGAGGAGGGCATCGCCTGGCTCGACTATCCGGACGACGCCTGGGACGACCGCAATCCCTTCCGCGGCCATTTGTGGTGGCACCGGGCGCTGTTTCTGCTCGAACGCGGCGACACCGACGCGGCGCTGGCGCTCTACGACCGGGCGATCCATCCGGACCCCTCGGATTTCTACCTCGACATCCAGAACGCCGCCGCCCTGCTCGCGCGCCTGGATTTTTTGGGCGTCGAGGTCGGCGCCCGCTGGGCCGAACTGGCCGAGCAGCCCCAGACCCGGCTCGACGACCATGTGTTCCCCTTTACCGACGCGAACGCCATGATGGCGCTGGCGGCGGCGGGGCGGACCGAATCGGCGGACCGGCTGTTGACCTCGCTCAAGGCCTTCGCGGCGAGCCCAGGCAATTCGGCCGCCGCGACCATGGAGCCGGTTACGATTCCGGTCTGTGCCGCGATCCAGGCCTTTGGCGCGGGCGATTTTGGGCGCGCCGTCGATCTTTTGCTGCCGCTGCGCCACGCCTTTATCCGGATGGGCGCGAGCCACGCCCAGCGCGATATCTTCCATCAGTACCTGATCGAGGCCGCCATCGCCGGCGGCCGGCTGGCACTGGCCCGCGCGCTGCTCTCCGAGCGAAGCTTGACCAAGCCCAACAGCCTGGGGAACTGGATGCGCTACGCCGCCGTGCTCGACCAACTGGGCGAGGCCGGGGCCGCTGCCCAGGCCCGCGAGCGTGGCGCCGCGGTCAAGACCGCTAATTGAGCGGCGGTATCACGGAACCCCATGGGCCGGGTCCGGCTCCGTTTCGGCCGGTCGGAGCCCGCGAATTTGAATCCGGTAATTTCGTGCAGAGTAAAAACCACTCCGCGCGAGGACCGCGGGAAGCCGTGGCTAGACTGTTTATCGTATAGGGCCTCTTAACCCTTCCTTCAATCAAGGTAACTACATTCTTACACTAATTTCGGTGACTATCCGGATTGGCGATGCTCGACCTGTACCTCAAGCCCAACAAACGGCCGTCCATGTTGCAGCGCTACGGCGTGCAGATGGGCAATGTCGTGGAGCGCAATCTTACCGAGGTGGCGCTACTGGCCGCCAAGCAAGAGGCGGAGCGGGCCGCCGACGCCGCCCGCATGGCGCTGCTAGACGCCGAATCCGCCAACCGGGCAAAGACTGAATTTTTGGCTAACATGAGTCACGAACTGCGGACGCCGCTGAACGCCATCATCGGATTCTCCGACGTGATTCAGAACGAGATTATGGGAAAGTTCGCGGAGAACCCCAAGTACGTCGACTACGCTCGCGACATTCGCGAAGCCGGGACTCATTTGCTGCACGTTATCAACGATATCTTGGACATCGCCAAAATCGAAGCCGGTCAGCTCGGCCTTCGAGAAGACGCTTTCGGCGTGGGCCACGCGATCGAGGCCTGCGTCAACATGCTGTCGGACCGGGCCGAGGAAGACGGTGTGGACCTGATCCACAAGCAAGGTGAGACGCAAGTGAGAATCTGGGGTGACGAAAAGAAGTTCAAACAGATCATCCTCAACCTGCTGTCCAATGCCATCAAATTCACGCCGAAGGGTGGCAATGTCACCCTGTCGACGGGCTTTGGAGGCGACGGCGATTTTGAGCTGACGGTCTCCGATACCGGCGTCGGGATGGCGGCCGGAGATCTCGAAAAGGCGCTCGCGCCGTTCGCGCAGGTCGACAACGGCCGGCAACGCAATCACGAAGGCACGGGCCTCGGCCTGCCCATCAGCAGGGCGCTGGCCGAACTTCACGGCGGCACTCTGCAAATCGAGTCCGAACTGGGATTCGGCACCACCGTGACCGTTCGGCTGCCACCCGAACGGCTCCGTTGAACGCAACCATCCATTGGATCGCAACATGACCCAGCCAAGCAAGATCGCGACGAAACCCGGACCCGCCGTCAAGTCCGAAGCGCCCGAGGACACGATCGCCGAGAGTCTGGACGCGAGCACCAATGACCACAGCGTGTCCGCTCAGACTTCCGCGGTCGATCGCGCCTTCGATGAAGAGGCCGACGGCAGCTCCCAAAGATTTCAGGAAGAAGCGCGTATTGGCCGTGTGGTGTCGGTTTCCGGTTCCCAAGTCATCGTCATGTTGGAGAGCCAGGCGCCCCAGGACCCGCAAGGGTCGGGCGAGGATGTCCAAATCGGCGGCTTGGTAAAGATGCGCACGCCCGCGTCCACGGTGTTCGGAATGGTCAGCGGACTGAGCATCCCGATCCCGAGCGAAGATGCCAACGAGTCCGAGATGCAGATCGTCCAGATGGAGTTGGTCGGCGAGTTGATCGAAAGAGAGGACGTCGGCAAGGCGGTGTTTCAGCGCGGCGTCTCGTTCTGTCCGTCCCTGGGTGACGGCGTCTATACCACGACTAAGAGCGACCTCAAACAGGTCTACTCGCGCCCAACCGCGTCCAGCGTGCGGATCGGCACGATCTTTCAGGACAAAACCCTGCCGGCCTTCATCTCCACGGACGACCTCCTGGGCAAGCATTTCGCGATCCTCGGCACCACCGGCTCCGGCAAGTCCTGCGCCGTGGCCTTGATCCTGCGCTCGATCCTGTCCCAGCACGCCAACGGCCATGCGCTGCTGCTCGATTTGCACAATGAATACGGCCACGCCTTCTCGGATTGCGCGGAGATCCTCGGGCCCGGTTCCCTGGAACTGCCCTACTGGATGCTCAATTTCGAGGAGATCCGGGAGATCTTGATTGGCAGCGGCAGGGAGGATCGCGAGGCGGACAACGTTATCCTCAAGGAAGCCATTATCGAGGCCAAACGGCGCTACCGGAGCGACAGTAAAAAAACCGATCATATCTCCGCCGACACGCCGGTTCCTTACCGCCTCTCCGACGTCACCCAGCAGATCGACGAGGCCCTCGGCAAACTCGACAAGCCAACCGATTCGGCGCCCTACCTGCGGCTTAAGGATCGCTTCGGCGCACTCCAAGCGGACAAGCGCTTCTCCTTCATGTTTCAGGGCCTGACCGTGCGCGACAACATGACCGCGATCCTGAGTCGCATCTTTCGCGTGCCGGTCTCGGGCAAGCCGGTAACCGTCCTCGATCTCTCCGGCGTGCCCTCCGAGATCCTCAACGTGGTGGTCTCGCTGTTGTGCCGCCTGACTTTCGACTTCGCGCTGTGGAGCGATCGCGCCCTGCCCATGCTGCTGGTCTGCGAAGAGGCGCACCGCTACGTCACCCAGGACCCGTCGCTCGGCTTCGAGGCGACCAAGCGCGCGCTCGGCCGCATCGCCAAGGAGGGCCGCAAGTACGGCGTCTCGCTTTGCCTGGTCAGCCAACGGCCTTCGGACCTGGCCGTCGGCATCCTGTCCCAGTGCAACACGATCTTCGCCATGCGCATGAGCAACCAGAAGGATCAGGAGTTCGTGCGCGGAACGCTGTCGGAATCGGCGCTCGGTCTGCTCGATTCGCTGCCGACCCTGCGCACCGGCGAGGCGATCGCGGTCGGCGAAGGCGTTTCGGTGCCGGTGCGCGTGAGTTTCGACATGCTGCCGGACGAGCGCAAACCGCTGAGCGGCACCGCCTCCTTCTCCACTGCCTGGCAAAACGACGACAAAGACGAAACCTTCGTCGCCGAGGTCGTCGACCGTTGGCGCCGCCAACGGCGATAGGAGGTTTATTGAGTCTAGGCCGGGGGCGGGCCGGTTCCGGTTCCGCGTAATTGGAACCTATTCCAATAGTCCGGATTTACTCCGCCGCTTTCCTGCCCGGTTCGGGGACCGGCTCGCGCAGGGTGACGAACTCCTCCGCCGCGGTCGGGTGAATGCCCACGGTCGCGTCGAAGACCTGCTTGGTCGCCCCCGCCTTGATCGCCACCGCAATGCCCTGAATGATCTCCGGCGCGTCCGCGCCGACCATGTGCGCGCCCACGATCTTCTGCGAGGGCCGGTCGACGATCAGTTTCATCATGGCGCGCTCGTCGCGGCCCGTCAGCGTGTGCCTGAGCGGCCGGAAGCCGGAGCGGTAGATGTCGATTTCCGCGCCGGCCTCGCGGGCTTGGTGCTCGGTAAGCCCGACGGTGGATACGGTGGGGTGGCTGAACACCGCGCTCGGAACGTCGGCGTGGTCCATCGCTCGGGGTGTGCCGCGATAGACCGTATCCACGAAGGCCATGGCCTCGGCGATCGCGACCGGGGTCAGCGCGATGCGGTTGGTCACGTCGCCGAGGGCGTAGATATTTTTTTGGTTGGTGCAAGAAAAAGCGTCGACCACGACCGCGCCGGCCTCGTCGATTGCGACCCCGGCGGCGCCCAAGCCCAGATTCCCGGTATTGGGCCGGCGCCCGGTCGCCGCCAGCACCAGGTCGGTCTCGATGGTCTCGCCGTCGGACAAGCGCAGTGCGAGACCCGATGCGGTCTTTTCGATATGATCGATGGTGGTCTCGACGCGAAGCCGGATGCCCTTTTTGACCATTTCGGCGGCCAGGGAGTTGCGGACATCGTCGTCGAAGCCGCGCAGGATCTGCGGCCCACGGTAGATCTCGGTGACCTGGACGCCGAGGCCGTTGAAAATGCTGGCGAATTCGACCGCGATGTAGCCGCCGCCGTAGACCACCGCGCGTTCGGGCAGGGATTCCAACTCGAACACCTCGTTGGAACTGATCGCATGCTCCCAGCCGTGGCCGGGCGGATAACTGGGCGCGGCGCCGGTCGCGATCAGAATGGTCTCGGCGCCCAGGACGCGGTCCGGGCTGGCATCTCCGGTTTCGACCTCGACCCGGTGGGCGTCGAGCAGGCGGCCGTGGCCGCGGTGAATCTCGACTCCGGCGTCGTTCAGCAGGCGTTCGTAGATGCCCTCCAGGCGCGCGATCTCGGCATCTTTGTTGGCCATCAGGCGGGTCCAGTCGAAGCGCGCCGCCCCGACCGCCCAACCGAATCCGGCCGCGTCCTCGAAGTCCTCGTGGTAGTGCGCGGCGTAGGAGAACAGTTTCTTGGGCACGCAGCCACGGATCACGCAGGTGCCGCCGTAGCGGTAGGACTCGACGATGGCCACGCGCGCGCCGGTGCCCGCCGCCATGCGCGCCGCGCGCACGCCGCCCGAGCCGCCGCCGATGACGAAGAGATCGTAGTCGAATTTGGATGCCATGAGGCTGGGTCTCCTGCTTACGCCCGGGTTTAATCTAGGCACGTCGCGCGGCATGTAAAGCCGTTGCCGGCGGCGCGCCAGGGCGGTAAATATCCGGGCATGACCGAAACCCTGAAGATCGCGCTGGCCCAGATCAACCCGACCGTGGGCGATATCGACGCCAATCTGGCGCTGATCCGCCGGTGCCGGGACGAGGCCGCGGCTCTGGGCGCCGATCTGGTGGTCACCACCGAATTGAGCGTGACCGCCTATCCGCCGGAGGACTTGGTGCTCAAGCCCGCGTTCCTGGCGCGCGCGCGCGGCGCGATCGAGACCCTGGCCCGGGACACCGCCGACGGCGGCCCCGGGCTGATCGTCGGTGCGCCCTGGCTCGAGCAGGACGAGGCCGCCGGGCCGCTGCGCCACCATGTCACCAATTCGGTATTTCTGCTCGACGACGGCGAGATCGTCGGCCGCCGCGATAAACGGGAACTGCCCAACTACGGCGTGTTCGACGAGGTCCGGGTGTTCAAGCCGGGCCCGCCGCCGGGGCCGCTCAACTTTCGCGGCGTGCGCCTGGGAGTGCCGGTGTGCGAGGACCTGTGGACGCCGGAAGTGCCCGAGTGCCTGGTCGAATCCGGCGCCGAGATCTTGATCGTGCCCAACGGCAGCCCCTACGAGCGCGACAAGGCGGAGCAGCGTATCCAGCATGCCGTGCGGCGGGTCACCGAAACCGGCCTGCCGATCGTTTACGTCAATCAGGTCGGCGGCCAAGACGAACTGGTGTTCGACGGCGGCTCCTTCGTGCTCGACGCCCGGTGCCACCTGCGCGCCCAGCTGCCGATGTTCCGCGAGGCCCTGGTGGTGACCGAGTGGCGCCGGGCGGGCGGCGGCGCGAAGGGCGGTGACGGCGCCGAGGCCTGGACCTGCGCTGACGCCCATCTCGAGCCGCCGGAATCCGGCATGGAGCCGATCTATGGCGCACTGACGCTGGGCCTGCGCGACTACGTCAACAAGAACCACTTCGCCGGCGTTATTCTGGGGCTTTCCGGCGGCATCGATTCGGCGCTGACCGCGGCGGTCGCGACCGACGCCCTCGGTCCAAACCGCGTCCACTGCGTGATGATGCCCTCACCCTACACCAGCCAGGAAAGCCTGGATGATGCGGCCGAAACCGCGCGCCTGCTCGGCATGCGCCTCGAC
>Ga0255057_10001741_pt1 | contig 12027 bp, 7 predicted proteins | sample Cases_109_6_MG_FD_189022 | JGI IMG/M metagenome (GOLD analysis project Ga0255057, IMG submission 189022) | Seawater microbial communities from Amundsen Gulf, Northwest Territories, Canada - Cases_109_6 | ecosystem: Environmental > Aquatic > Marine > Gulf | place: Canada: Northwest Territories... | reverse complement strand
GTCGAGGTCGTCGATGGCCTCTCGGAGGGGGACCGGATCGTCCTCTCGGACATGTCGAGGTGGGACGACGTGGAGCGGGTGCGAATCGACTGACGGCGGTGGGAACCGGGGCACAAGGTGCCCAGACTCAACAGGTGAGGTGAGAGGTGGAGAGATGAGCGAGAACGGAGCCACGTCGATCGCTGCCCCGCTGATCCGGCTCGAGGGGATCAGCAAGGTGTTTCTGACCGAAGAGATCGAAACCCACGCCCTCTCGGGGGTGAGCCTCGAGATTCACGACGGGCAGTTCGTCTCGGTGGCCGGTCCCTCCGGGTGCGGGAAGTCTACCCTGCTGTCGTTGTTGGGGCTGTTGGACAGTCCCACCGAGGGTGTGCACCTCCTGGATGGTCAGCCGGTCGAGACGCTATCCGCCGCGGACCGGGCGCGAATCCGGAATCGGCACATCGGGTTCATCTTCCAGGCCTTCAACCTGATCGGTGATCTGACGGTCTACGAGAACGTGGAGCTGCCGCTCACGTACCGGGGGGGCGTCGGCGCCTCCGAGCGTAAGGAGCGCGTGCTCGCGGCTCTGGACCGGGTGGATATGTCCCATCGCCGGAACCACTATCCGGCGCAGCTCTCCGGTGGCCAGCAGCAGCGGGTGGCCGTGGCGAGGGCGGTGGCGGGCGACCCCCTCATCCTCCTCGCGGATGAGCCGACCGGGAACCTCGACTCCACGAACGGGAGCGCGGTCATGGACCTCGTGAAGGAACTCCACGAAGAGGGCGCCACGATCTGCATGGTGACGCATGATCCGCGGTACACGGAGTACGCGCAGCGCTCGGTACACCTGTTCGACGGACGGATCGTGGAGGACCAGGATCACCCGGAGGCGGCGATCGAGGAACTCCGTGAGAGCGGCTACGAGATCGGAGGCCGGGACCGATGAACGACGTCATGCGGGACCTTCGATACGCGCTCCGGCGCATTCGGCGCAGACCCGGCTTCACCCTCGTGGTCGTGGTGACGCTGGCCCTCGGGATCGGAGCGACCACCGCGATCTTCAGCGTCGTGGACGCGGTTCTTCTCCGACCTCTCCCCTACGAGAACCCCGACCGGCTCGTGCTGCTGTGGGGGGACGAGACCGGACAACGCACCGGCTCTTCCTGGGCTTCGTTTCCGGATTTTGTCGACTTCGAGGCGCAGGTGCGATCGTTCGAAGGTCTCGCGGCTTGGTCGAACGCCAACGCGACGCTCACCGGGCATGGAGGCGATCCGATTCGGATCCCGCTGAGGAGGGTGACGCACGACCTGTTTCCGCTTCTCGGCATCTCGCCGGCCTCGGGCCGCGGGTTCCTGCCCGAAGAGGATCGTGTCGGAGCCGAGCTGGTGATCCTCCTCAACCACGGGTTCTGGATCCGGAGCCTCGGTGGCGATCCGAATGCCCTGGGCGGCTCTGTAATTCTTGACGGCCGGCCGTACACGGTCGTCGGCATCATGCCCGAGGGCCTGAAATTCGGAGAGGCCGACATCTTCATACCGCTCTCACCCGAGCACGCCGAAGACAGCCGGGGAGCCCACAGGATCCTGCCCATCGCGCGGCTCCGCGAGGGCGTGTCGCTCGAGGAGGCGGACGTCGAGGTCCGCGCGGTTGCGACCCGGCTCGAGGAGGCGCACCCTGAGCAGAACTCGAACCGAAGCGCCTATCTCCAGCCGCTTCACGAGGCAGTCGTCGGGCAGGTAAGCACCACGCTGTGGGTCGTGTTCGGCCTGGTCGGCCTGGTGCTGCTGATCGCCTGCGCCAACGTGGCCAACCTTTTCGTCGCGCGTACCACGGAGCTCGGCAGGGACGTGGCGATCCGGCGTGCGCTCGGCGGCGGCCACCGCCACATCCTGCGACAGCTCGGAACGGAAAGTCTCGTTCTCGGGATCCTCGGGGGAACGGCGGGTGCGTTGCTGGCCCTCGGCGGCCTCGGCGTGCTCAAGGCCATGGCTCCAGCCGGAATTCCCCGTATCGCCGAAGTGGGCCTGGACGGCCAGGTGCTGGCCTTCGCCGGCGGCCTGACGCTTCTCACCGGCATGGCGTTTACCCTTCCACCGGCGCTTCAGGCCATGCGAGTGGACCTGCATCAAAGGCTGAAGCAGGGAGGCCGGACGGCCGCGGGTGCCCGGAGCCGAAGACTGCCGGAGATGGTGGTGGTGCTGGAGGTGGCGCTCGCCGTGGTCGCGGTCGTCGCCGCGGGTCTACTCCTCAACAGCTTTCTCAAGCTTCAGGAGGTCGAAGCGGGGTTCAGCGCCGACGACGTGCTCGTCGTCCCGCTGGCGTTGCCGGAAGGCCAGTATTGGACGCGAGCCGATCCCGAGGAGGACGGCAGCCGGGCGGTCGGTTTCTACCGCGAGGTCGAACAACGGATCGCATCAATCCCGGGCGTCACATCGGTCGCCGCGGCGTACATGCATCCGTTATCGGGCGGTTGGGAGTCCAGCTTCTGGCTCCCTGGCGTCCTCGAGGCGCCCGAGGGGCAACGCCCGGAGGCCAGGATCAGACCGGTCACTCCGGGTTACTTCGGCGCGGTGGGGATGCGGCTACTGCGCGGACGGGACTTCACGGAGCAGGACAGGCTCGGCACGCCTGGTGTGGTCATCGTGAACGAGTCGTTCGCGCGAACCTTCTTCGCCGAAGGCGAGCCGATCGGTTACCGCGTCGCCAGAGGCGCCTGGTGGTCGGGCCAGCCGGATGAATTCGAGATCGTGGGCGTGGTTGGGGACGTGAAGATGGACGGGCTCGACGAAGACGTGCCGACCGCGCTCTACTTCCCGCACGCGCAGTTCCCCTTCTCGGACCTCAACGTGGTCGTGGCGACGTCCACGAACGCTTCGGCGCTGATCCCGGCCATCCGTCAGGAGATCTGGGAGGTCGACCCGAAGCTCCCGGTCGAGAACGTACGCACGCTGGGCGAGATTCGGACCCTCTCCGTTGCCGCCGAGCGATTCCGGACCGGTCTGGTGGCGCTCTTCGCCGCCGTCGCGCTCCTGCTTTCGGCGATCGGCATCTACGGGGTGATCTCGTACTCGGTGGCCCGGCGCGCCAGAGAGATGGGGCTGCGGATGTCCCTCGGCGCCCAGGTCCTGGACGTTCTGTGGCTGGTCGTGCGGCAGGGCATGACGGTCACGGGAATCGGTCTGGCCGTGGGCGTCGGCGTGGCCCTTCTGGTCACCGACCTCCTGTCGAGTCTCCTCTTCGGGGTGAGCCCTACCGATCCGGCCACGTTCCTCATCGTCTCCGGACTGTTCGTCGCGGTCGCGCTGGTCGCCTGCCTGGTGCCGGCCCTCCGTGCCACGCGGGTGGACCCGGTCGTGGCGCTACGGGCGGAGTGACATGCCGGATCCGGGCCGAAATCAACGCTGGGCAAGGGAGAGTGATGGGAAATGGATGAGCTGACCCACGACCTCAGGTACGCGCTCCGTCAGATCGCTCGGCGACCCGGCTTCTCGCTGCTCGCGATCTTCGTCGTCGCGCTGGGAATCGGCGCGGCCACCACGATCTTCAGCGTTCTGGACACCCTCGTGATCCGGTCTCTCCCCTACGAGGACTCCGACCGGATCGTCACGATCTGGGAGAGCAACGGCGAGACGGGCGTCGAGCGGGATGACGTGGCCCCGGCCAACTTCTTGGACTGGCGCCAACAGGCCGAGTCGTTCGAGCACCTCGCGGCGCTCGACCCTCACAGCCTCGACTTCACCGGCGGGGAGCGGCCCGAGGTGATCTTCGCCGCGAACGTCAGCGAGGGCTTCTTCGACGCGCTCGGAACGACGCTCCTCCACGGCCGGACCTTCCTGCCTGAGGAGTTCGAGCCGGGGAGCGCCCAGGTCGTCATCCTGAGCGAGGGCCTCTGGCAGAGGCGCTTCGGGGGCGACACCGACCTCGTGGGCGGCACGCTGCAGTTCGACGGCGAACCGTACACTGTCGTGGGCATCCTCCCGCGCAGCTTCAATCCCTACCTCCATCCCTCGGTGCGGGACAGGGAGGCCTGGATCCCGCTGGACGGCGAGGAGTGGCACGCGCAGACGCGCGGGAGCCGGTGGTGGAACGTGGTGGCCAAGCTGAAGCCGGGCGTCAGTCTGGCCGCGGCGCAGGCCGAGATGGACGCCATATCGAGTCGGTTGGCGGAGGACTACCCGGCCACGAACGCCTCCATACGCGCCAACATCGTTCCCCTGCGGGACCATCTGGTGGGGAACACGAAGACGGCCCTGCTGGTGCTTCAGGCAGCGGTCGGGTTTCTGCTGCTCATTTCCTGCGCCAACGTCGTCGGCCTCTTCCTCGCGCGGGGCACGGAGCGCGAGAGCGAGTTCGCGGTCCGCGCCGCTCTCGGAGCGGGCCGGGCGCGACTGGCGCGGCAGCTGTTCACCGAGGCCGGTCTCGTCGCGATTCTCGGAGCGGCCCTCGGGATCGCCTTCGCCTACTGGAGCGTCGAGCTCATCGCGACCTTGGGGCCCGGCGATGTACCTCGTTTGGATGAGGTTCGCGTCGACGGCCGCGTGCTGACCTTCGCCATCGTGCTGTCGGGAATCACGGCCTTGCTCGCCGGAGCCGTTCCGTCGCTCCACTTCTCCCGGCCCGACCTGCGCAGCTCCATGTCGGAGGGCCGCACGACCACGGCGGGATCGGCCCGCCAACGCGTCCGCAGCGGTCTGGTCGTGGCCGAGGTGGCCATGTCGCTCGTGCTGGTCGTTGGCGCCGGTCTCCTGACGCGCAGCTTCGTGTCTCTGCTCAGCGTCGACCCCGGGTTCGAGAAGGATCGCATCGCCGTCGTCCAGATCTTCCGGTACGCGGAGGGCGAACTCCCGGAGGAGCGGCGTCTGTTCTTCAGCCAGGCCCTGGAGGGCATGAGGGCGCTTCCCGGCGTGCGCTCCGCCGCCGCCATCTCTGCCGTCCCGTTTATCGAGGCGAACATCTCCATCCAGCAACCTTTCCATGTCGAAGGACGAGCGCAGCCCCGGCCGGAGGACACACCGAACGCCTTCCTCGCGATCGCCGCGCCGGACTACTTCCGCACGATGGGGATCCCGCTGCTCGAGGGCCGCGGGATCGAGCGCACGGACGCCGGGGATGCACCCAGGGTCGCCGTGATCACGGAGTCCCTCGCGCGGCGGCATTGGCCCGGTGAGAGCCCTCTGCGTCACCTGATCCGAATCGGAGAGGAAGACGGCTGGCAGGAAGAGGAGAGCGGCGAGCCGATCGTGTGGGAGATCGTCGGCGTCGTCGGGCATGTCAGGCACGACGGCCTCGACCGGGATCCGCGACCCGAGGTCTTCATCCCCCTCGACCAGTATAGCATGGGGTCGATGTCCTTCGTCGCGAGCACGGACGGCGACCCGGCCGCGCTGCTGGATCCGATGCAGGAGGAGGTATGGGCGCTGGATCCGATGCAGACTGTGTACCGCGCAGCGACCCTCGACGAGCTCATCTCAAAGTCGGTGGCGGCCCGGCGGTTCAACCTGTGGCTTCTGGTCACCTTCGCAGTGCTCGCGCTCGTCCTTGCCGCCGTCGGCATCTACGGGGTGGTGAGCTACTCGACCCGGGCCCGCACACACGAGTTCGGAATCCGGATGGCGCTGGGAGCCGACCAGAGCGAGGTGCTCCGCGAGTCCATGGGACGCGGCCTTCGCCTCACCGTTCTCGGGGTGGGGCTCGGGCTGGCTGGATCGCTAGGTCTGACGCGGCTGCTCCAGGGACTGCTGTTCGGCGTGAGCGCGAGGGACCCGATCACGTTTCTCGTCGTCGGCGTCTTGCTGGTGGCGGTTGCCCTAGCGGCCACCTATCTGCCGGCCCGGCGGGCCACGCTCGTCGACCCCGCGGTCGCGCTGCGGGTCGAATGACCTTCGCGGAACCTCACACCGGAGACTCCAGGGAATAGGGCAGGAGGGGAGATGGATTCGTTGCTTCAGGACATGCGTTACGCGCTGCGCGCTCTGCTCAGGAACCCTGGATTCGCGGCTGTAGCCGTCGTGACGATCGCGCTCGGGATCGGAGTCAACACCGCGATCTTCAGCGTGGTGAACGCAGTCGTGCTACAGCCGCTTCCGTTCCCCGAGCCCGACCGGCTGGTCAGCGTGTGGGAAGACCTCGAGCGCCGCGGAGGTCCGCAGCAGGAGTGGACAGGGCGCTCCACCTTCGCCGACTGGCGTGAGTACAACGCCACCTTCGAGGGCATGGCGGCGGTGACCGGTTGGGCGCCAAACCTGACGGGCTCGGACCGCCCCGAGCGTCTGAACGGGGCTCTCGTGTCGCCGCGCTATTTCTCCGTGCTGGGGGTCGAGCCGGCCGCCGGACGAGGCTTCCTCGCTGAAGAGGAGGCGCCGGGCAACGCCCAGGTCGTCGTCCTGAGCCACGAGCTGTGGCAGCGGCGGTTTGGCGGCGATCCGGACGTTCTGGGCAGCTCGCTCGAGCTGAACGGAGAGTCCCGCACCGTCGTCGGGATCCTGCCGCCTGGCTTTCGGGGCCCGATCGTGAGCGGCGCCGAGCTCTGGTCCCCGCTTCCGATCGATCCCGCCATGGATGACCGCGGGAACTACTACCTCCGGGTGATCGGGCGTCTGGCCTCCGCGGCGTCCATCGATGCCGCCGCCGCCGACATGGATCGGGTCGCGGCGGGAATCGCGGAGGCGAACCCGATCGACTATCGGGACGTCGGCGTCGTCCTTGTGCCGCTGCGCGAGACGGTGGCGGGATCCGTCCGCACGCCGCTGCTCGTGCTCCTCGGAGCGGTCGGCCTCATCCTCCTCATCGCCTGCGCCAACGTCGCGAACCTGCTCCTCGCCCGAGCTTCGGTGCGCGAGCGCGAGCTGGCGGTTCGAGGCGCCCTTGGAGCCGGGCCCCTGCGCCTGGCCCGCCAGCTCCTCACCGAGAGCGTCGTGCTCGCACTCGCGGGCGGCCTTCTGGGCGTCCTCCTCGGCGTATGGGGAACGGCGCTGCTGGTGCGCTTCGCCCCGGCGGGACTCCCCAGGGCATCCGAGATCGGAATCCACCCGGACGTGCTGGTCTTCGCGCTGGGGGCTTCGGTGCTGACCGGCCTCCTGTTTGGCATGGCTCCGGCGCTCAGCCTCCCGCGCGGGAGGTTCGGCAGCGCGCTGCGGGAGGGGGGAAGGGGCTCATCCTCGGCAGCGGGCAGCCGCCTGCGCAACGGGCTCGTCGTCGTGCAGCTGGCGCTCGGCATGTCCGTGCTGACCGCGGCAGGACTGCTGCTTCGGAGCTTCGCCGAGCTGCGCGGGGTCGACCCGGGGTTCCGGGTGGAGAATACGCTCAGCGGCCGACTCATTTTCCCCTCCGCCCGGTACGAGGAGGCCGGTGAGATCGCGGCGATCGTCGAGCAGCTGGAGGAGAGTCTCGGAGCCGTCCCGGGCGTGGCTTCGGTCGGTGCCGTGACCGTTCTCCCGCTCAGCGGGCTCGTGACCGACATCAGCTTCGGCATCGAGGCACGCATGCCCGAGCCGGGCGACGAGCCGGCGGCGGACGCGCGACGGGCGACCCCCGGCTTTTTCGAGACCATGGGAGTTCCGCTGCTGGAGGGCCGCGTGTTCGAGGCGGGGGATCGGGCGGACGCTCTGCCGGTGGTGATCATCAGCGAGTCGCTGGCCGAGAAGCACTTCCGAGGCGAGAGCCCGATCGGAGCGCGCATCAAGGTCGGGGGAGTGCGGAATCCCGAGGCGCCGTGGTGGACGATCGTCGGGGTGGTGGGAAGCGTCCGCTCCCGGGCCCTCGACCGGATTCCGGAGCCCGAGATCTACCTGCCCGTGGCACAGCGTCCGCCGCGCGGCCTCTCCTTCGTGGTTCGGGCGGAGGGAGACCCGGCCGCCCTTATGCAGGGCTTCCGTGAAGCAATCTGGTCCGTGGACGCGGACATGCCGGTCTCTCAGCTCGCGACGCTCGAGGATACCTTCGCCGCGAGCCTTGCGCCGCAGCGCTTCCTCGCCTGGCTGCTAGGCACCTTCGCCGCGCTGGCGCTGCTGCTCGGCAGCGTGGGCATCTACAGCGTGATGGCGTACATGGTCAGCCGGCGGACCCGGGAGATCGGCATCAGAATGGCGCTCGGCGCCAGGCCGGCAGACGTCATGCGAGCGACGATGAGGCGCGGCCTGGCGCTGACGGCGGCAGGTCTGGCCCTGGGCCTGGCCGGCGCGCTAGCGGCGAGCCGGGCGCTCACGAGCCTCCTGTTCGAGATCAGCCCAACCGATCCGGTGACGCTTGGGGTCGTTGCGACGTTGCTGGCGGGTGCCGCACTCTTCGCGTGCTACTGGCCGGCCCGGCGCGCCACGCGGGTGGACCCGATGGTCACCCTGCGTTACGAATGAGCCGAGCTCGTCACAGGGTTGGAGACGCGACAACAGGATCGGCCATGATCGACCTCCGGAACGTCGAGAAGTCCTACCCCTTTCAGGGAGGGCGCACCTGGGTGCTGCGCCGCATCAACCTCAAGATCCGGGAGAGGGATTTCGTCACGATCATGGGGCCGTCCGGTGCGGGCAAGTCCACCCTGCTGGGCATCCTCGGGATGCTGGACGGCGAGTTCGACGGCGAATACCGCTTCATCAGTGAGCTCGTGAACCGTCTCAAGCTGAAGCACCGAAACGAGCTGAACAAGCAGTACATTGGGTTCGTGTTTCAGCAATACCATCTGCTGGATGACCTCACCGTGTACGAGAACCTGGAGGTGCCGCTCTCGTACCGGAGGGTCAAGCGATCCGAGCGTCAGGCACGGGTCGCCGACGTTCTGGACCGCTTCAACATCGTGGCGAAGAAGGACCTCTTCCCCTCCCAGCTCTCGGGCGGGCAGCAGCAGCAGGTGGCCGTCGCGCGGGCGGTGATCGCCAAACCGCGGCTCATCCTCGCGGATGAGCCGACCGGCAGCCTGCACTCGTCTCAGGGAGAGCAGATCATGCGACTGCTCGCCGAGCTGAACGAGGGTGGGACGACGATCGTGCAGGTGACGCACGACACGAAGGTCGCCGAGTACGGAAGCCGGATCGTGAACCTGGAGGACGGCTGGATCGTGGACGGCGACTGAGCGCCATCTCGGTTCCACGTTATCTTGAGCCGTGCCTTCGACGAAGCTGTCCGACAGCCCCGAACGCGAGGTCCACCGGACCGAGTGTATCCTCATCGCGGACGATCAGGTGGATGTCCTGCGCGCGCTCTCGCTTCTGCTTGGAAACGAGGGGTACGAGGCCGAGAGCGCGACGACGCCGGCGGGCATCTTGAGCGCTCTGGATTCTGGCGACTTCGATGCGGTCCTCATGGACCTCAACTACGCGCGGGACACGACCTCCGGCCGCGAGGGCCTGGAGCTTCTGCCTCGAATCAAGGCCCTCGATCCCACTCTTCCCGTGATCGTCATGACCGCCTGGGGCTCGATCGAGGGCGCGGTGCAGGCGGTTCGGGACGGCGCAGGGGACTACATCGAGAAGCCGTGGGACAACGCACGGCTCCTGAACACGCTGCGCACGCAGATGGAGCTTGGGAGAGCACTTCGCCGCGCACGTCGCCTCGAGCTGGAGAACCGCCGCCTCCGGGAGGGAGATCTCCCGGAGTTCATCGCGAAATCTCGCGCCATGGAGCCGGTGCTTCGGCTCATCGACCGGCTAGGTCCGTCTGGCGTGAGCGTGCTCATCACCGGTGAGCCGGGAAGCGGCAAGGAGGTCGTCGCCCAGTGGCTCCACGCCAAATCGAACCGGGAAGCTCGAGCGCTGGTGACGGTGAACGCCGGCGGCCTCTCGGAGACGCTGTTCGAGAGCGAGATGTTCGGGCATGTGAGGGGGGCGTTCACCGACGCGAAGACGGATCGAGTCGGCTACTTCGAGCTCGCCGACGGCGGCACGCTCTTCCTGGATGAGATCGGCAACCTCTCGCACGGGCAGCAGGCGAAGCTCCTGCGCGTCCTGGAGACGGGTGAGTTCCAGCGGGTGGGCTCGTCGCAGACCCGCCGTGCGGACGTTCGGATCCTCGCGGCCACGAACGCGGACTTGAGCGCGCTCGTCTCCGAGGGGGGGTTCCGGGAAGATCTCTTGTACCGACTGAACTCCGTTGAGATTCCCCTCCCACCGCTACGTGACCGGCGCGACGACGTCCCCCTGCTGGCGGCCCACTTCCTCCACTTGCAGACCCGGCGCTCGGGGCGAGAGCTCGAGTTCTCGCCCGACGCCATGCGGGCGATGCTCGCACACCCGTGGCCGGGCAACGTGCGCGAGCTCCGCCATGCCGTGGAGCGGGCGGTCCTGATGGCCGACGAGGCCCGGGTGGACGTCGAGCACCTGGGTCTGGGACGCGCTCACACGGGCGCGGGCGCCGGCCGCCTGGAGGATCTCAGCCTGGAGGAGGCGGAGCGGATCCTGATCCAGAAAGCCCTCCAGCGACAGGGCGGAAACGTGAGCAGGGCAGCCGAAGCGCTCGGTCTCAGCCGGAGCGCGCTCTATCGGCGGCTGGAGCGCCACGGAATCGAGCCTTAGGCGATGGCCCTCGTTCCATGAATCGGCGGAAACTGGCGTACGAGCGCCTCGTCCCCCTGCTCGCGCTTGTCGGCGCCGTGCCGGCCATCCTCGTGGCACTGGCTCTCCTCTGGACCGGGGAGCACGAGGTGCGGACCCGCTGGACGCTCACCTTCATCGTGCTGGGCGGCTGGCTGGGCTTCGCGATTGCCCTGCGCGAGCGCCTCATCCGGCCCCTTCACACAGTATCGAACCTCCTAGCTGCGCTTCAGGAAGGGGACTACTCCATGCGGGCGCACCTTGGGGGTCCGGAGAACTCGCTCGGCCTGGTGGCGCACGAGATCAACGCGCTCGGCACCACCCTGCGGGAGCAGCGGCTGGAGGTTCTGGAGGCGACGGCCCTCCTGCGCCGCGTGATGCAGGAGATCGGCGTGGCGGTCTTCGCCTTCGACAGCGTCGACCGCCTGGTGTTTGCCAACCATGCCGGCGTGCGGCTGCTCGCGCGATCCGAGGAGAGCATGCGGGGCCGGAGGGCGAGTTCGATCGGTCTCGGCGACCTGCTCGACGGAGAATCGCCCAGGGTCGCCGACCTGTCCTTCCCATCCGCGGCGAGCCGGTGGGAGGTGCGGGTCAGCGACTTCCGCCAGGACGGGAAGCCGCATCGCCTCCTTGTTCTCTCCGATCTGAGCCGGGTGCTGCGCGAAGAGGAGCGCAAGGCGTGGCAGCGGCTCGTCCGGGTGCTCGGCCACGAGATCAACAACTCGCTCGCACCGATCCGTTCGATCGCTCAGAGCCTCTCCTCGGCATTGGACGCCGAGGAAGCCCTGCCGGGTGGCTCGAGCAACGACCTGCGCCAGGGCCTCGACGTGATCTCGGGTCGGTCGGAGGCGTTGGCTCGCTTCCTTTCGTCCTACGCCCGGCTCGCCCGGCTGCCCCGGCCGAGGCTGGAATCCGTCGATGTCGGCGAGTGGATTCGGAGAGTCGTCGAGCTGGAGACGCGAATGCCGATCGAGATCCGGCCCGGATCAGCGATCCGGATTCAGGCCGACGGGGACCAGCTGGATCAGTTGCTCATCAATCTCGTGGACAACGCGGTCGATGCGGCGAGCGAGACCGAGGGGTCCGTTCGGGTCGGCTGGTCCTCCGGCCCGACGCACCTGGAGCTGTGGGTGGAGGACGACGGACCGGGTCTGCCCGACAGCGGCAACCTGTTCGTGCCATTCTTCACCACGAAGCCCGAAGGATCCGGCATCGGGCTCGCCCTCAGCCGCCAGATTGCCGAGGCGCACCACGGCACGCTCACGTTGGCCGACCGAAACGGCGAGGGCGGCTGCATAGCGAAGCTTCGCCTTCCGACGACCATGACCGCCGGGCGCGCGACGGAGGAGGTACCACCGGTTCGGCATCCGCCGCCGCTGTAGCGCGGTTCCTTGGCTTCGCCGCTTTCGCCCCGCCGGCGAACCCTAGTGGAATCCGAGGCCGAGCGTGAGGAGAAAGGTCGTCAACGTGCCGCCGTCGAAGACCTGGACCATGAAGTCGAAGTTGGGGGTCACGTAGAAGTTG
>Ga0255057_10001740_pt1 | contig 12027 bp, 11 predicted proteins | sample Cases_109_6_MG_FD_189022 | JGI IMG/M metagenome (GOLD analysis project Ga0255057, IMG submission 189022) | Seawater microbial communities from Amundsen Gulf, Northwest Territories, Canada - Cases_109_6 | ecosystem: Environmental > Aquatic > Marine > Gulf | place: Canada: Northwest Territories... | reverse complement strand
CATGAAGCAGCTCGAGGCCGATCCCTGGGAGGGGGTGGGTGCCAAGTATCCGATCGGCACCAAATTTACCGGCCGGGTGACCAACATCACCGACTACGGCGCCTTCGTCGAACTCGAAGCGGGCATCGAAGGCCTGGTTCACGTCTCGGAAATGAGCTGGACCAAGAAGAACGTCCACCCGGGGAAGATCGTCTCCACCTCGCAAGAAGTGGAGGTCATGGTGCTCGACCTCGACGAGCAGAAGCGGCGTATCAGCCTCGGCCTTAAGCAATGTGGCGAGAACCCCTGGGACGGCTTCGCCGCGAACTATCCCATCGCCACCGAGATCGAGGGCGAGATCCGAAACATCACCGAGTTCGGCCTGTTCGTCGGCTTGCCCGGCGAGATCGACGGCATGGTCCATTTCTCGGATCTGTCCTGGGATCTGCCTGGCGAGGAGGCGGTCAAACAGTACAAGAAGGGCGATACCGTCAAGGTGAAGGTGCTCGACATCGACATCTCCAAGGAGCGCATCAGCCTTGGCATCAAGCAATTGACGCAAGATCCCTTCCGCGAGTCCACCGAGCGCGTGAAGAAGGGGGAGATCGTCACCTGTACGGTGCACAAGGTCGTCGATAACGGCATAGAGGCCGAACTGCAAGGCGGCGCCATCGGCTTCATCCGCAAGGCCGAGTTGTCCCGCGACCGCAGCGAGCAGAACCCCAGCCGTTTCGCCGTCGGCGAAAAGGTCGATGCCCGGGTGATCAACGTCGACCCGAAATCGCGCAAGATCTCGCTCTCCATCAAACAGCGCGAGATAGCCGAGGAAAAGAAAGCGGTTGCGGAGTACGGCTCTTCGGAGTCCGGCGCCAGTCTTGGCGAAATCCTGGGGGCCGCCTTCAGCAGGGCCGCCGAGGAAAAGGCGGTCGAGGAGCCGGCGGTCGAGGAGCCGGTCGCAGAGGAGCCGATCGCAGAGGAGCCGGTCGCAGAGGAAAAGGCCGCCGCAACGAAGCCCGCCAAAGCTAAAGCCGCCGACAAGAAAGCGGCCGAGGACAAGCCTGCCAAGGGCAAGACCAAGAAGGCGGCCGCGGCCGATCCTGATGCGGCCGAGCCTGAAGAGGCCGCCGATAAGGCGAAGACGGTGAAGAAGAAGGCCAAGGCCCCTGCCACGAAGAAGGCCGGGTCGTCGGCCAAGAGCGACGCGGACACCGACGCCGACAGTGAAGCCGCTGAGGACGAGAGCGCAGGCAAGGCGGAAAGCAAGAAAACGACCAAGAAATCCTGACGCCGCTTTCACTCGGCGCTACGGCAGGTTTGCACGAAGGGCCACGGGCGATGCCCGTGGCCCTTTTCCTGCCCCGCAAAAATTTTCCCGCTACCGAAGTCGCCCCTGATCATCGGCACCCACCCGAAAAAACACCTTTGATCTGAAAGGCTTAAACTTGACTGCCCGGAAGGCCTCTGGCACCCTTGGGTATGGGCGGCCCGGTGGGCCGCTCCAAGGGACCGGTGAAGGCCCAGCAAAGAAGGCATACAGGGAACGACCCAAAGGACAAAGAGCTCAACACGAGACATGGGTCACGGGCGCCGGTCCGCGGTGAAGGCGGAATTGCGTCGGGGGGAGGTTTGGTATGACGAAGTCGGAACTGATTCAAAGAATTGCGGAGTTCAACCCGCATCTCTATCACCGTGATGTCGAACGCATCGTCTCGACCATCCTGGAGGAAATCAGTGACGCCCTAGCCACCGGCGATCGCGTGGAGTTGCGGGGGTTCGGCGCCTTTTCGGTCAAGCATCGCACCGCGCGGCTGGGGCGAAATCCGCGCACCGGCGAGGCGGTTCATGTCGCCGAAAAACGCATTCCTTTTTTCAAAACGGGCAAACAGCTTCGTGAACGGCTGAATGGCGGGTCCTGACGGTACCACGGCCGCCCCTGGCGAGCGCTCTTGCTCCGGGGGGATGATGAAAGCGCAAATGCGGTGAGATACCTTATTTGGATCCTTACCCTTCCCATCGTCCTCTTGGCCGTCGTGTTTTCCGTCGCCAATCGGGGACCCGTCGAGATCGATCTCTGGCCCCTCGACCTGAGGGTTGCCCTGCCGCTCTATCTACTCTTGCTGTTGAGCCTTTTCGTCGGCCTTCTCCTCGGTCTCGTGGTCGCGCACTTTTCGGCCGGCCGTAGCCGCACACAGGCCCGCGACTCGCGCTACCGTGCCGAGATGCTGGAGCGGGAGAACGCCCGTCTGAAGAAGCAGGCCGCCGATGCGCCTGCCAGCGGCGGTGCCCAGCGCGTGCCGTCTTTGCCCGCCAGTTGATGGTGCCGACCGGCGGCAATCCCATTCTCGTCGCACTCGATGTGCCGGACCGCGTTCAGGCGGCGGCGCTTCGTACGTCGCTTGCCGGCGTGGTCGGCGGCTTCAAGATCGGCAAGGAGTTCTTTACCGCCGAAGGCCCCAACGGGGTCCGCGCGGCGTTGGGAGACACCCCGCTTTTCCTCGATTTGAAGTTTCACGACATCCCCAACACCGTTGCCGGCGCCCTGCGCGCCGCCCTGCGGCTGCGGCCCTTCATGATCAACGTGCATGCCTCCGGCGGCCCGGCGATGATGCGCGCGGCGGCGGCCGCGGTCGCCGAGACGGCCGGGGCCATGTCCATCGCACCGCCGCTAGTCATCGCCGTCACCGTGCTGACCAGCCTGGATGAGGACGATCTCGCGGCGGTCGGCCAAAGCGGGCCGATCGGCGACCAAGTCGAAAGATTGGCACGCCTCGCCCGGGCCTGCGGTCTCGACGGCGTGGTCTGCTCGCCGCGCGAGATCGACCGACTACGCCAAACCCTCGGCGCGGACTTCAAGCTCGTGGTTCCCGGCATTCGCCCGGCCTGGGCGGCGGGCGGCGATCAGAAACGTATCATGACGCCAGCCCAAGCGCTGTCGCACGGGGCCGATTATCTGGTGATTGGACGGCCGATCACCGAGGCCCCCGACCCACGCGCCGCGGCGGCCCGGATCCTCGCCGAACTGGAGCGCCCCGACACCTGAAAGGCTTGCGTGCCGCCCCCCGGGGGGCCTAAACAAGGGCAGACTTGGATCCCTTGAAGGCCCGTGAAGGGCGATCATCCATGGCGCTAGAAGTTAAGATTTGCGGCCTTTCCACCGGCGAGGCGCTGAGCGCGGCGCTGGCCGGCGGCGCAGATTTCGTGGGCCTGGCCTTCTACGCCCGCAGCCCGCGCGCACTCAGCCCTCGGCAGGCGGCGGCCCTGGCCGCGCAGGTGCCGCAAGGCGTGTGCAAGGTCGGCTTTTTCGTCGACGCCGACGATGAGACCCTTGCCCAAACGGCGCATACGGTAGGCCTCGACATGCTGCAACTGCATGGCGAGGAAAGTCCAAGCCGTGTGGCGGCGATCAAGGCGGCCACAGGCCTGCCGGTGATGAAGGTGATCAAGCTACGCCAACCCGAAGACCTTGCTATTGCCCGGGACTATTTCGAGGTCGCGGACCGCCTCCTCTTCGATGCCAAGCCGCCGCCTGAGGCAACCGACGCCCTGCCCGGCGGCAATGCCCTGTCCTTCGATTGGCACATGCTGGCCGGAACCGATTGGCCGCTGCCTTGGATGCTGGCGGGGGGATTGACCGCGGCCAACCTGGCCGAGGCCGTGGCCGTTACCGGCGCCCGGGCGGTCGATGTTTCGTCCGGCGTCGAAAGCGCTCCAGGCCGCAAGGACCCTGCGCTGATCCGCGAATTCCTTGCCACAGCAAGGTCCTTGTAGCCGCGCGCGGGCATTGCGGATCAGGTACGAATGGGGCAAAGTCCGGCCTCCGCAAAACGAGCACTCAGGGACCATGGAAAGCCTCAACACCTATCGCGGCGGCCCCGACGAGCGTGGCCATTTCGGCATCTTCGGCGGCCGCTATGTGGCCGAGACGCTGATGCCTCTCGTCCTCGCCGTCGAGGCGGCCTACACCGCGGCCAAGGGCGACCCGGCCTTCCAGGAGGCGTTCGACTATTACGCCAAACACTACGTCGGCCGGCCGAGCCCGCTTTACTTCGCCGAACGCCTGACCCGCAAGTTCGGCGGCGCCAAGGTCTACTTCAAGCGCGACGAGCTGAACCACACCGGATCGCACAAGGCCAACAACGTCCTCGGCCAGATCCTGCTGGCCCGGCGCATGGGCAAGACCCGGGTGATCGCGGAGACCGGTGCCGGCCAGCACGGCGTCGCCACGGCGACCTTCTGCGCGCTGTTCGACATTCCTTGCGTCGTCTACATGGGCCAGACCGACATCGAGCGGCAGTCGCCCAACGTCTTTCGCATGAAGCTGCTGGGTGCCGAGGTGCGCCCCGTCACCAGCGGCACCGGGACCTTGAAAGACGCGATGAACGACGCCCTGCGCGACTGGGTGGCTAACGTCGAGAACACCTTCTACATCATCGGCACGGTGGCCGGGCCCCATCCTTATCCGGCGATGGTCCGCGATTTCCAGTCGGTCATCGGCCAGGAGGTCCGCGCCCAAATGCTCGAGGCCGAGGGACGCTTGCCCGATACGCTGTGCGCGTGTATCGGCGGCGGGTCCAACGCCATGGGACTGTTTCATCCCTTCCTCGACGACAAGGAGGTGGCGGTCATCGGTGTCGAGGCGGCCGGCCGCGGGATCGAAACCGGGGCCCACGCGGCCTCGCTTACCGGCGGGCGGCCAGGCGTCTTGCACGGCAACCGCACCTATTTGCTGCAGACCGACGACGGACAGATCATCGATGCCCACTCGATCTCCGCCGGACTGGACTACCCCGGCATCGGGCCCGAGCACAGCTGGCTTTCGGAGAACGGCCGGGCGACCTATGTCTCGGCGACCGACGCGGAAGCGCTCGAGGCCTTTCAGCTCTGCTCGCGCGTCGAGGGCATCATCCCGGCGCTCGAGCCGGCGCACGCGCTGGCCCACGTCTGCAAGATCGCGCCCGACCTGCCGGCAGACCACCTCCTGGTCATGAACATGTGCGGGCGCGGCGACAAGGACGTCTTCACCGTCGCCGATGCGCTGGGGGTCGAGCTATGAGTGGGCAGCCTCAGGCCCGTACCCGCCTGGAGAGCCGGTTCGACCAGATCAAATCCGAAAGTCGAGGCGGCCTGGTCACCTTCGTCACGGCGGGCGATCCCGATGCCGAGACCTCGGCCCGCCTGCTCGCCGGGCTACCCGAGGCCGGCGCCGACGTGATCGAGATCGGCATGCCCTTTTCCGATCCCATGGCCGACGGCCCGGCCATCCAGGCCTCATCGCTAAGGGCCTTGAAGGCCGGCATGACGCTGGCCAAGACGCTGGCCATGGTGCGCGATTTCCGCGCCACGGACGCCGAGACTCCGATCGTCCTGATGGGCTACTACAATCCGATCTATTCCTATGGCGTCGAGGCCTTTTTGGATGCCTGTCGCACATCCGGTGTCGATGGCCTGATCATCGTCGACCTGCCGCCGGAGGAGGACGAGGAGCTCTGCCTTCCGGCGCTCGAGGGGGGTCTGCACTGGATCAGGTTGGCGACGCCGACCACCGACGAGGCACGCCTTCCCGTCGTGCTTACCAATACCAGCGGCTTCGTCTACTACGTCTCGATCATGGGCATTACCGGCACCAAGTCGGCGAGCGGCGAGGCGATCGGCCAGGCGATGGCGCGCCTGCGGGCGAAGACCGACCTTCCGGTGGCCGTCGGTTTCGGCATCAAGACCAAGGAGCAGGCGCGCGAGGTAACGCGGTTCGCCGATGCCGCGGTCGTCGGCTCGGCCTTGGTGGATCGGGTAAAGAACAACCTCGATGCCGACGGCGGTGCCATCGAAGGTCTGGTGGACGATGTCCTCTCGTTGGTAAGCTCGCTGGCCGAGGGTGTGCGCGAGGCGTCCGGCGGCCGGAGCTGACGGCGCCCGCGGCAAGCCCGGGCGCGCAAAGCGGATGGGACCATGAACTGGATCACCAACTACGTTCGACCGAAGATTCAAGCCCTCGTCACGAAGAACGAGGTGCCCGACGATCTATGGGAGAAATGCTCGGCCTGCGGACAGATGATCTTTCACCGCGAGCTCGAGAAGAACCTGAAAGTTTGCCCGCATTGCGGACACCACATGCGCTTGTCGGTGCGCCGCCGGCTGGAGCTGTTGTTCGACGAGGGCAAGTTCCAGATCATCGAGCTGCCCGCATCGCCCCACGATCCGCTCAAGTTCCGCGACCGCAAGCGCTACGGCGAACGCCTCAAGGAAGCACAGAGCAAGAGCAAGGAGAGCGAGGCGATCCTGGTCGCGCATGGCACGATGGACGGCCATGCGGTCGTGGCAGCCGCCTTCAACTTCGCCTTCATGGGCGGCTCGATGGGTGTCGCGGTCGGCGAAGGGCTGCTTGCCGCCGCCAAGCTCGCGGTGCTGCAGGACGCGGCGCTGCTGGCCATCCCGGCATCGGGCGGTGCGCGTATGCAAGAAGGCATCCTGTCGCTCATGCAAATGCCGCGCAGCGTGGTGGCGGTCGAGATGGTCAAGGAGGCGCGCCTTCCCTACATCGTCATTCTCACCGATCCGACGACCGGCGGTGTCTCGGCATCCTTTGCCATGCTCGGTGACATCGCGATCGCCGAACCCGGCGCGGTCATCGGCTTCGCCGGCCAAAGGGTCATTCAGGAAACAATCCGCCAAACGCTACCCGACGGTTTTCAGCGTGCGGAGTACCTGCTCGAACACGGCATGGTCGACATGGTCGTGCCGCGCCAGGAACTGCGGAGCACCCTGATCAGGATCATTTCCCTGATCCGCCAGCCGTTCCGGGCGATGGAAAGCCTGGCCGACGGCGCGCAAGGCGACGTGGCCCTGCCAGCGGCTGTTCCCGCCCCGAAGAAGACCGCCAAGGCCGGCCGGGAACCCGCCGATGCCGCCAGCCGCTGAGGACCCGCAGCCCGTCGACAGCGATATCGTCCTGCAACGTCTGAGCCGCCTTCATCCGAAGTTGATCGACCTCGGGCTGGATCGGGTGCGCGACTTGCTTGGCCGCCTTGGCAACCCCGAGCGGCGTCTCGCCCCCGTCGTCCATATCGCCGGCACCAATGGCAAGGGCTCCACCATCGCTTACCTGCGCGCGATGTTGGAGGCCGACGGCCGGCGGGTGCAGAGCTATACCTCGCCGCACCTGGTGCGCTTCCACGAACGCATCCGCCTTGGCCGGGGGCTGATCGACGAGGCGACGCTGCTGGCCCTCCTCGAGCGGTGCGAGGCGGCGAACCGGGGCGAGAACATCACCTATTTCGAGATCACCACCGTCGCCGCCTTTAGCGCCTTCGCCGGCGATGCGGCCGACATCGTCTTGCTGGAGACCGGATTGGGCGGACGCCTGGACGCGACCAACGTCATCGAACAACCCCTCGCCTCGGTCATTACGCCGATTTCCATCGACCATACGCAGTTTCTCGGCGACCAATTGGCGCAGATCGCCTTCGAGAAAGCCGGCATCCTGAAAGCGGGTGTTCAGGCCATCGTCGGCCCGCAGCAGCCCGAGGCAATGGAGGTCATAGAAAGCCGCGCGGCGAACCTCTCGGCACCGCTTTATCGCTATGGTCGCGAGTGGTCCTGCCGCCAGGTGGACGGCGCTCTGCGCTTCGAGGACGAGGACGGTACCCTGGCGCTGCCGCTGCCTTGCCTGCAGGGCGCCTGCCAGGTCGAGAATGCCGGCCTGGCGAGCGCCGTCGCCCGAAAGCTGGGGCGGCTCGCGCCGTCGCCAGGCGCCCTTGCCGAGGGCTTGCGGACCGCCAACTGGCCGGGGCGCATGCAGCGTCTGAAACAGGGCCCCCTGGTCCGGCGCCTATCGCACGAAAACGACGTGGCCTGGGAGCTTTGGCTGGACGGCGGACACAACGAGGCCGCGGCGCGGATGCTGGCGCAGACACTGGCCGGCTGGCGCGATCGGCCGATCTACCTCATCTACGCGATGATGAACACCAAGGCGGCGGAGCGCTTTCTGGAACCCCTTGCGCCGCTGACCGCCTCGCTGACCGCGGTGACCATCCCCGGCGAGGAGAACGCGCTTGGCGCTGAGGATGCGGCGGCTTGTGCCCGGCGGTGCGGGGTGAAAGCCGCCGCCGCATCCTCGCTCGACGACGCTCTGGAGCGGATTGTCGCGCAAGAGGCCCCCGGCCGGGTGCTCATTTGCGGGAGCCTCTATCTCGCCGGCCACGTTCTTCGCCGGAACGGTTAGACCAACACCCGGTCCCGTCAGCGCCAGTCTATGGTCATGGCGTAGGTCCGGCCGCCGGCCTCCAGGAGAAATCCCTCCGGACGGTCCTTTAGGTAGCTATTCAGGGCCTCGCTGTTGTCGAAATCCCGGTGGCGGGTGTAGCGGCCGAAGAACTCGACCTCCTCGCCCGGCCGGTCGAGGGCCCGCTCGATGTCCTGAAACAACCCGACGAGAAATTCTCGATCCGAAATTTTAAAGCTGCGCCATTCGCGCGCCAGGTAGCGGGCCTTGCCCTCTTCATCCAGCGGCGTCGCCTCGATGGTGGTCGGCTTGGGGTAATAGCCAAGGCGCCGCATCTCGTCGATGGTGGCCATCGCCGCGTCACCTTCGATCATGCCCTGGGCGCGGAACTTCTCCATGAGTTGCTGCTTGGCCGTGTGCAAGGTCTCGATCCTCTTCACCGCGGCGTAGTGCGAGCGCTCGAGGAGTTTGGTCTCGGCGTATCCGTCCGGATGAGCGCGCGCGCAGGCCGCCGCGCCGGCGATGTAGCGGTGCGCCTGATTGGCGTGGTCGTAAAGGACGACGCCGCACGGCAACGCTTCCGCGCCGGGCACCGTCAACAACTCCAGGGTGTCGTACACGCGCTGCGCGGAGCTCGGATGGACCGGCATGCCGCCCTCGCGCCAGCCGGCGGTGCTCGCCCCGGCATCGGCGCCCAACAGGCGAGAGAAATTGTACTGCTCGGAGGTCGGCACGCGAGGGATCGAAAGTTTCAGCCGAATGTCCGGCACGCTGGTGTGCGAGAAGCGCAAGTCGGCGGAGAGATAATGATAGAGCCGGCCCCTGTAGGCCCTCAAGTGGCGGCCGACCGTCGGCGGCTCGGGCAGCACCTCGAGATCGCGCGCCGCCCCGCTCTCGAGATCGATCGATCGCAGCTTCAACTCATCGGCCAGCACGTAGCTATGGGCCGGCAGGGTAAAATGCTCATAGCCGAGGCCCCAGGATATGCCCGTGACTTGGCGCTCCAGTAGCACCACCGCGCCGCCGTCGGGCGTAAAGGTCGGTGCGTAATAACCGGTAAAGCGGTCGAGGCGGACGCGGTTGGCCAGCACGACGACGACCACCGCCGCGACGAGCAGGGCGACGAAGACCACCAAGAGCGCTTTGACCGGCTTTCTCATGAGACCGCTTCTTGCCATGGTCGGGCAGCCATCTCCCGGACCGAGTCTGCCGTGGTCCGGCCGTCGCGGTAGTGTCCCGCCTAAAATTTAGAATTGTGTTAACCATAGAAGCGGCCCATCGGCGCCGGCGCCGATATCCCTAACGCACGCTCACGCTGCGGGAGATCCGCCAGGACGCGGGACCCGAAGGGGTCTCGCGACGCAATGTCGCCTCGCCCCGGTAGCGGCCCGCGGGCCAGGCGGCGCCGGGCCGCTTGCGCCCGACGAACGCCCAGCGCCGCGCCTGGTCCTTGGTCAGCACCTCGTCGTTTTCGGCGACGGTGCCGCTCGGCCCCTCGAGCCGAACTCGCAATCGGTCACCGGCGCGCACGCCGAAGGCCTCCATCCAGAAGACCAGCGCCGGTACGTCCCGCGGGAAGCTCGCACGGCGATAGCGCCCCTCGATGATGTGCTCGCCCAGCGGCACCTCGTCGGCGAAGCCGGCGTTATAGAGAGCCGCGCCCTGATAGGCCAAAAGGGCAGGCGCGTCGGGTTGCCAGAGGGGTGCCGAGCCCGGCGCGCAGGCCTCGCCACCACCGGGCCCGACGAAGGGATCCAACGCCTTGCCATCCTTTTCGACGAGGAGATGGAGATGGGGGAACTCGGTCTTGCCGGACAGGCCGACCTGGCCGAGCGCCTGGCCACCGTCCACAAGATCGCCGGCCGCGACGCGGATGCTGCCGCGCTTCATGTGACAATACTGGGTTACCCAACCGCCGCCGTGGTCGATGCGCACGCCGTTTCCGCACTCCCGGTTTTCGGACGCCGCTGCGCTGCCCGCCTCGGCCGGCGTGTCCGCCATGCCATCGCGCGCACCAACGACGCGGCCCGGCGCGCTAGCCAGGACCGTGACACCGGCGCGCATGGCCGCGCGGTTGCGGATCGCCAAGTCGGTGCCGCGATGCCCATCGTAGCTCCGCGGCCCACAGGCGTAGTCGCGAGCCCCCGGCCCGGCGTCGTGGTCGAGATAGTTGAGAACCCAGCAGTCCTCTCCCGGCACGCAATCGAGGGGAAAGGCAAGGTCGAACTCCGTCGCCGAGGCCGGCGGCGGTTGGACGACGGCGATAAGAGCGCCAATCAGCAGGGCGGCGACCCCAACGTAAAGGGCACTTCCGTGGATCGCTCTTTTCATGGTCCGCCAACAGCCCTCACTCAGGGGTCAACCGAAACAGGCTCTGATAGCCGTCGAAGCGCCACAGGACCTGGGGGCGCAATCCACACTGCTCAAAAAGCGACAGCAGCTCCGCCCGGGTGAGGTGGTTTTGCCACCCCAACTCTTCGCGCAACACCTGCCCGGTATCGTCGCGCGCATGGTAGGTCAGCATAACCGGTCTTCCCGCCCGGCGCAGCGCCTGCAGAAAGTCGGCCGGGCGTGGCACGAACTCGAGCGCGCCCAGGGCGGTGATCAGCGAGGTCTCGCCGAGTGCCGGCAACTCGCCCTCCAGCCAGTTCGCCTGCACGATCAAAGGCGGCTCGCCGGTCAGATCGACGCCCAGGTAGGTGCAGCCGCGCGCCAGCATGAACCGTAAGGCCGGCAGTACGCAGCCGATATCCAGAACCCGTGTGTCCGGCGCGATGTTGGCGCTCGCCAGTATTCGTGCGCGGCGCCGGGCAAACCAGGGATCGAGCCCTCGCGGGCCGAGCCACCCCCCATCCTGCACGAGCGGCCAGGGAGCGGGGTGTCCTGACGGGCCACAGGCCATGCGCGCCGGCCAGGGTTTGGCGAGGGGCTCCGGGATGTCATAGCCGAAGCGCTCGCTATAACCCGGCGACAGCCGCCAGGCATAGTCGGCCAAGGCGCGTGCCGGGCCCGCCGGCTCGTGGCGATGCCGGGCGACGGCCAGCGGTGAGGGGGCGCCCCCATGCTTTTCCACCTCGCGCCGACGCCGGCCGGCGGTCGTGGTCTCGCGCGAGGCGTTGGTCGCACCCAGTCGTGCCAGACCGAGATCTTCGGCCAAGCGCTCTCGCACCTCCTGGCGCGTGGTCAGATCCTCATAGCGTATCAGCCGGTGCGGCCGTTCGGTGAGCTGCCCGATCTCGTGCGCGTCGTGGGCCAGGCGGGTCACCAGCCAGGCCTCGTCTCGCATCCGCCTGCCGCCAGGGAAGGCCAAATAGGCGCCGCGCACCAGGTCGATGGCCGACAGGGCGACATCGCGCAGATCGCGTACCGGTACCAGCAGATGGTCGAAGTCATGGTAGGCGACCAAGGGGCGCCAGGTGTCGAGCATCACCTCCTTCATTCCCCAGAGATCGAGCGCCGCGAGCGCCGGTTCGACCTGCTCGCGGAAGAATTGCGGCGGTAGTGTGCCGGCGCGCACCGCCTCATCCGGTAAGGCGGGAAGCTCGACCTGCAGCCGCGTCGCGGCGGCACGAATCTCCTCATAGCGGGCCGTGTCCCAGCCGCTGAAAATCATCGGTTCGCTCATGACATAGGACCGGCCCGGCAGGGAGAGCAGATCGCAGAGCAGCGTCGAGCCGCTGCGCATCATGCCGCAGACCAATACACTCGCCGGCGTGGCCCGCGCATCGTCCACGCCCTTCGCATCATCCACGGCCTTCGCGCCGTCGCCGGGGACGGCGCTCAAGGGCATGATGGTTTACCCCGCATGAGCTTGTCCGTGAGCCCTTCTA